>Ga0209839_10001356_pt1 | contig 12610 bp, 13 predicted proteins | sample OrgsoiDNA2013050_FD_185800 | JGI IMG/M metagenome (GOLD analysis project Ga0209839, IMG submission 185800) | Permafrost soil microbial communities from the Arctic, to analyse light accelerated degradation of dissolved organic matter (DOM) -... | ecosystem: Environmental > Terrestrial > Soil >... | reverse complement strand
GCCGGTCGCCGGGATCTGCCACAAAACGGATGCTCATACCCCCGGCAGCACCAGTTCCGCCCGCAACCCGCCGATCGGCGCGCTACCGAGGCTAAGGCTGCCGCCGTACAAGGCCGCCAGATCGACCACGATCGACAATCCCAGTCCGGAACCCGGCTTGGACTCGTCCAGCCGCTGGCCGCGGCGCGAGACCTGCGCGCGTTCGGCCGCCGACAGCCCGCGCCCGTCGTCGTCAACGAGAATGCGCAGCATCGGACCGGCGCCGGCCTTGACCGGCCGCTCCACCAGCACCTCGATGAAGACCTGCGACACCGCCCATTTACAGGCGTTGTCGACGAGATTGCCGGCCATCTCCTCGAGATCCTGGCGCTCGCCGCGAAACTTCGCCTGCGGGTCGGCCTCGACCGCGATGGCGATGCCGCGGCCGCGATGGATCTTCTCCATGGTCCGGCGCAATGCCTCGATCGCGGGCGCGACCTCGGTCACGGTGCCGATAATGGTAGGACGCGCGGCGATGCGCGCGCGCTCCAGATGGTGCGCGACCTGATCGCGCATCACATCGGCCTGCTCCAGAACCTTCGTCGCGAACGGATCGGGCCCATGCGCGGAAGCCTCATTGACGATCACGGACAACGGCGTCTTGATGGCGTGGGCGAGATTGCCGACGTGGGTGCGTGCGCGTTCGACGATTTCGCGGTTGGCGTCGATCAGCGCGTTGGTCTCGCGCGCCAGCGGCGCGATCTCGACAGGGAATTCGCCTTCGAGCCGTTCGGCGCGGCCGGAGCGGATATCGGCGATCGATTCCGAAATGCGTTTCAGCGGCGCGAGCCCGAAACGGACCTGGAAGATCGTGGTCAGCACCAGCACGATCGACAGCGCGGCGAAGGTGCCGCCGAGGTAATAATCGAAGCTGCGGGTTTCGTCGAAAATCTCGCTGGCGTCGCCGGCCACGCTGACCAGAAACTTGCCATCGGCGCCGAGATCGACCGGCCGTTCCACCATCCGCAGATTCTGGCCCTCGGGGCCGTCGACATAGCCAAGACGGATGCCAGCCGCGGTCAAATCGGCGCCATGGTCTTCAAGTTTCGGCAGCTTCTTGTCCCACAGCGAGCGCGACGCGCGCACCTCGGCCTTCTCGGAGTCGGTGCGGGTGATCTGCCAATACCAGCCGGACAGCGGCAGTTCGAACAGCGGCTCGCCGAGCGACTGGAACTGATGGTCGGGCGGCTCATCCGGGGTCGCGACTTCGGCGATCAGGGTCCGGAGGTAGAGGTTGAGACGGCGGTCGAAGGCCCGTTCGGTCGCGTCGCGGTACACCGACGACAGCACCACCCCGGTGATGAGCAGGATCACCACCACCCACGCGGTCGCAGACAGGAACAGCCGGGTGGCGAGCGAGCTACCGCGCATCGCGCATGATCCCGAAACGTCGATGCCGGTTTTCGGACAAAATCATGCTCGAACAAAACGTTAAGTCTGGCGCCTGATCAACACCTTTAATCAAGCCCGAGGCGATGGCGGCGTCAGCAGATAGCCGAGCCCGCGCACGGTCTGGATAATATCGACATCCAGCTTCTTGCGGATGCGGCCGACGAACACTTCAATGGTATTGGAGTCCCGATCGAAATCCTGATCGTAGAGATGTTCGACGAGTTCGGTGCGCGACACCACGCGCCCGGTGTGGTGCATGAGATAGGCTAACAGCCGGTACTCGTGCGACGTCATCTTGATCGGATTGCCTGACACGCTGACCCGGCCGGTGCGGGTGTCGAGCGAGACCGGGCCGCAGGTCAGCTCGGACTGGGCGTGACCGGTGGAGCGGCGCAGCAGCGCCCGGATCCGCGCCAGGATTTCCTCGAGATGAAACGGTTTTGCGACGTAGTCGTCGGCGCCGGCGTCAAAACCCTGCACCTTGTCGCTCCAGCGATCGCGGGCGGTGAGGATCAAAACCGGCATCGCGCGTCCGTTGCGCCGCCAGGCCTCCAGCACCGAGATGCCGTCCATCTTCGGCAGGCCGATGTCGAGCACGACGGCATCATAAGGCTCGCTGTCGCCGAGATAATGCCCCTCCTCGCCGTCGAAGGCGCGATCGACCACATAGCCGGCGTCGGTCAGCGCCGTCGTGAGCTGACGATTGAGATCGGGATCGTCTTCAACAACCAGCAGGCGCAAAGTCATCTCCGCAATTGAATGGCATAACCGCCCCTCAACATGAGCCTCGCGGGCGTGAATGGCCCATGAACAAGAATAACACCGAATATTACTTTTTCTTCACAACCGCTTTTGCCAAATTTTCCGGTCGAGTCCAAGGCCGGCCGGTACCGGTCTTTTCAAGGGGCCGGCCGCTTGATCCAAGCGCCGGATCTGCCGAAGTGACAGCTCCGACAGGACGACCAAGGCGGGTGCCTCCCCGCGCTCGCGCGCGCCCCGCGTTGCGTTCCATCCCTCAGCTGCAACGTTATCCCGGTGTCCTCGATTCGTTGATGTCACGAACGCCTGGCGAGGCGAGTATCGAAAGCAGCGCAGGATCCCCGAACGGGTTCCGGTTTCGCGCCGACTTGTCTCAAGCCCGATTGTGGAGCATGCCCTTGATCTACGCCGGCAGCGTCACGCCGTCCGGATAAATTCCAATTTATTAAGTAAATCCCAATTTATGATGAAGCGGGCGAAGGAACCAGCATGACAGAGAAGCCGGCACCGGACGCCACCAGTGAGGTTTTTATCCCGGTGCGGGATCTACCCTCCGCTCCCATTATTTTCTTCGAATTCTGCCCGACGTACGGAAACCACAACGGTCTGATCAACATCATGCTCGCCGCCGGCATCGTCATGCCGTCCGGGGGACCTGGCACCGATGTCGTTCCCGTCGCGGTGGCCCATTTGCGTTGCACCGCCGCCGCCGCCATTCAATTGCGCGATGCCATCGACAAGGCACTGCTGATCGGCACGCCGGTTCAAAATCCCGAGGGCAAGGCGAACTGATTCCGGCACGGCATTGGCGGCGCTGGGTTTCGTCAAGACTGGTTTCGTCAAGGATGGCTTCGTCAAGATCTGGGACGGCGACGATTGAAATCCGGTACGCGTGTCGACCGCGGATCGACGGCAAGGATGAGCGGCAGGACGACCGGATGCAACTGACGTCGAGGATGCCGGCTCAAGCGCGGTGAAATTCGTCGTATCAGGCTTCATCCCGTTTTAACTCGGGCTTGTCGTGCAACACGGCGCTCAGAAGCGAATTGTGGACCTCAATTTTTCCGTTGTAGCTGATCAGTCCCAGTTTGCGGAATTTGTTCATGAAGTAACTGACGCGGGATCGGGTGGTGCCGATCATCTCCGCCAAGGTTTCCTGGCTGATACTTGGATTGATCGGCCGCGGGCTGCCTTCCTTTCCGAAATGCGCGAGCAGAAGGAGAAGGCGCGCCAGTCGCTTCTCGCTCGAATTAAACAACTGGTCGATCAAATCTTCTTCAACCCGGCTGTTGCGCGTCAGGAGGTACGCCATGAACATCTCGGAAAATTTCGGCTCGGTATGAAGGAGGGCGATCATCGCCTCCTTCGTGATCGAGGTGACCAGGCATTCTTCCATCGCCGTCGTGGTCGCGATTCGCAGCGGATGGCCGTTAAGGCAACCCTCTCCAAAGAACTGACCGGGTTCCAGGATCGCAACCACCGCTTCCTTTCCCTGCTCGGACAGGACAGTAAGCTTGACCCTACCTTTTTGAAGGTAGAACACCGTATCGGCGACATCTCCTTGCGAGAAGATGTTCTGGTTCTTGTGAAACTCGAGAACGGTTTTCCCCACGCCTACTTTGGCGAGGAATACCCTGGGATCAAGCGAGCTTTTGAGCGCTTTGCCCATGTCACCCTCCAATACTTATTGTAAAGGAATACCAGCGCGATTAACATTTCGATCCCCCGGACAATTCGATGCGGGCGCACGGCTACTTCTGATGACGAGGTGCTGTGCGTGCGATGATTACGCGCTGAAAAATAACTGGATCTTGATCGGGGCATTTCAATGCTCCGATAGGCCGCAAACGGAGTGGACGATCTTAATCGTCGTGCGAGCAAGGGTTCTGATTTTCGGACACCGTCTCGCCGCGGGCCGGGAAATATTCGGTATAGAACTCATACTGCGCCAAATATGTTTTCGTCGCAACTGCAAGTAGAGGTAATGCGGCGCAAATCCGGTAACTCAACAATTGTCTCGCCGTTCTTCCCGGCCGTGTCCAAACAGGGATCAGACTTCGACCCTTTGGTGTCAACTGGAGGATTTGCTCTCGTGTGTGGCATAGGCCACCGACAGCAACGCGACACCGTGCAACGCTTGCCCTTGGCAACTCTAAGGCGGTTCACGATGTCGAAATCAGAGCAATTGCTAAAAGATGACCTCGACTGTCTGCGCCTGGCGTCGGACCTGACGCGACTGGCGAGCTACGTGCCACGCGGGGCTTTGAAGGCACATATCCTGCAGATAGCCCGGACCTGCACCAGCCTGGTCGATCGGCTGGAGCCGTTCGATCAGGCCGCGGCTGGAGCCTCTGCGCGCACGCATTAGCCTTGGTATCTCTCAGCCTTGATAGCTCTCGCGCCGCCGCCTGGTGTCGGCCTGAAGCGCGGTCGGCGGCGGCGTCAGGAATTCGTCAAACCGCTCCTTGACGATGGCGTAGCACTCGCACGAGGCCTGTTCGAGGCCGGCGCGATCTACGACCAGGATCTTGCCACGCCGATAACTGATAAGGCCCGCGGTCTGCAACGATTGCGCGGCGAGGGTCACCGATTTGCGATTGGCGCCCAGCATGTGCGACAGGAACTCGTGCGTGTACGGCAGGGCTTCGCCTTCGGCGCGATCGTGCATCATCAGCAGCCACCGGCACATTCTCTCTTCCGTCGAATGCAGCGCATTGCAGGCAACGGTCTGCTGAACCTGCGACAGCAGCGTCTCGGAATAGCTGACCAGCAGATTGCGGACATGTTCGCTATGTTCGAATTCCGATTGCAGAAAACCGATCGGGCAGCGAACCATGCCGCCCTCGAATTGAACGAGACATCGATTGAAGGAAACGCGGCTGTACATCGCCGCGAACAGGCCAAAGGCCCCTTCGCACCCGATGTTGGCGGTCTCGATAGCCGAGCCGTTCTCCAGCACGGTGAGCAGCGAGAGCACCGCGCCTTGCGGAAAATAGGCGTGCTTGAGAAGACCTCCCGCCTCGCAGACGACGGCACCGAGATTGAGCACGACCGGCTCCAGATGGGGCACGATCCGCGCAAGGCTGGCGGCCTCGATGGCACCGAGTAATCGATTGCCCTGCTTTCCATCGCCTGGTTGGCCTTTGGACATAACGGCTTCTTCAAAAACGCGAGTGAAGACGGAGCACGCCGCTACGGCGGTAACTCGACTGAATCAATGGTGCGCCCATTGACGACATCAGTCTGTATGAAATTGACCACCCTGCGGCCTGGGCTGGCGTGGCTCGTGGAACTTACTTGCGGACCGGAACGTTCCTGTTGGAGCACCGTGCTTTCATACTGAAAGTCCGCCTGCCTCAACCGGAGTACCCAATGAACATTTTCTACATCATCGGCGTCATCGTCGTCATTCTCTTTGTCGCAAGCTTCCTAGGTCTGCACGCTTGAACAAACAATCTGGAATCCAGATTCCAGATTGGATGGGAAGTCGAGCGGCTTAGTTGAAACGACTCAGCAATTCCTCGGTTACGACCCGCTCGAAATTCTCTTCGTTGCTCTTGATCCGATACCGGGGGCGCCCGTCCGCCTCCACGGGCAGCAGGGCGAGAATGGTATAGACATGACTCGGCTCGACAGCGTCGCGGCCTTGCGGCCCTTGATGCTGGTGATGGACGTGGTCGTCGATATGATAGATGTGTTCCATGTTCGGCCTCGATTGTGAGAATGGCTACACCGAAGTGAAGTGTCGCGCGCCACGCGTTGCCAGCTTCTCAATCATTGGTGGATCGACTGGGAACGACGCTGCAGCATCTTTTCAGCGGACGGGTTACCAAGGTTGTCGGATTTCTCCGCCCGACCTCGCCATAGTTTTCACGGCCTTAGTCTGCGCTGCCCAGCCGAAGCTACTGCGAGACGCCCTCGGATCGTTATGGAACCAATAGCTCGCTGCGACGATGGTTCCCCGGCATTTTTGAAATCGGCGGCGGGGCCGGCCTTGATTTGCCGACCAGAGCACCATTGACCTTCCGTGCTGCGTCAATATGACCTGCTGAAAACGAGCAATAGTGAGCTGTGACACCTAAACTTTGCGATCATGCTGGTTGCATCACCAAGAGGCCCTTTGGCGACTACTGGTGACTGAGAGTGTTGCGCTCCCGCCTCCTCGATGAGGAATGCGATATGCCGGGACCGGCCTCTTCAAAGCCTTTCGCAAACGTCGGCTACCTGTTTCCCGCACTCGTTCATTGCCCGACCTGCGACGTCCTTCAACCGATGCATATCAATGGTGTCCAGCCGGCGCTTTATTGCGGGAAAGACATGATCTTCTATCAGTGCACGAAGTGCGGCAACGAAACGACCGAACGGGTGACGAGGCAAGAAGGATCGTCGGTGGGGGATTGAAATCCAATGGCATCCGATGAACTTCTATCGCAACTTTAGCTGCTGGACGCTGGTGTTTGCCGTTCTCGTCTCCGCCGTCGTCTGCGATGCCTTCGGCATCTGGATGGGATGGCTTCCGACGCATTGAAATTCGGCGACGCGATGCGGAGCCCCTCTGGCTCGGTCGGAGAGGGTGAGCATTGGGCGACCACTGTTCGTCGCGTCGCCGTACGGAGCCCACGTTGGGCGTTTCCTCCCAGACTGCCCGGTGGCCGAACGGCCGCCGGGCCTCTTTTTGCGATGCAAACTGCCTGGCTGTAGCCGACGCGGGTACCGCCGAGGCGCGGAAGAACACGAACCAGGCGACATCTTTGCGCCCCGGATGCCAGCTCGCGGCTCGCCGGCGAAGCCAGTGCGGAGACGGTCCGCTTGCAACCAACCGGCCCCAACCCGGTTAACGCCAATGGAAGATTCCCTTCCGGCTCGCCTTGAATCCGGGTTCCCCGGTGGTATCGTGGCCGGTCGTCTGCCGCGTATTCGGAGTATCCCATGGCCCCCCGTGCGAACTGGAAAGGCTTTTTGCGCCTTTCGCTGGTGACCTGCCCGGTCGCCCTGTATCCGGCTACGTCGGATACCGAGAAAGTCAGCTTCAACCAGATCAACCGCAAGACCGGCCATCGCATCAAATATGCCAAGGTCGATGCCGACACCGGCGAGGAAGTCGCCGCCGACGACATCATGAAAGGCTACAAGGTCGACACCGATACCTACATCGAGGTGTCGAAGGACGAACTCGATGACATCGCGCTGGAGTCGACGCGCACCATCGAGATCGACGAGTTCGTGCCCAAAACCGATATCGACAATCGCTATCTGATCCGCCCGTATTATCTCGTGCCCGATGGCAAGGTCGGCCATGACGCTTTCGCGGTCATCCGCGAAACCATCCGCAGCATGAACAAGGTCGCGATCGGGCGCGTGGTGCTGACCAACCGCGAGCACATCATCTCGCTGGAGCCGCTCGACAAGGGCCTGATGGGCACGCTGTTGCGCTATCCTTACGAAGTGCGCAGCGAGAAGGAATATTTCGACGATATCCAGGACGTGAAGGTCACCAAGGATATGCTTGATCTGGCCAGGCATATCGTCGAAAAGAAATCCGGATCGTTCGAACCCGACAGGTTCGAGGATCGTTACGAATCGGCGCTGGTCGATCTCATCAATCAGAAGCGCAACGGCATCCGCACCACCGCGAAAACAGCACCGAAATCAAGCGGTAACGTCATCAATTTGATGGATGCGCTGAAGCGCAGCCTGGCCAGCGAAAAACAATCCGCCCCTCCCGTGACTGCAAAAGGCAAGAAGCCGCGCAAGGCCGCCTCGGGCCAGCGCGAGATGCTGCTGCCGATCAGCGGCAAGCGCACCGCCAAGGAAGAAGCGAAGGTGCAAGAGCCGAAGCGGACGGAGAAGCCGGTGCGCGCGCCCGCCCGGTCGAAAAAGGCGGGATGAATGCGCGAGCCTTCGCGGCGGCGCCCGCTGATTCCGGGCAGATGCCACGTGACTTCGCGACCAGCGCATCACCCGGCCTGAGATGCCGTGGTCGACGCCGTTCGATCCGCCGATACGCCTGCGCGGCGGGGCTAAGCTCACGACCCTGCAGCACGCCGCCGATTACATCATGAAACTGCCGGAAGATGTGCAGCAGCAAGAGCTCTGGCAAATTGCGGTCGAGAACCTGATCAATGCTGCGGAGACCGGCGGCGGCTGGCTGATGTTTGCCCGGATCGGGGTAATGCGGGCGCTGAATGGGGATGGAAAAGGACGGTGAGCGCGATCTCAATCGCCGCAACTGCCTCCGTCGCTATTTCAGCGACGAATTCACCGAGGCGAAACCGGTGTTCAGGGAGCTGCCGATGCCGTTGACGGCGGCGATGATCACGATGGCGATGCCGACCGCGATCAGGCAATATTCGATGGCGGTCGCGCCGGACTGGTCACGGAGGAATTTTGAAAACACATGCCGCATTCAAAACTCCTACCTGCGTTTCGCTGATTTCTCCAGCGAGCCCGGCAGAAACTAGAGCGGATTGGTTACCAAAGGATTGACGAACGGGCTGAACGATCGGTCAAGGCCGGGGCATTCGTTGCTCTGCCGGACGGGTCGATGGAAAACTCAAGGCGCGTCGGCAGAAACGCCAGGGCGAAAAGACCTCGACCGCAAAGCGAGCGAGACGGACCTCTCCGGTTCGGCGTGTCGGTACGCCTCGCAACGTTACGGTTGAAACGGATGCCCGTAAGCGAAGCCCGTATCGCGTGCGGCGGTTGTGCATATCAGCACTTCCCGGGGGAAGTGCCGCCGCGCTTTACCGATCGACGGTTTCCTGTTCCAACTATCCCTAATCGGCCGCGTGCAACATCGGCCAGTTTTTGGGCAAGGAAACACCATGAAACTAGGCACCGCGATTGCGGAAATCATGAAGCGCGAGGGAATTGAGATTCTCTGCGGCTATCCCGTCAACCATCTCATCGAACACGCCGCCAATGCCGACATCCGCCCGGTGATGGTGCGGCAGGAACGCATCGGGCTGCACATGGCCGACGCGATTTCGCGGGTGACCTCCGGGCGCACCATCGGCGCCTTCTGCATGCAGCACGGCCCCGGCGCGGAAAACGCCATGGGCGGCGTGGCGCAATGTTTTGGCGAGTCCGTCCCCGTGCTGGTGCTGCCGATGGGCTATGCGCGGCGGCTTGCGAATATCGAGCCGAACTTCAACTCCAGCCAGGCGATGAAGGCGTTTGCCAAGTCGGCCGAGCCGATCAACATCGCGTCCGAGGTTGGCAACATCTTCCGCCGCGCCTTCACCAAATTGAAAAACGGCCGCGGCGGACCGGTGATCGTCGAAATCCCGGCCGACACGTGGAACGAGGAGGTGCCGGAGCCGCTGAATTATACGCCGGTCTTGCGCACCCGCTATGGCGCCGACCCCGTGCACGTCAGGGAAGCCGCCGCGCTGTTGATCGGCGCCAGGCGTCCCGTGATCTATGCCGGCCAGGGCGTGCATTACGCGCAAGCCTGGCCGCAACTCAAACGGCTGGCGGAAAAGCTCGCCATTCCCGTCACCACGAGCCTCGGCGGCAAGTCGTCATTTCCCGAGACGCATCCGCTGTCGCTCGGCTCCGGCGGCCTGGCCGTGCCGCGCGCGGTGCCGAAATTCCTTGGGCAAGCCGACGTGATTTTCGGCATCGGCTGTTCGTTCACGGAAACCTCGTTCGGCATCGCAATGCCCAAGGGCAAGACCATCATCCATTCGACGCTGGACCCCGCGCATCTCAACAAGGACGTCGAGGCCGGGATCGGGCTGGTCGGCGACGCCGGACTGGTGCTCGACGCGCTGTTGGAAGAGATCAGCAAGAGCGTCACCACCGATCGCGATGCGTCGGCCGTGGCCGCCGAGATCGCCGCCTCGCACCAGGAGTGGCTCGCCAAATGGATGCCGAAGCTGACCAGCAACGACGCGCCATTAAACCCCTATCGCGTGCTGTGGGATCTGCAGCACACCGTCGACATCAAGAACACCATCATCACCCATGACGCCGGCAGCCCGCGCGACCAGCTCTCGCCATTCTGGAAGCCGGTCGAGCCGCTGTCCTATATCGGCTGGGGCAAGACCACCCAGCTCGGCTACGGACTGGGCCTTGCGATGGGCGCCAAGCTCGCCAAACCCGACAAGCTCTGCATCAATGTCTGGGGTGATGCCGCAATCGGCTTCACCGGCATGGACTTCGAGACCGCGGTGCGCGAGCGCATTCCGATCATGTCGATCCTGTTGAACAATTTTTCCATGGCGATCGAACTGAAGGTGATGCCGATTTCGACCGAAAAATACCGCTCGACCGACATCTCCGGCGACTATGCCGCCATGGCGCGCGCCTTCGGCGGCCACGGCGAGCGGGTCACGAGGCCCGAGGACATCATCCCGGCGATCCGGCGCGGCATTGCGAAGACCAGGGAAGGCATCCCGGTGCTGCTGGAATTCATCACCAGCAAGGAGACGGAGGTTTCGCGGCCGGGGACCTGAGCAGCTGCGGCCATCGACGCCAGCAATACTATTTCACCCATAACCGGAGCGGAACCGGCCCCCGATCGGGGCAGTTCATCGTGCCGGTATAGGAGTCTGACAAGCGCCCGCTGTAAGTGCATTCGACCCCGAACACCAAAAGCGTTGCATTCAACCGGGACGGCAAGGTCGATATCTGAAGACGCATTTCACCGGTCTTCTCCTCCGGGCCATCCTGGGTGCACAGACCGACGTGCTTCATCGTCAGCGGCCCGGAGTATTCTTTGGTTCGGCCGGATAGGCTTTCCGTGACGGTGGCGGTCAACTCCCACTCGCCGAGATAGCCCGTGTATCCGGTGACCTGAAGCGATTGCGCGCCGGCCGGCGTCGCCAGAGCACTCAGAACGATCGGCAGAAAGAATGCTCTCACGACGTGCTCCCGTGCTGTCTTTCGGATGCCCCTCAGCGTTTCGTCAGGAACGTGCGCGCGTCGGCAACCTCGGTCCGGCTGTCATCCGCAGCATCGGCGATCGCGACGACCTTGCCGTAGTACTCCTGAGCCCTGGCGGGATCGCCGGACTTTTCGGCGGCCTTCGCCGCGCCCACATAGGCGCCGAGGCGGTTTGGCTCCTTCTTTATCGTCGCTTCGAAGGCGGCGAGCGCGTCCTTTGCGTTGCCGCTCTCGAGCAGCATGACCCCGTAGAGTTCGCGCGCCGGCCTGGGCACGCCCGGCGTCACCGGATGCTTCTCGGTCCTGTCCTCGGCATCGGCGGCGGCACTCATGGCAGTCAGCGCCTCGTCGCGCTTGCCCTCGGCATAGAGCAGCCAGGCGGTCGCGACCTGCCGCTGAATATCTACCTGCTCCGACCAATAGGCGTCCTTGGCATCGCGCAACTTGTCGCGCAGCTCGGCGAGCCTGGCGATATCAGCCCTGGCGGCTTCAGGATCGCCGGAGCGGGCTGCGCCTAGCGCTCGCGCGAAATGAGTGACCGCCTGCACGTGAGCCAGCGGGCTGGGCCGGACTTGAAGCGCCGCCGCAGCCTTCCAGTCGCCACGCTCCACTGCGTAGCGTGCCGGGGAAGCGGCCAGCGCGTATGGCCCGGCCATGAAAGTCTCGGCAAACCCACTGACTGCGTTCATCTCGTCGATAACGGCCGCGGCTTGCTTGTCCTGCCCGAGCTGTAGATAGGCGTAGACCAGGTAGTCCATGGCGTGCAGCTGATCACCGCCCTCTTTGTCCGCCCTCGCGACACGCGACGATTCGACGTTGGAAGCAATCGACTCCTTCCAATAGCCTACGCGCGTAAAAATGTGTGACGGCATGTGCTGGGCATGTGCCGCGGCTGGCGCGACCTTGGCATAGCGTCGGGCGGCATCGAGGCCCTTCTCGGCGATCGGCGGATAGTCGTAAAGGTGAATCAAGTAATGCGCCACGCCGGGATGCTGCGGCTGGCGTATTGCGATCGGCTCCAGGATGGCCGCGCCCTTCAGCTGGTTGGCGTAGGTTTTGTCGGCGGGCGAAGCCGAGGTATTCAGGGCGAGGGCATAATAGATCTGCGCTTCGTCATCGTCGGGATAGCGCTGTGCCAGTTGTTCCATGGCCTTGGCGTAAGCTTGCATGCGCGTACGGTGATCGACCTTGTCGTAGTCGGCGTACATGGCGCCGAGCGCATCGAGGTAGTCGCGCTCGCGCTGGGTCTTGGCGCCGACGGTCATTGCCTTCGCCAGCACGGCGGCGCCCTCGGCGAGGTTCTTCGCGGGCGCCGGCGCGTGGGGATTCCACAACAGGCTTAGCGCGATACCCCAATAGGCGATGCCGCATTCCGGATCGGCCTTCAGCACATCCTCGAACGTGTTTTGCGACGCGCGATACCAAAATGAGTGCTGATAAAGCATTCCTTGGTCGAACAGTTTCTGCGCCTCCGGCTTGCACGATGTTTCGAAATGCACCGTGCCGAGAGCCTTATCATCCGATTGTCCGA
>Ga0209839_10001355_pt1 | contig 12618 bp, 15 predicted proteins | sample OrgsoiDNA2013050_FD_185800 | JGI IMG/M metagenome (GOLD analysis project Ga0209839, IMG submission 185800) | Permafrost soil microbial communities from the Arctic, to analyse light accelerated degradation of dissolved organic matter (DOM) -... | ecosystem: Environmental > Terrestrial > Soil >... | reverse complement strand
TGTCCGGGGCACTCTCCGTCAGTTCGGACGTTTCCTACCCCAGGTTTTCAACCCGAATTTCCAAACGCATATCCGATCACCGCTGGACTTGGAGCGCGGGGTACTCCGTGGAAAGAGCGTTCTCCCGACTACTGCGGAGCGCACACCCTCCGCGCGACTCCGGCGAGTTCGACCGTCTGCCGTCCGACAGGGTCTGCGTCGCGCTATAGGTCGTTATCGGCAGGTTCAGCCAACTACTTGAGCATTAATCCATGTCTGCTCGCGGGAAATGTTCGCAATTTGCGGAGAAACGCCGTGGGCGCGAGACGCCTCGGGGGGTGAAAACCAAATGCTCGGCCGGGTCGGAGACATGACTGAGTCTCATCCCGCAGCCCCCAGATCGAGTGGATACTGCCGCTCAGTGCGAGGCGCTCAACCCCCACGGAGATAGCTGCCCCGGGTCCAGCGTGACGGTGTAGCGGTCCCGCGGCCACGCCTCGTTGGCCCACTCGAAGAAGGCCCGTTCCTCAGGCAGCTCGATCGTCCGATGCTCTGAGCCCAGGACGATCCAGGGCTTCGTGGGGTCATGCTCGGTCAACTGATATCCCCACAGGCGCATACGAACAAATGTTCGCATGCGCGTCAAATCCAGATCGAAATCACTCGCGTGATCGTGGTGTTCGGTGTTGTTGTGCCGGGGCTACTCTCGGTCGGGTGAGCCCTCCCCTGCCGATGCTGAGCGCTTCCTCCCGTGCGTGGCCGACGGGGGGCGACTGGGTGCTACAACCGAAATTTGACGGCTACCGACTTCTGATCCATAAAGACGCGCGAGGGCGGGTGCGCGCATGGTCACGGCACGGCACGAGCCTCACCGCCCGGCTCGGTGAGCTGCTCGCCCCGTTCGCTGACGTCCCCGCGGGGTCGGTGTTCGATGGGGAGCTGGTGGCGATCGCCGAGCGCGCCGGCCGTCCGGTGCAGGACTTCGCTGCCGTCGGCCGCGCCATCCTCGGCGGCGCCGCGGCGGCCGCCGCACAACTGCGGTTCGTCGCGTTCGATCTGCTCGAGCTCGCCGGCGAGGATCTCCGCCGCCAGCCGTGGCGAGACCGTGATCAGCAGCTCCGTGAGGCATTGCCGGCGTCTGAGCAGATCAGGCTGATCCGCTCGCTGCCAGCCAGCCCGGCGATCCACGAAGAGATCGTCGGGCTGGGGTTCGAGGGCAGCGTCCTGAAGCGCCCCCGGTCGCTCTACCGGCCGGGCCGCAACTCGGCGTGGGTGAAGCACAAGGCCCGACACACCGTCGTCGGCGAGTTCGTCGCCGTCCGCCAAGATCACCAAGGCCAGTGGTACGCGATCTGCGAGGTCGATCGGCGCCGCGTGGTGGCTCGAGCCAACTTCGAGGCGGGGGAACGGGTTGGCGAGCCGGTGACCCTGGTCTACTCGCGCGTGGACGCAGACGGCGCTCTGCGCGAGGTTCGTCTTGCTTCGGCTACGAGAGGCCGGTCAAGTTCTCGCCGTGCGACTGGAGCTCACTCCAGCGCCCCGCTGCCCTGATCACGTCGCAACTGGCCACGTCCAAAAGTCATTTCCACCCGTCCCCTGTCTCGGCGCGCTGCGCGAACCGCTCGCTCGTCTCGATCCAGCAATCACGCAGAGCCCGGAGCACGAACGTCCAATCGTCACCCGGTCGGTAGTGCGCGACGAGATACACGGGCAACATCATCACGTGCTCGTCCGTGAGCTCGACGAAGAGCCCGGGGAACCGTCGGTCAATCTCCCTCACGATCGCCGCCTCCTCCTCGATGAGCCGGTCCACCTCCTCCTCGTAGAGCTCTTCGCAGCGCTCACAGAACCCATACGGCCACGCCGCCTCCCCCCCGCACGACGCGTGTCGGCACACCCTTCCCGGACGGCGCGGGTCCTCACCCGGTGGCACCAATCGCAGCATCTACCAGTCTTAAGGAGGCCGGCCGGGAGCTTTTCCGAAAACAGTTCGACGACTCCGCCGGCCCCGTCCAAAGTAACGATGCACAGTCGATCGCCGCCATTCTCCGCAACGAACCGGTCGGCGACCCTACCTGCGGCGCAGTCCACGCCAGCGGTCGCGTCGGCGTCGCCGGACGACGCCGAGCGCTCAGGCTTCGGCGATCAGACGTCAGACGCGAGCGTCCGAACGACTTAGCTTTCGCGGTGTGGGACGTCGCGGTCGCGGTTTCGGTCGCAACGGCGTCGTTGCTATCGAGAGGCCCTTCGCGGAGGGTCAAGCGCAGCGCTGAGCCGTGATCTGCGTCGTTCGGCGGCCGCCCAGCCGAGTCAGGGCACGCATCACCCTATGCGGTGACCAACTTGGCGTTGCTGAAGAGGATGCGGTTAGGCCGTCTGGCTGGAGTCCCGGTGTGGGCTCATTCCACGGTCTGTTCCTGTTGGTCGAGCGCGGCGAGGTCCTTGCGTGACCTCATCAATTACAGCTCGATCTTCGTGTCGTCCGGTCGCTGGCACCAGCTCGGTGTGGCCCTGATCTGGCTCAGCACGGTTGTACTCGCGTTCGACATCGGCTACTCCCGGAATCGCCACATGGGCCAGACCGCCTCCGTAATCGGGGCTTCAGCGTAGCCGGAGCGTTAGTTGGCAGCGCGACTCTCGCGTCGGTCAACCAGCATCGCCGGGACCAGCAGGAACGCTGACAACGGCCCCGCTCACCTCGACCCGATTGGACTCGATCGGTCCGAAATGGGACCATCTCAGCTGAGCATGGCTGAAACGTACCTAACCGTCGCCGAGGTAGCCGAGCTGCTCAGGCTCAACCCCCAGACCGTGAGGAACTGGATAGATAAAGCCGCGCTGCCTGCCGTGCGACTCGGCGCACGACGCGTCCGCATCAAGCAATCCGACCTCGACCGCTTCATCGAGGCTGGCGAAACAGCTGCGCCGGGCACTGAGCCCGAACCAGCCGATGAGGCTCCGAACGAGCCGGAACTCCGCGAGCGCCTCGGCGCGGCGCTCGACGCGACCCGTAGCGCACTCGCGGACGGCGACGACCCGGAACTCGTCGCAGCTCTGAACGAAATGGCCAAGGCCGCCAGCGGGCTCGGCCAGGCCCTAACAGGTGCCGCGAGGCGCCGAGCGCGGCCTTAGGTACGCTGAAGCGGTAGCGGCATCCCAGCCCGGGCTCGTAGATCGGTGCCGTCTACGCAGGACCAACCAGCCAAGGAAGGCACCATGACAAGCAAGACGCTGATTGCAGCGACGATCGGCGGAGCGCTGGCGCTCACAGGATGCGGTGGAGCAAAGCAGGTCCAGCTCGGCGGACAGTCCGAAGCGCCGTCGGCCGCCGTGCGGATCTCTCCCGCCCAGGCGTAGACGTCGCCGAAGATGTGGCGGTGGAACGTCTGCAGGTGAGCGAGGTCGTAGACGCCGGCGATCGGGCGCTCGGAGAGCTCGGCGAGCCGACCCGCGGTGATCGTGGCCTCCAGGCGCGAGAGCGCGGCGGGGTCGCGGACGCCGTAGCGGTTGCGCAGCGTGTGGGTGCCGGGGTAGACGTAGGGTCCTGGGCCACGGCGGTTCGCCGCCGCCGGGTCAGGCCGCTTGGGACGGTACGCCGGGGTGAGTGCTCAGCTGGGTGTCGGCGGCGGTTCTGGTGGCCGCGATCATTTGATCGGTGTCGATCTCCCCGCGGGCCCACGCCTCGAGGATCGGCTCCGCGGTGGACGGGTCAAGGCCTTCGGCGCGGACCGACGCGAGCGCGTTGGCGGCCGCTCGCTCGCGCTGAGCAGCCGTCAGTACCGGGGGTTTGGATGGGGTCGACACGACACCTATTTTACGCTTGCCGGCGGCCGCGGTCGCCGGCGTCAGCCGGGTGTAAGGCGGGCGTGGTCAGGCGGTCTGTTCGAGGAAGCGGTCCACCGGCGACTCGCTCATCGGGACGGCCTGCAGCCGCTCGGCGGTGGCGCGGTAATCCGCGATCAGCGCGTCGAGCTCGCTCTTGGTTTCAAGCCCGCGCTCGATCAGGTACGCGCGTCCTCCGGGCGCCACGGGGCGGTCCACCAGCCTCACGATCCCGTCGACGCGCTGGCCGTAGAGGACCCGTTCCCCAGCGGGGACGGTGTAGCGCGCGAGCTCGATCCGCAGGCCGACCTGCGGGGCCACCCGCCGCGCCGCGGGCGGACCGGGGTCAGCCGGCTGGGTGTCGTGATTGTGCGCCCAGGTTGCATTTGATCCCCAGCCGTGGACCTCGTCGTCGCGGACGCGGGCGCTGTCGGCGGGCCCTGCGGCGATCGCGTCGGCGATCTGCTTGTGCTCGATTCGCTGCTCGAGCCGGCAGCCGGCTGCGCGGCCTTTGAGCCGGTCGATCTGGTCGCTGGCTTCCTCACGAGTGTGCGGCCAGGTGAACGTCTGGTCGGCGCGCCCTGCGAGCATCCGGAGGTAGTTGAGCTGCTTGACGGTCGGCTTCTTCGGCGGTTTGGGCGGCTTGGGCATCTTCTGGCTCCTGGGGTTGGGTGCGGGCATGTCCCGCCCCGACCACGCCGGGTCAGCGCGGGCTGTCAAGCGCTGTCCCGTCAGGGATCGCCGTAGGCGACGCCGAAGGCGCAGCGCTTTACTGACCGCGCCGGCGTGGTAGAACGGGATCAGCGGGTGCCCGCACCCGACCCCGGGGAGTAGCCAGCGGATGGTCACCCCGCCGAGCCAGCCGAGCATCAGATACCTGCTGGATGACGCGCAGCTGGTGTCCGCCGCGTCGGCGGGTCACGCCGGACGCAGCGCCGGCGTCCGGCGTCGAGTCGCTGATCGACCGGTCAACCCGGTGCACGCCGCCAAGGCCCAGAACCAGCGCCGGCGCGACCAGCTCCGATCGCGCGCTGTTCGCGAGATCAACCGCGAGCTCCCCGCCGATCGAAAGCGCCCCTTCGGTGACCAGCTACGCCGCCAGGGACTTTTCCTCGGCTGCCGCAGGGGCATGCCCGAGCAGCACGTTCTCGATTTGGCGGGCGACCCGATCAATGGTGTCAGCGAACTCGGTGACCGCCTCGAGCGCCCCGGCCTCGCACCAACCGGCGACATACGGGATCGTCTCATCATCGACCGCCAGTCCCACCGCAGACGCCGCGATCAGAGTTGCCGTGTCGACCATCACCTCGGCCTGCGCCCGGGAATAACGCTGGTAGTCGATTCCCAACGCGTGCGCGCACTCGTGGATCAATGTCCGCAGCTGCGCGTTCGCCGGAACGTCGCGGTCAACCACGATGCGTTTGAGGGTCGGATCACACCACCCGCCCGCCGAACCGTCGATCGGCTCAAACGACACCGAGTACCCCAGCGATGCGGCGAGGGCTTCCATCGGTGCGATCAGATGCGCGTGCGAATCGCCCGTCAACGGTTGATGTGGCGGCTCGAGCGCAACTGGCTCGGCGCCTTCCCGGATCTCGGTCTGAGAGACGTCGAACACGAATGCCGTCTTGAAGAACACACGCCGCTCGCCGATCTCCTCGCCGCTGCTTCTGTCGCGCTCCTTTACCGACATCGGCGCGAGAATCCGCAGCGCGACCTCGCCCTTGCGCACCGACCGGCCGAGCCTCGACCACGTGTGAAACCCAGCGATCCGCGTCGGCACGATCCCTCGCTCGTGGCATTGCCAGGCCAACAACGCGCAATTGCACGCCGAGTAGTTGTGGAACATCGCTCGGGTGCGGACCCACCGAGCCCACCCAGCCGAGGACAACAGTTCGCCAACCGCGCGCTGCACACGCTCTCGATCGGCGCGCCGGCGCTCGTCGCGCTGCTGCTCAGACAGTCGACGCGATGACCTCTTCGCCATGACGGCTCCCTTCGATTGACGGCCCGCCCGCTGCGGGCCTGTGCCGTCCCAACCGCGGCCCGAAGGGATGCGAAAATCAGACGGCCAGCCCGCGAGGCGATCACCAAACGGCGCCAACAGACAACGTTCCAGGAGCCGCTTGAGCAAACCGCTCGCGGCAGCCACAATCCTGCGATGTGGCGCGGTCTGGGCGTGCTGGGGTTGGCGGTGGCAGCCGCCGGCTGCGGCGGGACCGCGTCGCCTGCCATCGTGTCGTCCGGAAAGTCAGCCGCTGCGGCACTCACAGCGCGGGCGAACCCCACAGCGCCGCTGCGGATCGCGGCGCGATCCCACGTCCAGCACGATCCAACCGCCCCAGCTCCTGCTTCAACCGGACCGCTCCCCGGCGGAGCGGTGCCTGGAATATTCGCCGGTGCGACGAGTCAGGGGCGTCATCTGAACCTCGATGTCAACGCCAGCGGATCGGCGGTGGTCGCGCTTCACTTCTCGATCGCCTACCGCTGCACCCAGGCAAGCCACGTCAGTCTTCGGGTTGCCGTCTACCGACCCCTGAGGCAATGGGAGATCCTCGACAGCGAGCACCGTGGTTTCAGCGAGTGGTTCACCGGCCCGATCGGCCACGACTTCCACGTCATCGGGACATTCGCGCAAGATGGTCGCTCGCTCACCGGGACGCTCCATTCGCTGCTCTGGAACCCTCGGCTGGGTACCTGCGACAGCGGCCACCTCCACTACAGCGCCAAACTCGTCCACCGTCCCGTGGCGCAACCAGCGACCCGCGCGATCACCCTGACCGAATACCACAGCGTCGAACCAGGCACCCCGATCACGGGGGTCGTCGCCCGGTTCGGGCCGCCACCGGACCACGAAAGCTTCTCCCCGTCACACACCATCGTCGACCCCTATCCGCTCAACGGAGGCCTGACTTACATTCGCCGCGGTCACCCCAGACAACAGCTCTGCTTCGTCGGGCGCGACGGACGGATCGTTCCGTTCGGCGCTTGCTGAGCTGACATCCGTGACCGGCCAACACGAGCAGACGTAGAAGGATCGCAGGATGCCTTCCTCGCCAGCGTCACAGTCGGCGATGGTTCGTGAGCGCGTCGGTGAGCTTGCGCCGCGCACGGAGGATTTGGCGCTCGACGGTTCGCTGGCTGTCGCCGGTGTGCACGGCCGCGATCTCCTGGTAGGTGAACCCGAGAACCTGCAACCCGAGGATCCGGGCTTGGCGGTCGGTCAACCCCGCCGCCCGAACTGCCGCCGCGGCGTCGATGAGCACCTCGCGCGTGAGGACCGGGTCGCGCGGGTCGGCGGGCTCCAAGACCTCGCCGTTCTCGCCTTCGGGTATCGCGACCGTCCGGCGTGATCGGCGAGCGAGTTTGATTGCCTCGCGGACAGCGACGGTGTAAAGCCAGCCGCGCACCGCGTCGGGGTGCTCGAGCTCGCGGTCCAGGAGGGCCACCCAGGCGAACATGCACGCGTCCTCGACGTTGGCGTCAGACGTCGTGACCACCCGGCGGACGTTGGCGCACAGCCTGTCGTGATAGACGTCAAACAGGGCTGCGGGATTGACGTTGGACTGGACTGCGGGCCGGTCGGTAAGTGTCGACACGGAGGTCTCCTTCGGGTCATGACCCTCGGGGGTGACTGGACGCCCGGGGTCGTGTTGTCCCGCGCTGATTGCACGCCGTCAGGCGTGCGACGATCAAGCGGACAGCAGGCACGACCACCGGCGCCAGGGCACCCCGTGGTACCGGCAGCGTCCCGTCGTCCTGTGCGCTACCGGCCGGGCGGCTGGGCCGGTTTCTCGGCGAGCGTCTGGAGGGCACCGGGCAGCCCGTCGAATCGTGGGCCCTGGGACCCGAGAAGCGCACCTGGTCGCAACTGCACTGAGTAGGCGGGCGGACGCCACGCGAGCGCCCGCCCCTAGACCTCTCAGGCTCTACGCGAGCTCGTCGCGGTCCTCGTCGGCGAGCTCCCCGTCGACGTCGACCTCGGGATCGACGCTGTCGCTCGCGTCCTGACCGGGGTCGGTTTCGGACGGGCTCTCGGCGGCCGTGCGGCGGGCGTCGTGGGCCTGGCGCTCAGCGCGGGCGTACTCGGCGTCGGCACGTTTGACGGCAGTCTCGAGTTGGCGCAGCGACGCCGGCAGGCGCGGGCCGACGAGCTTCCGCAGCGCCTTGCGGGCGTGGTCCGTCTTTTGTGTGCTCCAGCGAATCGGCATCGAGCGCTGGCTGACGGGCACGACCAGCCGCGAGGCGTACTGCTCCGCTGCGATGACCATGATCGCCCGGCCGTAGAGATCACCCGCCGAGCGGGCGCCGTCCAAGAATTTCCATAGCCATTTGACGGCGTTCTCGGGTTGGCGGGGGTCGCCGTAGTCGATCCGCAGCCGCCCGCGCGACCCGTCCGTGAGCGTTTTGGTGGCGTCGGTGCGGAACTCGTCGATGACCAGCCGGATCCCCGACGCCGCCAGCCGCGCGACCCGCTCCCCCGCCTGTGTGTAGGGCGAACCGTCGTGGTCGGCGCCCAACAGGCCGTATACGAGCAGGCGCGCTACGGTGATATCGGCCGGATCGACGTGGGCCAGGCCGGTGAGCAGGCTGGCGCCGAGATCGAGGTTGACGCCGTGGGCCTGCTCGCCGAGCTCGCGCAGCGCCCGCTGGTGCTCAGACCGCGCGGCGGCGAGCGGATCGGCCGACTCACCGCCGCGGCTGCGGCTGGTCTGCTTCTCCGCGGCGCGCTGCGCGACCTTGGTCTCGAGCTCCGCGACGGTCCGGGCGATGGCCTGCTTGACCAGCTCGCGGTACAAAGCCCGGTCAACGATCAGCGGCCACCCCTGCTCAAACTCGATCGTCACGCCGGCCGCGCGCGCCTGATCGACCTCCGCATCGGCGAAGCGGACGGTCGGGCGATAGGCGTAGCGGTCAAGCTGCTTGGAAAGCTCCCCCGCGCGCTCATACAACGCGTCGGTCTTCTTGCCGAGCTTCAGCCCCGCGAGCTCGCGTCCGTCGACCTGGCTCAGATGCGCGGCGAACACCTTCACGGTGCCACCGCGCAGGGCGGCGTTGATCACCCAGCCGGGCTCGCGCGCGAGCCGCTCCGCCGCCCACTCGTTGCCATCGCCCAGGTAGGCGATGACGGCGTCCAACAGCTCCGGCGAGACGGCGCCGATCGCACGCAGCTGCTCCACCGAGCTCAAGGCGATCTGCCCATTGCCGACCATCTGCTGCGCGGCCGGCGGGAGCTCCAGCAGCCGCATCCGCGCCGTCACCCGCGCCTTGGGCCACCCCAGCGCCTGCGCAGCGCCGTCCTCACTGAGACCGTGGGCGAGCATCGCCGCCACCGCCCGCGCCTCCTGGTAGGGATCGAGTTGGGAGCGCGCCACATTTTCCGCGGCCCGCTCGGCGTGCTCGGCCTCCGCGCTGCGGATCTCCGCGCGGATCTCCGTCTCGCCGAGCTGGCGCAGCGCGGCGTAGCGTTTATGCCCGGCGACCAGCACATACTGGTCGCCGTCGGGGCGGACGATCGCGGGGGTGATCTGGCCGAGCAGCGCGATCGATCCCGCGAGCGCGTCGACATCCTCGGCGGTCAGCTCGCGGATGTTGGAGTCGGTGCGGATGCGCTCCAGGGCGATCATCTGCACGCCGGAGCCGACATCACTGGTGGTGGCGGCCATCAATCAGGCCCTCCCTCTGGGGTTTCTTGGGCCCCCGCACCCGGTGCACACGGGCGCGTGCTGGCCCCTCCCCACGCCCCGCGCTTCCCCTTCCGCTGTCGGGATCGCGGGTCGCGTTCGGTGCTGCCGGGCTACTTGCTGGCGGCGGCGCGGGCGCAGCGCGGGCAGCTCGACCCGGCCGCGCGAGCGCGGACGCGGGTGCGCCATTCATGGCCGCAATCCGCTCAGCTCCACCACACCTCCCGGCGAGTACCGACCCCGAGCGCGGACGGATCCAGATCACCGTTACGGGTCACATGAAGCTCCTCCGCGAGCGCGGGATCCAGGACAGCGAGCGACCGCTCACGCGAGACGCGCCGGCGCGAAGCCGCGCGGCGAGCCAGCGCGCAACGCGGACAGCCATGCCCGGCGACGCACTGCTTGATGTCGCCGCCCACTCATGCCCGCACGCAGCGCAGCGCAGCGCGCGAACGTCCCTGCCCGCGCGCCGGCACACCGCGAGACCGCGCACCTCGGGCAGCCATACCCGCGGGCCACCCGGGGATCTGCCGGAAGCGGTCCGGGTCGGTCTTCTCCCAGTGCCGTATCGCCATGCGGCCCTACTTGTTCATCGCGCGCGGGTTCGGGCTCTGCCCAGAGGGCGTCGAAGGAAAGCTGCTGGTCGTCGTTATAGCCCGAGCGGCGGCCTCGCGGCATCCCCGCATCCTCCTCGGCCGACCGCTGGACCTACGCCTGCGATGCACGTGATCACTCGCCTCCGCTCACCCGCCTACATCGCTGTTGACGAAATCGACCTCGGGGGGGTGTGCCCCGAGCCGTTGAGCAAGCGCCCGTGCTGCGTCGGCGCCAACGACGGTGAACGCGAAGCTTTGCCGCGCTCCCGGCTTGACGGTGACCTCGAGACCGGTAGCGCTGCTGACCGCATCACCAAGTCGTAGGGCGAGCGCGGCCTGATCGGCATCCCGTCGCCGTTTTGGCTTGCGGGCGCGTGGTGTGGCGAGTGCACGTACGGCGGTCTCGAGTTGACGGGTTGACCAGTCGTTGGCGACGGCTTCGCGAGCGAGCCGGCGCCGTGCGGTGTGGTCGTCGGTCATCAGCAGCGCGCGCCCGTGGGCGTAGCTGAGTTCGCGCGCGTTGATGAGTTCCTGGGTGTCGTCGGGAAGATCGAGCAGGCGGAGGTGGTGACTGATGGTCACGCGCGATTCGCCGAGTCGGCGCCCGAGCTCCTCCCGCGTGAGCCCGAGATCTTCGATCAGGCTCGCGTAACCGCGGCCTTTCTCGATGGGGCTGAGGTCCTCGCGCACGACGTTTTCGATCAGGGCGTCTTGCAGTGCGGTGGCGTCGTCCTGGTTTTCGCTGACGAGAACGTCGACGGTCTCGGCTTCGATGATGCCGAGGGCGCGCCAGCGCCGCTCGCCGGCGATGATCCGGAAGCTCCCGGGTTCGGTCTCGCAGACGATCAGCGGCTGTAGCAGCCCGCGAGCGCGGATCGATTCGGCGAGGCGCTCGAGCGCGTCCTGTTCGAACAGCTTGCGTGGCTGGTTGGGGTTGGGCGTAACGGCGGTGTAGTCCACGGTCCGTAGCCGGCCTTGGTCGGCGAGGGTGCCGAACAGTGCCCTGCTGGGCGGTGGGGGTGAGCGTCGGGGCCGGGTGAGGATGCGGGTGGGAACGGTGTTCTTGGTCGGCATCAGGGGTGCGCTTGCTCGGGTGGTTGGCGAATCGTGATCGCGGGCGAGCGAGTCGGAGGGAGCCGGCCGGCCGCCGAGCTGCTCGGTTGTCTCCGGTATCCGGTCGAGCGGTGGCCGCGCCTGCTCGTAGGGGCCGGCGGTCATCGCATTCCCGCTGCGATGTCGATTAGCAGTCGCCCGCACGCGACGCAAGGCTCCTCCGCCGCCGTGCCCTCCGGCCAGATGGGCGAGTGATCCGCGAGCGCGAGCCCGGGGATGCAGTCGACGCACCACACGGTCTCGGCGCCGATGTCCGGGTCGTTGACGAGATAGCCGACGGCGGCGTCCGGGTCGGTGACGTCGGCGAGCGCTTCGTAGCGGCCAGCGGCGTCTTCAAGCGCGGCCGCAGCTCCGCGTAGCGCCGCGGCGAGCTGTCGGTCGCCGTCGACGGCGAATTGGAGCCGCTCGATCAGCGTGTGTTGGTCGTGGTCGGCCATCTGGTGGTAGCCGGTATTGCGAGCCGATTCGAGGGCGTTGCCGTCGGTGTTCATCGTTCCCTCCTCCGTGGATCTCAGGAGCTGCCGGGGGTTTCGGGGTGCGTGACGCGCGTCACGGTGCTCACGCAGCCTGGTCCTGGGCGAGTTGCGCGAGTCGCGCCTCGAGCTCTTTGGCGGCTGCGGCGTAGTCCTGAGCTACGTGCCCGCCGGGATCCGCGAAGACCGTTGGTACTCCGTATCCGGGGTGGTCGCGAACTGAGCCCTGTTGGCGGATGTGCGTCTCAAACACGTACAGCGGGCCGGACGGGAACTGCTCGGGGTCCGCGAACGCGGTCGCCCATGCGCGCAGTTGGCGGGAGCGGGCGTTGGTGCGCACGAACAGCATCCCGACCGGTGTGATGGCGTGTCCCGCCTCGACGCCGAGCTCGTCGAGTTCGTCGAGGCGCCGCGCGATGGTCTTGGCTTCGTAAACGCCAGGCTCGCCACAGAAGAGGATCCCGTCGGCGGCGAACATGGCCATGCGGGTGAGCGGGGTGACGGCGCCGGTGGTGTCGATCAGTGCGATATCGGCGGTCTCGTCGAGCTGCATCAGGAGTTGATCGAGGGCGTCGAAGCGACCGGTCGCGGCGACATCGGCGGTGAGGGCGAGTAGGCGCTCTGAGGTGGCGAGCAGCCTGAGCGACCCGCCTGGCTTGTGGTCGCGCGTGGGGGGGATTGGATCGACGATCTCGATCGTGGCGGTGAGCGGGTCGGCGTTTCCCGCGAGGAGATCCTCGATCCGCGTGACGTCGTCGTCGTCCTCGATGCCGAAGGTCATCTCGAGGTCAGGCTGGTGGGCGTCGAACCCGACGAGGAGGACGTCGTTGCCGCGCCGCGCGAGCGCGGGTCCGAGGTTCGCGACGGAGGTCGTCTTGCCGACCCCGCCCTTGGAGGACCACACGAGGAGCCGGTACATCAGCTGGCCTCGGTTCGATGGTGCCGTGCAGT
>Ga0209839_10001354_pt1 | contig 12621 bp, 9 predicted proteins | sample OrgsoiDNA2013050_FD_185800 | JGI IMG/M metagenome (GOLD analysis project Ga0209839, IMG submission 185800) | Permafrost soil microbial communities from the Arctic, to analyse light accelerated degradation of dissolved organic matter (DOM) -... | ecosystem: Environmental > Terrestrial > Soil >... | reverse complement strand
TGATCCAGGCCCGCCAGCGCCTGGTTGACCGACGCCGGAGCGAGCCCCCGCTCGACCTTCATCCGGCGCTTGTAATCACGGGCAGCCAGGTCGCGGCCGCGCGGTGAGCTCAACGCCTCCCCGACACCGCCGTCGCGCTCGCCCAGCCACGCCACGAACGTCCTCACCGCGGCGAGATAGGTCTCGCGGGTCCGCGCCGACAGCGGCTGCTCCGGCAGCCACGCGGCGTACTCGGCGAGCACCGCAGCCGCGTCGCGCCTGTTGGTGGAAGCATTCTCGGCCTCTTGAGGACCCGCCATTCGCGCATTGATAGAAGCCCAGCCGGACGGAAGCTGCGATCAACGGGTATTAGTCGCAATTCGGCGGACGGCCCGCTTCCCGCGCCGAGCAGGGCCCGCGGAGTCGCCGACGAGATGCCCGTACGACAACGAAGGCAGGTCTGCGTCGGCGTGCGCGAGCGGCCCGAGCGTGGCTCCTCTACGCCTGGCGGGAGTCCTGGTGTCGACGCACCCGTGACCGCTTTGGTGCTTGCACCTCCCCGACGTTCAGTTAGCGCCCCGAGCCACGATCGGACCGATCCGTCTGCGACGCGAAGCGTGCGCGCTCGCGGCGAACGCTGGGAAGTGGGCAGAGGGAGGGTCGGCTCTACTTTCGTGCCAGCGGGCAACTCAGAGCTTAGGGTCCGCCTTCCTGCTTCTCGCCGTACTCCGGAGTTTCGATGCCCTCGGTATCGTGCGAGCATCATCCCTCTCGGGTGCTCCCCAACGCCTTGAGCTGACGCGGAGATGGCTACCTCGGGTTTCGCGCTGGTTGTCGCGCCGAAGCTGTGCGAAAAGTATCGAATGTGGACGTGGCCCTTGAGCCCATGGGAGTCTGCGAAACCCTCCCGTGAGTCATTCGACTTCACAGGAAGGCCCGATGAACCTCGATGTCATGGCGCCCAAGGACGCGGAGCGCATCCTGAAGCGGTGAAGGAGAGCCCCAAGAGGCCCCAGGAAGTCGCGACGGAGGGTCAAGGCCGGTCACTAGGCAGTACACCTCAGGTCGCTGCTGACGACCTGTGTATCCAGGTTCTCAAGTACATTCCGAGCCCGCTCATCGGGTTCTATCTGCTGATCGTCATTGTGCTTGTTGGATCAATCGGGCTGAGAGGTTCACGGCACCTGCGGCTCCGCCGGAGGCTGGCCCGCATCTTGCAGGCGAAGAGGCGAACGGCGTGGCCGATGAAGCGAGGCAAGTGATGAGGCGGAACACCTTCGAGATCTTCCCCGCCGACGAGGGGCGCTTCGCGTGGCGCCTCGTCGCCGGTGACCGCGAGGTCGCGCGCAGTACGCGCACGTATCGCTCCCGCAAGCGTGTGCGGAAGGCGATCGGCGCTGCGCGCCGCGCCGATGTCGTCGAGCTGGGCTTCTCGGCCCAGAATGGCCCGTTCGTGCTGCGGCCCCGGGAGTTCGAGCTCGTGGAGGACGTCAACCAGCTGCTCGTGGGCGAGATCCCGCGCCGCAGGCGCCGCCGGCGCGAGCCGCGCAACGCGGCGCTTCAGGCGGAGGCGAAGCAGGAGACGGCCGTCGCCGGCGAGCTGAGGGCCGAGGCGCAGGCCGAGACCGCGGTCGTCGGCGAGCTGCGCGAGGAGGCCGTGACCGAGGCGGTGGTCGGCGTCGCGGCCGACGCCGAGGAGGTGGTAGAGGCGGCGGTCGCCAAGGCCGGGGTCGCCGATGCGCTCGAGGCTGACGCTGATGCGCTCGAGGCCGACGCTGATGCGCTCGAGGCCGACGCGAAGGCCAAGGCGGCGCAGGCGAAGCCTGCGAGGCGGGGGCGCGGGACGCGCGGCTGACGCAGGCCGATGGCTGGCGCACCTGATACCGACGCACGTGTGGTTGCGCCGGTCGATGCGTGGCTGGAGGTGATCGGCGCTCCCGACGCGCTCGTCCGGCTGGTCGTAAGCGGGCTCGGCGAGCAGGGGGTGCACCTGTGCTCGCGCACCGGCGCTCCGGGCCGGCCGCACCGCGGCGTGGTCCTGTTCGCCGGCAGCCCCGCGGCAGCCGCCGACTCGATCCATGCGGTCGCCGACGGCGGCTGTGAGCGCATCCTCGCATTGTCGGCGGCCGGCGACGGGCTGGGCAGCGCGAGCTGGAGTCTGCTGCGCGCCGGCGCCTCGGACGTATTTAGCTGGCACGACGCGAGCTCGGCGCGCCAGGTCGCCGAGCGGCTGCGTCGCTGGCAGGCGATTGACGAGCTCGCCGACTGCCCGCTCGTGCACGAGTACTTGGTCGGCGACAGCCCGGCGTGGCGCGCGGTGCTGCGCGACGCGGTCGAGGCCGCGCGCTTCACCGACGCCGCGGTGCTGATCACCGGCGAGAGCGGGACTGGCAAGGAGCGCGTGGCGCAGCTCATCCACGAGCTCGACCCACGGTCGAGCAAGCGGCGGCTCGTCGTGCTCGACTGCAGCACGGTCGTCCCGTCGCTGTCGGGCAGCGAGTTCTTCGGCCATGAGAAGGGCGCGTTCACCGGCGCTTCGGCGCCGCGCGAGGGCGCGTTCGAGCTCGCCCATCAAGGCACGCTGTTCCTCGACGAAGTCGGCGAGCTGCCCGTCCCGCTGCAGGCGGAGCTCCTGCGCGTGATCCAAGAGGGGACGTTCAAGCGCGTCGGGAGCAACACGTGGCGCAAGAGCGCCTTCCGCCTGATCTGTGCGACCAACCGCGACCTCGCCGGCGAGCAAGCGAAGGGCACGTTCCGCGACGACTTCTACTATCGCATCGCCGGCTGCACGCTGCACCTGCCGAGCCTGCGCGAGCGCGCGCACGACATCCTCCCGCTGTTCCGGCACTTCTTTCGCCAGGCGCAGCCCGACGGCGAGCCACCGGAGCTCGAGGACGCAGTCCGCGACCTGCTCGTGAGCCGGCCGTATCCGGGCAACGTGCGCGACCTGCGCAGCCTCGTGCTGCGGATCGTGCACCGCTATGTCGGCACCGGCGTGGTGACTGTGGGCGACATCCCCGACGCGGAGCGCCCGGCGCCGCCGGCGCCGCCGGCGCCGCCGGCGCCGGCCGGCGGGTGGCGTAGTGCTGAGCTCGACGCGTGTCTGGGCCGCGCGCTGGAGCTCGGCGCACGGCCCGGGGACATCGCGGCGGCCGCGAAGGAGCTCGCGGCCGCCCGTGGATGAGGTTCAGCGGAACGCGCCGGCGTGCGTGCCTTGGCGCATGCGGTAGGCCGGGATCGAGCGCTCGCTGCGCTGCGTCAGGTCGATGCTGGTCACCGCGCGGTACGCGTGGATGTAGCCCTGCACCTCTGGCCGCCAGTAGCGGACCCAGTTCGCCGCCTGGTTGGGGTCGATCACGACCGACCACGCGCCGAAGCGGATGCCGAGCAGTAGCTGCTCTCCGAACACTGACAGGTCGCGGAAGTGCACGACCGACGTGTCCGCCCACCGCTGGAGTTTGCTCATCGCCTCCACCGACGCGATCCACGGCTCCGGGTAGGCGACCATCGTGCGCAGGGGCAGGAAGTTGCGCATCTCGGGGCTCGCGAGGATCCACTGGTACATCAGGGCCTCGTGCCGCGCCGTCCAGGGCAGGTCGCCGTACTGGTTGTGTGCGCCCTCGGTCAGCAGCAGGTGCGTCTCTTTGAGCGCGTTGAGGACGGGGAAGCCGTCGGCGATCACCGTCGTGTTGTCGTCCTGCGTGTAGAAGATCGCGCACAGCGACAACAGGTTGTGGAACGCCTCGACGAAGCGCGAGCGCGAGTCGGCGCCGCGCACCGGCGGGCCCGGCTTGGCCGAGAGCGCCAGCCCGTAGTGGTGGTCGTACTCGTACGCCCGGCGGGCGGTCGTGAGCCGGTGTTGCTGGTCCTGGACCATCCCCCACAGCAGGTTGTTGAGCGGCCGCAGCGGGTTGACGTCCATGCCCATGAGCGGGTCTTGCCCTCGGGTCCGGTGGTTCTGGAACCGCCGGAGGATGGCGTTCATCGTGTGGAAGACGCCGCCCTCGTCGTTCCAGTACTCGTGCAGCAGCTCGAGGAAGCACGGCTGCTCGAGCTTCTCGGCCAGGATCCCGAAGCAGACCTCGGCGGCCTCCTCGCCCTCGCGGTCGATCCCGACGATCGCGACGTCACCGAGCTGGCGGCGGATCAGCGCGAGATACGGCAGGACGTCGAGGAGCTCCCCGTCGCCGGCTGCGACGCGCCTGAGGTAGCGGCGCATCTGCTGCTCGAGCCCGGTCCGCGTCACGGGCCGGTTGAGCCGCTCGCTCTCCTCGTCGAGGTCGACGCGGTCGAAGTTTTCGAGGTCGACGCCGCAGTGCGTCATCAGGAAGACCTCGGTGGCGGCCTTCAGGAGCCGGTAGCGGTCGACGTTCGGGAACGGCAGCGCGGTCCGCCGCTTGACCTTGCGCAGCTTGTACTCGGCGCGCTTCTGTTCCCGGCGGCCGAAGGGCTCGTCGGGGTCCTCGCACAGCAGCGCCTCGATGAACCGGCTGTAGCGCTCGAAGCTGAGCGCGTTGGCGCTGTTGCGGATCGCGACCCACAGCGGCTGGTCCGAGGTCGGAGGGACGGCGGCGCGCTTAAGCGTGACGGCGACGTCGTCGCCGGCGCCGAACGGCCGCTGCATCACCTGGATCTCGCCCGAGCACAGCTCGATCGGCTCCGGGGGGTCGTTGGTGTCCTCCGGGTCGCGCTGGCGCAGGATCGCCCGGACCCGCCACGACCCGACCTCCAGCGGGCCGGTGTCCAGCGTCGCCCGGATCTCCTCGCCCCCGTCGCCGCCCAGCTTCAGCTCGCCGGTGACGGTGGTGGCGCCGAGCAGCGCGATCCGGGCGTCGCGGTCGGGCAGCCGGACGGGGCCCTCCACGGTCCAGTCGACCGTGTAGTCGCCCGGCTCGCAGCCCGGGACCTCAGCCGTCAGGAGGACGATCCCCCCGGCGGTGATCCGGTCCGGCTGGGCCGTGATCGTGTGGTGGACGTTGCTGGGTGGTTTCATCGCTTCTCCTGCCAGATCGTGGGTTGGCCGACGAACATCTCGGCGTCGGTGGTGGCGCGAGCCGTCGCGAGCGAGCTCCGGACGGCCCAGCAGCCGATCAGCCGCCGCAACAACCGGCTCTCGCGCTCGGGCGAGAGCCGCCCGCTGGCGCGCGCCTGGCCGAGGACAGCGAAGGCAACGGTCGGCGGCGCGAGGTCCATCCGGCTCGGATCGGCCTCCCAAGCCGAGAAGCGCCGCAGCAGCGCCGTGCGCTCGAGCTCGGGGTTGCGAAGCACGTCGCCCAGTGCCCGGCCGCGCAGCCGGGCGGGGCGGTGCTCGACGAGCAGCGAGACCAGATCCGGCAGCGTGATCATCAGCTCGGCGATCGTCGCCGCCGGCCGCCGCCGCACGCCGGCGCGCGGGTACATCGCCTGCCAGGTGGCCGCGAGCCGCTGCCATTGCGGGTCCGGATACAGGCGGTCGCCGATCGCGCAGCTGAGCAGGACGCGCACCCACGGCATCGGGTGCGGGTCGTCGTCGGACGGCCGGAACACGAAGCCGCGGGGAAGGCTGACCAGCCCGATCAGGCCGAGCGTGGAGCCGATCCCGATCCGGCTGATGGCCCAGAAGTCGGCCACGATCTCCGAGATCCAGCGGTCCCACAGGTCCCAGGCGGCACGCAGGTCGGCGCCTCGGCGGATCGGGCGCAGCTGGGCGCGCAGCGACTCGACGAGCCGCAGCAGCGCCGCGCCCTGGTGGCCGACCTCGTGCACGAGCGAGGACGCGATCCCGTAGCCGATCATCCGCTCGCGCGGGACCCGGATCAGCGCGACGGGGCTACTGCCGCCACCCGGCAGGCGCGTCCGCGCGCGCCGGATCGAGCCGCCGAGACCGCGGTGCAGCGAACAGATCACCGGCGGGCCCTCGAAGTAGCCGCCGGGCACGAGCAGCGCCTCGGCCGCCGCGACGTCGAGGCCGGACAACAGCACGCCGTTGCCGTGCTCGCTGCGCTGGGTGATCACCTCCGAGAACAGGTCGAACTGCGACAGCGCGTTCTGGAAGCTGAGGCGCAGCTTCCAGAAGCGTCGCTGCTGCGCGGCCGCGGGCGCCCTGGCGCCCGGGCCGCGCAGCCAGCGCAGAAACGCCCGGGCGCGGCGGTGCACCTCGCGCCGGCCGGCGATCAGGTACTCCTCGATTCCCGACAGCGCGGCGGGTGAGAGCGCCGCCGCCGCGACATGGGTCTCCTGGAGCACGAACGGCTGGACCGCCGCGAGCCGCGTCAGCAACGCGCGCGTCTCCTGCTCCAGCAGCCAGGTCGCGGACGGCTCGCTCATCGCCTCACGCGCCCAGCACGACGATCTTGCCGTCGCGGCGGATCCAGCGGCCGCTCATGCCGGCCGCGCCGAAGCCGTCCTCACTGTCGTCGTCGCCCTCGTCGCCGCCGCCGCCTCCACCGACGCCGCCGCCGTACCCGCCGTACCCACGGTAGCCGCGATAGCCGCGCCCGCCGTAGCCGCGGTGGCCGCGCCCGCCGCGGCGGTAACCACGGTAGCCGCCGCGGTAGCGGCCCCACTCGCCTTGCTGCGCGCCGCCTCCGCTTGCGCCGCTCGCGGGCTGCTGCTGCGCGTCGGCGCCAGGCGCCGGCGGCATCAGCGGAGGCGGGGGCTCGGGCGCCGCCATCGGCGGCTCGGGCGGCGGCGGGGACGGAGGCGCGTAGGCCCACGGGTCGCCGTAGCCTCGGTGGCCCCAGTAGCGTGGCCCGTAGCGCGCGCCCCCGTGCGGGCGCCGGTAACCGTAGTAGCCGCGGCCGTAGTAGCGGCGCGCGTAGGGCGAGAAGGCGCGCAGCCCGCGGTAGAAGAAGGGCCGCGCGAAGTGGCGCGCGGCGCGGAAGAGCGAGAACTCGCCGACCAGCTCGGGGTGCGCGCCTGCGGGCGCCGTCGCGACCTCGCGCGCGGCCGCGGACGTGAGCTGGACGACGCGTCGCGCCGCCTCGTACTGGCCGTGCTCGTGGCCGAGCTCGCCGGCCTCCGCCTCCAGCAGCGCGCCGCCGCCGGTCAGCGCGGCCTGCGCGAGCGGCGCGACCGCGTTCACGAGCGCGCGGCCCTGCGGGGAGCTGACCGCGCTGCCGACGCCCTGAACGGCGCGGCCGACCGTGTTGACGATGCCGCCGAGCACGCGACCAAGCTCGTCCTCGGAGGACACCTCCATCAGCCGCGAGGCGAACTCGTCCTCCTGCTCGGGTGAGAGCGGCGCCTCGTGGAACGCGGCCTCCCGGCCCAGCACCGTCGACAGGATCCGCCCGAGGATCTCCTCCTCGGCCGCACCGGCCTCGCCCTCGCCGTACTCGCCCTCGTACTCGCCCTCGCCCTCGCCCTCGCCCTCCTTGAGCAGCCCGCCGAGCAAGCCGCCGAGCACCTTGCCGACGATCGGAATCAGCGGCAGGAAGCGCTCCTCCTCGCCCTCGCCCTCGCCGTACTCCCCCTCGCCGTACTCCCCCTCGCCGTACTCCCCCTCGCCTTCGCCGTACTCGGCCTCGCCCGGGCCGAACTCGCCGTATTCGGCCTCGCCCGGGTACTCGGCCTCACCGTACGGGGCGAACTGCTCTTCGCCCTCGCCGTAGGACCCGGACTCGCCGTCGCGCCGGTTCCGCCGGCGCCGGGGCCCGCCCTGGTATTCCATCTCGAACATGTGCGATCTCCTTTTCCTGTGGTCTGGTCACAGCCCGGGCGCGAACGCGCGCCCGGCTCGGGCGACGGCCTCGCCGGCCGGCGCACGGGCGGCGTGCGCGGCAGCGGCCCGCGCGAAGCGGACGAACTGACACGCGATCTCGTAGTCGCGGTCCTCGGCGCTCATCCCTTCGAGCTCCAAGCCGAAGACGCGCGCCGCGGTGTTCGCCGCCGACGCTCCGGGAGCGCCGGCGGTCACCGTCGAGAGCGTCCGCTCGGCCGTCCGTCGCAGTACGCCGAGGAGCTCGCGGCCGGCCGCGGGACCGGCCAGCCGCGTGAGGAAGGCCTCGAGCTCTGACGCGTTGACCACGTCGAGCAATTCGCCCGCGAGCTCGCCGTCGCGGTCGGTCGCCGGGAACGCGGACTCATACATGCCGTTCGCCGCTGCAAGAAGCGGGCCACACCCTCACCGGGTCAGCGCCGGCGTGGGCGCGACGGGCCACTTGGTGCCCGCGGGGCGCCGGCCCTGCGGCTCGTCCCACCCGGCGCGCACGAGCGCCTCGATGCTCGCCGCCTTGGTCGGGTAGCCGCAGGCCGCGTTCTTCGTATACAGACGCTCCCACGAGATGCTCGCCCGGATCCTGTCGGCCCGCCCATGGTTGAGCGCCTGGAGGAAGACGGCGAGGTCGCTCAGGCACGCGTTGCAGGCGCTCAGGCCCCAGGTCGGGCCCTTGCGCGAGTAGTTGTGCATCTCGATCCGCGCGAGCTGCCCCTGCCAGGCGGGGCTCTGCGCCCGCACGAACCCGACGAGCTGCAGCTCGGCGTGGTGGCCGTTGGAGCAGATGTCGGGGTCGAGACCGGCGACGTTGATCGTGGCGAGCGTGAAGGTCGGCGACCCGGCCGCCGGCAGGAACGCCATCCCGCCGATGACCGGCGGCGCGACGTTCGCCACGTTGGGGTGGATGAAGACGTAGCGGAACGTCCTCCCGCGCACCGTGATCGTCTGCACGTCGGGCGACGGGAGATGGGCGGGCGGGTACTTGAGCCGAGCGCCCGACGCGTCGGTGGCCGGGTCCAGCAGCGGGCGGCCGGTGTTCGACGTCAGGTGCGTCACGGTCAGCACGACGCCGCGCGCGCAGTCGGTCCCGGCGCGATCGAGGATCGCGCGCGAGGCGAGCACGAACGGCGACTCGTGCGCCGGCGCGCCGGGCGGGATGTCGACCGGGCACGGGCGGCCGCGGCGCCGGGGCGGCGGCGGCGGCGCGACGCGGCCGGGCACCCCGGGGCGCGGCGTCAACGGCCCGATACCGGAGGGACGTGCGGCGCCGACGAAGAAGCGCGCCTGCACCGGATAACCGGACGATTCGACCGTGCCGGTCCGCCACGGGCCGCTGCCCACCTTCGTCTGGTACGGCACCGACGAGCGGACCTCGTTGTGGAGCACGGTCGGGCACGTCATCGAGAAGTCGTAGGTGCGGGTCCCGTCGGAGTAGCTGAAGCTGCCGTTCGACCCGCGCGGGCTGACCGCGCTGTCCTGCACCCACATGTCCAGCCGCCCGTGCGCCGGGATCAGCGCCGGCGGCCGCACGACCCAGTAGGAGTCGAAGTCCGCCGCGCTGCGCACCAGCCGCAGCGGCCGACTGGTGCGGTTCTCGATGCGCGCGTAGCACGAGTAGTCGCGGCCGTGGACGATCGCCGACGGCAGCCGCCGCGCACGCGCGGGAACGACGCTGAAGCGACCGCCGCCCGCGGGCACGACCGCGAGCATCTGCGCGCTGGCGCGCTCGAGGTCGACCTGCGTGAACGTGATCTGGGTGCCGGAGGCCAGGTCCGGGCGCGACACGCACATGTAGCCGTTGTTGACGTAGTCGACCGGCGACACCGAGAGCCCAGTCACGGCGCTGTGCGTGTGGCCCATCACCGCCAGGTCGCTCCCGGTCTGCATCGCCAGGCGCTGCCCGAAGAACGCGAGGTCCTCGCCGCCGCCGCGGTCCGCGTTGGCCGCGCGCATCGCGTCCGCGAGCCGGCCCTCGCGCCGCAGCCACAGCGTGAACAGGCCCGCGAAGACGCGCGCGGCGTCCTGCGGGGTGGCGGTCGAGCCGTCCGGCATCACGATCGGCTGCGTCCGCGGCATCCCCGTGACGTCGCAGATATAGGCGATCAGGAACTCGGCGAGATCGTCGCGCCGGTTCCAGTGGCGCACTATTGCTCCGAGGTCGATTCCCGTCGGATTGCCGCTGTTGCCGCGGTCGGCCGACGTCTGCCCGGGCCGCAGCGTGCGCGCCAGCTGGTAGCCGATCGCGCGCGAGACGAAGTGCCCGATCGGGATCGTGCCCCACCGCGAGCGCGCGTCCGGCGCGTTGAACATGCACGAATAGTGGCCGTGCGCGAACACCGTGCGCACCCCGCTCGCGCCGGCGACGACGCGCCACGGGGCGGTGACGAGCTCGATCCGCGCACGCAGCGAGGCGTTCAGCGTGTCGATGTCCGTGCGCGCGAGGCTGCCGTCATGGTTGCCGAGCAGCAGACGGACCTCGCCGGGGAACGCGCGCGCCAGCGCGGCGAGCGGACCGCCCGGGCCGAGCATCCGGGGATTGGCGGCGATGATCTCCCGCATCCCTGGCGGCCGCATCGTCGGCGGATATGTCCACACGTCGAACATGTCGCCGAGCAGCACGACCTCGCGGATCGTGTCGCGACGGGCGAGGATCCAGGCGAGCGCCTCGCTGAGCGGGCGCTCGTGGACGGCAGGCTGATACCAGCACGTCGGCGTGCCGCTACCGATGTGAACGTCGCTCAGGACAACGGCGTATCGCTTCGTGGCCACGCCCTCGATCGCCTGCAAAAAGCGGGCCAACTCAGCGCAGCGCTGCTGCCGTGAAACCGAGCCGCGCGCGGTGCTTGGCGACCGTGCGGCGGGCGATCGGGTAGCCGGCCTCGCGCAGGCCCTCGGCGAGACGCTGGTCCGATAGCCGCCCGTCGGCGGACTCGAGCAGCCTTCGGAGCTCGCCGTCGACGCCGCCGCTCTGGCCGAAGAAGCGCGCCAGCGGCACGATCGTGTCGTCGGGCAGGAGCGCGTACTTGCCGGCGATCGCGCGGCTGACCGTGGACTCGTGGAGGTCGAGCGCGCCGGCGACCTCGGCGCGCGTCAGCGGCGTGAGCGCGGCCGGGCCGGAGGTGAAGAAGTCGCGCTGGCGCTCGACGGTGTACTCCGCGACGCGCTGCATAGTCTGCCAGCGGTCGTGCAGCTGGGCGAGGAACGCCTTCGCTCGCGATGCCTCGGGAGCGCCCCGGCGAACACCGAGCCGCGTCATCGCCGGTTCGACGAGCTCGACGCTGAGGTCGTCCCTCACGAGGACATCGGGGACCGCGTAGGCGGTGACCGCGGGCGCGCCGCCATCAAACGCGGGATACGGCCGCAGGCGGCACCGGATCAGGTCAAGCACCTGCTGGATCCGGGCGCGCGGCACGCCGAGCGCCCGCGCGATCGCGTTGAAGTGGCCGCGGGCGAGCGCCGCCAGGTGATGCTCGATCACGGCGCGGGCGACGTCGTCCTCGACGCCGAGCGCGTCAAGCTGGAGGATCAGGCACTCGCCGATACCGGTCGCGCCGACGCCGGGCGGTCCAATGCGGCGGATCACCTCGAGCACGCGTTCGACAGCCCGCCCGGAGACCTGCAGCTCATCGGCGAGCTCGGCCGGGGTGCAGTTCAGCAGACCGTGCCGATCGAGGCTGGCGACCACGCCTTCGACGATCGGCGCGTCGGCGGCCGCGGTCTCCATCCGCGCCGCCCTGCACAGCGCCTGGCTGTCGGGCTCGGCGGCGGCCGTGTCGCCAGCGCCCCCAGGGCCCGGGTCGCCGCGGGCGACCCGTGCGCACGGCGAGCACACCGGGCAGCGCGTCCGCCACGTGCCGCGGCAGATCGGGCAGTCGCCCTCGTCGAGGCGCTCGAGCGCCTGGCTGGAGCACAGCTCGCGCTCGATCACCGTCTCCATCGCCGCGCACGGCAGGGCGAGCATCTCGCTGAACGCGATCTGGGCGGGGGACACCTCCAGGGCGACCCTGGGGGCCATGGCCATCTGAAGCGCGAACGACACTGCTACCTCCTGGCGAGTCGACTCTAACCGCACGCGTCAGCAAGATGTGGGCCAGCCCTGGCCCGGATCTTGCAGCGTCCACCCGGCGTGATCGTGGACTGCCACTGCCATGCCGGAATCGGCGACGGGCTGACCGGGCCGTGGGACACCGAGGCCCACCTCGAGCGCTACCTGGCACGCGCCGCGCGGGCGGGGATCGAGCGCACGGTCGTCTTCCCCGCGTTCCACTCCGACTACGCGATCGCCAACCGCGCCGTCGCCCGCATCGTGGCCTCGGCGGGCGGCCGCCTCTACGGCTTCGCCTTCGTGCATCCGCGACGCGACGCCGGCCGCATACGCCGCATGGTGCGCGAGGCGGTCGAGCAGCTCGGCCTCCGCGGCATCAAAGTCCACCGCCACGACGGCCGCATCACGCGCGAGATCTGCGACACCGCGCGCCGGTTCGGGCTGCCGGTGCTCTACGACGTGATGGGCGAGACCGAGACCGTCGAACTACTCGCCGGCGAGTACCCCGACGTCGCCTTCATCATCCCCCACCTCGGCAGCTTCGCCGACGAATGGCGCGCGCAGGTCGACATGATCGGGCTGCTCCTGCGCCACCGCAACGTGTTCACGGACACCTCGGCGGTACGGCGCTTCGACCTGCTGGAAGAAGCGGCGCGCCGGCGGCCGCGGCAGGTTCTGTTCGGCAGCGACGGCCCCTGGCTACACCCCGGCGTCGAGCTCGCGAAGGTCCAGCTGCTCGGCCTGCGGCCGGACGACGAGCGCCGCGTGCTGGGCGGCAACGCGCTGCTGCTCATCGGCGGCACGGGTCGCTGAGGACGATCAGAGTGCAAGCCCGCGATCGACGACATCCTTCATCACGAGCGTCGACGTGAGCCGCATCACGCCGGGCAGGCCGGCGAGC
>Ga0209839_10001352_pt1 | contig 12629 bp, 12 predicted proteins | sample OrgsoiDNA2013050_FD_185800 | JGI IMG/M metagenome (GOLD analysis project Ga0209839, IMG submission 185800) | Permafrost soil microbial communities from the Arctic, to analyse light accelerated degradation of dissolved organic matter (DOM) -... | ecosystem: Environmental > Terrestrial > Soil >... | reverse complement strand
GACCGGGGGCGTCAGATCCTCACGTGGTACCTCGGTCAAATCGCCGGCCGTGATCAGATCCAGCTCGTGGGTGGCGTCGGTGATCCTGGCGCTATCGACGCGAAGCTCTGCTCGTTCAGCACGGCTCGGCGCGACGCCTACCGCGGGCTCCACCGCGGGAGTTGGCCCGGCCGCACCGGCCGCACCGGCCGCACCGGCCGCACCGGCCTGAGGCTCTGCCTGCTCTGCTGGCAGGCCAAGCTGGCTGCGCATCCAGCCGCATAGCGGCTCGCAGTCCCAGCCCGGCCATTCCTGGTGGGGCGGCTTGGGACCCTGATCGGTTTGCTCCGCTTCGAGCCGACGTTCCCAGACGCCGCCGACCTGGCGCTGGGCGAAGATCACCACAAATGACGCCGCGTGGTGCCATTCCGACTTATCGATGCCAGCGTCGCCGAGCATGGTGCCGGCGTCATGCTGCCAGGCTGCGACCAGCGCAAGCGAAGGTCGGCTTCTCACATTCTGCAGTGCGTCGTATACAGTGCGTTTATTAGCGTCCGCCAGTGCCCGGACGTTGGTGATGCCTAGCTTGTTAGCAAGCGCGCGGGCGTGATTGTCCTGGAGGCCAGGGATAGACGTCAGATCCTCGTTGGGCACTGGAGGCCCACCTCCTCCTTGTCCTTGCCATCTTGTCGTGAGAGGCCCGGTGCGCGTGCACCGGGCCCCGTACGGCTGGTGCCTGGCCTCAGGCGCCCACGAAGAACTCGTATTCCTCGAGCGCTTCGTAGCCGATGACCGCGACGTGGCCATCGCAGCAGCGCAGGTCGACTTGAGCGGCCACCTCAAAGACCTCTACGTCACCTTGGATCTGAATCGTTCCTGGCGGCACCTCGACTACCAGCTCGATACATAGGGCGTTGGGGTCACAGCCTCTCCAGTTCTTGACTACGAAGGTGCCGGGAGGAAGAAGCGAAGACAGGAGGAAGCTTCCTTCACGTCCGATAGGCGTGAAGCCAACGTCGAAAAACCAGTCACCGGTGATGCATTTCCAGAGCCTGCCCCTGAGTTCGACGCGGAAGCGAACCTTGAAGCGCTCCTGCGTGCCAAGGATCGTATCCTGCTTGTTCCTGTCGTCCTCGTCGATAATGTCGGCGTCCCAGAACACCTTCGTGTATCTCTCTGGCGGCAGCTCGATCTCGGTCTTGCCGTCGAGGTAGTCTGGATCGTTCGGCCAGCACACGGACCGTTCAGGTGGCTTCTTCTGACAGTCTTCACACATGGCGCATCTCCTTTCACCGCTGGTCGCCCCGGACAAGGGCTAGGTGCACATCCCTTCACGATGCACCGCAGCAGTGAAGTGCTAATGAGCCAAGCGCATAATCACGAATTATTTCTTGCAAAATATCCACTGTGGAGCTTATTTAGCGCATAAGGCGGTTTACCGGATCGATGTGAGGGCGTAGAACAGCTGGACGGTTTCCGCGGCGGGAGAAACGCCGAGTTCGTCACGCAAAGCGGCGGTGCAGAGCTGGTACTGACGGCCTACAAGCTGTTGCTGGTGCTGGCGGGCGTAGCAGCGCATGAGCAGCCGATGTACCGCCTCGTAGCACGGATCTGTGCTTATTGCCTGCTGGCCGAACTCAATAGCGATCAGGAGCTGGTCGAGATCGCAGTAGGTCGCCGCGAGGAACTCGAGCGCTTGCAGGTACAGTTCCTTTAGGTGGCGCCGTTCCGCTAGGTACCATTCACCTGCGAGATCGTCCTCGAAGAGTGGCCCGCGGTACAGTTGGACGGCCGAACGGCTGGCATCGACTGCCTGTTGGATACCACCTGCCTGGCGAGCCCGCTGGGCATCGTGGATCATTGAAAGGAACTCGGTGCGGTCTATCCAATACGTCAGAGCCGGGTTCAGAGTATAACATCCCTCTTTGTGCAAGATGGCCTGAACATCTAGCCCTTTAAAGTCAAGGACATTGCGCAGGCTATAGAGGGCGACATTGAGATTGTTACGAGCTGAATTGTGGTTATGCTCAGGCCACTCCAGTTCCATCAGCACTTCACGTCTGATGGGCCGGCCTTGGTGAATCAGCAGATATTGAAATATGGCGCGTGCTTTGAGGCTGCTCCATCTCAGGACGCGCGCCCCGGCGACGCCCAACTCAAGGGGCCCAAGTATACGGGCCTCGATGTCAGCATCATAAGTCTGGGGTATTGGAGGGGTAGGCTTATACAGCAGCGGAACGCGAGAGAGCAATTTTACTTGCTCCGGGGACGGGTCCTCTGGCATAGCGGGCGGCTGGGCCTGTCCTTGTCGGAGAAACCCTCGAAGCCAGCCCGCCCGGCCGACAGCAGACGCCCGGCGCTCCATTGTTCCAGGACCTGCCGCCTCAAATCGGCGCTCCCACCCGGTAAGTGCCGCTTCGATTCGCCGGCTAAGTTCGCGTTCGATGAGGCGAAAGGACCGGGTTGTGGCGTCGAGTTCGGCGGTGAGCCGGAGGTAGTCGGCGCGCCACAGCCGGAGCTTGTGTGCGGCCTCGATTCCGGTGCTGGTGTACTCAAGGGCATTGTCGAGGTCAGCGAGCGCGCGTTCGATCGCGCTGGACAGCCTGGTCTCCGTCAGGCGGCTCAACTCGTTAACCGCCGCAGTCAAGTGATTGAGCGAGTAGTCCATCTGGATCTCGGCTACCCCGGAATCTCCGCGGATGCGCCTCTCGTCAAGATTCTTACGCATAGCCGAGCCCCCAGAGACCACAGCGCACCCAAGTCTGTAATTACATCTAAGACGCCGTGTCAGTGCTGTCAAGGGTGCAAGCGTACAAGTCTCGTTTGCCCATCAAACCCAGGCAGCATGTCCCGGGGCAGAAGAGCAACCCCGAGACCCGCCACATGCGCTACCCGGCGAAAACCTTCGAGCGTTCAGCTAACCGTCCGCCTTCACGACCCCGATCGGGCAGGACACGCCCGTCCCGTGGTCCGGGCAGTACCCGTGAGGGTTTTTCATGCTTGAAAGGTACTGCTGGTGGTACCGATGGCTGTCGGACCTCCTGACCCAATGCCACTCAGCCTAAGTTGATCTTGATTTCAGGGGTGTGTCGCTCCGTGGTGTTCTGCCTGGCAGCCGGCATGATCGCGGCTTATGGCAGACAATGGCGTGGTGACTGCGGGCGGCCGGCTGACGGACTGGGTGTCGCTGGGGGTGCTGGCCTCGTTCGTGCCGCGGGATGCGGTTGATGACGCGGTCGCGGTAGCGGGGAAGCAGGCGAAGCGGTCGGACGGGAAGCTCCCGCCGCACGTCATGGTCTATTTCGTGATGGCGCTGGCCCTTTTCGCTGACGATGACTATGAGGAAGTCGCGGCCCGGCTGACCGAGACGCTGACGGCGTGGGGCTGCTGGGACGACTCGTGGAGCGTGCCGGGCTCGGGCGGGATCACCCAGGCCCGCCAGCGGCTGGGATACGAGCCCATGAAAGAGCTGTTCGCCGAGGTGGCGGTCCCCGTGGCGGAGGAACTGACCGCCGGGGCGTTCCTCGGGCCGTGGCGGCTCATGGCCATCGACGGGTTCGAGTGGGACGCTCCTGACACGCCGGAGAACGCTGCCGCGCTCGGGTTCGCCGGCACGGCAGCTGATGATCCGGGCCGGCCCGCGTTCCCGAAGGTGCGGGTGGTCACGGCCCGGGAGGCCCTCCTGGAGGCGGCCCGCGGCGGGCAGGACCCGGGCGAGGACCAGGCCCGCTATGTCCGGGTGGTCGAGTACGAGGTCCCCGACCGGGACGGTGACGGCAAGGGCGAGGTGATCGCCCTGGTCACCACCATCACCGAGATGACAGCAGCGCCGGCCCCGCTCCTCGCGGAGGCATATCACCAGCGCTGGGAACATGAAACTGGGAATGCCCAGCTCAAGACGTCCCTGCGCGGCCCCGGGCGGGTGCTGCGGTCCAAGAGCCCGGACATGGTCCGCCAGGAGATCTACGGCTACCTGCTCACTCACTACGCCCTGTCGGCCCTGATCTGCCGGGCCGCGACCGAGGCGGGCATCGACCCGGACCGGGTCAAGTTCAAGCGGACCGTCCGCATCGTCCGCCGCCGGGCCGCTGACCCGGCGGCCTTCCCCCCCTGAGCAGCAAGAACGCATCCTGGACGCTGTCATGGCCGACATCACCCGCAGGAAACACCTCAACCCCCGGCGCCGGCACCGGACCTACCCGAGGGTCATCAAACGAGCCCGCCACAACTCCTACCGCGTCAAACGGCCCAGTGACCACGGCATCCGCCACCCCGGCCCCGCCACGATCAAGCTGGTCAACCTGCACCTGCCCGCACTCGCAGCATGAAGAACTAAGTGATCAATTTAGGCTAAGCGGCATTGCCTCCTGACCGCACAGTGCAGGTTGACCCCTATGGGCCCTACAGCCACATGCGCCTAGGTCAGTGCCACTTGCCAGGCCGCTTCTGGACCGATTCCATGGCCGAGCCCATGACGACCTCCGGCAGAAGGGAGTTGCGCAGGTCGACCGCCGCGAGCGTGAAAAGGCTTACGGATGAGCGAGCGGATCTCGAACGAGCTGCGGCGCGGCTGGAAGGCAGCGATCATCCGCCGCCTGGGGTTAAGAGACCGCGATGTTGACGTCGGTCTCCTTCTCCTCGTAGCTGGTCCAGACGTTGCCGCAGTGGCGATAGGTCATCCTCTTGGTCTGGTAACGGCCGAGAATGACCTCGACTGCGCCGCTGTGAGCCTTCAGCGCGGCCAGGTACGTACGCTGTCGCGCGAGCGCAGGAGGATCGTCCTTCACCTCCGCGGTGAAATACCGGACGGCCAGGATCTGATCGCTGGGCCGCACACGCTGGATCAGATGCTGGAGGTCCAGCCAGAGGTACCGCCGCCCATACTTGTCGTGGAGCCCGTGGTACAGGTTGAACCCGTCCACATAGGCGATGACGGTGGCCATGGTGCTCCTCGGAACACACTCTGACGGGCTCTGGTTATACTGGTGCCAACCCCGCCGGTCCTTGGACCGGCCTGACGGCCCCGCGAGGGGCCGTCGTTTTTTGTGCCTGAGGTGCACTTAGCTACCTATCGGTCCATCTCGGGGCCGCCGAGACCTGATCGCCTGAAGGCGCTCGCCGCTCGCGGACTGCACCCAGAACGACCAGCCGTTTCGATTCGGGTTCACATCAGGGCTCAGTGCCGCTACGAGCGCAACCGCGGCGCCGCTGGGCGTGCCGAAGGCTTGGTCGGCCAGCGGTCCGGTTGTGATCGTTAGCGACTGGGTTATGGGGTCATAAGAACCGTCTGTACGGGTCCCGGCGTAGATTGCATGGACAGCTACCCGCTCACCAGCCGACTCGGCCGGGCGGTCCTCGGCCCCACGAAACTCCTTCAATAGCCGACGGAGTACATCACCCGGAGACGTCGCCCATGCGCGCGCGAGCAAGGTGACCTGCTGCGGGCCGCGGAGCCGCGATCACGCGAACCCCTAGACCCGCTACAAGCATCAACGACCAGGCGAGAACGCGCCCAGCTAGATTAGCCGTCAGCCTTGACGCCGCCGAGAGGCCCACTGGCCTTCACCACACCGATCGGGCACGACACGCCCGTCCCGTGGTCGGGGCAGTACCCGTAAGGGTTTTTCGTGCTTGAAAGATACTGCTGGTGGTAGTCCTCGGCGAAGTAGAACTCCGACGCCGGCACGATCTCGGTGGTGATCTCGCCGTATCCGGCCTCGGTCAGCCGCTGCTGGTAGGCCTTCGCCGACTGCTCCGCCTCGGCCTGCTGCTCCGGCGACTGGTAGAAGATCACCGAACGGTACTGGCTCCCGACGTCGTTGCCCTGGCGCAGGCCCTGGGTGGGGTTGTGCGACTCCCAGAACACCTTGAGCAGCTCCGGGTAGGAGATCTTGGCCGGGTCGAACACCACCCGGACGGCCTCGGTGTGGCCGGTCCGTCCGCTGCAGGTCTCCTCGTAGGTGGGGTTAGGCGTGAAGCCGCCCTCGTAGCCCACCGCCGTCGTTACCACGCCCGGAGTCTGCCAGAAGCTCTTCTCGGCGCCCCAGAAACAGCCCAGCCCGAACTCGGCCACCTGGGTGCCCTCCGGGTACGGCGGCCGCAGCGGGGTCCCGAGGACCTCGTGCCGGTCCGGAACCCGCAACGGGGTCGTCCGCCCCGGCAGGGCCTCCTCCGCGGTGACCATCCGCGCCTTCTGCGAACCGAATATGCCCACGGCTGCCTCCTCGCATGACCCGTGTCAGCGGAGTCCTCACTCGGCGATCCCGCCGGCTATTTCCGGAACTCCGTACAGGTCAGGCAACAACATCGGGCTGGCCGCGATTCCCCGGCTCACCGCCGGGCGGCGGCGTCCGGGCGCGGCCGCCGCAGCCGGGCCCAGCCGGGCCCGGCGGCCTGCCCCGCCGGCCAGACCCAGTAGCCGACCGGGAAGAGCCGGATGTGCAGGCGCTCGGAGACGAGCCCCCACAGCCCGCGCGGGGCCCAGATCGCCACCGCGATGGCCACGGCGCCGAGCACGATGAAATACCAGGTCCCGTAGCTGGCCAGCCACTGCTGGAGGGCGAAGAACACGATCGTGCCGAGGATCGGTCCCTCGATCGTGCCGATGCCGCCGATCAGGCAGGCGAAGATCATCTCGGCCGTCCACTGGACCGAGAAGGCCGCCGTGGGCTGCACGAACGGCTGGCTGATGATCTCCAGTCCGCCGGCGGCGCCGCAGCCTGCCGCGGCTAGGACGAACACCAGGAGCTGGGCGCGGGACACCTGGGCACCGACGCTCCGCGCGCCGGTCTCGTCGTCGCGCACGGCGGTCAGCACCAGGCCCAGGCGGCCGCGCAGGATGGCATACAGGCTGATCAGCACGATCACCGCCACGGCCAGGGCCACCCAGTAGGTGTAGGCGTTCAGCAGGGTGTTGCTGATGGCCGGCAAGCCGGGCAGCGGCTCGCCGGTGCCGCCGCCCAGCGAGGCGAACCGGATGACGACCAGATAGCAGATCGACGCGATGACCCAGGTGGCGATGGCGAAGTAGCCGCTGCGCAGGCGGGACAGCAGCCACCACACGATCAGGCCGAGGACGGCGCAGCCCAGCGCGGCGACCGGCAGGCCGATGAACGGGTCGGTCCCGTGCAGCGCGACGATGAGCACCAGGTAGGAACCCATGCCGATGAAGGCCTGCTGGCCGACGGACACCAGCCCGGCGTACCCGGCGAGCAGGTTCCACATGCTGGCCATGATGAGCAGGATGAAGAAGTTCACCAGCAGGCTGGTCGTGCCCGCGTAGACGAGGTAGGGCAGGTAGGCCAGGACCGCGATGACCACGACGGCGCCGAGAGCGGGCCAGAGCGGCGAGCGCCGGGAGCGCGTGACCCTGACGTCGGCGGCGGTAACGGCAGGGGCGCTCATGCCGTCCTCCGGCTCGTCGTGATTCCCTGCGGCCTGATCAGCAGGATCAGCAGGAACAGCAGCTGCCCGGCCAGGATCTGGTCGTTGGAGCCGATCTGCGCGCCCAGCTGCTGGACCACGCCGAGCAGGATGCCGCCCACCAGGGTCCCCCACAGCGACCCGAGACCGCCGATCACCACCGCCTCGAAGGCGAACAGCAGCAGCAGCGCCGTGGTGCCGCTGGTGGGAGTGAACGAGGTGTACATGCCGTAGGCGATGCCGGCCAGCGCCACGGTGGCGAACGCGATGGCCGCCGCGATGCCGAAGACGTGCCGGTAGTCGGCGCCCGCGAGCTGCGCGGCCTCGCGGTCGTCGGCCACGGCCCGGATGAGCCGGCCCTGCCGGGAGGAGGACAGGAAGTACTGCAGCCCGAGCAGCACTACGACGGCGACTCCGAAGATGACCAGGTCGAGGTAGGCGATCGTGATCTGCGAGCCGAGGTGCAGCGACTTGGAGATCAGCGAGCCGATGCCCAGCGTGCGGCTGTTGGCCGAGGTGAACTGCTGCAGCGCGTTCTCGATCACGACCGAGAGCCCGAAGGTGACCAGCAGCGTGGTCAGCACGCCGCGGTTCAGGCTGGCCTGGATCAGCGTCCGCTGCGCGAGGTAGCCGAGCGCCGCGAACAGCGGAACGACGATGAGGAAGGACCAGACGGTGGGGATATGCGTGACGGCGATGACGCCCACAGCCAGGTAGCCGGCCAGGATGGCCAGGTCACCGTGGGCCAGGTTGATCACTTTCATGACGCCGAACATCAGGGACAGCCCGCAGGCGAACAGCGCGTAGAGGCCGCCCAGCAAGATGCCCTGGATGATGGCGTTGACCCACGTCATGCCGGCGCTCCCGGGGCCGCGTCCAGCCCGAAGTAGGCGCTCTCGATGCCGGCCGCGGTGAGCTGGCCGGGCTCGCCCTGCAGCGTGGTCCGGCCCTCGAGCAGGCAGTGCACGCGCGAGGCCACCCGCCGGGCCTGACTGACGTCCTGCTCGACCAGCAGGACGGTCACGCCGGAGGCGAGCAGGCCGGGGAGCGTGTCGTAGATCCGGGTGACGATCACCGGCGCGAGGCCCAGCGAGAGCTCGTCCAGCAGCAGCAGCCGCGGGTTGGCCACCAGGGCCCGGCCGATCGCGACCGACTGCTGCTCACCGCCGGAAAGCTGGGCCGCCAGCTGCTTGCGCCGCTGCGGCATCCAGCCGAACAGCTCGTAGACGCGGTCGATGTTCCACGGCCCCGGCCGCGCGTAGGCCGCCCCGACCTGCAGGTTCTCCTCGACGGTCAGCGAGGGGAACAGGCGGCGGCCCTCGGGGACCATGACGATGCCCGCAGTCGCGCGCTTCTCGGCCCGCAGGGCGCGGAGATCGGCTCCGTCCAGCAGGATGGACCCCGACGTCGGCGCCTTCAGCCCGGAGATGGCCCGGAGCAGCGTGGTCTTCCCGGCGCCGTTGGCCCCGATCATCGCGTAGACCTCGCCGGCGCCGACCGTCAGGCTGACCTGGTCCAGGGCGCGGAGCTGACCGTGATGCACGGTCAGCTCGCGAACCTCCAGCAGCGGCGGGCTGGCCGTCACGCGCCCTCCCCTTCCGGCTGCCCGCCCGCCAGGCCGGTCAGGGACGTCGTGACCTCGGTGCCGAGGAACACCTCGCGGACGGCGGGCTGGGCGAGCACCTCCGCGGGCGAGCCGTCGCCGACGAAGGTCCCGCCGGCCAGGCACAGCAGCCGCTCCACGGCGCCGGTCAGGGCCCGGACCACGTGCTCGATCCAGATGATGGCGATCCCGTCGCGGCGGATGGCGGAGACGATCTCGACGAGCTGGGCGACTTCGGGGTCGGTCAGGCCGCCGGCCACCTCGTCCAGGAGCAGCAGCCGCGGGCCGGTGGCCAGCGCCCGGGCCAGCTCGAGCCGCTTGCGCTGCAGCAGGCCCAGGCGCTCGGCCGGGCTGTTGGCCTCGGCGGTCAGGCCGGCCCGGGCCAGGACCTCGGCCGCCCGCTGATAGCTGGCCCGCCGCCGCAGGCCGGCCCCCTGCTGCACGGCGACCAGGACGTTCTCGAAGACCGTCATCGCGCCGAACGGCCGGGGCACCTGGTAGGTGCGCCCGATGCCCAGCCGGCATCGCGCGGCCGGGCCCTGCCGCGTGATGATGGTGCCGCCGAGCCGGACCTGGCCCGCATCCGGCGCCAGGTCACCGGAGATCAGGCTGAACAGGCTGGTCTTTCCCGCGCCGTTCGGGCCGACAACGCCGATCATGTCGGCCTCGCCAACGCGCAGCGACAGGTGATCCGCGACGACGACCCTGCCGAAGCTCTTGGAAACCCCATCGAGCTCCAGCAGGGCCGGCCCCGTGATCTCAGGCACGAGTCAGCTCAGGCATTCGTCGGCTGCAGCGACGCCCCGACCGGGACGCTGTGGTTCAGCGAGTTATCGACAACCTTCATTTCAAACGGATACTTTCCGGTCGACGCCTTCCATTGCACGCCGACCGGCGGGATAATGCCAACGCCCGGCGCCGGGCCGGAGGCGAAGTTTATGGCGCCGCACATCCCGGTGTAACTGACGTTGTGCAGCGCGCTGGCCACCTCGGTCTTGTCATGCGGGTCGGTGACCGCGCCGAAAGCCTCCTTGGCCACCTCGAAGAGCGCATAGCTGGAGCCGATGGACTGCACCCATTCGTTGCCGGTCGAGGCCTGGTAGGCACTGGCCAGCGAGGCCGCCGACATGCCGGTCAGCGACGAGGAATACGGCATGTACGGCCCCCACCACGAGTCGGTGGTGATGTTGTTCACCAGCGGCCCGAGCGCCTTGGTGTCAGCGGGGAAGAGCAGGACCTTGGCCACCGTGGCCAGCTTCGGCTTCCAGCCCTGCTGGGAGGCCTGCTTCCAGAACGTGTTGAAATCCGGGGGCAGCGGGCAGTTGCTGAAGACCTCGCAGTTCTTGTTCTTGAACTCGGTAATCATCGAGGTGAAGTCCGTCGTGCCGTCGGCGTAGGCCCCGCCGTCGACGACCTGGTAACCGGCTGCCTTGATCTGCGGCTCGAATCCCCCGCGGAACGCGTTGCCGTCCGAGTCGTTCGGATACTGGCAGGCGACCACCTTGTTCGTATGGACCCGGTTCCACATGGGCGAGAAGCACCCGGCGAATTCCTTCAGCCCGAAGAAGAACACCGTGCAGTACTGGAATTTCTTGGTCGGCTGCAGCGGATTGCCGCCCAGGCCCGCGTACCAGGACTCCCACGGCACGATCGTGGACAGGCACGGCGTGCCCTGCTTCTGGCACTGGGCGGCGACCGGATTGGTCGTCTCCGGGGTGGACGTGGTGAGGATGAGGTCAACCTTGTTCTGCAGGGCCAGCTGCTGCGCGACCTGGCCGGCCCGCACCGGGTTCGACTGGCTGTCCATGACGACGATGTTGGCCTTGTACTTCTTGCCGCCGACCTTGAGGCCGTTCTTGAAGGCCGGGGTGTTCCTGATCTGCCCGAGCACGAAGTTGTCACCCGACGCGAACCCGGCCAGCGGGCCGGTCAGCGGCGTGATGAAGCCAATGTTGATCGTGCCCGTGCTCGACGATCCACCGGTGCCCTTGAGGCCGGAGCCGCACGCGGCCAGCAGGCCGCCGCTCCCGGCAGCCAGTGCGCCTGCTCCCATGCCCTTCAGCAAAGAGCGCCGCCCGATCAGGGCGGGGTTACGGTCCATTCCGTCTCCTGACAGGATGTTCGCTTAGCGTACGGGTATACGCAATGTAGAACTTAACCATGCGGAATCCGCGACTGTCAACAGTGGGACACAGAGCCTAAATGGGCCCTATCTGGCGCCAGAAAATGGGAATCCAGGGGACTTAAGCGGGCAACCTGCCAGGCGGGGAGGCGGCGCGGGACGGAGCGGACGGAGCGCGGCGGTCCGCCTACGCGGGGCCCTTGGCACGCAGGTCGGCCTCGATCTGCGCGGCCGTCTCCAGCAGGACCGGGAGGATCTGCTCGCGCAGCGCGGCCATGCTGACCCGGCTCGCGTGCGCGGAGACGTTCATGGCCGCGGTGCCGACGTCCGCGGCTCCGCGGATCGGCGCGGCCACTGCCCGGAGCCCTTCTTCCAGCTCCTGGTCGACGATCGAGTACCCCTGCTCCGCGACCTGGGCCAGCAGCTCGCGCAGCCGGGCCGGGTCGGTCACCGTCCGGTCGGTCAGCGGCTCCAGGGGGGCCTGCGCCAGGTAGCGGTCCAGCTCGCCCTGGGGCAGCGCCGCCAGCAGCACCCGGCCCATCGACGTGGCATACGCCGGGAACCGGGTGCCGACCGAGATCGCGACGGTCATGATCCGCTTAGTCGGGACCCGCACCACGTACACGACGTGCTGACCGTCCAGGACCGAGATCGACGACGACTCGTGCAGCCGGGCGACCATTTCCTCCATGTGCGGCGCCGCTACATCCGGCAGCGACAGGCCCGACAGGTAGGCGTAGCCCAGTTCCAGCACCCGGGGCCGGAGCGAGAACTCCCGGCCATCGCTGCGCACGTAGCCCAGGCTGACCAGGGTCAGCAGGAACCGCCGCGCGGCGGCCCGGGTCAGGCCGGTGGCCCGGGCGACCTCGCTGAGACTGAGCCGCTCCCGGTCCGGGCCGAAGGCCCGGATCACTGCCAGCCCGCGATCCAGCGACTGGACGAAGTCGCTGTTGCGCGGCGGCGGCCGGTCGTCTGCCCCGGCAGACTCGCCGTCGTTCGCAGTGCGGCCGGAGGTCCTCATCGCATAGATGCTAACCGGTGCCCGCCTTCAGCTGGCTCAGGTTGATCACCTGGCTGGCCGGCGGGGCGGCGGGCGCGGCCACGGCGTCCCACTCCGTGAACACGACCGACTCGTCGCGTCCCTGCGGGGCGACCAGGCGCAGCGGATACGGCTGGCCGCGGGCCGCGACGTCGAGGGTGGAGCCGTCGGCCCCGTGCAGGACGACGGCGGGCTGGCCGAGCACCGTGGCCAGCCCCGCGCGGGTAAACCGGGGTAGCGCCCGGATCAGCGACCGGGTCAGGCTGGCCATGCCGAGGCTGCCGGTGAGCTGGCTGCGCTCCGGGCCGGACATCTGGACGTACCGGCCGCACAGGACAGCGCAGACCCGGCCGGGTGCCCGCAGCTCCTGCAGGAACGGCCGCGTCGCCTTGATGAAGACCTGTCCGCCGGCCCCGATGAGCTGGAGGGGAACCCCGCCCTCGGTGATGGTCCCGGCCAGCCCG
>Ga0209839_10001351_pt1 | contig 12634 bp, 12 predicted proteins | sample OrgsoiDNA2013050_FD_185800 | JGI IMG/M metagenome (GOLD analysis project Ga0209839, IMG submission 185800) | Permafrost soil microbial communities from the Arctic, to analyse light accelerated degradation of dissolved organic matter (DOM) -... | ecosystem: Environmental > Terrestrial > Soil >... | reverse complement strand
GCCCCCGTACGAGGCGCGAGACTTCAGCCAGACCGGGGTACTGAAGAGCGAAGCTACGCAGGCATTCTTCGGACCATGGCTGACGGCCCACGGGGCAGGTTTCGCCGATGCCGTGCTCATCGATGACCGCGCGGACAACTGCGCCGCCTTCGCACGCGAGGGCGGAGCCGCTATCCAGTGGAAAATGGGCACCAACGACCTGAGCGACGTTACCGGCCAGCTCGGGCAATGACTCAACCGCGACGCCCGTGACACTCGCTACGAAGCGTTATCCGTGATGCGCGGCGCTGTCGTGGCCAGTTAATTTTCTGGCACCTTCTTCCTAGCATCGTCCGGCTCGGTGATCTGCGCCCACACGTATTTCCCGCCCTCTTCAGTCGATGGGGAATACCAGGCCCATTCCTGACTAACCGCCTCTACCAGCAGCAGGCCCCGGCCGTTCTCGGTCTCGTCGCTGATGTCCGACCGGACTGGTGAGTCAGGGCTGGCGTCCCAGACCAGAACGAGGACCTGTGCCTTGTCCGATAGCAGCCACAGGCGTACCGGCGCGGTCTGCCCGGTGGTGCGGGATGCCTGTATCGCGTTGGTAATCAGCTCCGATACCACCAGTTCGGTGCTGTCGGTGAGCGCGGCCAGTCCCCATTCCCACAGCAGTTGCCGGGCGTGCAGGCGGGCGCACGGTACCGCGCCGGGCAGCGCGCCAAATTCGAGGAAACTGTGGAGCGGCCACTGGCTGGTCATGCCGCATCTCCGTTGTGTTGTCCTGGCCCCTGTGTCCCCGGACCGGCTGGGAGCCGGCGCGGGGGCACAGGGGCGGCATTCTCCGGGCGCGGGTCTGGTGCTGGGTTTTGTGCGACGAGTGGGCCCGGCCGTGGCGCGCTGCTGGGCTGGGCCGGTGTTGCCGTTCATCGCTGCCGCACCGCAGCGATCCGCAGCAGTCCGTCTCTGGTTCTCGGGCCGCTCACCGGGTCGTCCCGCTGGTGCAGGCGAAGGTCAGGATCCGGACCAGCTTCCCGTCACTGTCGCGGACGCTATCCAGGGCGGTGAAGGCGTCCCGGCGGGCCGCGGGCAGCCGTTCTTCAGGGATGTGCCGCCAGGCCACCGCCCCGGGGGCCTGGGACAGGCACGTCGCCCACCACTGCTCCGGGGTGTCGTAGACCGTGGTGAACTCGCGGGTGACGGTGATGACGTCCGCATAGCCGCTGACGGCCAGCATTTGGTTGACCGCGGCGGTGTGGTGGAAGGGCGGGCGGCGGAAGAATGCCTCGAAGCCCACCATCGTGTCGGGTACGTGGGCGTCCACGGCGGCCATGACCGGTGCCCACCGAGGGTCCTGGGCCGCGCCCCAGGTCAGGGCGAGGACGCCGCCGGGTTTGAGCAGCCGCCGCCACCTCCGAGCGGCGTGCGCCGGGCGGGGCAGGAACTGGATCAGGTACCCGGCCACGATCGCGTCGAAGGTGGCCGACCTGAACGGGCGGGGGTCTTCGGCGTCCCCGGGCTGGAAGGCGACGTTGTGCTGGCGGGCGTGGCGGGCGGCGGCGCGGGCGTGTTTCAGCATCGGCCCGGCCAGGTCGATCCCGGTGACGTGGCCGCCCGGTCCGGCCGCGCGGGCTGCGGCCAGGGTGACCGCGCCCTTGCCGCAGCCCAGATCCAGCACCGTGGCCCCGGCGCTGATCCCGGCGCGGGCCACCAGCCATTCGGCCATCGGCCCGAAAAACTCCGTGCCCCCGGCGTCGTAGCCGCCGGCCGCCTCGGTGAACCCGCGCACCACCTGCCCGGTCACCTCGGCCGGGGTACCCGGCAGCGCCGAGGCCGTCATCGGGCCAGCTCCCGGGCAAGCTGCGCCACCCGGGTCGGCGACACCTTGAGAGCATGTTCCTGCTGCATCAGGTCACCGACTCGTTCCAGGTCCCGGACGGTGACATCCAGCGGGTAACTGCCCAAGGCCATCACTGCCGCGGTCTGCGCGCTGATCGTCGTGTACCGGGTTAGCGCCTTCTCCACCGCTACGCGGCTGGTCGCGGCCATCACTTGGCCGCGGTGCAGGGCGCGGGAGAATGCGGCGGCCGTTTGCGGGTAGCGGTTCATCCACGCCTGGGTGACCAGGTAGCCGGTGACCGGGAAGTTCTGCGTCGCGCCCTGGTCCAGGTCTAGCAGCGGCTGCGCTCCGTAGCTGGTCTCGGTCTGGGTGAGGTACGGCTCGGTCATGAACGCCGCGTCCACCCGGTGCGCGGCCAGCGCTGCCCCCATTGACGGGAACGGGATTGCGGTGAAATGCACCCGCGACGGGCTGATTCCGTTCTCGGCCAGGACCGTGTCGGTGAGCAGCACCGGCAGGCCCGCCAGCGCGTTCACCGCGATCGTCTTCTCGGCGAGCTGCCGGACCGTGGTGACCGGCGAATGCCCGGGAATCATGAGCTGCTCCAAGCCCGGCCCGCCGGAGTTGCCCGGCGCCAGCGCGTGCAGATGGAGCCCGGCCACCTCGGCGTCGAACGCTGAGGTCCATTGGCCTTCGTCCACGTCGATCGAGCCGTTGGCCAGCCCGGCGAGCGCATCGGCGCTGCTGGTCACCGCGACGATCTTCACGTGCAGCCCGGCGGCGGTGAAGTAGCCGTCCCGGACGGCGATGTAGGTCCCGGCCGCGCCGGTTGCCGGGACCACCGCCACCGTCAGATCCGGTTTCTCCACCGGGTTGCTGCTGGCCCCGGCCGGGCGGAGCGGTTTCTGTACTGATTTGACCGGCCTGTGAGGAGGGACGGCCGGTGAGACGTGCATACTAAATTCCGCCTTCCTGCTAAGAGAGGAAACGGACGCCGGGGAAACGCTGGCGCGTGGTCCCGGCCTCCGCATATTTGCTGGCTAATACGGCACCTGATGGCAGCAACCGGCCACCCCGCCTGCTCCGGTACTTCACTTACTCAGCTCACTCCGCACGGCGGTTCCCGTGATTCTTTATTTAGGTCCGAAATAGATTGCTGGAGGTAAGGGACTCGGTCGGACCGGAATTGGCGGCTGGTTTCGTTTGTGCGTGCCATCGTGCGCGACAAATGTCATGGCGGCTACCGCGTCACGGCCGCGATATGTCATAACCGATGCGTCGGCGCCCATGACAGATCGTCATCACGATCTGTTGCACGCCCTTCCGGGCAGCGGGAAGCTGTGCCGCAGGCCGGGATCACGAATGGAGCGAGGGGTAATGGAATGGATTACAGTCCCACGGTGCGCGGGCGGCGACTGATCCGTGAGATCGTGCGCCTGCGCACTGACAGCGGCCTGTCGATGGAGGTGGCCGCCAGCCGGCTGGACTGGAGCAAGAGCAAGCTCTACCGCATCGAAGCCGGTCGTACCCGGATCAGCACCGACGACCTGGAGGACATGCTCGACCTGTACGGGGTGCGGTCACCGCAGCGGGAGGCGCTCATCCAGCTCGGCCGCGATGCCCGTAAACGCGGCTGGTGGATCGCCTACAGCGACGTGTTCACCGGTTCCTACATCGGCATGGAAGCAGCCGCGGGCAGCATCCGGATCAACGCCCACGTCGTTCCCGGCATCTTCCAGACTGCCGGCTACGCCCGCGAGGTCATCACCCGCACCCGCCCGGCACTGACCGCTGAGGACACCACCCGGACAGTCACGGCGCGGACGGCCCGGCAACAGGCATTGTTCGGCCGCGACGAGCCACCACACATCCATGTGGTCCTGGACGAGGCAGCGCTGCGCCGCGAGGTGGGCGGGCCGGAGACCATCCGGGAGCAACTCGCCGTACTGGCAGATGTCACCGCCCGGCCTTACGTGACGATCCAGGTCCTGCCGTTCTCGGCCGGGGCGCACGCGGGAATGGACGGAAAATTCACCATTCTCACGTTCCCCGATCCCGAAGACCCGCCGATCGCCTACGTCGAGGGCCTGATGGGAGACGTCTACCTGGAAACCGAAGAAGACGTAGACCTCTGCAATTTCTCCTGGTCGTATCTCGTCACCCAGGCTCTGCCCCCTGGTGAGTCCGCGGCCATGATCAGGAAGCTAGCGAAGGACAACCGATGACCGCCCCGCAGCACGCAGGGCCCGATCGCATTCGCTGGCGTAAGTCAAGCCACAGCACTGGTCAGACCGACTGCGTCGAAGTAGCAGAAGCCGGTGGCGCGTGCGTGGTCCGTGACTCCAAGAATCCGGAAACTGTGATCCTTGCCTTCGCCGTGGACGCCTGGCTGCGGTTCACCAGCGGCATCAAGCTCCACGTTCACCACGAGCGGGTCAGCTGACGGTCTGCTGCCTCGCGGCAGGCCGGAGCCAGCGAGGGGCCTGGCTATGTCAGCGGACTATCGGCAATGGCAGGATCAGCACGTCGAAGAGCGGCGAGTCGGGCCAGTTCGGCCGAAGCTCAGCGACTTTACGCCATCCCCATTTCAGGTACGCGCGGTAGGCGGTCGTGTTGCCCGGCTCTACGAGCAGCGTCGCGCGTTGCTCTTTGCGGGGTGCGAGAAGCTCGTCGTGCAGCGCGTGCGCTATGTGCCGTCCGGTGAAAGGCTGGCGGACCATGAGTTCGCTCAGCGCGAAGGTACGTTTACCGTCTTCCTCGGTAAAACCCGGCTCGACCGGTGTGGTCAGCCAGGGCCACCATCCGCCGTCCGGCGGGCGTAGCGCCCAGCCCCATGCCTGACCGGCCGGTTCGTCGCCAAAGTAGGCGATAGCGAGGTCGAACCCATCGCGAGAGGTATAGGCGTCGAAGCGTTCGAGGAATGCTTCCTGTGTCTCGAAAGGGTCGCCGGATTCGATGGCCGCCACATAAGCGTCGTTATGAATGTGCAGAATCGTGTCGCGCTCGTCACGAGCCGCGATCCGGTCAAAGCGGCGGAACGACAGACGCGGGACCGCATTATCACCTGTAGGAGCCATTACGATGCCATCGACCGGGCCACGGCATCGAACTGCTCGCAGAAAGCTGCTCGTTCCTCTGTATGCGGGCCATCGACCGCGCGCAAGGGGCGGAGCTCGTTCAGCGTCCGCACGGAGGTTACGCCGTCGGCCAGGGCGGGAAGTACGCTCATTCCCTCAGCGATTGCGTGTTCCCGGGCGTGTTGTTTAAGCAAGGCGCCGGATAGGAGTGCCCCGTAATACGTTCTGTTTCGCCGCGTTAGGTTGCTGCCGAGGACGGTGCGATAGAGCGTTTCGCCGCGGCCGGGCTTTCCGAGGTTCAGGACTCCCATAGCTTCGTGGCCGGTGATTTCCGTCTCGTCAACGAACTGTATCCACTCCGGGTCGTCCGCCCGGGTGCCTCGGTCGAGTTCCCGCCGCGCGCGTGTGATCGCTGACCGGAAGGCAGCTTCGTCTCCGAGCAGCGACGAGGCGTTGGCGTGCCGCATCGCGATCAGTGCGTGCAGCCGCGGGACGGGCTCGTGGCGCGCCTGGTCGGCTGCCTGCAGGGCCAGCCTGAGACCCTCACGTGCGAAGCTCCTGCGCTCATTGGCCGCGCCGGCTGTTCGCGCGAGGTAACTGCAGAGCATCGACCACTTTTCCAGCGCGTGCGCAGCGACGACCGGATTACCGGCATGACCGGCCGCCAGATGGGCTTCGGCATACAGATACCGGGCCAGCGGCACGTTCCCGCCGTCAAACGCGAGCCAGCCCGTGCAAATGGCCAGCTCGCTAGTGATGGCGAGGAGCTGCCGTTCTATAGGTTCGGTATAGCTGGATTCACCCAGCATCCGGCGAGCGTATTGCCAGTGCATCAGCGCTTGCCGCAGCAGAGCCGCGCCGCCCACGGCCTGATCGCGCGTGTACAGGCTGTCCACGCACGCTTGCAGGTACCGGGCGTGAGCGGCGGTCACCTGGGCGGGGACGGCCGCAGAGGGCAGGATAACGGCCGCCGCAGCACCGGCCACGAGCCCACCGAACGTGCGCCGGTCCACATCCAAGCCTGCGTCCTCCACCATCCAGGTGTCGGCTAGCTCGGCACTCGCGAGACTGACATCGCGTAGCGCAGCGTCCGGGCGGCCCAGTATGGCCGGCAGCAGCGCTTCCCGGGGCATCACCACGGTCCTGGCGAACCGCAGCAGCTCCCGGATGTCAAAAAGAGTGTCGCGCTGGCCTTTCTCAATCAAACTTACCGTGCTCTGTGACCAGCCCAGAAGCTGCGCCAGCTCAAGCTGGGACAGCCCCGTGGCGGCGCGGAAGATGACCATCATGGCGGCCAGGTCCAGCCTGGCCAGCGCGCGGCGCATGGGCGGCGAGTCCCACAACCACACCGGCGTTAAGCCACCGCCATCCGCCGGGATTTCAGCGCCATCCGGGCCGTAACGGGCGGCGCGCAGGCACGCGGAGCACAGCGGATCGGGGTTGTAACGGGACAGCGGGCGCTGGCATGCCGCACACCGCTGCGTTTCGGGCATTCTCGCCTCCTGGTCAGAAAGCCACGCCGGACAGGGGCACCAGGCTAAGCAGGCACGTTACGGCGGCGCAATGCCAATGTGTCATAGCCCCCGCACCGGAGTAATGACGTTCCGCAATGGACCGGCCACATCCCGGCGGCCATGCTGAGATCACGTCAGCAGTCCAGAAAGGCGGAGCCCATGACGGCACGCAGCGTTGCCTCGGATGCTCAGGCGTCCTCGTGCTATTTCCGCACCACGACCGACGGGCACTACCGCAAGGCGCTGGTGCAGATCGACGAGCGGTGCAACCTGCATTGCGCTCACTGCTTCGTCTCCGCGACCCGGGACGGCGGCACGATGCCCTATGAGCAGATCACCAGCGTGCTGATTCCGCGGCTGGCCGAGTGCCGGGTGGAGCGGGTGACGCTGACGGGCGGCGAGCCGACGATCCACCCGCGGTTCCTGGACGTGGTGCGGGCGTTCCGCCGCGCCGGGATGCAGGTCGGGGTATGCACGAACGCGACAACGTTAAACGGGGACCAAATCAGCGCCCTGGCGCGGATCGGCGGCGTCCACTGCAACGTGTCCCTCGACGGTTTCCGGCCGGAATCGCACGGCAGGTTCCGCGGTGACCGGGAAAGTTTCCGCACCACGGTCGCCACGGTCAGGGCCCTGGCCGCCGCCGGGCTCCTGCAAGGGCTGCTCTGTACCCCGAACTCGCTCGCTGAAGACGGCGAGTACCGGGAGCTATGCGAGTTCGCTGTCGGTAACATCTTCACCGACCCCGGCATCGCGGCACGCCTGGATGCCTACCATTTCGAGCGCCGTTACACGATGGGAGCCAACCCCACCTGCGGTTCGTGCGGCATGGCGGGCTCGTGTGGCAAAGGCTGCCCGGCCGCGGTCATCTCCGCTGGGCAGCGCATCGGCGCGGTCGACGCCGAGGTATGCCCCGTCACGTCCGGGGAGCGCCGGCTGCTGCCGCTCAGACCCGTATGAGCATCCACGGGATCTTCGTCAGCATCGACGGACCAGGCGGCGCCGGGAAGTCCACCACCGCCGCGCTTGTCTGCGGCCAGCTCGCCCGCCGCGGGCTGCCGGTCTTCCCGACAGCAGAACCATCTTCCACTCCGCTGGGGAAGATGATCCGCGCTAGCACGGACATGTACCGCGGGATGGCGCTGGCCTGCCTGGTCGCCGGCGACCGCCACCACCACCTCGCCACCGAGATCCGCCCGCAGCGCCAGGCGGGAGCCATCGTGATATGCGACCGCTACCTGCCCTCCAGCCTGGTCCTGCAGCGCATGGACGACGTGGACTGGGACACGATCTGGCAGCTCAACACCGGTGCGGAGCCCCCGGACCTGGCCGTCATCCTCAACGCCGCACCAGCGGTCCTCACCCGGCGGCTGGCCGACCGCGGCGGCACCCACAGCCGCTTCGAGCGCCGGCCAGACGGCCCGGCCACCGAAGCCGCCCTCTACCAGGACACCACCGCCCGGCTTACCGCCGTTGGCTGGCCCGTCTGGAGCATTGACACAACCGACCGCACGCCCGGCGACGTCGCGGCTATAGTCATCGACCGTATCCTCCCCCTGCACGCCGACCGGAGCGCTCATGGCGGCCAGTGACCTGTCATTCCTGACCTTCAACATCGGTAACCCGTCCGAGCAGCGGGCACAGCGGCAGCTCGGCTGGCTCGCCGGCCGCCCCGAAAACGTCCTGGTCCTCACGGAGACCAAAGCCAGCGCCGGCTGCCGACTGCTGGCCAGCGCGTTCACCACCGCCGGCTGCCACGTCACCTTCCCGGTCCCCGGACCCGGCGAATACGGCGTCATGATCATCAGCCGGGTACAGGCCCAGCCGGACGGCTTCGGCTTCACGGTCGGCTACCTGCCCACCCGCGCCGCCTCCGTCACCCTGCCGGCCCCGGCCGGGCCGATCCAGGTCATCGGCGCGTACACGCCGGCCCGCGACGCCGGGCTGGAAAAGACCGAACGCAAGCGCACCTGGCTGACCGCCTTCCGGGCGGCCCTGGCCGCCCGCGATCCGGCCATCCCGGCGATGTTCCTCGGGGACCTGAACGTCCTCGAGCCAGACCACCGGCCGCACTACCCGTTCTTCGTCCCGTTCGAGTACGACTTCTACCGCGCTCTCATCGCCGAGCACGGTTTCACGGACGCATTCCGGCATCTGCACCCGGCCGCGGCCGAGTACAGCTGGGTCGGGCGGACCGGCGACGGGTACCGGTACGACCATGCGTTCTGCTCCGCCATCCTGGCGCCCGCCATCAGCAGCTGCCAGTACCTGCACGAGCCCCGCACCGAGGGGCTGTCCGACCACTCAGCACTCACCGCCGGCCTCACGGTGCAGGCACCGCCTGCACTGGCGGTGTCCGACCCGGCCACCGCCACCGCGCCTGCCACGCTTTTCTGATCTGCAGGCGACCGGCCCGGCCTTGCCCGGTCAGCGCTCAGGCAGGGGCAGACACGGCGCGCACCAGGGAATCGTAGGTCTGACCGGTCTGCTCAGCCTCGATACCCAGTGACGCCACGAACCGGGACAGCTCCTCCTGCACGGCCTCACCGGGCACGTCGCCGGGCACCATGCGCTCCACTTCAAGAAAAACGCCCAGGCCGTCCAGCTCATCCACGCACAGGGTCACGTCACCGAAGGTCGCGGTACGCCGCGTCTTGACGATCCGGACCGTCGGCCAGAAACCCATCGCGAGGATCGCGTGGTGCATCTGATCACGATCCGCGACAACCGTCTCGTGCTCCTCGCACGACAGGACGTTTTCAGCCGGGCGCTTCACCGTGAAGACATGCCGGTCACCCATGGTGCGCAGGCGCGCGAACGGCACCCCGCACCGGGCATCCCCGTAAACCCAGCCGTCAGGCGCGTACGCCTGATCGTCCTGGCGGACAGAGGCACCCAGCTCGATGCCCCGCCGTTTCAGCGCCGCCAGGAGAGCTTCCGCATCCCGGATCCGGTACTTGACCTCAACCTCGCGCACTGCGCCTCCGCGAGCGTAGACCCTCACCAGCTGACAGGCCGCCACCCTGCCATAGCCGGCAGGCCACCTGCCACAGACTCGCCGAGGCAACAGACACCAACCGCGGCTGGCGATGTTGCTGATCATCGGGCGCTCGCCGGTCAGGTCCTCACGTAGTGTCTTCGGGCAGGTCACTCGCCCGTCGCAAGCCCCGGCCAGTGGGCACAGCAGCCGCGTCACGCTTGTGAGTCTCTACGTGCCAGAGCCCGGCGGCACTTGGGCCGCCGGGCTCTCCCCCTCGGCACGGCTACCTGGAAAGGCCGCCGATTGTCCCGCGGGCCAGAGCCGGAACGCTCGCCTGCGGGAGTTCCGCACGCAGCGGCGGAGGAATCTCGGCACCAAGGCCAACAAGATCGCCGGCGATGCCGTAAAGGCTCCCGGTCACGGTCTCGATGTGCCGCTCCCATTCCTTCCACTTCTGCTCGTAATACCGCTTCTCCTTGCTGAGGGTCGCCATCATCGTGTCGACGACCCGGCTGATGGCATCACAGCGGGAGGCGAAGCCGCCGGTGGCGATGTAGTCGTACACCTTGCCGGACGTGTCGTCCCGGGCCGCGTTGGCCGCCTCGTACTGAGAGGCCGCGATCAGCACCCACCGCAGCCCGGTCGCCAGGTGCGTGGCGTAGCCGAACTGGCACACCCACACCTCGTCGACACGCCCGGAGCCGTCCATGCCGTGCGGAAGCGTTTCGGACACGATCACGCCCAACGCGGCCCCCGCCTTGTTCGCGTCGTCCGCGAGCTTGCCGGCCCACGCACCGTTCCAGCTTGCGGCCCGCTTGCACTCCCACAAGATGACGCCGCAGTCCCGGCCGCCGTGGCGCACCCGGTGAACGACGTCAGCGCCCGCCTGGCCCCGCGCGGTGACCGCGATCTCGTCCCCCGGGAAGCGCTGCCGGAGTTCCTCGGCGAACACATCCTGGCGAGCGACGCCTTCTTCCTGACGCGACCCTGTGGCACCCCGCCGGACGGCCTCTTCGAGCTGAGCGTTCATCCGCTCGATCTTGTCCGTGAGCTGCCGGACCTCGGTCTTGTGGTCTTCATCCTTCTGCCGGGCCAGCAGTTCGAAGCGCTCCTGCTGAAGCGTGGCCGCCTGGTCTCGTTCCTCTTTACGGATCACATCCCGCATGCGCTCCCGCTCGACGTCCCATGCCTCCTTCTGGTCTTCCAGTTCGCGCTGCTTGCGCCGGAGCTGCTTCTCAGCGTCCTGCTGCTGCTTCAGCTTGCCCGTCAGTTCGCTGAGTCTCTCGTCCTGTTCCTCGATCTGCGCGAGCTGGCCCTGCAGTGCCGCGCGGACCTTTTCCGCGGCATCCTCCTCAGCGGCCCTGCGCAGCTCAGTCTCTCGGCGGGCGATCAGGTCGGCGGCCAGGTGCTGCCTGAGCGCCTCATCCAGCCTGATCGGCTGACCGCAGTTCGGGCAGACGATGGACTGGGGAGAAGCTGCTATGGCGGTGCCCGGCAATCCTGCTTTCGGCATTGATATCTCCTCGGTGCTTGGTTGGCTGTCATGTCGTGCTCACCGGGCCGACCGTAGGAGCTGCCTAGATCCATGCCAATCCGGATACCTGATAACCGTGGTTATCAATGAGAATTGAACGAAAGGGCACCAGCGGTGTTAGCTTGCGAGCAGCGCAGAAAACAGCGCTTGCGACGGGCGGAAAGGAGGCCGCGATGCCAACCGGGCATTCAGGTACGGCCACCCCAGCCCACGACCCGCGCCTGCCTCAACCTCTCATGTCCATGCGCGACATCGCCGAACTGGCCGATGTGCGGCGGCCGGTGGTCACCATGTGGCGGAGGCGGCACGTTGACTTCCCGGGTCCTGTGGCAGGTAGCGCCACTCAGCCGCTGTTCGACCCGCGTTCCATTGCCGACTGGCTGGTCAGCACGGGTAGGGCGGATCGGGAGCGGATAGAACCGGATCTCAGCCTCTACACGCTCGCTGGGCTCGGCGGCCGGATACCACCCGACGACCTCATCGCATCCGTCACGGCCCTGATCTGCCTGCGCCAGCTCGACGATGACGAGCCGCTGGCTGACGGCAGCGACGACATCCTTGCGGCACTGCGCGCTCGCGCTATCCGTAGAGACATGGACGACGAGATGCTCGCCAGCGAGATACTCCGGCTTCCCGATGATGCGGACTGGCTGGCCATCGCCGTGGATGACCTGGTGGAGGCGGCCTGGGGATGCCGGGGAGCCTTCGAACGGGTAATGACCGCGCGCCGTCGCCTCGGGGCAACGGACATCTCGGCGAGCGCGGTCCGGCCAGGGCTCGCCCAGTTGATCGCCCGCGTGTCCGGCGCCACTGAACGTGCGCGTCAGGGCGGGTCCATTGTGGTCGCCGATGTCGCCGCTGGCACCGGCGATTTGCTGATCGCGGTTACGGACCTGCTGGGTGAGGACTATGCACCGGTATGTATGGCGGCCGAGCGCGACCCTTACCTGGCCCGGCTTGTCCGGCGGAGGCTTGCCACGCACGGGCTGCCGATCGTCGATGTGGACGTCCGGATCGCGGATACCTTGCCGGACGACTGCGGTGAGCCGGATGTCATCGTGACGCAGATCCCTTACGCCCCGGGTGAGGACCGGTCCGTGAAGGAGGTGCTGGACCTCATCGACGACGTCTCACTGCGGCTCCGGCCCGGATGCTCGGCTGTCCTTCTCGGCCCCGCCGACGTCCTCAGCGGCGAGCTGCCCGCCTACTCCGAAGCTGAGCGCACGCGGGCTGCCCTTCTGCGCGGCGGCATGGTGGAATGCGTTATTAGGCTTCCTGGCGGTCTGGTGCCATTCCGGCCCGGTTACGAGACCGCGCTGTGGATCTTGAACTCGGCCCACGACTCACCGTGGCGTGGGCGCGTCCTGCTCGCCGACGTCTCGGACCGGGAACTGACTGATGAGGTTGTCGGCCTGCTGGCCGATGACGTGATCACCTGGCGCCGGGAGGGCTACGATCCGGATGCGCATATCCGAGCTATCGGCGTGCAGGTACTGATCAGCGACCTGGTGGATCCGCCCAAGCCGCTCATCGTCAGACGCCCGCGGAACGTGCGCACGGTGGCCGCCGATGCGGCTGATCGTGTCGCAACGGTGATGGAGCTGGAGGCTGAACTCAACCGGCTCGGCGCGTACGCTACGGCCACCCGACCGGCGATCCGCACGAGCCTCATCACAGATGTGCGTGTACGGCCGGCAATGCTCAGCATCG
>Ga0209839_10001350_pt1 | contig 12638 bp, 11 predicted proteins | sample OrgsoiDNA2013050_FD_185800 | JGI IMG/M metagenome (GOLD analysis project Ga0209839, IMG submission 185800) | Permafrost soil microbial communities from the Arctic, to analyse light accelerated degradation of dissolved organic matter (DOM) -... | ecosystem: Environmental > Terrestrial > Soil >... | reverse complement strand
AACTGCTCATGGAACAAGCGGTTCACGCGATCCTGCAAGGTGTTCAGCTCACGATAGGGATAGAAGCGGGTTAGAACGGTCATTTTCAGTTTCTCCTGTCTAGAATCTTGAGGGTTGTCCTCACTCAAGTTCTTAGATGTGTATTTAGCGTCATCGGATGATAAAATATGAGTCGATTATTATCAAGCGTTAAAGTTGCTGTGTTTTCAATTGCTTACATAGGCTAAAACGCACTTTAAGTATTCGGTTTCTGCCACGTTTAGCAGGATGGGATGATCCTTGGCCTGCCCACGGTTCTCGATGATGCGCAGACTTCTGTGGACATCACGGGCCGACTCTCCTACGACTTCCAGGTACTGGGTCGGGCTGACGTGATAGGAGCAGCAACAGGAAACGAGGATCCCACCGGGACGCAGCATCTTGAGCGCACGCAGGTTGAGTTCTTTATACCCGCGGAGGGCAGTTTCCAGGTTGCTCTTGCTCTTGGCGAAGGCGGGCGGATCGAGCACGATGGTGTCGTAGCGCCGTCCGGCGTCGGCGTAGTCGCGCAGGAGATCGAAGGCGTTGGCTTCGACCCATTCAATCTCCCGGTTGTTCAGGGTGGCATTGCGGTCGGCCACCTCGAGCGCGGGACGGGAACTGTCCACGCCGGTGATCTTGGAGCAGGACTGGGCCAGATGCAGGGCGAAGCCGCCCTGGTAGCAGAAGACGTCCAAGGCCTCGCCGTGGGCGAAGCGCGCGGCCGCCGCGTAATTTTCCCGCTGATCGAGGAATGAGCCGGTCTTTTGGCCCTCGATCGCCTCGTAGTGAAAGCGCACTCCGTTCATGGTGACGACTGTGCTGGTTTTTTCTCCCTGAATCAGACCTGAGGGCCGGGCCGGCAACTGCTCCAGTTCGCGGATTCGGGGATCGACCCGTTCGGTAATAGACGCCGGCTTCAAAGTTTCACTGAGCTCGGCGACGACGGTGCTGCGCACCGGCTCCGCGTCAATCGCCTGGGTGAGGGCCTGGATGGAAAGCAGGTCGTTGTAGCGGTCTACGATCAATCCGGGAAGAAAGTCGGCTTCGCTGAAGATCACGCGATAGGCGTCGGTGTCGCGCACCACTCGCTTGCGATAGCGGATGGCTGCCTGGATACGTTCGCGCACCAGGCCCATCAGGTCATTGACCGCATGCGGAGAAATCTTGCGGATCGCGATCTGCGAGGAGCTGCTATAGAGGGCCGTCCCTAGAAATTTCCCGCGCTCGTCGGTGATGCCCACGGCCGCGCCCGGAGTGACCCCATCAGCCGAGATGATGTCGGAGCGATAGACCCAGACATGGCCGTCCTGCAGGCGGCCCGCGCCGCGGCGGGAGATTTTTACGACAGGAAGCGACGAAATGGCCGGCTTTGAGGGCATGACATGATCTTACCCCGGCATGTGTGGGGCGGACACTCTTGTCCGCCTCGTTTGCTGTTGAATTTGATTTGCAGATCTCGTGCTAGGCGTCGTTACATTACGACATGAAGTAAATCTGGCGGAAAAAGCAAGTCAAAGTCGGCGGACAGGAGTGTCCGCCCCACACCGAGATTAGCTGGCGGCGGGGTGTTCTGACGTCCGGGGCGTCGCGGCGGAAATAGCAGCGCGCGCGTTCTTCAAGTCTCCATTCAATTCATCGAGAATGACCATCGGGAGCTCTTCTGCCCATTCTTCGAGTTGCTGTTCGTCCAAGCCGCTATTCAGTTGAAGACCACCGTTAACGTCATCCGCAAAGGCCGCTGAAAATTCGAGCCCCTCGCGCATTTCGGTGTGGCCAACTTTCCTGCCCGTGTGAGCGTCATACGCTCTGCGACTGGAACTTCCCTTAGCATTAACAAATGCAAGGAAAGCCTCACCAGTTTCACCGAAATCAGGTCGGTAAAACCAGGCCCGATCCACATGGGTCTTCGGTCTGACCCGGCGTTTCGCGGTCAGGCTCGGTCGTTCCACCGCCACTCCAGTTGCGGGGTCGAAGTACAGAACACGCTGGCAGGATTCGCAGACGATGATCTGTCCATTGCGCACTTCGTTGTAAGTCTGAGGACGCAGCATGACCTGGCATCCCATGCATTTCTGATCACGAACTTCAGCCAGCCCCGAACCGCGAAATTTGGACACACGTTCGTATTGCCGGAGCAGGTCTTCGTTCACTCCGGAACGGGCCTGGTTGCGCTTGGCATTCCATTCCGCCAGCAACTTTTCGTCTTCCGCGGTGCGCTCGCGGGCGGCGGCTTTTTCTTTCTCGATCTCCGCCATCTCAGCTTTCAGTTCGAGTTCGGCGGCTTTCACGTCTTTCTCACGGACGTCCGCGTTCAGCATCAATTCCAGAATGTTGTCTTCGTTGGATTTGATGTCCTGCTCGGCGAACTGGATTTCATGCAGCAGGGCCTTGTACTGTTCGTTGGTTTTTACGGCGAGAGACTGGTCGCGATACTTGGAGATTTTGCCTTGCTGGTCCTGGATAGCGCTTTCGTACTTTCGCTTAGTGGCTTCGTCGGCCTTGACCGCAGTCTTGGCTCGCTCCAGTCCGGCCTTGGTTCCCGCCAGTTTTTCTTCGATGGCTGCGACGCGTTTGGGCAGCGCGGCGACTTCCTGATTGAGGCGGAGGATTTCGCGGTCCGCCTGCTGTAGCTCCATGAGGTGTTGCACGTCTGGAAGCATTGGGCTGCTGTAATTTTAGCATGGGGCGCCAGCAGACCCCGCAGCTATCACAGGCCGCGTAGGGGCAGCCGCCTTCGGCTGTCCAGGCGAGCAAAGCTCGTCCAGTTTTTAGCCCGAAACCAAGAGGCGGCGCTGCGCGCCGCCGGACGGCCGAGTGCGGCTGTCCATAGGGGGTTGTGTGAAAGAGCCGAAACCCTCCACCATCATGTCATCCCGACCGGAGCGTAGCGAAGCGAGCGCAGTGGAGGGACCTTGTGTTTAGCTGCTAGGAGAAACCGCCGGGCGGACGAGGGCGTCCGCCCCTACGCAACCGGTGATAGGCTTTTGACGAGGACAAATTTCCATGCAGCGCATCAACCTGGGCGACTTTGAACTCACTGCCGTTTCCGACGGGCTTTACCATCTCGATGGCGGCGGCATGTTCGGCGTCGTCCCTAAATCCTTGTGGGAGCGCAAGGTAAAAGCGGACGGCAACAACCTGGTGCCCCTGGGATTGAATTCTGTCGTCGTGCGCACCGGGTCTCAAATCGTGTTGATTGAGACCGGCGTGGGCAACAAACTCTCGGAAAAAATGGTCAAGATCTACGGCCAGCCCGCCCAGTTGCTGGAGAAGCTCAGCGCGGCGGGCATCGCGCCGGAAGATGTTGACATCGTCATCAACAGCCATCTGCATTTCGATCATTGCGGATGGAACACGGTCCGCAAGGGCGCCCAGGTTGCCGCGACTTTTCCCAAAGCGAAATATTATGTGCAGGAGGGGGAGTGGAAGCACGCGCACGAAAATCAGCGGGACGCGGTCAGCTACATCACGGAGAATTACGATCCGCTGGTCGAAAGCGGACAGATGAAATTGCTGCGCGGCGATGCGGAAATCGCTCCCGGCATATCGGTCCGTGTCTATCCCGGACACACGCGAAGCATGCAAGCCGTAATGGTCCAAAGCGGCGGGCAGACCGCTTGCTACATCTCCGACCTGATTCCAACCAGCGCGCATCTCGATTTGAACTGGGTGATGTCCTATGACCTGTATCCGATTGAGACCATCGAAAGCCGCAAGCGTTACTACGCGCAGGCTGTGCCGGAGAAGTGGTTGACCATGTTCACTCACGATGCGAGCCTGCCGTGGGCCTATGTGGCGAAGGACGAAAAAGGAAAGATGGTGGTGGAGCCATGAAGAAGCAACACAAATTCGAGGTCAAGCTTCTCGGTCAGGCAGGGTCCGAGGTGGCGGCACTGAAGCCGCCGTTTGACGTGGTAGCCATCTTCCAGCGTAAGGGCCGGGTGCCGGTCCGGGGCACGATCAACGGTTTTCCCTTCCGCAGTTCGCTGATGAATATGGGGGACGGGCACATGATGGTGGTCAACGCTCAACTCCGTGCCGGCGCTCAATGCAGGGCCGGGGACACCGTTGCCGTGGTCATGGAACTCGACGAGGAGAAGCGGACGGTTGAGGTGCCCGCGTACGTGAAGAAGATTATCGACCGCGACCCCAGGGCCAGGGAGTCTTGGCCGAAGCTCTCCTTCACTCATCAGAAGGAATATGTGAAGGCAATCGAAGATGCAAAGAAGCCGGAGACACGGGACAAGCGCATTGCCGCAATGATGGATGCGCTCCGCAGGGGCCAGCGCAAGAAGTAACTTCGGCGATCCAACTCCACGGGCATGAATGTCCTCTAAGCCTTAAAGGTCCATAAAGTAGTAATCTGCAAAGTATTAATCTGCTTCGGGGCGAAAAGGAGGCTGTATGAAGAAATTCAGCGGCTTTTCGGCCGCGTTGCTGGTCATGTTTGTGGCCCACATGCTGTGGGCACAAGAACGGGCAGGACAACCTAGAAGTCAAGCGCACGGCGGCGCATCACAGCCGGGCATGGGACATGAGCAGGGAGTCGGCGGCGGGCACATTCCGCAGCACGGGCCCACGCCGGTGAGAACTGCGCCGGCGCCCCCCAAGCAGGCTTCGCCCGCGCAGGGCGAGCAGCGGCGCACCTTCCAGGATGCTCCGGGGCATCCTCCCGCGCCTCACGTGCACGCGGAAAACGATCGCTGGATCGGACACGATACCGGGAAGAACGACGCTAACTATCATCTCGATCATCCCTGGGAGCATGGACGCTTCACCGGGGCGATTGGGCCGCAGCATATTTGGCGCTTGCATGGCGGCAATCGGGAGCGCTTCGACATCGGTGGATTCTTTTTTCAGGCCGCGCCATACGATTACGACGCCTGCGCCGACTGGCTGTGGGACAGCGATGACATCGTGATCTATCTGGATCCCGACCACGTGGGATGGTACCTGGCGTACAACTCGCGCCTGGGAACCTATGTGCACGTGATGTACCTGGGCGGCTAGACTTGGGCCTGGCTTAGGAGCGTACTCGGAGATTGGGAAAAGGGCGGACTTCGCGTCCGCCCTTTCTTTTCAATCGCAGCGAAGGACCGGCACAATCACTTTCAGCGCGGCTCGCTCCACGGTTACTTCCACCGGCGTGGGGCAGACATATTCGCCGTCGGCATAGACCTCTACCGGTTTTTCGGTCTCGATCCGTAAACGGTCTGCCTGGAAATAACCGACCTCGGGCAGGTTCAAATGACGGCCGGAATAGACGGACGGAAAGAGCCGCAGCAGGCGTGCTTTTGCCATCGCCCCGACCACGCAGATCTCGAGTTTACCGTCGTCGAGCCGGGCGCTGGGAGCGATCAGGATGCCCCCGCCGTAAGTGGGAGTGTTGGCGAACGCGACCACCATTGCAGGTCCATCGTGACGAGTCTCCAGCCCGCCCGATGGATCGTCGCTCGAGGCTTGGACCTCTACCGCCAACGGTTGGAAGCCGAACAGTGCGGGCAGAAGACTGAGCAGGTAGCCTCCGCGCCGGCGCAGGGCGCGAGGCAGTTGATTGGCGCGCCGCGCAACCTCGACATCGAGACCCACCCCACCTACACAACAGAAGTAGCGTCGGTTAAGCTCGGTCGCACTCGCGGCCGCTGATGTGCACGGGGAAGCAAGGGCTGAGATCAATCCGAGGTCGACGCGGCGAACGTTCTTGTCGTCCTTGTCGTCGAGGTCCTCCCCGGGACACTCTCCGCGGTCCTTGCTGCGTTGCCGAAGCGAGGCGAACAGACGCCACGCAGCCAGTGCATCCCTGGTGCTGCGGAGACTCAAGGCGCGCGCAAAATCATTGCCGCTGCCATGCGGGACGACGAGCACCGGAAGTTGCAGCTTAACCAGTTGCGGCAGATGACGGTGCACGGTGCCGTCGCCGCCAAAAACTAAGACTGCGTCCGCATCGGTTGAGCTTGCGGGCAACCCAACCTGCCAGAGCGCATCCGAGATTCGTGCAAAGGGCTGCAGATGTCTGGTCGACGAATTCAAACCAAGAATGGCGGCGACTCGCATTTCGCCGCCGAGATTAACAAACTTTAAGCGAGGAAAGTAGCTGGAGACACTTTTGCCAACGGGCCAGAACGTAAATTGCCATCGGGTTAAAAGACATGAGTCCAGGTTCTAAATTCGTCATTGCCCAGAAGCCCAGAAGGTATGACCTTAAGGCACCTGTACTAAGAGGGATTGGCCTGATTAGCTTGGAGTCATAGACGGTTCGCATTCGAGGCCTGGCAGTCTTGAATTTGAAGAGTGGAGCTGCGATACTCTTGAACTTGGCCGAAGAGCTAATGCCGCTGTCCCCAGCCGCTTCCTAGAGAGAGAGTCTTCCCGAACATGCGCTTGCAAGCTTTAGTGGTGGTGTGTCTAGGTCTTGCCTTTTCCGTAGGGTGCGGCGGAGGCGGTGCGTCTTCTCCTTCTCCAAGCGCGGTCGTTCCCGCCATCATGACCCATCCTTCCAGCCGGACGGTAGCGCCCGGCGACACCGCGACGTTTTCGACTTCGGCGACTGGCGCCGGTCCATTGACCTACCAGTGGCAGAAAAACGAGACAGCGATTTCGGGCGCGACCTCGGTCAGCTACACCACGTCCCCGGTCACCCTGGCTGACAACGGGGCTAAATTCCGCGTCGTGGTCAGCAACTCCGCAGGCAGCGTGACCAGCAATCCAGCGACGCTGTTCGTGATCGGAGCGACAGGATCGGTCGACGTGGTGACCTACCACAACGACGTTGCCCGCACCGGTCAGAACTTGAATGAAACGATTCTGACCACCGCCAACGTCAACTCGGCCACCTTCGGGAGACTTCGCTCCCTCCCGGTAGATGGAAAAGTCGACGCCCAGCCGCTTCACCTGTCCCAGCTCGCTATCGGCGGCACTAACCACAATGTGCTCTTCGTAGCGACTGAGCATGGCAGCGTGTATGCGTTTGACTCCGATACCGGCACTCAGTTGTGGAAGGTAACGACTCTGGGCACGGGAGAGGTCACGAGTGATCCCCGGCAATGCGATCAGCTTACTCCCGAGATCGGAGTCACCGCCACGCCTGTGATTGACCGCAATGCCGGTCCGAATGGCGTGATCTACGTGGTGGCCATGTCGAAATCCGGGTCCACATACTTCCATCGGCTGCACGCGCTTGACGTTACTACGGGCGCGGAAATGTTCGGCGGCCCCAAGGAAGTTACCGGGTCATTCCCGGGAATCGGAGACAACAGCTCGAACGGCAGAGTGATCTTCGATCCGGCGCAATATAAAGAGCGGGCGGCGCTGCTCCTGCTGAATGGAGTGGTGTACACCACCTGGGCGTCGCATTGCGACAATCGTCCTTATACCGGATGGGTCATGGGATACGACCAAACCACCCTGGCACAGACCAGCGTGCTGAATGTGGTTCCGAACGGCAGTTCCGGTGCAATCTGGATGTCTGACACCGGACCGTCGGCAGACAGCGCGGGAAATATCTATCTTCTCGATGCCAACGGCGATTTCGGCACTACTCTCAACGCCAGCGGATTCCCCAGCAACGGCAACTACGGCAACGCCTTCCTGAAGATTTCCACCTCCAGCGGACTGGCCGTGGCGGATTATTTCGAGATGAGCAATCAACAGGCGGAGAATGACGGCGATACCGATCTCGGCTCGGGAGCGGCGCTGATTCTACCCGATCTCACCGATGGCAGCGGAAACGTCCGGCATCTGTCCGTCGGGGCCGGCAAAGACGGGCACATCTACGTAGTGAATCGGGACGCGATGGGCAAGTTCAACCCCGGCAGCAACAACGTTTATCAGGATCTCTCTGGAGTGTTGGGCGGCGGCATGTGGGGTATGCCCGCCTACTTCAACGGTACCCTCTTCTACGGCGCGGTCGGAGACGCGATCAAAGCTTTCAAGATCACCAACGCCATGCTCTCGACCGGGCCGACGAGTCAGACCAGCAATACCTTCCGCTATCCCGGGACGACTCCCAGCATCTCGGCGAATGGCACCAGCAACGGCATTCTGTGGGCGGCCGAAAACACCACTCCGGCCGCGCTACATGCTTACGATGCCAGCAACCTGCACGAGCTCTACAACAGCAATCAGGCCGGCACTCGCGATCAGCTCAGTGCGGGCAACAAGTTCATCACTCCTACCGTCGTGAACGGCAAAGTCTTCGTAGGGACGGTAGATAGCGTGGGAGTGTTCGGGTTGCTGCAGTAAGTCAGCGACAAGGGTTTGTGGTGGAGCAGGGCTTTCAGCCCTGCATACAGCCGCAATAAAAGGGTAGCGGCTTCAGCCGCTGAGGTACTTCGCTCAGCCGAACAGCCGGGGTGGCTGTTCCCACGCGAGCAGTAGCCCTCACCAGGTGATGACTGCGATTTTCAGTTGCTTGCCAACCCGGAGGGGCAACCTCATTGGGGGCGGTCCAATTTGCGAGAAGTAGGGTTCCATCAGCACACGATCGTCTACTCTCACTGAACCCTGCTTCAGTTTTCTACCGGCATCGGTTGTGGAAGCCGCGAGCCCGCACCGAACCAAAAGGCGATCTGCTCTTACTGTTGCCTCGGTGCCGCGGACTGTATCAGCGATATGCCCTCCGATCTCGCCAAGGCCGATGGAGATCTCTTCAACGTGCTCCGGGACCCCATCTTTCTGAAACTGCTTCGCCCAGTCGTCCGCCGCCTTCGCCGCAGCTTCCGACGAGTGGAAATCTGTCACAATCCGGCGCGCGAGATCTTTCTTGGCCTCCATGGGATGCGACTCGCTTTTCATCTTTTCAATTACAGGCAGCTGCACATCTGTCAGCAGCTCGTAGTACCTCCACATCATCGGATCGGATATTGACATCACCTTGCCGTACATTTCGAGCGGCGGCTCCTGGATGCCGATGGCATTGCCCAGCGACTTTGACATTTTCTGCACGCCGTCGAGGCCTTCGATGATGGGCGTGGTCAAAACCACCTGCGAATCCTGTCCATAGGCACGCTGCATCTCGCGGCCGACCAGCAGATTGAATTTCTGGTCGGTGCCGCCCAGTTCGACATCGGCCTGGAGCGCCACCGAATCGTATCCCTGGGCCAGCGGGTACAGCAGTTCGTGCATGGCGATGGGCTTTTCTTCCTGGAAACGTTTGTGAAAGTCTTCGCGCTCGAGCATTTGCGAGACCGTGAACTTGGCGGTGAGCCGGATCCAGTCCGCGGGCTTCATTTTGTCGAACCACTCGCTGTTGAAGCGCGTCTCGGTCTTGGCCTGGGAAAGAATCCTGAACACCTGCGCCATGTAAGTCTTGGCGTTGCGCATGATGTCTTCCGCACTCAACGGGGGGCGGGTGGCGGAACGTCCGGTGGGATCGCCAATCATCCCGGTGAAATCGCCAATTAGGAAGATGACGGTGTGCCCGAGGTCTTGAAAATGTTTGAGCTTGCGCAATAGAACGGTGTGGCCGAGATGAAGATCGGGAGCGGTTGGATCGAAGCCGGCTTTGACCCGCAGCGGCTTGCCGGAAGCAAGAGACTTCTCCAGCTTGGAGCGAAGCTCGGACTCCTTCACAATTTCGGCGGAGCCTTTTTTTATGTAGGCGAGTTGTTCGTCGACGGGAGGGAAGGTGGGCATAAGGTAAAGATTATAGCGGTGGGGAAGGCGATTTCAGATTTTGGATTCTAGATTTCAGATTTCAAACCCTTGACCGTTCGCAGAGAGGCAACGAAAATCGAAACCAGTTCATTGGCCTCGTTTAGCAGGGGGTGTACCTGTCGGACGGAAAGACTCCCGAGTCGACCAGGAGTTCAAGCCAGAAGAATGATTCATCCGCTTCTTCTAGCACAATTCCAAGTTTGGAAACGAAGTCGGGCTTTGAACGCGACCGGCAAACTGCACGGTAGTTTGCCGCCACTGACGTGGCCGAACGCAGCAACTGGCGCGTGATAATACGCCCTTCCTGACTCGGTTGTACGATTCGGCACAGGCGGATCACCATCAGAGCGAAACGCTTAGTACGATCCTTCAAGCCTTCCGAATTGATCGTCGGCCCCATGGAAAATCTGCAATCTCGAATCTGAAATGTCTGTGCCGAACGACCTACTCTACTCTGACCCTCGTCACAAGCCTTCTTCCGACAATCTCATAGCCGCCCGCCAGCACAATATTGATCGCCTCCGAGTACGCCATGTGCTCCTGCTCCAGAATGCGTGCGGCCAGGCTTTGCTCGTCGTCAGCGTCCAGCACCGAAACCGTTTTCTGCACGATGATGGCGCCGTGGTCGAGTTCTTCGTCCACAAAATGCACGGTGCAGCCGGTTACTTTCACGCCGTAGACGAAAGCTTGTTCCTGCGCCTCCAGGCCGGGGAACGACGGGAGTAGAGAAGGATGAATGTTCAAGATGCGCCGCGGAAATTGCTGCACGAACCAGGGCGAGAGCAGGCGCATGTATCCGGCCAGGCAGACCAAATCAACTTTGTGAAGCTGCAGGGTGGCGACCACTTCACGGTCATGATCTTCGCGCGGCTTGCCTTTGGACGGAATAACCAGAGTCTCGAGTCCCAGGCGCTTGGCGACGTCGAGGCCGCCGGCATCGGGCTTGTTGGAGATGACTACGGCGATGCGGGCGTTAGGGATTGTGCCGGCCGCCACGTTTTTAGCGATGGCTTCGAAGTTCGAGCCGCGTCCGGAGAGAAGGATGCCGAGGTTTTTCATGGGAATCGATTCATCATACGGAAAATCTGGACGCAGCGGATAAGTAGCGCCGGCGTCCCGCCGGCTGTCGCGGGGACATCCTGCCCCCGCAGGTTTTTCAGGTTCGTGCATTCCGACCACGAGCGGGACGCTCGCGGCCACATTCTGCTCCCGCAGCGGTGGACGGGACGCCGGCGCTACGATTTGCCCGCGCCAATCAGGTCAGATATAGTTTTTGCAGCCATGTATCAGGATTTTCACGCCGTCGATCGCTGGACCAAGCACAAGGTGCACTGCATCTATCAGGCCCTTATCGTCGCCATAGCCACGCGCCATGCTGACGCCGTCGACATCAAGTTTCTGGTGGACGGACGCACCCTCTGGGTCGCTCTGCCCCATCCCGCGTGGGTAGAGTACAAGAAGCGTACCGGCAAGGTGATTACCGACCAGCTTGCGGTGGAGATCGCCGGGCACTATCTGAAGACGGCGCTCGAATCTGGCGAGGGCGCGGGGCGGGAGATGTACTCGTTGACGGTGGGAGAGACGCTGCAGCATCTCGAAGCCGTGGTGCATCAGCCGGAAGCCCAGCCCGTGACCTAGTAGTGGAGGGAGGGCGTCCCGCCCGTCCAGGACGCGCGTGACGCGCGTCCTCCATTTACAGCCGGCAAATCAGCAGCTCCCGCTCGTAAATCATCTCTGGCGGTAAATGCGCGTGCAGGCGAATAAACAGTTCTTCGTGATCGATCACTTCAGATTTCCATGCCGCCCGATCGACCGCCTGTAATTTCTCAAATTTTTCTTTGGGAAAATCCAGACCTTTCCAGTCGATGTCTTCGTAGTGCGGAGTCCAGCCAATGGGTGTTTCCTTGCTTTGGGAACGCCCGTGGACGCGGTCCACGATCCATTTGAGCACGCGCATGTTGTCGCGGAATCCGGGCCATATAAATTTCCCGGCGGCGTCTTTTCTGAACCAGTTCACATGGAAGATGCGCGGCGTGCGGCTGAGCGAGCGCTGCATTTTGATCCAGTGGCGGAAATAATCGCCCATGTGATAACCACAGAAGGGAAGCATGGCCATGGGGTCGCGGCGCACTTTGCCGGTTTCTCCCGCGGCGGCGGCGGTCGTCTCCGATCCCATCGTGGCTCCGACATACACTCCTGCGCTCCAGTTGAAAGCCTGGTAGATCAGCGGGATGGTAGTAGGGCGGCGACCACCGAAAATGATGGCGCTGATGGGCACGCCCGTGGGATCTTCCCAGGCGGCGTCGATAGTCGGACACTGCGAAGCCGGGGCGGTGAAGCGCGCGTTGGGATGCGAGGCCTTGGCGCCGGTTTTCTTCGCGATCTCCGGCGTCCAGCGGTTGCCTTGCCAATCCAGCAACTCGGCGGGCGGTTCGTCGGTCATGCCCTCCCACCACACGCCACCTTCCGGAGTAAGAGCCACGTTGGTGAAGATGGTGTTGCGCGAGAGCGTTGCCATGGCGTTGGGATTGGTTTTTTGCGACGTCCCCGGCGCCACCCCAAAGAACCCGTATTCCGGATTGATGGCGCGCAAACAACCCTGGGCGTCAGGTTTGATCCAGGCGATGTCGTCGCCGACGGTCCACAGCTTCCAGTCCTTGAGTCCTTCGGGCGGAACCATCATGGCGAAATTTGTCTTGCCGCAGGCACTGGGGAAGGCAGCCGCGACATAAGTTTTTTTGCCATGCGGGTCTTCCACGCCCATGATGAGCATGTGCTCCGCCATCCAACCCTCGTCGCGCGCGATGTTAGACGCAATGCGAAGAGCGAAGCATTTCTTGCCCAACAGCGCATTGCCGCCGTAGCCTGAACCGTAAGACCAGATTTCGCGGGTCTCGGGAAAATGGACAATGTATTTGTCCGGGTTACAAGGCCAGGGAACATCCTTCTGGCCGGGAGCCAGT
>Ga0209839_10001348_pt1 | contig 12653 bp, 12 predicted proteins | sample OrgsoiDNA2013050_FD_185800 | JGI IMG/M metagenome (GOLD analysis project Ga0209839, IMG submission 185800) | Permafrost soil microbial communities from the Arctic, to analyse light accelerated degradation of dissolved organic matter (DOM) -... | ecosystem: Environmental > Terrestrial > Soil >... | reverse complement strand
CGCGCTGTTCGTCTCGGGCTGGCTCGCCGACGTCGGCACGGACCGGGTCCAGGACAGCTGGTGGGCGCAGCGGGAGCGCTACCTGAAGCGGCTTGGCGCGGACGGCACCTCGTGGGGCGTGCTGCTGTCCGAGCGGGGCGGCAATACCCGCAGCATCGCCCGGCCGACGGCCGACGGCAGCTGGTCACTCTTCGGCGAGAAGCTGTCCGGGAGCGGATGGGATCACGTGTCGTTCATGCTCGCGTCCGCGATCCCCGAGGGCGAAGCGGCCCCGGACGTCTTCGTGCTGGACCTGCGGGACCGTGCGAGCCGCACCGGGGCCGCGATCAGCCAGCCGTGGGACGCGCATGGGATGACGTCCTCTGGCAGCCACGGCATCGGGCTGAACGGGATCACCGCCGAGCGGGTGGAGTGGCCTGGCCGCGTCGAGTTCCTCAGGGCCGCCCCGACCAGCCCGATTACCGCGGCCCGACTCGCTCCGTTCGCGGGCATAGTCCGGGCCGCGGTGACCACGGCAGCGCAGAGCATGGCGGCGCGGGGCGGGATCGCGGCAGCCTGGAATCCGTCGAGTGGGCACGCGCCCAGGCCGACGGCTGGCTGATGGACCTGGCCTTCGAGGGCGTCGTGCGGGCGACCGAGACATCCGGGTCGGCCGACCGCTTCGAGCAGCTAACCAAGGTGGCGAAGCTGGCTACCAGCGAGATCGCTGAAAGCGCCCTGCAGCACGTCTGCCGGGCGCTCGGGGGCTCCGCGTACTCGCGTTACTCCCCTTTCGGCTGGTGGCATGCGGACGTCCGCGCAATGGGGCTGATCAGGCCGACGGTGGCCACGCTGATCGATGACCTCAGCGACATGCCGGCCTCCTGAGCCACCCTGCCGCGGTGCGCCCGGCCAGTCCGGCGGCTGTGTCATCATGACAGGTTCCGTAGCGGGCCAGGGATGCCGGACAGGGAGGTAGCAAGCCTGATGCCGCTGATCGCGAAGGCGGGCGGCTCCCCGCTCAGCCTCTGGCACACGTGGCGTAGGCTGCCCGGCGGCCTCTGGCTGCTTATCTCCGCCCGGGGCGTGAATCAGCTCGGCGCCTTCACGCTGTCCTTCCTGACCGTGCTGCTGGCCCGGCGGCTGCATGTGCAAGTGACGGCAGCCGGCGCGCTGGTGGCCATCTTCGGCGCGGCCACCATACCCGGGCGGCTGCTGGGGGGCCGGCTGTCCGACCGGATCGGGCCGATCCCCACCATCGTCATCGGGCTGCTCGCAACAGCCGCCGGGCAACTCGCGCTCGTCATGGTGAGCTCCTTCAGGGCCGCGCTGCTGTGCCTGGTCGTGCTCGGGCTCGCGTTCGAGATCTACGAGCCGCCGTCCCAGGCACTGGTAGCTGACCTCGTGGACCAGCCCGACCGGCCTACCGCGTACGGCGCCTATTCAGCGGTGCTGGCGGCCGCGGCCATCTTGGCCGGGCTGCTCGCGGCGACCGTCGGGCGACTTGGCCTGAGCTGGCTGTTCATGATCGATGCCGGCACCTGCGTGGTAGCCGCGATCCTGATCGGGACGATGCTGCGGGTGCCTGGGCACCAGGAGCCCGCGGCTCCTGGGCACCAGGAGCCCGCGGCGTCGGAGAGCCCGCCGGAGGATCCGGGCACCTCACTGTGGCGCAATCCCGCAGTCCTCGTCATGCTGGCCACCGCGACGGTCTTCGCCACCTTGTATATACAGGTCAGCGTGCTGGCTCCGCTGACGCTCGTTGCCCGTCACCTGCCGGCGAGCGACTTCGGGATCCTGTCCGTGGTGTCCGCGCTCACCATCGTGGGCGGCCAGGCACTGCTCAGCCGGCGCGGCACGCGCGAACCGGGCCCGTTCACCGCGATGGCGGTCAGCTACGTCCTGCTCGGCCTGGGCTTCCTCGGCTACGGCTTCGCGCGCTCGCTATGGCAATTCGGCGCCGCGACCCTGCTGTGGAGCGTCGGCGACCTGGTCCTCCTGGGCCGCGCGACCGCAGTGATGGCCAGCATCGCGCCAGCCGACGCGCGCGGCCGCTACATGGCGGTCTACGGCATCAGCTGGGGCGTGGCGCTGGTAGTCGGCCCGGCGGTGGGCACCCAGCTGCTGGCGCGCTGGGGGGTGCTCCCAGCATGGGCGGCCATCGCAGTCACGTGCGCCGTGCTCGCGTCCGTCCAGCCGCTGGCGGCGCGAGTGGTCAGCGGGCGCATCGCGGACTCTAAGACCTGACGTCACTTTCAGGGGAGTACCAGGATTCAGGCGAACAGGAAAGGCACGGGCCGCTCATGTCAAGGTTAATCAGCTGGTCTGCCGGGAACCCGGCGTCGGTGCTGCTGGAGACGTCCGACCCGGAGCAGATCGCGGCGGAACTCGCCGCCGCTGGGTGCCGCTTCGAGCGCCGTGAGGTACGGTCGAGGCTGCTTGCGGAGGCGGAGCAGGCGCAGGTGCTGGCCGCCTATCAGGACGTGGTCGACGCCGAGGTAACCGCGCGTGGCTTCGTGACGGTTGACGTGGCCGGGATCTCGCCGGAGTCGCCCGGGCGGGAACCGCCTCGATGACGACTCGCTGCGCGCTGCCAGGTACCTGACGCGCCGGCTGCTGGCCACCTTGCTCGATTGCCCGCCCGGCGAAGTCTCCCAGCGGCTTCCTGCCAGACCTGGCTGACGCTGCGGCCGGGCAGCCACCGCAACGCTGCGGGCTGCTGGATCGGCTGGCCGCAGGTCCGCGCCTGGTACTGACCCAATGGACCGCCCACCTCGAGCGGCTCGCCTACGCTCTGCGAGACAAGGGCTACGACCCGGTTGTGCCGGCCAGCCACCGCTGCTGGCTGTCGCCACCGGGTCCTACGCCGGTGAAGGCTTCGACTGCCCCGCACTGGACACCCTGTTCCTCGCCGCACCGATCGCGTTCAAAGGACGTCTCGTCCAGTACGCCGGGCGCATCCTGCGAACCTGCCCAGGCAAGGCCACCGCCGAGATCCACGACTGATTATGTGCGTCAGTCGTGACCTGGTACCAGCACGCCGTGGCGTACGCGGACATGAAATGGCCGTCCCTGGCCGCGCACTCGCGTGCGAGCATGGCCGAGGCGCTGGCCACCCTCACGCCAGCGCTCACCAAGGCCACCGCGCGCAGGCCGCCTGCCCGCACGCTGCGCGCTGCCCTGTACGGGCATGCCTTCAACCCGCAGATGCGTGCCGCTACGCCAGACCCGGCTACCGTGACGCGGTGCCGCTGAGCTCGGCTACGAAGTCACCTTGACCTTGCCCGGGGTCTCAGCCTCGTCCTCGCCTGCTTCCTCGTTCTCCGCCTCGGCCTCAGCCGGGGTGCTGACCTCGGCCGGGGTACTCGCAGCGTCCACGGTGCCGGGCGCGGGCAAGGTACGGGCATCGGCCGCAGGGCTGACCGCCGCCGGAGCCGGCGTCTCCTCAGCCGCGATTTCCTGCTCGCGCGCGATGATCTTCGTCTCCCGGATGCCGATCACCGTGAAGCGGCCCAGCGCCAGCGCGGCGAGGAACACGATCACGACGCCCAGGCCGGCAAAGAACCCGATCTGCTCCGCGACGCGGGCCACGGTGCCCCCGACGGGCGATCCGGCCGCCGTCACGCCGCCCTTCGCCCACAGGACGCTCAGGATGCCGCCGACGGCGAACCACGCCCCGCTGAGCGCGGCCAGCCACGCGCCGAACAAGGCGGCCGGCCGGAACTTGCTGGCCAGCACGATCAGGCCGCCGAGCGCGGTGGCGGCACCGGGCAGGATCTCAAGCAGGAGCCGGCCCGAGGTGTAGATCCAGGTCGTATCAGGGGTGTAGGCATAGTGAAAGTGCGGGCCGACGAAAGGGATCAGCCCGCCCCAGGCGCCGAGCAGGACCAGCAGCACGCCGCTCAGCGCACCGCGGCTCCGGGGAACCCGCATCATCCCGGTCATATCGATCACTCCTTATGCAGGGGGCTGAGAACTGGGCATCACGTCCCCCCGCATCGGCCCAGCAAACAAGGGCGAACCTGCGGGTCTCGATTACTCGATCGCGCCTTGGAGCGCCCGGTTACTGGATCTGCCGGGGTGTCAACGGCTCACTGTCCTGTGAGCTGCAGCGATGTGGCAAGCGTCAGCCTGCCGGAGCAGGATGGCACCCGAAAATGGACGTATCCGCACCGGACCGGCCGGCCGCAGATCAGCCCGCAGATCGCCGCGCTGATCGAGCGGCCAGCACCGAAACGGGACACCGACAGGACCTGGCGGCAATTTCTGCACACGCAGGCCGCGACGATGCTCGCAGCCGATTTCACGTCGGCTGCGCGCTGACGCTGCAGCGCCTGTGCTGCCTGCTCGTCGTCGACATCGGCTCCCGTTACGTTCCTGTCCTCGGGGTCACCGCCCGTGCAGCACTGCCGTGCCTGGTGCATCCCGCCGGGGCCCCGGCACTGCCGGGGAGATACTGATGCCAGTGGCGGGCCGGTGCCGCGGCCGGCTAGTCCCGCGGGAGGCAGCGATGATTCAGCCCGGCCCTGACCAGATCAGCCAGGGCACGGACCGTCGCCGCTCCCCGGTGACAGCGAAGCTGATCAGCTTCGGGGATGCCCGGCGTGCGCGGCTGCGCCGCCTCGGGCCGCGGCTGCGCGGGCCGCGCGCCCTGATCGCGGCCGGCGGCGCCGCGGTGCTCGTCATCGGGGCCGTCACCACCGCCGTCGTGGTGAGCAGGCCGTCGTATCCGCATGCCTGGTGCGGGCCGCTGCTGACCGAGCTGCACGCCCGGGGGGAGAGCCACCCGGGCTATGCGGCCGCCCTGGTCCGCCTGCGGCGCCGCGACCATGCGCCAGTCGGCAAGCTGCTGTCCGACCTGTACGACTACACCGTGGCCAGCTCCGTGGTGCAGAACCAGAACGGCCGCACGCCGTCGGGGAGCGTCGCCGGCATGGCGTCGACCTTCACTGCGGTGAAGGGCGACCTGCGGGCGCTCAGCCGCAAGTGCGGCCAGCCGCCGGGCGCCTACGAGGGCGACTCCTTCTGACCCCGGGGTCGCGTTCGGCGGAGTGGCGTGTGAAGGCGGCTCCGCGTGATTCTCGGTGCTGACTTCGCGGATCCGGTGGCGGGCGGGGACGTCGGTGGCGAGTTCGTAGTGTCCGGGACAGCGTCCGCACGGACCCGCTACTGCGCGGGCCGACGCCTGGCAGCACTGTTCGCGGGGCCCTGGCCAGCGTGAGCACCGACGTGATGTGCAGGGCGAACAGCAGCGGCACGCCGGCTGTCGGGATCAGCGCGAGCGGGAGCTCGCTGATCGGCGCACCGGACGGCGTGACGTTGATCAGCTGGTATCCGGTGAGGGCGCCGAGGGTCAGGGCCACCACCAGATCGGTCATGCCGAACGCGTTGAACCACAGGGCGGCGCGGCGGCCCCCGCCCTGCGCGAGCCTGTGCGCGACCAGCGGCGCAGCGATACCGGCGGCGATGTCGCCCAGGCCCGCGGGCAGGGCGAACAGCGCGGGCAGATGGCCGAGGGCCATGGTGGCCAGGAAGGCCGTCCCCTCGGCCGCCCGGAACGAATGCGGGAGCTCCAGGCGGCTCACCATGCCCGGCGCCGCCAGGGCGCGCGCCACCACCGGGATCCGGCGCAGCGCCAGCAGCGTGCCAAAGAAGCCGGCCACCGCGACCGGCATCCACGGCACCCCGTGGCCGAGCCGCGCGTGGTACCAGCCGTGACCCGCGATCACCGCGCTGGCGGTGAACCAGCCGCCGAGCACGACGGCAGCGCCCCCGGCGAAACCGGGCCAGTCCAGCGATTCCGGCAACTCATCAGCACCCTGGCCACCGTCGTACATCCCGGCTAGCTGAACACTTCCAGAACTGCATGTCCTGTATGCGGGTGACCTTCCTGGAGGCCCCCAGTCCCAGTCGCGCCGAGTCGGCGATCACGCGCCTGGCCTCCCAGACAAGCCCGTCACGATCTGTGATTGGCGCTGGTCGGCGGGCAGGGCGCCGGATGCTGGATGCCAACCCCCGAAGCCCGCCGCGAGACGATGCAGGGTTGCGGCCGCCAGGCGTGGCCTGAGCCGGTACTGGCGCGGCTTCGGCGAAAATGGGTGGCGTTACCCCGATGGGCGCGATGGGTTCTCGCGCTGTACATCGCGGGTTTCGCCGATGGCACCGGCGATCACGTTGCCGTGCGGGGTGATGGCCGCCGACATCGCCGCCAACTGGGCCGGGAACTGGCACCGGATCCTGAACTACCCGGCCCACCTGGCCGGGAACGTCCCCTGGCTCATCACCCTGTAGGCGCACTCCGCGCCTCTAACCGCCTTAGGTGCGCCATCGTCTGGCGCAGTTGGGTCACGGTCGCGCTCCATGACGAATGTCGGGAGGCACGCTCGGTGTCGGCTTCAGCGGCCGTTCAGATGGGTGTGCAGGTCGGCGGCGACTCGGTCGGCGGCGGCGGCGCATGCGGGGGAGATGTCGTCCAGCATCATGAAGTTGTGGATCAGGCCGGGCTCGCGGCGCAGTTCGACTTTGACGCCGGCGTCGCGCAGGCGGCTGGCGTAGGCCTCGGATTCGTCGCGCAGCGGGTCGTGCTCCGCGGTGATGATCAGCGCGTCCGGCAGGCCCGACAGATCGGGGGCGTGCAGGGGGCTGACGCCGGGGTCCGACCACCGCGCCGGGTCGGGGACCCACTGGGAGTTGAAGAACCGGATCCTGGTGACGTCCTGGCCCCAGCCGTCCGCCTTGTCGCGCATGGAGGGCTGGGCGCCGGTGAGGTCGGTGTTCGCGTACAGCAGCACCTGCAGGCCGGGCAGCGCCGCCGGGTGCTCGTCGCGCAGGCGAAGGCAGGCCAGCGCGGCGAGGGTGCCGCCGGCGCTGTCGCCCGCGACCGCCACCGCGGCCGGTGCCCCGCCCAGTTCCGTCGGCGCCGAGGCCACCCAGCGCAGTGCGGCGACGGCGTCATCGACCGATGCCGGCCACCGGTGCTCGGGCGCGAGCCGGTAGCCGATCGCGAGCACCGCAGCGCCGGAGCCGTCCGCGAGCCGCCGGCAGACCCGGTCGTGGGACGCCAGGCTGCCGATCGTCCAGCCGCCGCCGTGCAGGTACACCACCAGCGGAGCGCGACCGGGGACGGGCCGGTACAGCCGCGCCGCGAGCCCGCCGATCCGCAGATCGCGCACCGCCTGCATCTCCGGCCCCCGCGCCCGGGCCCGCGCCCGCGCGGCCATTCCCCCCCGCAGCACCGCCACATCGCGCTCGCCAAGAGCCGGCGCCGACTGCGCGACATACGCGGCCAGCTGGCTGTCGGCAAACGACCCAGGCACGCCGCGATGCTACCAGCGCCCAGGCGGGATGCCGGCTCCTGATCTGCGTCCGGGACGGAACTCTCGGAATGAGACAGCCCGCTGGCAGGTTCCGTGTCCGCCGAGGGTCCCGGCGGGCTGGGCGAGGTTCATGTGCCGGGCGCCTGAAGGCCCGTTACAGCTGGCGGGCCACGGCGTGGTCCCGCGCTGAGCGGCCACCGATCCGGACGGGAGCGGCCCGCAGGGACGTGAATGAGACGACGGCGGCCTCCCAGCCTGGCGTTATCGCAGCCGGCCAGCGGGCAACGCGCGCATCGCGAGCTACCGGTCCGGCAAGTACGGAACCTCGATCCGGTGCGAGATTCCCGGCCGCAAGCCCATTCTGCTGCACGTCGGCCGGGCCGGGCGCAAGGACTTCGCCGAGGTAGACATGGTGCTGGCGCTCTCAGGCCCATTCGCGAAGCTGGACCCCCCGTACCCCTCGGCGGAGAGCTTCGCAAAGGACGAGAAGCGGCAATGATCACCCGTGTATCACCTCGATCTGGCTGCGCCCGAACGGCGCACCGCCTGGCGGGCGCGGCAGTTCATCAGAGGCCGTCGTGGCGGAGCGCAGCGGGAGGGATGGGGCATCCCTCCCCGCTGTGGCGGTGCTAGCTGGCGTAGGCCTGGAGTTCGGAGAGCTGTCCGGCGGGCCAGCCGGTGTTGGCGGTGAATGTCAGTTTCAGGTAGCGGATGCTCGCGGGGTTGAAGGTGCCGGTGACGGTGTTGCCGGTGGCGGGGTTGAAGGTGTAGCCCGCTGACGGCACCAGCGTGGTGTAGGTGGTGCCGTCAGTGCTGCCCTGGATGGTGATTGTCTGGGTCCTGGCGCCCCAGGCGGTCGAGGGGGGCAGGTCCATGACGATCCTGCTGACGGTCACCGGGGAGCCGAGATCGACCTGGAACCACTGCGGGAGCGCGTTATCCGTGCTTTCCCAGTAGGAGCTGGTGTTCCCGTCTACCGCGTTAGCTGGCACGTACGTCTGGGTAGAGCCGCTGGCGGTGACCGGATGGTTGCGGGCCAGGTTGGTGTTCGCGCTGGTCCCGGTGCCGGACAGCGCGACGGTCAGCGGGCTGCCCGGGGCGCTGCTCGCCACTGACAGCGTTCCGCTCGCGGTGCCGCTGGCGGCGGGCGTGAAGGTAACGCCGACCGTGCATGACCCGCCGGCTGCGATGGCGGCACCGCAGGCATTGGTCTGGGCGAACGGCCCGCTGACGCTGACCGAGGAGACCGGGGCCGCGCTGCTGCCCGGGTTGGACACCGTCACGGTCTGCGCCCCGCTCGTCGATCCGACAGCAACGCTGCCGAACGACAGGCTCGACGGCGACGCCGACAAAGCAGCCCCGCTGGACCCTCCGCCGGAGAAGGACATGGAGCGGAGATTCCAGCCGCCGTTGTCCTGGTCGACGACCAGGGTCTGCCGGCCGGCTGGCAGCTGGATGGTGTCGGTGACCGTCGCCCAGGTCTGCCAGCCGCCCGTCGCCGGGACGTTCTCTGCCCCGGTCAGGTCGTTGCCTGAGGTGTCGGCTATGTGGAACGCGTCGGAGACACCGCTCGCCGCGGCCACCCTGAAGCTGACGGTGTAGCTTCCGGCCGAGGCCACATTGACCTGGTAACGGAACCACTGGCCCGGCGACGTCCAGCCGAGGTCGTAGCCGCAGCCGGTGTCGGTGCAGGCCTCGATGTCCACCCCGTCGGAACGGTAGCTGTTGGCGGTCCCGTTGACCGAGGTGACGTTGTAGGCCACCCCCTGGCCGCCGGTGTCGTAGTTAACCGCCTGCACCGTACCGGGGACGGCAGCCGCCGACCCGCCGTAGGCACCCTCGGCGTTGCCGTTCTGCCAGCTGTTGTTGCTGAGCGACGCCGTAAAGCCACTGGAGTCGTTGCTGAAAGCGGACTCTCCGGCGCCCAGCCCGGTCACGTAGTTGCCGGTGATCGCTGCGTTCCCGGAGGGCGCCGGATAGTACGGAGGCGAGACCACGATCCCGTTGCGCCATGGGCTGATGATCGTGTTGCCGGCCAGGGTGGTGTTCATAGACGTGGAGAAACCGACCGAGTCGTACACCGACTGAATGATCGTGTTGCCGGTCACGGTGGCGTTGCTGACGGTTCCGGTGTTCTGTCCGTCCCCGCCGTTGCCGACGTGCAGGGCTGGCTGCCCCTGGTTATAGGCATTTCCGCCGGACCTGGCGATCACGTTGCCGGACACTGTCGCGCCGGTCATGTCGCTGCCGTTCACGCCGAACCGGCCGACGCCGAGGCCGATGTAGCGCGCGGTGTCGGAGATGTAGTTGTCCAGGACATGGTGGCCGCCGCCGCCGTAGATCCCGATGCCCTTTCCGCCCCACGGGGCGATGACGGTGTTGTGCGTCATCGTGATGTTGGACATGGCGGTGTAGGTCTGGCTGCCGTTGTACGCGACCGAGTTGATCGCCATGCCGTCATCGCCGGTGCCGCGGATGAAGTTGTTGGTCGCGGTCAGGTTGCTTCCTGAGGTGCCGGTGAGCGCGACGTTGTTCAGGTTGCATCCGTCGGCGAAGATCACCGTGAAGAAGTTGTTTTCCGCTGTCCCGCCGGTGCCGGAGGCCCATACGCTGGATTCCACGTGCTGGACCCACATGCCCTCGATCAGCCAGTTGCTTCCAGTCGTGTCCTCGGCCCCGCCGCCGCCGTCGACCGTGGCGCGGCTCTGGGCGTCAGAGTCGATGTGGAAGTTCTCCAGCTGGCAGGAATAGCACTGGAACGCGGCGCCCAGCGGCGTGCTGTTGGGCAGCGGCACGTCGCGGTAGACCTCGCTGTACCAGTATCCCGCCCCTTCGATCGTCACGTTCTGCGCCACGAGACCCGAGGTGCCTATCAAGTAGAAGGTCCCCTGCGGGATCCAGAGGATCTCGCCCTGGGAAGCCGCCTGGTTGATGCAGTTCTGGATGGCGGCGGTGCTGTCCTGTGCACCGGGTGCGGCCGTGCCGTTGGTCGGCGTGTTGCCGGCCACAGCCCCGCAGCTCGTGATCGATATCGAATTCGCGGGCTGGGCCGCCGGTGCCGGCGCGTTCCACAGATCGACCGAGTTGATCCAGTAGAACGACGCCGTGTTGGACGAGTCTTCCCGGAGGCTGAACGTCGCTCCCGGAGGGATCGGCGTGCCGCTGACGACGGCGTGGAACTCATCCCAGAAGTCGCGCGGGTCGCCGTCGGCGGGGTTCTGATCGTTCCCGTTGTAGTTGTTGTTGCCCTCATACTGCCAGCTCTGCATGGAGTTCATGTTCAGGGCCTGCCGGAACACGCCGTTCACGTACAGGTCCAGGCTGCCCGTGATGCCGCCGCCGTCGGAAGCGTCGGGGATGGCGGCACGCACGTTGATGAAGTTGATCGGCTGCCCCGTGTTATTGGTCCACTGCACGTACTGGCCGGTGCCGGTCAGCTGGACGTAGGCATGGCCAGCCGCCTCACCCTGGGGACTGTCGTACTGGCTCGCAGGCGCCGAGGTCAGTGACACTATGCTGGCGCCGCCGCCAAGGGTGCCCTCCGGGGCCTGGTAGGTGCTGAACGGCGTCGTCGCCCCGGCCACGCTCGGGGGCGGGGTGTCCGGCGCCTGATACGACGCGGGCTGGGTTGCCGCCATCGCGCTGGGCGCGGCGACAAGCGCGGGAATGGCACCCGACAGCAGGGCTGTCACCGCGGTGCACATGGCGAGCGAAACACGCAGGCGACGTCTTGAGATTCGGGAGGGGGCGGGTACTGGGAGCCGGATGCGGCGCCTTGCCCGGGCGAGCCGACCGCCTGGTGGCCTGTGAGGAATGGACATCACGTGCATGCCTTTCCCTGATGCGGGGGTGGAGCTGCCGCCCTTGCGGCAAGGGCGGTGGTGGCCGCCGCCGGGGAGGGCGGCGGCAGGATGGCTGCCGCGGCGAGTGCCGAGGGCCTGGATCGGCGCTGATATATGGTCAAGCGGAACATAACATTAACGACACGGCAACGCAAGAAGTGGATGGCCTGATAAAAATAATGGACCTTAGGTCGTCCGTGCATGTGATTTAGCTGGGAAGATGCGACTATTTCAGATACTTGCAGAACTTGCCGACGGAATTCGATAACGAGATCGCTATCACCAACGAGTTACTTGCAAGAGTTTGCGGAAATTTGCGCAGGCGGTCAGGCGAGACCTGTGCCGTGCCAAACCGGACGGGTGACCGTCACGGCCCTGCGGTTCGCTTGCGTCCGACGCCGGCCAGCATGTTCGCCTGCGGCGCCGCGGGCTGCCGCGGTGGCAGCCGCGCGTCCGGCTCAGCGGCTGGCCATTCGGCGACGGGCACGAGTCCGGGTGGCAGCAGGTCGAAGCCGTCGAAGTATGCGGCGATCTCGGCAGCGGGGCGCCCGGTGAGTACGGTTTCCCTGCCGTAGGCGTCCTGGACCCCATCGCGAGGGCCGCGGCCGGCGCTCCCCTGCGAGATCACCAGGTAACTTCCCGGAACCATCCGCTGGCGGAAGGTGCCGGCGATCATGTCAGCCTCGCCGGCGGTGAAGAAGTGCAGCATGCTGACCAGCAAGAGGCACACGGGCTCGGTCAGGTCAAGCACCGCGGCAAGCCCGGGGTCTGCCAGGATCGCCCCTGGCTCGCGCGCGTCGCCCTCGATCGCGACCACTCCATCACCGGTGGCCATCAGCGCCCGCGCATGCGTCACGGCGACAGGGTCATTATCGACGTACACCACCCGCGCACCGGGGATAACCGCCCGCGCGCACTCGTGCACGCTCGGGGACGTCGGCAAGCCTGCGCCGATGTCCAGGTACTGCGCTATGCCATCGCGCGCCGCCTGCCGCACCGCCGCGGCCAGGAACGTGCGGTTCGCCTTGGCGACGGTCGCCGCGTCGGGCAGTTCCGCGATCAGCCGCTGCGCGGCGTGCCGGTCCGCGGCGAAGTGATCCTTCCCGCCGAGCAGGTAGTCGTAGACGCGCGCGACATTCGGCCCGGACGAACCCAACGTATCCGTCCCGGCGATACCGCCAGCCTGATCCGCCTGATCAGTCATGGCCGTGGCTCCCACGCTCGTGTACCCGTCACCGTGCCCGCCGTCAGTGCACCGTCGCGCAGCCACCGCCATGCCAGCCGGCGGCCGGCGCGGTACTCCCCGATGCTACAGCGCGACCCGGGGCGCCGCTCCCCGGCAGCTGAGCCTGCCCCGCAGCAGACCCAAGAGCATCCCGATCGCCGACATGGGCTGAACACAGCCCATAACCGGCCGGGAGACCGCGGGCGGTGAAGAACCTGGTCACGTTTATATGACTGACGCTGGTCCGCACCAGCGCACGAATAGCCGCCGCTCTGTATGCGAGGCGAGGCT
>Ga0209839_10001347_pt1 | contig 12656 bp, 10 predicted proteins | sample OrgsoiDNA2013050_FD_185800 | JGI IMG/M metagenome (GOLD analysis project Ga0209839, IMG submission 185800) | Permafrost soil microbial communities from the Arctic, to analyse light accelerated degradation of dissolved organic matter (DOM) -... | ecosystem: Environmental > Terrestrial > Soil >... | reverse complement strand
GGCACATGAACTCCACCGAGTCGCTGCCGCCCATGGTCCCGTTGGAGGCCTCGACCGCGAAGGCGGGGATGCCCAGCCGGGCGAAGATCCGCTCGTAGGCCGTCCGGTGGGCGTCGAACGAGGCGTCCAGCCCCGCCTGGTCGAGGTCGAAGCTGTAGGAGTCCTTCATGGTGAACTCGCGCACCCGGATCAGCCCGCTCTTGGGCCGGGGCTCGTCCCGGAACTTGAGCTGGAACTGGTACCAGAACTGTGGCAGCTCGCGATAGGAGGACAGCTCGGTAGCGAGGGTGGCGAAGATCTCCTCGTGCGTCACGCCCAGGACCAGCTCGGCGCCCTTTCGGTCCCGGAGCCGGAACATCTCGTCCCCCATGACCGCCAGCCGGCCGGTCTTCTCCCAGATCTGGGCGGGCTGCATCGCCGGCAGAAGGAACTCTTGCGCCCCGATGGCGTTCATCTCCTCGCGGATCACCGCTATGACCTTGGCCCGCACCCGCATCCCGAGCGGCAGCATCGAGTAGTGCCCGGCCATGAGCTGGCGGATGAACCCGGCCCGGAGCAGCAGCCGGTGGCTGGCCGCGTCGGCGTCGGCCGGGTCCTCGCGGAGGGTCGGGATGTGCACCTGTGACCAGCGCATGTCGAAGCCTTTACTAGATGACCGGGCGGGCGAGCGGGAAGCTGAGCGAGAAGTTCAGCGGAAGACCGCATTCTAGGGCGTCAGCCAGGCTAGAGCGGCCCGCGAGCGCCGGAACGGGCACCGTCTGCCTCGGGCGGGCGGCACGCCGAGCCCGGGCGTGGCTGGGCGTGGCCGGCTATTCGTGCTGACTTGCGAGGTCTTGTCCGGCCGGGTCCTGGCCGAGCGCCGAGCCGGGCGCCGGGCCGGGGCCGGGCCGGGGGCCGGGCCGAGTTTGCGCGCCGCAGGGACCGGGGATCTTCCTGCCATGCCGACGGTCAGGTCGCCGCGCCGGGGAACCCGCAGGTCGGGAGCCCAGCGGTCGGGGTCCTCGTGGTTGGAGGCGCCGTGGTTGGCAGCCCCGTGGTTGGACGCGCTGCGGCTGGGGCCGCGCGGGGTGCTGGCCTTCGCCATGGGCATCGCCGCCATCTTCGACCTGACCGGGGCGACCGTCTACCGGACCATGCGGGGCGTGCTGCCACCCGCGCCGCTGACCGGGGATGACGGCAGCGACCCGTTCCGGGCCGCCATGGGAACGATCATCAGCGCGCACCACGACGCGCTGGTGGACGCAGGCGACGAGAGCGGCACGGCGTTATCCGCATGACCGACTCCGAGCGCGCCGCGGGCGGCCCTGTGCCTAGTCCCGCCGACGCGCCCCGTTCCGCCAGTCTGGAAGGCCCAGTCGGGGAGCGAATGGCCACCGGCCCGGAGGCTGCCGGCCTCAGGGCCGTCGGCGGTGTCGGCTCAGGGTCGGCCGGCCCCGGCGGTGTCCGCTCCGGCGGTTCCGGCAGTGTCCGCTCCGGCGGTTCCGGCCCGGAGGCTGCCGGCCCGGAGGCTGCCGGGCCAGGGGCTGCCGGAGCGGGTGGGGTCGGCCAGGTTGGCTTCGGCCCTGGCGGCGCGAGCACGGCCGCCGGAGGCACGACCGCGGGAGCCACGGCAGGAGGCCCGGCGGAAGCCACGGGCGAGGCAGCCACGGAGGGTACTGGCCCGATACGCGCGGTGCAGTCACGCGGGCCGGCGGGCGAGATCTCGGTCGAGCAGGCCATTGCCCTGCGCGACCAGGCACCGGAAATGTATGACCTGTGGCTGCGGATCGCGCAGGACAAGGCGGCCACAGCCAACTACGTGGAGCGCGCGCCCTACGAGGTGCCGGAGCGACTGGCACAGTCGGGACGTCCCCGGGCCCTGGGCGCGCTGGTGATCGTGCTGTCCTTCTGCGGCTACCTGGCCTGGCTTGGCGGTCCGGGGCCGTACATCGGCGGCCTGATCGCCATCCTCGACCTGGGCGTGATGTTCGGCATGTTCTTCGGCCTGCGGCCCGAGCGGCTGCCGGACCCGAGCCGGCTGGACCGGCACGACCGCAGCCGGTTAGCGCCCCCTGCCGGCTAGCGCCCGCTGCCCCGATTAGCCTCCCCAGCCGATTAGCCTCCCAGCCGGTTTAGCGCCTCTCGCCGGCTTACGGCGGCAGTTCCCAGTCCTGGCGCGGTCGCTCCCAGTCTTCCGCCGGGGACGACTGGTCCTGGGCGGGTTGCGGCCAGTCTGAGCGCTGCTCCGCCGGATCCTGAGCTGACGGCGGCCAGTCCGCAGGCGACGGCGCCGCCTCGCTGGAAGGTGGCCGCCAGTCCTCGGGTGGCGGGGCCGCGTCTCGGGGGGACTGCGCCCACTCTCTCGGCAATGGTGCCGCCTCCCGGGAAGGTTCTAGCCGGTCTGTCGACGGCGCCGCGTCTCGGGGAGTTTCCCGCCAGTCCGCCGGTGACGGCGCCGCCTCGCGGGAAGGTTGCCGCCAGTCCTCGGGTGGCGCGGCCGCGTCCTGGGGGGATTCCAGCCAGTCCGACGCCCGGGCCGGCTCCCGGGAGGATTCTCGCCAGGCCGCCGGTGGCGGGGCCACGTCACGGGCGGATTCCAGCCACTCCGCCGGCAGTGGCGCGTCCCGAGGAGATGACTGCGGGGCGCCGCGCGGCGGCGGGTCCCCGTCGGTGATCCGCTCCATGAGCATCGATTCGCCCCTGAACATGGGCGTCCGCCGGACCTGCCGCTCGATGGCGGCCGCCGACATCGTGTAGCCCAGGAACAGGAACAGGGACAGCGCCTGGATGATGATCGGGATCCAGAGCGAGGCGAACGCCCCCGCGCTCCAGTCGTAGAGCCCGTGCAGGACTGCCGGGACCGCGATGCCAAAGGCGATGAGCTGGATGCGGCGACGCGGATAGTTCACCGCTATCCCGATGAAAAACGCCGAGACGCCGGCCCACATCGCGTGCTGGAAGCCGTCGACGAAGACCCGCTCGGAAAACGCCAGCACCTCCACGATCGCCTGGCTGTTAGCCCGAGCCGAGGTGATCCCCTGGATGTCCTGGAGGGTGTAGCCGGCCTGCTCGGTCACCCCGAACGCCAGCCCGACGATCGTGCCCAGGAACATCCACATCCGGACGTCGAGCTTGACCGAGCGGTATTTCAGCAGCAGCAGCGCCGCGAGCAGGATGGGCAGCGCCTTGGTGATCTCCTCGTTGATGCCCACGCCGACCGCGCCGAAGAAGGGCAGCGGCCGACCAGGATGGCCCATCAGCCCGTTGATGTGGACGGTGACGACGCGGATCCAGATAAGGGCGAAGACGATGGCCCCGATGCCGATCAGGACCTCCCGCCGCTCGACCTGGCCGGGCCGGATCAGCAGCCAGAACACGATCGCCCACAGCGGGGCGATGTACAGGCTGTACGCCCAGCCCGGCGTCGACAGGTTGCTGGACGAGGCGAACAGCGCGATGAAGATCAGCGGCAGCAGTCCGTACGGGATGACCAGGAGCCGCAGGAACTGGCGCCAGCCCGGATCGTGCAGCCAGCTCCGGATCGGGACCAGGATGTGCAGCGCTGTTGCGATCTCGTCAACGGGCTGCGGCGACTGCACCGGCCGGATTCGCGGCGCCCCCCGGCCGGGGTAGCCCCCCGCCTCCGGGCCGCCCGCTCCGCCGGGGTAGCCCGGGTCGTTGAGGCCGTTCAGTCCGTTGAGGCCGTCCAGGCCGGGGACGCCGGCGCCTGGAGCGGCATGGGCGCCGCCGCCTGGGGAGGCGTGGGCACCGGGGAAATCGCGGGTACCGGGGTAAGCGGGATCGTCGGGGTAAGCGCCGCTGCCGGGCAGAACCGGGCTTTGCAGGACGCTGGTGCGGTCGGCCTGGGCCGGCTCGCCGGGCTCGGCTGCGTGCTCGCGCTGGGCCGCGTAGTCGGGCGGGTCCTGGATGTGCGATGGCCCGGAGTCCTCGGGCAAGCCCGGGAAGCTCGCCGGCGGGACGTCGGCCAGCGGGATCCCCGGCACGGGCAGTTCATACTGCGGCGGTTCGTACTGGGATGCCTCATACTGCGGCGGTTCGTACTGGGATGCCTCATACTGCGGCGGCTCATACTGCGGCGGCTCATACTGCGGCTCGAACTGCGGTGGCTCGAACTGCGGTGGCTCGTACTGCGGTGGCTCGTACTGCAGCAGTTCCTGCTGGGTCGGCTCGGGCTGAGGTGCCCCGTACCGGGACGGCTCGTACTGAGGAGGCGTCTCCCCCGGCGTGATCGACAGGACGGGCCCCCGGATCGAGGACAGCTGGATCTGGGCGGGGCCGCTCAGCAGCGTCCTGCTCACCGGCTCCCCGTTGAGGAAACTCAGCGCCCGGCCGACGTTCTCGAACTCCCAGCCGCTCGCCCCTGAGCTCAGCTGGGCATGCTGACGGGAAACTGTCGGGTCGCTGACGACGATGTCGTTGTCCGGGCTACGCCCGATCCGCACCGTTTCGCCAGCACCGAAGCTGTAACTGCGGTCACCGAGGGTGACATGAAGCTCGTTCATCCTCATTGATGTTGCCACGTCCGCCGCCCTGACCTAACCCATCTGCGCTGGACCGCCCGCGATTGTCTACAGGCACTTCGACCTTGCCTGGATTGCTGTAGCACGTCAGGATAATGTGACCGGCCAGCGGAAAGGAACCAGCATCGTGACCACGGGGCTAGCAGGCACGGGGCTAGCAGGCACGGGGCCAGCAGTTACGGGGCAGTTCTTCAACGCCGCGCAGTGGCTGCTCGGCCGGCACGCCACCGCGACGCCCAGCCGGGTGTCGGTGACGGCCGTCGACGCCAGCGGCATGGCGGTCAACCTCAGCTACCGCGAGCTCGACGACCTGGCCCGGCACGCGGCCGGCGCGCTGGTGGCCGCCGGGGTCCGGCCCGAGGAACGGCTCCTGCTGTGCATGGCCGACTCCCCCGAACTGCTGGCCCTGTTCCTCGGCGGCCTTTACATCGGCGCCGTCCCGGTCCCGGTGAGCACGATGGTGACCGCTGCGGACCTGGCCACGCTAGCGACCGACAGCCGGGCCCGGCTGATCGCGATCAGCTCGGAGTTCGTCGCCGCGGCGCAGGACGCAGCCGGCCTGCCGTCGGTGCGCGAGGTGGTCGTCGCCGGGGAGACCGAGGATCTTGAGCCGCTGCTGGTGCCGTCCCGGGCGCGGCTGGGCCCGCGGATCCGGACCCTGCGCGGGTTCCTGGCCGCCGCCGGGCCGGCGGACCTGGCGGTGGCCCGCACCGCGCCGGCGACCCTGGCCGACAGCCCGGCCTTCTGGCTCTATACCTCCGGGACCACGGGAACGCCCAAGGCGGCCATGCACCGGCACGCCGCGCTGCGCGTGACCGCGGAGACCTACGCGGCCAGCGTCCTTCGCATCCGGCCCGACGACGTGTGTTACTCCGCCGCCAAGTTCTTCTTCGCCTACGGCCTGGGTAACACGATGACCTTCCCGTTCTCGGTCGGGGCGCGCACCGTCCTGGACCGGGCGCGGGCGACGCCCGCCCGGCTGGCCAGCGTGCTGACCAGCCAGCGGCCCACCCTGTTCTTCGCCGCGCCGACCGCCTACGCGGCGCTGCTCGCCGCCGACCTGCCCGCCGACATCTTCGCCAGCGTGCGGCTGGCGGTCAGCGCCGGGGAGGCCTTCCCGGCCGACCTCTACGAGCGGTTCACCGCCCGTTTCGGCGTCGAGGTCCTGGACGGCATCGGCTCCACCGAGGCACTGCACATCTTCGCCTCCAACCGGCCGGGCCGGGTGCGGCCGGGCACGACCGGCGAGGTCGTTCCCGGCTACGAGCTGCGGATCGAGGCTCCCGACGGCCAGCCGGTGCCCGACGGGGAGCCGGGCGCGCTGTATGTCAAGGGCGACTCGATCGCCAGCGGCTACTGGTGCCGCAGCGAGGTGACGCGCCGGGTCTTCCGGGGCGAGTGGCTGCGCACCGGCGATATCTACGCCCGCGACGACGACGGTTACTACACCTGCCTGGGCCGCAGCGACGACGTGCTCAAGGTGGCCGGCATGTGGGTGTCGCCGGCCGAGGTCGAAGGGCGGCTGCGCGCCCACCCCGACGTGGAGCAGGCGGTGGTGGTCGCCATCCCTGACAGCGACGGCCTCGACAAGGCGGTGGCCTGCGTGGTGGCCCGCCGCGGATCCGACCCCAGCGCGCAGGAGCTGATCGAGTTCTGCCGGGCGGGGCTATCGGCGTTCAAGCGCCCGCGGCAGGTGCTGTTCCTGCCGGAATTCCCGCTCACGGCGACCGGCAAGGTCCAGCGGTTCCGGCTGCGCGAGCACGCGCTGACGCTCCTCAGTGACCAGCCCGCTACTCCGGACCAGGCTGAGACCCCGGGCCAGCCGGCCGGCGCCGGGCGGGGCTGAGCCGGTGCTGGAGGGACGACTGCTGGTCGACGCCCACGTGCACGTGGCCAGGCTGCCCACGCTCTCGGCCGACTGGCATGCCTGGGCCAAGACCTTCGGGGACGCCGCCATGATCGAGGAGCTCTACGAGAGCGATGGAACGCCGCGGCCGGCCATGATCGACGATCACTTCGCCAGCCAGGGCGTCGATCACGTGCTGCTGTTTGCCGAGTACAGCCCCAAGACCACCGGGATCCAGCCCATCGAGGATGTCCTGCCGCTGGTCCGGGCCAACCCGGATCGGTTCCGGCCGGTCGCCAACATCAACCCGCACCTGCACTACCCGGTGACCGCCGAGCTGGCTCGCCAGGTCGACCTGGGCGCGGTGGCGTGCAAGATCCATCCCGTACACGGCGGGTTCGAGGCCAGCGACCGGATGCTCTACCCGGCCTACGCCTGGGCGCAGGAACGCGGCCTGCCGGTCATCGTGCACTGCGGCACCTCGACCTTCGCCGGGTCCGCCAACGCCTACGCCGACCCGGTCCTGCTCGACCCGGTCTTCCGCGACTTCCCCGACCTGACGGTGGTGCTGGCGCACGGCGGCCGCGGCTGGTGGTACGCCCAGGCCGCGTTCCTGGCCACGATGCTGCCGCAGGTCTGGCTGGAGATCTCCGGGCTGCCGCCGCTCCGGCTGCCCGACTACTACGGGTCCTCGCTGCGGCGGCTGGCGAGCAAGATGATCTTCGGGACCGACTGGCCGGGGGTGCCGGGCGTCCAGCGCAACGCGCGGGCCGTGGAGAAGGTCCTGCTGGAGGCCGGCTGCACCGCCGACGACATCTCCGGCGCGCTCGGCAGCAACGCGGCCAGCGTTTTCGGGCTCAGGACAGGCCACCGGTAGCAGCGCTGGCCTCCCGGCCGAGCAGGCGTTGGGCATTCCCGCCGATCAGCGCGTCGAGGACATGCTCGCGCAGGCCGCCGGCCCGCCACTGCGCGAGTGCCTGGTCCATCGGGAAGACGGGCCAGTCGGTGCCGTAGAGCACCTGGCTGCCCAGCAGGCTGTTCATGAACCGGAACATGACCTCCCAGCCGGTGTTCGCCTCGCAGACGTAGCGGGGCGCCAGGCCGCCGAACTCCGCGTAGACGCTGGGGTGCTTGCGCAGCACCGCCACCATCTCCGGCACCCACGGCCATCCCGCATGACAGGCGATCAGCACGAGGTCCGGGAAGTCACAGGCAACCTGATCGAGCTGGATCGGCTGGTCGTTGCGGATCGGAAAGGTCACCGTGTAGTTGATCCCGGTGTGCAGGGCCACCTGCAGGCCGAGTTCGCCCGCCTTGGCGTACACCGGATAAAGCATCCGGTCGTCGATGGGGAGGCCGAAGAACGAGGGCTGCAGGCTGAGCCCGGTCAGGCCGAGGTCGGCGACCCGCTGGACCTGCGTCAGGGCCCGGGGGATCTTGAGGGGGCTCATCGAGATCGTGCCGTAGCCAGAGAACCGGTCCGGATGCCCCGAGACCACCTTGGCAACGGCGTCGTTGAGCGCGTCGGCCACGTCACCGTATTCGTACTCAGCGTGCACCACGGCGTGTCCGGTGCCGCTGGCGTCCATGTCCGCCAGCAGGTCGGCGAGCGTGCGGTGCCGGTTGGCCGACAGGTCGAGCACCCGGTCGTACTGAGCCAGGTAGTCATCGGGCAGATCCTCCGACGGCCGCAGCTCCAGCGGCAGCCGGACCCGGAAATCGATCACCTCAGCCATGGGGCCTCCTTTGTCGTAGCTACCAGCCAAGTCCCGTCGACCGGTCCCAGACCCGGGAGGGATCGCGGGAACGATCGAGGCCTTCTTTCTTCACCCGCATGGATGGCGTCCGGTCGAAGTCCTCGACCCGGTACTCGAGGAACCGCGGGACCTTGTACCGGGCCAGCCGGGCGGCGCTGAAGGCGATGAGCTCGGCGGGCGGCACGGACTCGGGGGTGTGCTCACCGGCCAGCAGGACGTGCACCTTGACCTCCTCACCGAGCAGCGTGTCGGGCGCCGGCACGGCCGCGACCTCGAGCACCCCGGGGTGCGACCGGAGGACGGTCTCGACCTCGGCGGCCGCGATGTTCTCCCCGGCACGCCGGATGATGTCCTTCATCCGGCCCTGGAAGTACAGGAACCCGCGGCTGTCGCGACGACCGAGGTCGCCGGTGTGCAGCCATCCCCCGCGGTAGGTCTCGGCGGTCGCCTCGGGCCGGTTCAGGTAACCACGCATAAGGCCGGGGGCCCGCACCACGATCTCCCCGGGGTCACCGTCGGGGACCTCGGCGCCGGCGGAGTCAACGATCGCGACGTCGGCACCGGGGCACGGTCGCCCGATGGAGGCAGATCCGATCATCTCCTGGGCGAACTCGGCCGGCATGGCGACGATGAGGCCCGTCTCGGTGAGCCCGTACGCCTCCATCCAGGGGGCGCCCCAGCGCGTCACGAGGTCCTTATGCAGGGGCGCTGGAATCCCGACCTGGATGGCCAGCCGCACCCGGTGGTCGGTGTCATTGTCGCTGACCGGCGCCTTGAGCAGCAGGCTGGCGGTGGCCGCGATACCGAACAGCACTGTGACGTCGTGCTCGCGCGCGACCGGCCAGTAGCGTGACACGCTGAACCGGCGCATGACGACCAGGGCAGTCCCAGCGCGGAGCGCCACCAGGAGCTGCCACGGCGGGTCGTTGTAAAAGAACTGAAGGCAGCACAGCATGCGGTCGGCGGCCGTGATGCCGTACAGGCTGATCACCAGGTCCGCGAAGCGCAGCCAGTAGTCGTGGCCGACCATGCACCCCTTCGGCGGTCCCGTGGTGCCGGAGGTGTAGTACACGTTGGTGACGTCCGCGGCCGCCTCCGCGGGGCGCGGCCGGGGCGCCGGGGCTGCGGCGTAGGCGGCCAGGCCGCCCGGCTCCTGATCGCCGGCCACCACAATCTCCGCCAGGGCCGGGCAGGACGGCTGCAGCTCGCGGAACAGGGCCTCGTGCTCGGGGCCGACGACCGCGATCCTGGCCGCCGAGTCCGCCAGGATGTGTCCGGCGTCATGGCTGCGCGCGGCCGGGTTGAGCGAGACGAGCACCGCGCGGCAGGCGACGGCGGCCAGCCAAGTGATCATGAACTCGGCCCGGTTCACCATCATCACCGCCACCCGGTCGCCGGGCTCCACCCGCGGCTGGAGGTACCCGGCGAACGACTCCACCTCGGCCCACAGCCGGCCGCGGGTCACAACGACGCCATCCTCGAAGATGAGGATCGGCCGGCCCGGGTCCGCCTCGCACGCGGCCCGGACGAGGTCGAGCAGGTCGGCCTGGGCGGGCGCGGGCATCTCGCTCACTCGTACCACTCTCCCGGACCGAGCTTGATCGTCTGCTCCCAGTGAATATCGTGCGTAACGATGAGCTGCGCGCCATGCCGGCGCTGTAGCTCCTCGATCCGTTCCCAGCTCTCCACCAGCGCGTCCGGACTCCACAGCAGTCCGGGCAGGCAGCGGGCCGTCATCTTCTCCTTGTCGTAGACGGCGTCGCCGGTCAGGATGTAGACCTGGCTGTCCAGCTTCACCAGCAGCGACTGGTGGCCGGGCGTATGACCTGGCGTGGGAAAGATGACCAGCCGGCCGTCGTTGAAGATGTCGTACTCGCCGCGGAGCGGCTTCCAGTTCCGGACGGAGTCAAAATCCTGGCGGACGTACACGTCGCGCTGGTAGACCGGCGGCCAGTACGCGAACGAGAGTTCCTCCTTCTGCACGTAGACGATCGCCTCGGTCAGGAACTCCAGGCCGCCGGCATGGTCATAGTGCAGGTGGGACTGGACGGCGTGGCCGATGCCCTCAGCCTCCACGCCGAGTGTGTGCAGTCGGGAAACCACGTCGTCACCCGGCGCCATCACGATGTCGTAGAGATCCGCGGCGTCTCCCAGGCGGCTGCGCGGGTCGGAGATAAAGGCCGGGTGGGCGCCGTTGTCGAACAGCACGTCGCCCTCGGGATGACGGATCAGGTAGAAGAAGTACGGCGGGTGAATCATGGACCCGCAATCGGGGTCGAACGGATCGAAGACCGAGCGCAGCGTCTTCTCGCCGCCGCAGTGGAAGGCGTACATCTTCATCTCCTGCTCCTCACTCGTCGCCTCAGCTAGTCGGCGGAGTAGCGCGGGGACCGCTTCTGCGCGAACGCCTGCAGTCCCTCGGCCTGATCGGGGGTGGCATCCACCCGGCTGTAGTACTCCTGCATCAGCCGGAAATACTCCGCCGGCGAAGCCTCGAGCCCGTGCTGGACCAGCTCCTTGGTCATCCGCACGGCCATCGGCCCGTTGGCGGCGATCCGCGCGGCGATCCGGGCCGCCTCCGCTTGCAGGTTTTCGGCCGGGACGATCCGGCTCACCAGCCCGATCCGCTCCGCGGTGGCCGCATCGATGAACTCGCCGGTCAGCAGCATCTCCATGGCGTGCGACAGCGAGATGATGCGGGGCAGCCGGAAGGCGCCGTAGCCGTGCAGCAGGTTCCACTTCACCTCGGGCGTGCCGAAGATGGCGTTCGGCGACGCGATCCGGATATCGCAGACCAGGGCCAGCTCCAGGCCGCCGGCCAGCGCGTACCCGTTGATGGCAGCGATCAGCGGCTTGGACGTCGTGGCTCCGAAGTCCCACCGGTCACGCCGCCACGGCGACCACCGCGCGCAATGCTGCGAAATCAAACTGGGCGTCCACCGTGAACGGTGCGCTCACGAACTCACTGAGGTTGATGCTGCCCAAATCACAACATCCATACGCGGGTAGCGGCTCTTCGCCGCAGGGATTGGTCGCCTCGATCACCTCGCAATAGGAGAGATTGTTATCGCGGTTGACGGTGTCGATGAAAACCACGCCTGGCTCCGCATGATCGTAGGTGCTGGCCATGATCTGTTGCCACAAACCCACGGCAGGCACCTTGCGATACACCCACAGCCCATCCTCGCGCCGATACGCTCCCGCGACGATCAATTCCGCCGCCGGTGGCGCTCGGTGCACCAGCTCCCACTCGCCGTCAGCCGCCACCGCCTGCATGAACGGATCGGTAGCGGCAACCGAAAGGTTGAAGTTGCGCAAGTTGCCGCGATCCTTGGCGTGAATGAAAGCCTCCACGTCGGGATGATCACAGCGGAGCACACCCATCTGCGCTCCGCGGCGCGCGCCGGCCGACTCCACCGTTTCGCAGGACTGGTCGAACACACGCATGTAGGAAAGCGGTCCGCTGGCGCGGCTGTTGGTACCCCTGACGTGGGCACCTTGCGGCCGGATGCGCGAAAAGTCATAGCCAACGCCGCCGCCGCGCCGCATGGTTTCGGCGGCTTGGTTCAATGCGGCATAGATACCAACCTCTCCATCATCGTTCGAGATGCTGTCTCCTACCGGCTGCACAAAGCAATTGATCAAGGTGGCCTTCAGCTCGGTGCCGGCCGCGGAATTGATGCGACCGCCGAGGATCAATCCACCCACTTGCGCGCGATAGAAGGATTCCTCCCATACCGCGCGCTGCTCCGGCAATTCAACCGCTGCGAGCGCGCGCGCCACACGGCGACGTACATCGTCGATGGTGCGCTCGTCGCCCTTGGCGTACTTTTCGAGCAGGACTTCCTCGGAAATGGCTTGGGCCGGCAGCCCCGGCTCCGCCGGTTGAGTTGCCACGTTCACGTCATTTAGTTTCATTCGGTACTCCGTTCCATAAAGCCCAACCGGCAAGGCGCGAGCGTGCAAACACGCTTGCGCTCGACTGCTCGGGAAGGGCGACCGGCGAACCAGGCCGTAACCATGGTCCGCCACCCATTGACTCCTGATGGGCGTAACGGCAAGCGTCAACGCCATCTTGCCATGCGCCAACGGCTGTCGGGATCTCGGGCTCGTTGGGCCCTTAACCCACAGCCGGCGGCGACCGGCTCTCCATCTGCTGACTTTGCTACCGCTTGCGCGGCGACTCGAGCGGGCGTGTCAGCGACCCACTCTCGACAAGCTTTCCGGAACGTCCTTAGATTGAAAGACGCTCGGGAAAGGGGCACGTCGCCGCGCCCTCTTCCGCGATCGGTCAGGCGACCAATCGCACCTCATGCGTGCTCCGCTCGCCACCGCAAGGTTTCCGCCCTCGCCGCGACAGGTGGCCTACCGTCCGCGCTCGCGGCCAAAGCAGCGACCAGGACCATTCCGATCGTCTTCGTCATGGGCTCCGACCCTGTCAAAGCGGGTATCGTGGCCAGCCTCAACCGGCCGGAGGGCAACGTCATGGTGCGGCCGCGTCAACGCGGTTGCACGATTCTCGTCGCAGTGTCT
>Ga0209839_10001346_pt1 | contig 12667 bp, 11 predicted proteins | sample OrgsoiDNA2013050_FD_185800 | JGI IMG/M metagenome (GOLD analysis project Ga0209839, IMG submission 185800) | Permafrost soil microbial communities from the Arctic, to analyse light accelerated degradation of dissolved organic matter (DOM) -... | ecosystem: Environmental > Terrestrial > Soil >... | reverse complement strand
CTAAGCTCGATCGATGGGTAGCGCAGCGCGTCAAGCTCGCGGTACGCAGGCGATCGAGGATCGACGCTGCCGTGGCGCAGCAGAAAATCCAGGATGACCAGGCTCGCGTCGGCGGTCACGACGTCCGGCCCGCGATCGTTGGCGATGAGCGCCGCAGCTTCGTACAGCGAAACGCGTCGATGCTCGACCGCTTCGCCATCCTGGTTCGACGGCACGAAGTCTTCGTCGAGCCGCAGATCGTGCGTGAAGACGATCTCGCGCTGAAGGCCATCGGGCTGCGCGCGGCACACACGAAGCGCGCCCGCGAACGTGGCCCTTGCTGCAACGCCGCCCGGAATCCCCGCTTCCTCCCACGCTTCCCTGACCAGGGTCTCGACGACGGTGGCGCCGGCCGCGATGCCGCCGCCGACCAGATTGTCGAGCAGGCCAGGATCGATGGCCTTGGTCGGGCTGCGGCGCGCCAGCCACATCGATGCGGCGTCGCCGCCGACCACGCCGTTGACGTGCGCGGCGTACGTTTGAATTCCAAGGTAGCGCGCGGCTGCGCGTTCGATCAGGCACAGCGGCGGGGCGCCCAGGTGCGTGCTGATCGCATAGCGCTCGTGGCGCCACGCGGTGAGGCGGCCTTCGGCGGCGAGCGCATCGACCACCGGATCGAGCGCGGCGGTGCGTGCGGGCGCGCTCTCGAAACGAGGATGGAAGTCGAGGCCGGCCGCGCTTCGATCGAACACGTCGGCGAATCGTGCCAGCACGTCCGCGCGCGCCGGGTCGAGCCAGCCGACGATATCGCTGCCGATCCGCAGCGGGAGATAGCGGCCCGAAGGCACGGCCAGCTCAGCGGCGAGCCTCGCCTGGATCGCACCCTGTACAATCGCACCGATCTCCACGCGCGGATTGTATCGTTCCCGCTCGCGCCCCTTGCCCGCCGACGTCCTCGCCCTTTTCGATCTCGACCATACGCTGCTTACCGGCGATTGCGACGAGGCCTGGATCGAGTTTCTGATCGAGCGCGGCGTGCTCGATCGGGCGTCCTTCGAGCGCGGCAACCGCGAAATCGTCGACCGGTACCGTCGCGGCGAAGTCGGAATCCTCGAGTTCACCGAGTTCTACCTCTCCACGCTGGCGCCCCACGCCGTGCCGCAGCTGGAGGTGTGGCGCGGCGAATATCTGCAGCAGAAGATCATTCCGCTGATTTCGTCCGCTGCGCGCAAGCTCGTCGGCAAGCATCGCAGCGCGGGCCACCTCATGGTGCTCACGACCGCCGCGAGCCGTTTTCTCACCGGTCCCATCGCCCGCGAATTCGGCTTCGAGAACCTGATCGCGACCGAACCGGAGATGCGCGACGGCCGCTACACCGGCAGGGTTGCCGGCACGCCGAACATGCGCGAAGGCAAGATCGAGCGTCTGGAAGCGTGGCTCGAGGGCCGCGGCGAGACGCTGGCGCGTTTCCGCGAGAGCTGGTTCTACAGCGACTCGCGCAACGACATCCCGTTGCTTTCGCGAGTCACGCATCCGGTCGCGGTCAATGCCGATCCCACGCTGGCGGGACTGGCGGAAGCCAAAGGCTGGACGACGCTTCTGATCCGGTAGAATCCACACCTTTTCCGGACGGCACATGACGGCCCGCATCATCGACGGCAAGGCGCGCGCCGAGCGCGCGACGGCGGAAATCAAGCTCCAGGTCGCGGCGCGCGTGGCCGCGGGCAAATCGGCGCCCGGTCTCGCGGTAGTGCTGGTCGGCGACAATCCCGCGTCGCAGGTTTACGTGCGCAACAAGCGGCGCACGACCGAAGACGTCGGCATGAAGTCCTACTCGTACGATCTGCCGCAGACTGTTTCGCAACTCGATCTGCTGGCATTGATCAGCCACCTGAACGGCGATCCCTTTGTCGACGGGATCCTCGTCCAGCTGCCGCTGCCGAAGCACATCGACGTCGATACCGTGACCGAGAGCATCGATCCGCGCAAGGACGTCGACGGCCTGCACCCCTACAACATGGGCCGCCTGGTGCTCAAGCGCCCGACGCTGCGGCCATGCACGCCTCAGGGCTGCATGACGCTCATTCGCGACACCGGAGAGGACCTCGTCGGCAAGCATGCGGTCATCATCGGCCAGTCGAACATCGTCGGCCGGCCGATGGCGCTGGAGCTGCTGATGGCGCGCTGCACGGTGACCATCTGCCATTCGGCGACGCGCGATCTGCCGGCCATCGTGGCCACCGCGGACATCCTGGTAGCCGCGATAGGCAAGCTTTCGTTCGTGCAGGGTGACTGGATCAAGCAGGGCGCAATCGTCATCGACGTGGGCACCAATCGCACGCCGGAGGGCAAGCTGCGCGGCGATGTCGATTTCGACAGCGCCAAGGAGCGCGCGGGCTGGATCACGCCGGTGCCGGGCGGCGTCGGTCCGATGACCATCGCCATGCTGCTCGCCAACACCTTGCGCGCCGCCGAAAGCATGGACGACGCCTGATTGCCGCGATGCTTGCTCCGCGATCGGATCCTTCGGACGTCTCGCCGCGCTATTTCGGAAGCACGAGCTGGATGTAAGGCGGTGGCGGCTCCTTGTCGGGTGCAAGATAGGCGGGCGCAGGCTCTCCTGCCGGTCCCAGGTGGCGAATAAGCGCGTAGATCGCGCGCAAATCGGTGTCGCTCATTATTCGAATGTTGAACCAAGGCATCGGCGGCCGGGCCTTCAGCCCTCGCGCGGTCGCCAGCCATTGCGCCTCGGTGAGTTTCTGCATGTACATGCGCAGATTCGGGGGGTAAGTCGTGCCCCATGGGCCCCGCGTCCCGAGGCGGTCCCCGGTCAGCCATTGCGATTCGGGAATGTTGCCCGCGGCCTCCTCGTAACCCGGCGTATGGCAGTCGTTGCAACCGGCGATGCGGACCAGGTAGCGGCCGCGGTCGAGCTGCTTCGCGTCGGGCGCCTTGGCTTTGTCCGCAGCGTGTGCGATCCACGGCGCCGCGAAAGCGGCGGCGACAAGCATGAGGTGGCTGATCGTGCGACTCGTGGACATTTTGCTTCCCAATGAAGAAATGGTTGGAATCGCGTGACGCGAAGTGCGGCACCGCGCGGGCATCAGCCCGCCCTCAGGTGCCAGGCTTTCGGCCGCGTGAAAGTCTCGATGCCGTACGTGCCCAGCGTCACGCCGATGCCCGAATGTCCGACGCCCGACCATGGCAGCCGGGCACTGACGCGGTCACAGCAATTCCAATAGACCGAGCCCGAACGCACTTGCGCCAGAATCGCCCGCGCACGCTTTTCGTCGGTCGTGTAGACGCCGGCCGTGAGCCCGTATTCGGTGTCGTTCATCAGCGCAACCGCCTCGGCGTCGCCGGCGACTTTCTGAATGCCGATGATCGGGCCGAAGCTTTCGTCCTTCATCAGCGCCATGCGGTGATCGACGTTGGCGAACACGGTCGGCTCGAACCAGTTGCCCTTGCCCTTGATCGCGCCGCCGCCGGCGAGCAGTGACGCGCCCTTGCGCTTGGCGTCGGCGACTTGCCGGCGCAGAACGTCGAGCTGCGGCCGGCGCGTGAGCGGTCCGATGTAGCTCGTCTCGTCGAGCGGGTCGCCGACCTTGAACCCTTTGACTTCCGCCACGAACGCTTTGACAAAGGCGTCGTGGATTTTTTTGTGGACGTAGACGCGTTCCACCGAGCAGCACGACTGGCCGGCGTTGTAGAAAGCCCCGTCAGCGATGCTGACCGCGGCAGCCCTGACATCGACGTCCTCGCACACGTAGATAGGATCCTTGCCGCCGAGCTCGAGCTGGACCTTGGCCATGCGGCGGCCGGCCGCCGCACCGACCTTGGCACCTGTCGCGTACGAGCCAGTAAAGAAAACGCCGTCGACGGGCTGCCGCAACAATGCTGCGCCCACGGCGGGGCCGCCAACGACGGGAATAAAGACGTCGGTCGGCACGCCCGCTTCGTAGAGCATCGCCGCGATGTGCAGCCCGGTCAGCGTCGCGTGCTCGGAGGGCTTGTACAGGACCGCGTTGCCGGCGATCAGCGCCGGCACGAAGACGTTGCCGCCGACGAAATACGGATAGTTCCACGCCGAAATGTTGGCGATCACGCCCAGCGGCTCGTGCGAGACCCGCTCCTCCAGCTTCTGCTTGGCGTCGGCGAAGACCTTTTCCTCGCGCAGGACGCGAGGCGCTTCGGCGAGGAAGAAATCGATGCGGGCAAGGAGCCCCTTGAGCTCGTTCCTGGATTGGCGTATCGGCTTGCCGACTTCGAGTGTCAGCGTGCGCGCGAGCGTGTCGTGCATTTCCGTGATGCGGGTGCGGAACGCGCGGATCGCATCCAGGCGCTTCTTGAGCGGCCGCGCCGCCCATGCAGGCTGCGCCGCGCGGGCGCGCGCGACCTTGGCGCGGACGGAAACGGCGCCGTCCTCGCTGACCTCGGCGATGAGCGCTTGGGTGGCGGGATTGATGATTTTCATGGCGCCCATCGGCATGCGTGATTGAGCATGCGGTTTATGTCGGCGAAAGACGATTGCTTCGGATCGGCGTCAAGCATCGGGTCCCATCGCCTCGGCAAAGATGTGCTGGAAATCCTGACGCGTGCACGGCCGCGGATTGGTCTGGTGGCAGATGTCGTTGATCGCCACCTCGGCCAGCGCGTCGATATCGGCATTCGTAACCGGCCGCTTGCTCCCGTACGCAGACAGCGTCGCCGGTATCGCCAGATCAGCCTTGAGCTTGGCCAGCCAGCCAATGAAGGCTTCGGCGTCGGCTTCCGGCAGCGCCCCCGGGATCGCGGCACCGACGACGTGCGCCAGCTCCGCCATTTTGGCCACGGCGGACGGCAGGTTGAAGCGCATCACGTGGTCGATCATGATGCCGTTGGCGAGTCCGTGATGCAGGTCGGCAACAGTGGACAGCGCGTGCGCGCAGGAGTGCACCGCGCCCAGGTCCTTCTGAAACGCGATCGCGCCCATCATCGAGCTCATCATCATGTCGGAGCGGGCGGTAATGTTGTGCGGCTCGCGCACCGCGGTGCGCAACGATCGGGCGGCGATCCGCGCTCCTTCCAATGCGATGCCGTCGCACAGTGGGTGATAGGCCGGCGACAGGTACGACTCGACGTTGTGCGTCAATGCGTCCATGCCGGTCGCCGCGGTGATGTGTGCGGGCAGATCCAGCGTCAGCTCGGGATCGGCGAAGACCGCCTTGGCCAGCAGCTCCGTGGAAAAAATGATTTTCTTGATGTGCGTCGCGTCATCCGAGATCACGCTCGAGCGTCCGACTTCGGAGCCTGTTCCCGACGTGGTGGGCAGCGCGATGAAGTAGGGCAGCTCGCGCTCGATCGCGCGCACCTGCGGGTGGTCCCAGGCGTATTCGAGCACCTCGCCCGGATGCACGGCCATGAGCGCGACGGCTTTGGCGACGTCGAGCGCGGCGCCGCCTCCGAGACCGATCACCGCGTCGGCGCGGTGCGCCCCGTAGGCGGCGACGCCGTTGTCGACCTGGCTGCGGACCGGATTGCCCCAGATCTCGGAATAGACGCCAACGTCGAGACCGCGCAGGTCGGCGACGAAGGCCTTGAGCATCGGCAACGGTGCGATACCGCGATCGGTGACGATGAGCGGGCGCTTGACTCCATGCGCCGTCAGATGCTCGGCGACGAGCTTTCGCGCGCCGGGGCCGAAATGAATCGTCGTGGGGAAAGCAAAGCGATGGATCATCAGGGTTGTCCGAGAAGGAAATTCCGGTGTCGGCTATCGTGCTGCGGGCTCGAACGACGTCATGCTAGACGTTCTGCGCGCACGTGTCGACCGGTGCTATTGTTGGCGCAATTGCGTACCGGGGCTCGCGAAAAGGAAGGTCGCCGACGGTTTCTGCCGAGCGCCGCGATCAGGAATTTCCTTCGCCGATCTGGACAAATCGAAGCTCGAGCACGTCGTTGGGCCACTGCGCGACGCTGATGTCCGGACGCATGACCCAGGTCAGCGTGCGCCGGTAGAGGGGGATCAGCGGAAGGTCGGCATTCATCAAGCGCAGCGCGTCGCCGACGAGCTGCCGCCGCTGCGTCGCGTCGGGTTCGACGCGGATGGCGTCGATGATCTTGTCCAGCCGAGTATTGGCGTAGCGCCCGCCGTTGAACGTGCCGACGCCGTCATCGGTACGGCTGTGAAGCATGGCGTTAAGAGAAGGCCAGGCGTCGGTCAGCGGCGACCAGCCGAATTCGAAAAAGCTGGTGGTGGATTGGGTGATCCGCGGAAAGAAGGTCGCCGTCGGCCAAACCTGCGCGCTGGTCTTGATTCCGACTTGCGCCAGCATCCCGGCGATTGCCTGGCATACCGCCGCGCGAAACGCGACGTTGACGCAGTCGAGCGTCACCCCAAAGCCTTCCGCATAGCCCGCTTCCTTGAGCAGTGCACGCGCTGCCGCCGGGTCGTAAGGCAGGCGGCGTTCGAGCTCTGGCACATGGCCGTCGACCAGCCGCGAAAAATACGAACCGGTGGCGACGGCCTGTCCACGCAGCACCTTAGCAACGATGGCGTCGATGTCGATCGCCTGGTAGATGGCGCGCCTCACCCGCAAATCCTTGAACGGGTTGCGGCCCTTGATCGTGGAAAATTCCAGCTCGTCGCGGCTTTGGTCGAAGCCCAGATACTGCGTTCCGATGTCGGTCGTATCGGCCAGCTTGAACCGTCCGTCCTGCTTCAGGCGTGCGACATCCTGGAACGGCGGATCGATCACGAAATCGACCTGCCCCGAGAACAAGGCCGCCATTCGCGTCGCATCCGACTGGATAACCTCGTAGATGGCCTCGTCGACATTGCCGCGACGGCCCCACCAGTAGGGATTGGCGACCAGCACCGTCCTGGCGTCGGATTCGTAGCTTTTCAGTCGATAAGGGCCGGTGCCGTTGGCGTTACGGACCGCGTAGGTCTCCTGCCGTGCGTTGTAATTCTGCGGCTCCAGGACGCCGTGCGCCGCGCACCAGGCCTTGCTCATCACGCCGACGAAGATGAATTTTTCGGCGAGTACCGCGTCGGCCGCAGCGAGGAGAAAGTCCACGGTGAGATCGTCGACCTTGCGCACGGTCTGGATACCGCGAAGCTGGTAGCTGCGCTGCGAATTCTTCGACAGCGCCCGCTCGATGGAGAAAACCACGTCGTCCGCCGTCATTGCCGTCCCATCGTGGAACTTGACGCCGGGACGTAGCTTGAATCGCCAGCGCTTCGGTTCGACTTGCTGCCACGACAATGCGAGCGAAGGCTCGAGCGCGAAGTTGCGGTCGCGGTCGACCAGCGCTTCGTAGACCTGGGTCACCACGCGGCTCTGGTATTGCAGCGCGAGCGCGTGCGGATCCATCGATTGCGGATCGAATGCGCTTGCCATGCGCAAGGTTTTCGCCGGCAGCGGAAGCGCCGCGAGACAGCCCGCAACGAAGAGGAGCCCGATCGCGACGGTGCGCGCGGAAATGCCCTTCGGAGTCGCCGTTGACATCGCGATCGGCCTCAAATGATTTCGAAGTAGCGCTTCAGCTCCCAGTCGGTCACCGCGTCGAGCCACTGGCGCCATTCCCACTCGCGTGTCGCCGCGAAATGATCGACGAAGTCGTCGCCGAACCAGTCGCGGGCGAGATCGGATTGGCTGAAGTTGCGCGTTGTCTCGATCAGCGTACGCGGTGCGCGCGGAATGTTTTCCGCGCCCTGATTGGTGCCATGGATGGGCTTCGCGGTCAGCTTCAATCCCTTTTCCACGCCCGACAATCCCGCGGCGATGACCGCCGCGCTCGCAAGATAAGGGTTCATGTCGGCGCCGGGACAACGCGTTTCCAGCCGCGTCGATTTGGGCGAGCCTGCGATGACGCGGAAGCTGGCGGTGCGGTTGTCGATGCCCCAGGTGGGCTTTACCGGCGCCCAGAATCCGTCGACGAGGCGCTTGTAGCTATTGATGGTCGGCCAGTACATGGGCGCGAATTCCATCAAGCCGGCGACCTGGCCTGCGACGTAGCTCTCGAACATCCTGCTCATGCCGTTTTTCCCCTTGGCATCGTAGAACAGGTTCTTCTTGCCGTCGGACATGCTCTGGTGAATATGGCCCGAGCAGCCGGGGTACTGGGCGCTCCATTTGGCCATGAAGCTCGGCATGATGCCGAAGCGCGAGCCGATCTCTTTGGCGCCGGTCTTGAACAAAATCGCCCGGTCCGCCTGTTCGAGCGCCTCGGAAAAAAGGATTGCCGCCTCGTACACGCCGGGACCGGTCTCGGTGTGCAGGCCCTCGATCGGAATGCCGAAGTCGCCCATCTCGACCATCAGCGCTTTGAAAAACTCGCGGTTCTCGTTCGCACGCAATAGCGAGTAGCCGAACATGCCCGGAGTGATGGTCTCCGGACGGACGTAGCCTTTTTCAGCCCACGACTTCGGCGTCTCGGCGAAATTGAACCATTCGAACTCGATGCCGCACATCGGCAGCACGCCGAGCTTTTCGGCGCGCTTCAACACCCGCTTGAGGAGCTGGCGCGGGCAGATCGACAGCGGGACTTCCTTGCCGTTCTTCTGACTGATGAACTCGCCGAGGAAAAACGGGACATTGTCGTCCCAGGGGACATTGCGGTACGTTCCCAGATCGATGCGGGCGACGGCATCGGGAAATCCCTTGTGCCACCCGGTCAGCTTCGCATTGTCGTAACACTGGTCGTTCATGTCCCAGCCGAACACGACGTCGCAAAAGCCGAACCCGCCGTCGACCGCGGAAAAGAACTTATCCTTGTGCAGATACTTGCCCCGCAGCACGCCGTCGATGTCGGACACCGCCACCTTGACCCGGTTGCCGGGCGCATTGCGGACGGCGTCGAGCACTTTTTGAGGTGCAATTTTTTGCGGCATGACTTTCTCCCCGGCGATCCACGGTCGCGTGATCGCGCAGCGGCGATTGTAACCTTCTGTAACCCTGTAACCCGCAACCGTGCGCAGGCCGACCGGCGACGCGACGCGTGTCACAATGGGTCATGAACCCGCGCGGCGCTTGGTCGGGTATGAGCGCCGCGCTCGCAGCCCCCGGCCAGCGCAGCGCATTGATATCGCTGCACGCGGCGGTGCTGTTGTTCGGCTTCGCCGGTCTGTTCGGCAAATGGCTCACGCTTGCGCCGGAATCGATCGTGCTCGGACGCGCGGTGGTCGCCAGCGTCGCACTCGCCGCGCTGCTGCGCGCATGGCGCGAGCCGCAAGGCCGCTTCGAATGGAAGTTTGCCGCCGGCGGAGCCATCCTGGCTTTGCATTGGATCGCATTCTTCCGCGCCATACAGGTCTCGAGCGTTGCCGTGGGCCTGCTCGGATTCGCCAGTTTTCCGCTGTTCGTGCTGATTGCCGAGGCGGCGTTCCTCGGGCGGACGCTACGCATCGGCGACGGCGTTACGATCGCACTGGTCACGTCCGGATTGCTGTTGCTGGTGCCCGAGTATCGGCTCGGAAACGCTGTCGTTCAGGGATTGATGTGGGGCGTTGCGTCCGGCTTCCTGTTCGCGCTGCTTACCGTCTGCAATCGCGCCTCGGCGCCGCGCCAGTCCCCGGCCGGGGTCGCGCTGTGGCAGAACGCGTTCGCCGCTGCCTGCCTGTTGCCGGGATACCTGCTCGATCCGGTGCTGCCGGGTCCGCGCGAGGTCGCGCTGCTGATCGTGCTCGGCGTTGTCTGCACCGCGCTCGCGCACACCTTGTTCATCCGCAGCATGCGCGTCTTGTCGGCGCACACGGCAAGTGTCGTGGTCGCGCTCGAGCCGGTCTACGGGATCGCGCTCGCCTTTGCATTGCTGGGCGAGACTCCCGGATGGCGCACACTGGTCGGTGCCGCACTGATCGTCGGAGCGGCGGTGCGCGCGACCACGCTGGCGTCCGTGGCGCATGAGCCGGGTTGATAAAACATGGCGCAGGCGGCAGCGCTTGTGTAGCATCGCGCCTTCTACAAGGCGGCGACAGAGATGACACTGCACATAGGCATGGTCGGACTGGGACGGATGGGCGCGAACATGGCGAAGCGCCTCGCGCTGGGCGGCGTTACCGTGATCGGATTCGACCCCGACGCCGGTGCGCGCGCGGCGTTCACCAGCGTCGCCGGCTGCCAGAGCGTCGACAGCCTCGAGGAGATGGTGCACGCGCTGCCGCCGATGCGCGTCGTCTGGCTGATGGTTCCCGCCGGCGCGCCAACCGAAACGACGATCGCCGAGCTCGCGCCGCGCCTTCACGCCGAGGATGTCATCGTCGACGGCGGGAATTCGTTTTACAAGGATTCGGTGCGCCGAGCGGTCGATCTCGCCAGCTACGGCGTCCGCTTTGTCGACTGCGGCGTCTCGGGCGGGATCTGGGGACTGGAAAACGGTTACGCGCTCATGTTCGGCGGCTCGCCGGCGGCAGCGCGAGAGATCGAACCCTTCGCGAAGATTCTCGCCCCGGCGCCCGACACCGGCTGGCTGCACTGCGGTCCCAGCGGATCGGGCCACTTCGTGAAGATGATTCACAACGGCATCGAGTACGGGATGATGCAGGCCATCGCCGAGGGTGTTTCGCTGCTCAAGGGCAAGCAGGAATTCGAGCTCGACGTTGCCGCGATCACCGAAATGTGGCGGCATGGCAGCGTGGTGCGTTCCTGGCTGCTCGATCTCACCGCCGATTTTCTGCGCCAGGATGCCGTGCTGGCCGACATTGCGCCCGTTATCGCCGATTCCGGCGAGGGGCGCTGGACCGCGCTCGAAGCGATCGAGCAGGGCGTTCCCGCGCCGGTGCTCTCGCTGGCGCTGATCATGCGTTTCGCGAGCCAGGGCAAGGGCGACTATGCCGAGCGGCTGGTGGCGATGATGCGCAAGGGCTTCGGCGGCCATAAAGTCGAACACGTGGTCGAGCACGTCGCGGTTCTGGGCGGCACCCAGCCAAAATAGGCAACGCAAATCGTGATCGTCGTCGTCATGGGCGTGTGCGGTTGCGGCAAGACGACCGTCGGTCGCGCGCTGGCGACTCGGCTCGGCTGGCCGTTTTACGACGCCGACGATTTTCACCCCGCGACGAATGTCGCCAAGATGGCCCGGAGCGTTGCCCTGACCGACGAAGATCGAAAGCCGTGGCTCGACCGTCTCGGAGCGGAAATGGGCGCGGTCGCGCGAAAGGGCCAGAACGCGGTGCTTGCCTGCTCCGCGCTCAAGCAATCGTACCGGCGCCGCATCGCGCGGGCGACGAAGGCCTCCGCCGGGGACCAGGGCTCGGAGATCCGCATCGTCTACCTCAAGGGCGATGCGAAGACCATCGAGCCCCGGCTCGCCCTGCGCAGCGGCCACTATATGCCGCCGTCGCTGCTGGCAAGCCAGTTTGCCGCGCTGGAGGAGCCCGAGGACGCGATGGTGATCGATATCCGGCAGACGACCGAAGCGCAGGCCGCGCAAATCGCGGCGGCGCTGCGCACGACGGCATGAGCGCGCGGCGTAAATCGGGGAGCGCGACCGACGTTGGACAACTCGGCCGCGACCCGAAAAAACATCTCGGCGCGATCAACACGCCTGTCTATCGCGCGACGACGATGCTCTTCGATTGCGTCGCCGACCTCGAGGCGGACGAGCGCGGCGAATATCCCGGGATCAGCTACGGCCTGCACGGGCTGCCGACCGTCACCGATCTGCAGGATGCGGTGGCGGCGCTCGAAGGCGGCTACGCCGCGCTGGCGGTTCCGTCGGGGCTCGCCGCAATCACCCTCGCGCTGCTTGCCGTGACGCAAGCGGGTGACCATGTGCTGGTCACCGACGCGGTGTACGGGCCGACGCGGCGATTCTGCGACCAGCAGCTGACTCGCTTCGGCGTCGACGTCACGTACTACGATCCCCTGATCGGCGGCGGCATCGATCGTGAAATCCGCCCGAATACCAAGCTGGTTTTCGCGGAATCGCCGGGGTCGCTTTCGTTCGAGGTGCAGGACGTTCCCGCGATCGCCGCGGCGGCGCATTCCCGCGGCGCGCTGCTCATGATCGACAACACCTGGGCGACGCCGCTGGGATTTTCGGCATTTGCGCACGGTGCCGACATCTCCTTGCACGCGGTCACCAAATATATCGGCGGCCATTCCGACGTGCTGAACGGCATCATCGTTTGCAACCAGGCCACGCATCCGAGGATGCACAGGCTGTGGACCGACATGGGGGTGTCGGCAAGCAGCGACGATTGCTTTCTTGCGCTGCGCGGTTTGCGCACGCTCTCGGTGCGGCTCGACCGCCATACGCAGAGTGCGCTGGCGATCGCTGCGTGGCTGCGCCAGCGCGCGGAAATCGCCGAGGTGATCTTCCCCGCGTTGCCCGGCTCGCGCGGGCACGAGCTGTGGAAACGGGATTTCACCGGCGCGTGCGGCTTGTTCGGCGTCGTCCTTCATCCTGTCGCCAAAGCGCGCGTCGATGCGATGCTGGACAGCCTGCGATTGTTCAGGATGGGATGGAGCTGGGGCGGCTTCGAAAGCCTGATCATTCCTGCGCATCCTGAACGCACCCGGACCGCGACGCGCTGGGAAGCGGCAGGACCTTATCTGCGGCTGCACGTCGGGCTCGAAGATCCCGCCGATCTCATCGCCGATCTCGAGGATGGCTTCGCGCGCCTAACCGCCTAGCGCGCGCCGAGTCGATAGGCCGCTTATCCCGGCTTGGCCTCGGCCTTCGCTGTCGCGTGCTTCAACTG
>Ga0209839_10001344_pt1 | contig 12669 bp, 8 predicted proteins | sample OrgsoiDNA2013050_FD_185800 | JGI IMG/M metagenome (GOLD analysis project Ga0209839, IMG submission 185800) | Permafrost soil microbial communities from the Arctic, to analyse light accelerated degradation of dissolved organic matter (DOM) -... | ecosystem: Environmental > Terrestrial > Soil >... | reverse complement strand
GGGTTGGCGATGGGTTTTAACCTTGAGCGGCGCGGTGAGCTTGGCCGCGAGCGCGGTGGCCACTTCTGCCGGCGCAGGCGCCGGTGTCCGCGCCCGTCTTGGGCGCGCCGCGGGCGTCGCTGTCGCTGTCGCTGCAGCGCCGGTTTTCTTCGAACCAAAGCGGCTACGGCCGCGCATCGCTCGGGTCGGCGCAGCCTCGAGCAAGGCGCGGCATTCCTCGAGCATCAGGGTCTTGGGGTCACGGCCCTTGGGCGCTCTGGCATTCTTTTCGCCGTTGCTGATGTACGGACCGTAGCGGCCATTGAGCACCTGAATGCTCTCGACGCCGAAGTCCTGGATGATGCGATTGGCATCCGCCTCCTGCTTGATGCGGATGCACTCGAGCGCGCGCTCGAGTGTAACGGTGTAGGGATCGTCCTTGAGCGACACGTACTTGGCGCCGTACTTGATGTAGGGACCGAAGCGACCGACGCTGGCAACGATCGGCTCGCCATCGGCCGTGGCGCCCAGTGTGCGCGGCAGCTGGAACAGCTCCAGAGCTTGCTCGAGCGTGATCGCGTCCATTTTCTGTCCCGGACGCAACCCCGCGAACTTCGGCTTCTCCTCATCGTCTTTGGTGCCGATCTGCACAAATGGGCCGAAGCGTCCCATGCGCACGCTCATCGGCTTGCCGCTGACCGGATCGCGGCCGAGATCGCGCGCCTGCGCCACCTGCTCGCGCGTGACGTTTTTTTCGACGTCCTCGACCTGCTCGATGAACGGCTTCCAGAACTTCGACAGCGGTGTGGTCCACGGCTCCTCGCCGCGCGAGACCGCGTCGAGTTCATCTTCCATCGCCGCGGTGAAGCCATAGTCGACGTAGCGGTGAAAGTGATCGGTCAGAAAGCGGCACACGATCTTGCCGATATCGGTCGCGGTGAAGCGCCGGTTTTCGATCTCCGCGTATTCGCGGTCACGCAGCGTAGAGATGATCGAGGCGTAAGTCGAAGGGCGGCCAATGCCGTATTCCTCGAGGGCTTTGACCAGCGAGGCTTCGGTGAATCGCGGTGGCGGCTCGGTGAAATGCTGCTGCGGCGTGACCTGCTTGAGCCTCACGGTATCGCCCTCGTTCATGGGCGGCAGCACGTGATCGCTGTCGTCGGCGGTGGCGTCGTCGAGATCCTCCTGGTACACGGCGATGTAGCCTGGCGTGATCAGCGTCGAGCCGTTGGCGCGCAGCAGGTGTCGCTCGGGACCGTCCGGGCCTGCGAGCATATCCACCGCCACGGTATCGAACACGGCGTGCGCCATCTGACAGGCGACGGCGCGCTTCCAGATCAACGCGTAGAGCTTGAACTGGTCGGCGTCGAGATGGCGCTCGATATCCGCCGGAACAATGGCTGCCGATGTGGGGCGAATCGCTTCGTGCGCTTCCTGGGCGTTCTTTGACTTGGTGCGGTAAATCCGCACTTCCTCGGCGACCGCCTGCGGGCCGTACAGACGCGCAATCACCTCGCGAATCTCCTGCACCGCCTCGGCGGCCAGCGACACCGAATCGGTACGCATGTAGCTAATCAGACCGACGCTGCCCTCGCCGATATCGATGCCTTCGTAGAGCTGCTGCGCCAGGCGCATGGTGCGCTGGGCCGAGAAGCCGAGCTTGCGCGAAGCTTCCTGCTGCAAGGTCGAGGTCGTGAAGGGCGGCGCCGGGTTGCGTCGGCGCTGTTTGCGCTCGACCGCCAGCACCTGCAGCGCTGCATCCGGGCCCGCGGCCGACGTCAGCGCGTGTTGCGCCTCGCGCGCGCCGGTTTCATCGGTGAAAGTGAACTGTTCGACCTTGCGTCCTCGAAATTCCGTCAGCTTCAGCGGAAACGACTGCTCGGAATGCTCCCCCAGGGAATCGATGCTCCAGTATTCCTGGGGCACGAAGGCCGCGATCTCCTCCTCGCGCTCGCAGATCATGCGCAGCGCCGGGCTCTGAACGCGCCCGGCCGACAGTCCGCGCCGGACTTTTTTCCACAGCAGCGGTGAGAGGTTGAAGCCGACCAGATAGTCGAGTGCGCGGCGCGCCTGCTGCGCGTTCACGAGATCGAGTGACAGTTCGCGCGGTGCCGCGACCGCTGCGCGAATGGCGTTGCGTGTGATCTCGTGAAACACCACGCGATGCACCTGCTTGCGATGCAGCTCACCGCGCTGCTTGAGAATTTCCAACAGATGCCAGGCGATCGCTTCGCCCTCGCGATCGGGGTCGGTGGCCAGATACAGCGCCTGGGCTTTCTGCAGCGCCTTGGATATGGCCTCGAGGTGCCGCGCGTTGCGCTCGATGAGCTGATAATTCATCGCGAAGCCGGCGTCCGGGTCGACCGCGCCTTCCTTCGGCACCAGGTCGCGCACATGGCCGTAGGAGGCCAGGACCTCGAAGCCCTTGCCCAGATACTTCTTGATCGTGCGGGCTTTGGCGGGCGATTCAACAATAACCAGATTGTCAGCCATGGCGCTACTGCGTGAGGGAGCCAAAAACGAAAAACCGCGGACGAGCCGCGGGTGGTTGCCTCGACCTTGCGGCCGAAGGCTCAGTGCGGGTCGCGATGCGGAACATCGAATACCAGATCTTCCATGCGCGCGTACGCGAGTTCCTGTCCGGGCTGACTCGACAGGACCATCAGAACGACCCATTTGACCTGTTCCAGATCGAGCTCCTCGGTATCGAGCGCCAGCAGTCGATCGATCACAATTTCCCGCTGACTTGGCGAGAGAATGCCGCCGGCCTCGAGCGAGGCAAGCAGCCCGCGGCACTGGGAGTCCAGGCGCACGAGTTCCTCTGGGGCATAGACGCGAAACGCGCCGTTGCCGTGCAGGTCCGGGCGCTCGCGCTCCTCCGCCAGATCAGCCAGCCAGTCCAGCGCACGCTCGACGTTGGCTTCGCCAAACCCGGCACTTTCGAGATCGCGCGCGAGCGTCTCGCGTTCGGCGCTCGCCGGAAGCTCTTCGAGCATGTAACGGTCGAAGACGTAGATCAGAATGTCGAATACAGTGTTGTCCATCATTGATTCGGTAAACGCTGCCGGTCGGTATCAGTCGGGGCACTCGCCTCACAGGCGCACATAGCGGCCCCCAGCCTGCGATCCGACGGCGCCCTGAAGCTCAAGAACCAGCAACATGGACGCGACGGATTGGCTTGGAAGGCCGGTTCGTGCGACCAGCGTATCGACGCTGGCCGATTCAAACCCCAAGGCATCTAACAGGATTTTGTGCCCCTTGTCCAACGTAGCGGCAGCCGCCGTGACGCGATCGCGCCCGAAGCCGCGTGACATATCATCTTGTTTGTCAAATGAAAAGGCGATCTCCTCGAAAATATCCTGCGTGCTTTCAACCAACTTGGCGCCCGCCCGGATCAGGGCGTGACAGCCGCGCGTGAGCGGGTTGTGGATGGAGCCGGGAATGGCAAACACTTCGCGGCCCTGCTCGAGCGCCAGCCGCGCCGTGATCAGCGAGCCGCTGTGGCGCGCGGCCTCGACCACGAGCGTTCCGAGGCTCAAGCCGCTGATCAGGCGGTTGCGCCGCGGGAAATTCGAGCGCAGTGGCGCTGTGCCGCGCGGAAACTCGCTGACCAGGGCACCCTGGGCGGCGATTCGCGCCGCGAGCAGGCCATGCTGCGGAGGATAGATCTGGTCAAGCCCCGAGCCGAGCACCGCGATCGTCTGACCGCCCGCGGCGAGGGCGCCCTCATGGCCCGCGGCATCGATACCGAGCGCGAGCCCGCTGGTTATGGTCAGCCCGGCGCGTGACAGGCACATCGCAAACTGTGCGGCCGTGCGTCGTCCCGGGACGGTCGGGTTGCGGGAGCCCACGATCGCGAGTTGCGGTTGCCTCAAGCTGCAAGCATCGCCTCGGACATAGAGCAGCACCGGGGCGACGCTGGCTTGCGCGAGCAGTGGCGGGTACTCGTCGCTGAGTGCGTCGATGAGCCCGATGCGCTCGCGAACGATCCAGTTGCGGTCAGCTTCGAGCAGCGCGGGATCCGGCGCATGCAACCAGAGGCTCGCAGCGGGCGGAACTCCCAGGGCTCGCAACATCGCCGGCCGCTCGCCGATCAGCGCTGCCACTGCCGCGATCCCGGGCCGGGGCGTGCCGGTGCGCTGGACAGCTGCAAGCAGTTGCTGTGCGCTCAAGCCCTGGGCGCGGCCCAAAACCAGTTGCATTGCCACCGCGTCCATGTGCGCACAGCATAAAGCGCGTGCGCCGTGCGCGCGCGCGGCGTTTATGCTGCAAAAACCCCGGAATCAGGGATTGCGGACGTGGTCGTAGGTATGGATCGGCGAGATGTCGTTGAGGACCAGCGCGTAACTCATGAGCTCGTAAGTCTTGAACACCAACAGCGTGCCGTTGAACTCACTCGGGAGTGTCGTCTTCGGGTGGGTCAGGCAGGTGCTGGTGTCCTCGATACGGGCGCATTGGTCACTGGATTGGGCGGGGAATTCCTCCACCGTCAGCACGCTGCCGCGCTCGAGCCCGTCGCTGGATCCGCGATTGAGCGCCACGACATCGTATTGACCGGCGAGGTCCGCGCCTTCCACCACCGCGACGATCTCGCCGGACACGGCCCGTGAGGGCGGGTGCGGTTTGAAATCGCTCGTCGGGCTAATGTCCTCGGAGATCAGCACGTCCCCTTGCAGGGTCTCGCGTGCCGAGTCGGTCAGCGTGGCTTTGGCGATCTCTCCGGGACGAACAAGCTGTGCGGTACCCGTGTAGATCGCCAGATAACCCAATTTCCGACCGCTGTCGGGATCCTTCAAGGGTTGATCGACGTGCATGACGCTGTAGCGCGCACCGGTGGTCTGAGCGTCCAGCTTCTTGACGTAGAGCTCATCGCCCGAGCCGGCGATATCGTGCTCGCCGCGCAGCGCCAGAATGTAGGGGGCAGCCTTGACCTCATCGCGCGTCAGGACGCCGGGGCGCTCCAGGAAGGCGCCGATCACGGAATAGGGTATGGTCGCAATGGCGCTATCGAGCGGCGAGCTGCGCAGCATGGGTTCGAGCCGGCTGCCGGGCAGGCCGCGGCCGCGCATCACTTGCAGGGCGGTCCTGCCATCGCCGGACAATGCCAAGTGGATGGTATCGCCGGGGTAGATGCGGTGCGGGTTCTGTATATTCGGGTTGACGTACCAGATCTCGGGCCACAGCCAGGGATCGCGCAGGAACATATTGGCGATGCCCCAGAGCGTATCGCCGCGCCTCACCACGTAGTTTTTCGGTGCGCTGGCCTTCAGCGCCGGCCCGGCATCGGCCATGACCGTCGTCGTGTCGGTATTATCGGACGCCACGTCTGCGAGGGCTTCCGTGTCGGTTTGCGGTTCAGCGGCGGGTTCGCCGCTGTCGGCCATCGACACGGGCGTCGGGGTGGTCTCGGCCGCGTGGCTGTTGCGCGAGTTCATCGAGCAGGCACCCAGAGCGAGGAGCACCGTCAGGCTGGCGCAGCCGACTGTGACACGGCTGGCGCTTAAAACTTGATTCAAAAACATCCCTGCTACCTCTTCGGGCCGGGTAGGGCGTTGGGCCCGGCTGTTATAAACTTAACCGCGCGCAAACGCACACCGTTCCTTGCGAAGTTTGTGCACTAGGTCACGTGGCGGAGCATTTAGCCCCTGGTCCTTGAAATATTGGCACATTTCCCCACGTTTAAGTACCGGAGCGTATCGATGGCCCTATTGTCCATACTGGAGTTTCCCGATCCTCGGCTGCGCACCCGCGCCGAGCCGGTGCGCGCCTTTGATGCCGCACTGCGGAAGCTGATTGCCGACATGTTCCAGACCATGTATGCCGCCCCCGGCATAGGGCTCGCTGCCACCCAGGTCGACGTGCATCGAGCGCTGCTGATCATGGACGCCAGCCCTGACAAGAACCAGCCGCAGGTGTACATCAATCCCGAGATTCTTTTGCGTGACGGCGTCGAGGTGTCCGAAGAAGGCTGTCTGTCCGTGCCGAGCGTGTTCGAGGAAGTGCAACGCGCCGCACGCGTGCGCGTCAGGGCGCAGAACGCCGAGGGCAAGGTGTTCGAGCGCGAACTCGAGAACCTCGATGCGGTCTGCCTGCAGCACGAAATGGATCATCTGGCCGGCAAGCTGTTTGTCGACTACCTCTCAAGCCTCAAGCGTGAGCGCATCCGGCGCAGGCTCGAGAAAGAGCGCCGAGAGCGCGCCAGCGGCGCCCCTGCCGCGACCGCGCGCGCCGCCGCGCGCGTCATATGACGCATGCTGCGTATCGCATTTGCCGGTACGCCGGAGTTTGCGCTGCCGGCGCTGCGCGCGCTGGCCGCATCGCCCCACGAGCTGGTTGGCGTACTGACCCAGCCTGATCGTCCGGCCGGTCGTGGCGCGGCCGGCCGCCCCCGCGAACTCAAGGCCAGCCCCGTCAAACGCCTCGCCGGGGAGCTCGGGCTGTCCTTGGCGCAACCGGCCCGGCTCAAGAGCGAGGACGAGCGCGCGCCGCTGCTGCGCTGGGCGAGCGACCTGCTGGTCGTGGTGGCCTATGGCCTGCTGCTGCCGCGCGCCGTACTCGAGCTGCCGCGACTGGGCTGCCTCAATATTCACGCCTCTTTGCTGCCGCGCTGGCGCGGTGCGGCGCCGATCCAGCGAGCGATCCTCGCCGGCGATCCCGAGACCGGCGTGACGATCATGCAGATGGATCAGGGGCTCGATACCGGAGCGATGCTCGCGCAGCGTCGCTTAGCCGTAGGCGATCACACCGATGCCGGACAGCTGCATGCGAGCCTGGCCGAGCTGGGGGCTCAGTTGCTGCTCGATACGCTCGACGCCGTCGAGGCCGGCCGTGCGCACGCCGAACCACAGCCCGAGCAGGGCGTGAGCTACGCAGCCAAAATCGACAAGCTCGAGGCACGCATCGATTGGCGGCGCAGTGCCGAGCAAATCTCACGCCAGGTCCGCGCTTTCAGCACCTGGCCCGTGGCCGAAACGCTCTGGCAAGGAACGCAGCTGCGCATCCGGGAGGCGCACGTGGGGCCGGGAGCTGCAACATCTACCGATGCGTCCTCGCACGCAGAGCCCGGAGATGTCCTGGGGCTCGCCGGGGACGCGCTGCAGGTGCTGTGCGGCCAGGGTGTGCTCGCGGTGACCAAACTGCAGCTCGCGGGTCGGCGCGTGCTGTCCGCCGGTGATTTTGTCAGCGGCCAGTCGCTGGACGGCGCGCGTTTCGCTTGAACACCGCACACCCTGGTGCGGCCGCCGCGGTGTTGGCCGGTGCCGCCCGCGTGATCGCTGCGGTCGCATTCGAGGGCCGCTCGTCCGAGGACGCGTTCGAGCGCGTCAACGTGGCTGGCGCGCCACGCGCCGCGGTACGCGCGGTCACGCTGGGCAGTCTGCGCTGGTATCTCCAGCTCGAGCCGGTCGTGGCGCGGCTGCTGCATGGCAAAGCCCTTGCGCCCGTATTGCGCACGCTGCTGGCTGCCGCCCTTCATCAGCTCGAACATTCTCGCAATCCGATCCAGGCCACAGTGTCCTCCGCGGTCGACGCCGCGCGCGTGCTCGAGCAGCCGCGCGCGGCGGGCATGGTCAATGCGCTGCTGCGCCGGTATCTGCGAGAGCGCGAGGCAATCCTCGCTAGCGTGCTGCAAAGCAGCGAAGCGGCCAGTGCGCATCCGGCCTGGATGCTCGCGGCATTGCGCTCGTCCTGGCCTGGCGAGTGGCAGCAGATCGTGGCCGCGAACAACGCTCATCCGCCCATGACATTGCGGGTAGACCTGTCCCGCACGACCCGCGAGGCCTACATCGATCGGTTGACGCAGCAGGGCCTGCGCGCGCAGGCGGTGTCCTGGTTGCCCACGGCGCTGGTGCTCGACACGCCGTTGCCGGTCGGGCAACTGCCCGGGTTCGAGGAGGGTCTGGTGTCGGTCCAGGATGCCGGGGCACAACTGGCCACCGCGCTGCTTGACCCTCAGCCCGGCGAACGCGTGCTCGACGCCTGCGCGGCGCCGGGCGGCAAGAGCGGGGCGCTGCTCGAGGCCGCGCAGGGGCCCATCGAGCTCACGGCGGTCGACATCCATGCCGGACGCATCGAGCTCATTGCACAGAATCTCAGGCGGCTGCAGCGCCAAGCCCGGCTGGTCACTGCCGATCTGCGTTCGGACCTGTCGTGGTGGGATGGCGCGAGTTTCGATCGCATCCTGCTCGATGCGCCCTGCTCGAGCACCGGCGTCATTCGGCGTCACCCGGATATCAGGCTGCTGCGCCGCCCCGGCGACATCGCCGCGTTCGCGGCCACGCAGCGGCTGCTACTCGATCGCTGTCTTACGTTGCTCAAGCCGGGCGGGCGCCTGCTGTACTCAACCTGCTCGCTGCTGCCGGCCGAGAACGAGCGGATCGTCGAGGCCGGGCTTGCGGCAAACCCGACAGCGCGCATGGTGCCGCTCGAGGCCTCCGGCACGCTGGCCGGGCAATGGCTGGTCCGGCCGCCGGGCGTGCAGTTGCTTCCAGGCGCGAAGGCGCAGACCGACGGCTTCTATTATGCTTGCCTGACAGTGACTTAAGCGCAACATGCGCCCAAGAATTCAAGGTACACGTGCTTTTAAAGCTCAGATTCGCCATTACCCTCGGGCTGCTGCTTTGGCTGGCCGTGCCGCCCGTGTGGGGCGCGGTCGGGCCGCTCGATGGCGACTTCCAGATCCGCTCCGCATTCGTCGTTATCGACCGCGGCGTGTTGCAGCTCAATGTGCATGTACAGTATCCAATCAATGACCGCATCCGCAGCGCGCTGCAGGACGGCGTCACGCTGGCTTTCGATCTGGATCTGAGCATCACGCGGCATCGGCGTTACTGGTGGAATGCCGGCGTATTGGACATCACGTTGCGTCGGGAACTCACCTACCACGCCGTGACCGACCGCTATGTGCTGCGCGACGATCAGGGAGTCGAGCAGGAGAGCTTTCCCACGCTCGAGGGCGCACTCGACAAATTGGGACGCGTCGAGGATCTCCCGATTCTGGTCGAATCGCAGTTGCGAGGCGAAGGGCCCTGGCAGGTGGCGGTGCGCGCCGGCGTGCGGCGCGGCCGGATGTCGGACACCATGCGGGCGCTGATGTTCTGGAGCGATGCATGGCATCGCAACAGCGACTGGTACACATGGACACTCACGCTCTAAGACTGTTCGGCGTGCGCGCTCTGACCGCGGTGGCGGTCGCCGCCGGCGTGGCGGCGCTGGTGCTGCTGGCGGCCAGTGTCGAGAACTCGACGCTGTTCTCGCACTGGCAGCCCTGGATCCTGCTGCTCAATATCTGCGGCGTGGTCGCGCTGATGGTGCTGCTGGCGCGCAAATTCTGGCAGCTGTATCGCGATTTTCGCGACCACAAGCCGGGTTCGCGGCTGACCGTTCGTACCGTGGTCATGTTCGGCGGCCTGGTGATCGCGCCGCTGATCATCGTCTATCTGTTCTCGCTCGACTTCATCAACCGCGGCATCGACAGCTGGTTTCGGGTCGAGATCAAGCAGGGTCTCAACGACGCGCTGGTCCTGTCGCGCTCGGCGCTGGACCTGCGGCTGCGCGAGCAGGCGCGGCGCACCGAAATCTTTGCGCGCTCGCTGCGCGAACTGCGCGGGCCGGAGCTGCTGCAGCGGCTCGATGAGGAGCGGCGCGCTACCGAGGCCAAGGAAATCATCGTTTACGACGCGAGCGGCCGTGCCTCGGCCCTCAGCAGCGACACCCCCATGGCGCAGCAGCCGGCACCGGCGCCGCCGGACGTGGCATTGCAGGTGGCCGCCGGGCGCAGCTATGTCAGCTTGAATCCGCTGCCCAACGGCCAGTACACGATCGCTACCGCCGCGCCGATCGCCGATGCGGTCTCGGCGCGCGCGATGCGTCGCTACGTGCTGATCGACTACGAAGTGCCGCAGGAGCTCTCGGCGCTGGCGGAGGCGGTGCAACACACCTCCTCGCAGTACGGCGATCTGTCGGCGGTGCGTGAGCCGCTGAAGATCAGCTTTCGGCTGACCCTCACGCTGGTGGTGCTGCTGACGCTGCTGGCAGCGATCTATGGCGCGATCTTCTCGGCACAGCGCCTGACGCGACCGGTGCAGGATCTGATCGCCGGCACGCGCGCGGTGGGCAAGGGCGACTTCGAGACCCGGCTGCCGTTGCCCTCGCGCGACGAGATGGGTTTCCTGGTGCATTCCTTCAACGACATGACCAAGCGGCTGCGCCGCGCGAGCGAGGAGGCGAAGCGCAGCCGGCAGACGGTGGAGCGCGAACGCGAGCGGCTCTCGATCATCCTCTCGCGCCTGTCGACCGGTGTGATCGTGACGGACCGGGAGCTGCGCGTACACAGCGCTAATCAATCGGCCGCGACCATTCTCGGCGGCGACTTCGGCACGCCCGCGGCCGGGCAGAACCTGGCGCAGTTAGGCGGCGGCAACCTGCGTTTTTCGACCTTCCTGGCCGAGCTGCGCGCGCGATTGCAATCGGGCTGGGACGAATGGCGCGAGCAACTGACTTTGCCGGGCGAGGCTGGCGAGCGCGTGCTGCTTTGGGCCTGCACCCCGCTGCCGGATGAGAGCGAGCACGGCGGCGTCGTGATCGTGTTTGATGACATAACGGCGCTGCTCGCGGCGCAGCGCGATGCCGCGTGGGGCGAGGTGGCGCGGCGTCTGGCGCACGAGATCAAGAATCCTCTGACGCCGATTCAGCTGTCGGCCGAGCGGCTGCGGCGCAAGCTTCTCGGCGGCATGAACGCCGAGGATGCGCAGCTGCTCGAGCGCGCGACCCACACGATCGTGCAGCAGGTCGATGCGATGAAGCAGATGGTCAATGCGTTCTCCGAATACGCGCGGGCGCCTGACATGAGGCTCGCGCATTTCAGCCTCAATCAGCTCGTGACCGAGGTGGCCGAGCTGTACCGGCTACAGGACCCGGCTGCCGAAATCCGCCTCGATCTCGACCCGACGCTGCCTGAAATCGAGGCCGACCGGGGCCGGATGCGTCAACTGCTGGCCAACCTGATCACCAACGGCATCGAAGCCCTCGCGGGCGTGGCCGACGGCTACGTGGAGCTCAGCACGCGACAACAGCGTGCAGAGGGGGCGGTTGCCGCTGTAATCTGTGTGTTAGATAACGGTCCCGGGTTCAGAAAGGAGATACTCGGCCGCCTATTCGATCCGTACGTCACGGGCAAGCCGCGCGGCACTGGTCTGGGGCTGGCCATCGTGAAACGAATTGTCGAAGAACATGGCGGCCGTATCGAGGCGGAGAACCGACCCGAGGGCGGGGCTAAGATACTGGTCTTATTGCCAGTCAGCGACCAGGACCGGTCGCTGTTTGCAGGGGGCGAGCGACGCGTGGAGCTGCGGAGGGAACGCGCATGAGTGCCAGCAAGATTCTGGTGGTGGATGACGAGTCCGACATCCGGCGGCTCCTGCAGGAGATCCTGACCGAGGAGGGCTATGAGGTCGAGGTGGCGGCCGATGCCAGCCAAGCTCGAGCGGCGCGCGCGCGCCAGACGCCCGACCTGGTGCTGCTCGATATCTGGATGCCCGATACCGACGGCATCACGCTGCTACGCGAATGGTCGAGTGAACCGAGCGACGGCTGCCCGGTCGTCATGATGTCGGGTCACGGCACGGTCGAGACCGCGGTCGAAGCCACGCGGCTCGGAGCCTACGATTTCGTCGAGAAGCCCCTGTCGCTGGCCAAGCTGCTGCGCACGGTCGAACGCGCGCTCGATGCCCGCTCGCGTCGGCCCAGCGGCAAATTTGTCAGTGCCGGTGCGGTCGTGGGCGCGGCGCCCATCGGGCGCAGCCGCGCCATTGCGCAGTTGCGCAGCGAGCTGACGCGGCTGGCCGCCTACAGCTCGCCGTTGCTGCTGCTCGGCGAATCCGGGACCGAACGCGAGACGCTCGCGCGCTTCGTACACCAGTCCGGGCCGACCGCCTCGGGTCCGTTCGTGTCGCTCGACAGCCGCACGCTGCGCGAGGATAGCGCTGCCGCAACGCTGCTCGGCACCGGCGCTGCCGGCGCACCGCCGGGGCTGCTCGAGCAGGCCCGCAAGGGCACGCTGTTCCTGGGCGACATTGAAGATATGCCGCCATCGACGCAGCGCCTGCTCAGCGGCGTGCTCGAAAGCGGCTGCTTCGCGCGCATCGCCGGGGGCGGATCCGTGCAGCTCGAGGCGCGCATCGTCGCCTCTGCGCGCCCTGGAATCGTCAGCCGCGTGCTCTCGGAGGAGTTTCGGCGTGATCTGTACGCACAGCTTTCGGTACTGCTGGTACGCGTTCCGGCGCTGCGCGACTACGCCGAGGATGTGCCTGAGCTGCTGCGCCACTATGTCGATATCCTGACCGAGACCGAAGGTCTGCGTTTTCGGCGCTTCAGCGTGGCGGCGCAGAATCGACTGCGCAACTATCCCTGGCCCGACAACGTGCGCGAGCTGCGCAACCTCACGCGCCGCTTTCTGCTCAATGCCGGCTCGGAGGATATTGCGCTCGAAGAGGTCGAGCGTGAACTCTCGGCGCAGACGCCCGCCGACGAACCGCTGGTCAAGCACGATCTGCTGGCATTGCCGCTGCGCGAGGCGCGCGAGCACTTCGAGCGCGCCTATTTGCAGCAGCAGCTGATGTTGTGCAACGGCAAGGTAGGCCTGCTCGCCAAGCGGGTCGACATGGAGCGTACGCACCTGTACCGCAAATTGCG
>Ga0209839_10001343_pt1 | contig 12671 bp, 10 predicted proteins | sample OrgsoiDNA2013050_FD_185800 | JGI IMG/M metagenome (GOLD analysis project Ga0209839, IMG submission 185800) | Permafrost soil microbial communities from the Arctic, to analyse light accelerated degradation of dissolved organic matter (DOM) -... | ecosystem: Environmental > Terrestrial > Soil >... | reverse complement strand
CCGGCGTCCGCCGCTAGGCAACACCAAGCGCGCTCACGCCTTGCGAGGCGGCATGTGCGACGTTCGCCTAGCAGGCGCTATTTCGGCTTGGCCAATATCGCCTCGATCTCGTCCATGATCTTGTTCATCTGCGCGACCAGCGCCTGGTACGGCGCCGGAGTCGCCAGGTCCACGCCCGCGGTCTTCACCAGGGCGTAGGGATCATCCGAGCCGCCGGCGCGCAGCAGATCGAGATAGCGCTTGAGCGCGCCGGGCTCGCCGCTGGCGACCTTTTGCGCAAACAGCGAGCTGGCCGCGATCGACGTCGCATACTGGTAGACGTAGAACGGGTTGTAGAAATGCGGTATGTTCTCCCATTCCACGCAATACTTTTCGTCGATGCCCACCACGCCTTCCGCCGCGCCGTGGTAACGCTTCAGGATGTCGCAGTAGATCTTGGTCAGCGCCTCGCCGGCCACGGGTTCTCCGCGGTCGACGCGAGCGTGAATGTTGCGCTCGAATTCCGCGAACATCGCCTGCCGGAAAAATGTTCCGCGCAAGCCTTCGAGCGCGGAGCCCAGATAGAGCAGGCGCGGCCGAGGCTGGCGAATCGGACTGGCGTCCGCTCGCGCGGCAAGCGAAAACGCGGCCCTATTTCCCCCACCGCAACGAAAGCGGAGCGGCCTCCGCCGCGAGCTCGAGCAAGCCCGCTCGCGTCGCCGGATGAAGCGGCTCCAGCGGATGGCGCACCGCGTCGCTCTCGATGACGCCGCCCGCGGCCATGACGGTCTTGGTCGCCCGCAATCCGCATTGGCGGTTTTCGTAATTGATCAGCGGCAGGATGCGCGAATACGCCAAGGCCGCCTCTTTGCGCCTGCCCGCCCGATGATGCTCCAGCACCGGCTTGATGAGGTCCGGAAGCAGCGCGCTGGGCATCGTTCCCGTCGCGCCGGCGTCGAGATCGGCCATCAGCGTGATCGATTCCTCGCCGTCGAACGGGCCCTCGATCGCGCTGCCGCCGGCTTCGATCAAGCCGCGCAGCTTGGCTGCCGCAGCGGGCACCTCGATCTTGAAGTAGCGCACCGACGGCAGCTCGCGCGCGAGACGGACAAGGAATGCCACCGACAGCGCCACGCCGCTCAAGGGCGCGTCCTGAATCATGATCGGAATCGACACCGCTTCGGCGACGCGCGAGAAATGCTGCAACATCGCGCTCTCGTCCGCGCGCAGCCCGGTGCCGTGGTACGGCGGCATCAGCATCAGCATTGCCGCACCCGCCGCGGCGGCCCGGCGCGAGCGCTGCTCGGCGATGCGGGTGCTGAAATGGCTGCAGGTGACGATGACCGGAACGCGCCCGGCGACGTGCGACAGGCACACCTCGAGCAGCGTGTCGCGCTCCTCGTCCGAGAGCAGGAACTGTTCCGAGTAGTTGGCGAGGATGCAGATGCCGTCGACGCCCTGCTCGACCATGCAGTCGAGCACGCGGCGCTGGCCGACGATGTCGAGGTCTCCGGATTCGGTGAAAGGCGTCGGCGCGATGGGAAAGACGCCCGCGAACGGCGCGGCGCCCATCAGCCGGCCCCTGCGCCGGCGTGCGTCTTGGCGGAATGAGCCATGTCCTTTCGATTCGCATCGGTCGCACCCGTTTGCCGCTCGCCGAGATACTGATGGACGAAAGCAATCGCCATGCTGCCCTCGCCGACGCCCGAGGCGACGCGCTTGATCGAGCCGTGGCGAACGTCGCCGACCGCGAAAATGCCCGGAACACTGGTTTCCAAAAGATATGGGTCGCGGTCGAGCGGCCACGAGCCGTGCTGCTGCGCCACGAGATCGGTCACGTCGCGCCCGGTGCAGACATATCCGCGCTGGTCGCAAATGATTTCCGGCCGCAGCCACTCGGTCTTCGCGTCGGCGCCGATGAACACGAACAGCGCATCGGTCGGCTCGCGACGGCGCTGCCCGCTTCGACGGTCCTCGATGACGATCGCTTCCAGGTGATCCGTGCCCTCGATGCCCACGACCTGGCTCAGGACTTCGATCTTGACGTTGGACTTGGTTTCGAGCTGGGCGATCAGATAGTGCGACATGCTGGAGACCAGCGACGGTCCGCGCACCAGCAGCGTGACCGTGCGCGCATAGTTGGCGAAGAACATCGCCGCCTGTCCGGCCGAGTTGCCGCCGCCGATCAGAAAGATGTCGCGGCCGCGCGTGTTGAGCGCCTCGGTGCGCGCGGCACCGTAGTAGATGCCGCGGCCCACCATTCGGTCGGCCCCGACGACTTCGAGCTCGCGCCACGCGACGCCGCTGGCGATGACCACCGATCGCGTTTCGACGCGGTTACCGCCATCGAGCACGACCGCCAGCGGCTTGCCTCCGGCATCGGATTCGATCCCGACCACGTCGCGCGCGACAATGATTTCGACGCCGAAGCGCGTGGCCTGCTTCAATGCGCGCAGGCCCAGGTCGTCGCCGGAAATCCCGGTCGGGAAGCCGAGGTAGTTCTCGATCCGTGATGACGTGCCGGCCTGCCCTCCGGGCGCCTCGCGCTCGATCAGCAGCGTGCACAGGCCCTCCGAGGCGCCGTACACGGCCGCCGCGAGCCCTGCCGGACCGCCGCCGACGATGATCAGGTCGTAGCACGTCTGCGCGGGGACGGTGCCCAGGGCCAGCTTTTCCGCGAGTTCGCGAAATGTGGGCGTGACCAGCCTCGAGCCGTCGGCAAGCACGACCACCGGATACGTTTCGTCGGTCTGAGGCTCCGCCGCCAGCCCGACTCTCGCTTCGGGATCGCGTGGGTCGTGCCACCGGAACAGCACCCGATTGCGGGCAAGAAAGTCGCGCAGGTCGTGACACGCGAGATCGAAGCGGTGGCCGATGATGGTGACCGTCGCGACCGGCGTCTCGAGCGCCGCCTGCTGCAGATACCCCAGGCGCGTGGCCATCGTCCGCATCAGCTCGACGTTCAGCTTCGGGCAGGCGACGATCAGCTGGCGAAAGTCGTGCTCGTCGAGCCGGCATACGCGGCACGGCTCGGTGGCCCGCAGACTTGCGATGGCCGGCGAGCCGAGGAGCAAGGGAATTTCTCCGGAGAACGTCCCGGGCGCATAGGTGTTGATCTGGCGCTCGATGCCGCCGAACGACTTGGTGACCTCGAGCCGGCCCGACAGCAGGATGAAGAAGGCCGGCGCTTCGCCTTCGTGAATCAGCCATTCGCCGTCGCGCAGGTGGATATCCGCCGCGCGCGCCGCGATGGTGGCAAGCTCCGCCGCGGGCACCTCGGCGAAAAGCGGCACGTCCTTGAGAAGATCGGGAGTAATCATGGAAGTCGGGTTTCAGCCGGCCGGATTCGGGTAAGCGGTCTGGATCGCCGCGATCGCGGCGAGTGTTTCCGCATCGAGCTCGAATTGCGCTGCGGCGATATCTTCTTCGAGTTGCTGCATCGAGGTCGCGCCGATGATAGCCGCGCCGACATGCCAGCGGCTTTTCACATAGCCGAGCGCAAGCTGCACCAGCGTCAGCCCGCGCTCCTTGGCCAGCGCCGCGTAAGCTGCCACGGCCTCGTGCACGATGGGCTTGCGAAAGCGCATGCCGAGTCCATCGAACAAACTGTAACGGGCATTCACCGGCCGGCCGCCGTCGAGATATTTGCCGGAGAGCATGCCTCCCGCCAACGGGCTGTACGCTAGCAGGGACATTTTTTCGCGGAACAGGACCTCGGCGAGGTCGTTGTCGACGCCGCGCGATACCAGGCTGTAACTATTCTGGATCGTCACCGGGCCGGCAACGCCGAGCTCGCCGGCTACACGGCGGAACTCGCAGACGCCCCACGCCGTTTCGTTGGACAGTCCGTAATGGCGGATTTTCCCGGCCTTGATCATCGCTGCCATGCCTTCGATCTGCTCGCGCACCGGCGGCCCGTCTTTTTCCTTCGACGGATCGAACTCGGTGGCGCCGAACATCGGCACGTTGCGCTGCGGCCAATGGATCTGATAAAGGTCGATGAAGTCGGTCTGCAGTCGCGCGAGACTGGTATCGACCGCCTCGGCGATAACGTCGCGCGTCAGGTCGGTCCTGCCGTCGCGAATCCAGTCCCGGCGCCCGGGCCCGGCGACTTTGGTGGCAATGACCAGTCGATCGCGGCGCTGCCGCTTGAGCCAGCTGCCGAGAAATGTCTCGGTGCGGCCCTGCGTCCTTCCGTTCGGCGGCACCGGATACATCTCGGCAGTGTCGATGAAGTTGATGCCCTGCCCGATCGCATAGTCCAGCTGCTGATGGGCCTCGGCTTCGCTGTTCTGCTCACCCCAGGTCATCGTGCCCAGGCATACCTCGGAGACATTCAGTTCGGTGCCGGGAAGCTTTCGCGATTGCATTGCTCTCGCTCGTCCATGGAATCGATCAGCGCAATTGTACGGCGCTTATGCCGCCCTTTCGAAACGCTGTGGCACAATGTTTTTGTGAGAGTCTTGCGATAAAGGAGGAATCATGAGTGCATCGCGGATCATGATCGCGCTTGTTGCTGCGGTCGCCATCGACGCGTGCGCTGCGCAGGGGCTCGGCACCGCGGGCGCATCGTCCGACGTCGAAGCGAAGGACATGGTGCTGGTCGGGTACCACGACCTGCAGGCGCGCAGCGCCTACCAGCCGCTGGTCAAGGAACAGAACGGGCGCTGGATCGCGTACATCGGGCATCACGGCGGCACCGAGCGCGTGGCCAAGCCGATCAACGCGCTGACCGGCGTGCCCGAGTTCAACGGAACCTCGATTCTGGACGTCACCGATCCGCGCATGCCGCGCTACCTCGCCCATATTCCCGGCGAGGAAGGATTGGGCGAAAGCGGCGGCGCACAGATGGTGCGGGTCTGCGCGCAAAAAGAACTGCCCGGCGGAAAGAACCTGGCGCAAGGCGAATCCGGCAAGTTCTACCTTCTGCGAACGTTCGGCAATTCGGCGCACGAGATCTGGGACGTCACCGATCCGGCCAAGCCGGCGCTTCTGTCCCGGATCGGCCCGCTCAAGGGCACTCACAAGAACTGGTGGGAATGCGACACCGGCATCGCCTACCTCGTGTCCGGAGTCGAAGGATGGCGGACGCGCCGGATGACACAGGTTTACGATTTGAGCGATCCCGCGCATCCGCGATTCATCCGCAACTTCGGCCTCGCCGGCCAGCAGCCCGGCGGCAGCGGCGAGGCACCGGTTGAATTGCACGGCGCGATCTCGGCGGGGCCGGCAACGAACCGGGTGTATTTCGGTTATGGCACCAACAAGGATGGCATCGTTCAGATCGTCGACCGCGAAAAGCTTTTGACCGGGCCCGCCGAGCCGACGCCGGCGAACCTGCAATTTCCCGAGGTCGGACGGCTGGTCATGCCGCCCAACGTGGGCGCGCACACCGCTTTCCCGCTGCTGAAAATGAGCGTGGGCGAGTTCGCGCGCGACCAGCTTGGCGGCACGCGCGACTTCATCGCCGTCGTCGACGAGTCGCTCGTCAACGAATGTGCCGAGGCGCGACAGATGCTGTGGATCGCCGACATCACGCAGGAAGCGCGTCCGATGGGCGTGGCAAGCTGGACGGTGCCCGAAGCCAGCGGCAACTTCTGCGCGCGCGGCGGACGATTCGGAACGCATTCCTCCAACGAGAACATGACGCCGATTTACTACAAGCGCGTCCTATTCCTGGCGCATTTCAACGCCGGCGTGCGCGCGCTCGATATCCGCGATCCCTATCATCCCCGCGAAGTGGCGTATTACATTCCGGCGGTCAGCGCCAACACCGAGTCCCGCTGCGTCAAAGTCGACGGCGCGGATCGGTGCAAGACCGCGATCCAGACCAACAACGTGGAGGTCGACGATCGCGGCTACATCTATGCCGTCGACCGTGCGAATACCGGTCTGCACATTCTTTCACTGGCGGGCGCCGCGCGAGCGGTGGCGAATTTCCCCCGCTGAGGCGCGCTTTTGAAGTCCGACCCGTTCATGCCCATGAAATTCGTCCCTCGTTTCGCGTGGGCGCTGGTCCTGGCGGCATTCGTCGTTGCACTTTCTGCTGCCGAAGCCGCCATCGTGCGTGATTTCCCGCCGGGCCTGCACGTGCCGGAACTGGCGAATCCCGGCCCGGCATTCGACGTAGAGCGCGCGACCGCCGCCTGGCTCGATACGCTGTCTCCAGAGCAGCGCAGTCTCTCCGATGCGTATTTCGAAGGTGGATACTGGCTGCGATTGTGGCAGCTGCTCTACGGCCTGGGCATATTTGCCCTGCTCGTCTGTAGCGGCGCATCGCGCCGCATGCGCGATGTTGCGGAGCGAGCGAGCGCGGGTCCTTTGGTCAGCGTCGCGCTCTACGGCGCGCTCTTCCTGATCGCAACGTTTGTTCTTGGCTTGCCATTCGCGGTTTACAGCGGCTTTTTCCGTGAGCACCAATACGGGCTATCCAATCTGACTCTCGGTGGCTGGTTCGGCGAGCAGCTGATCCGCCTCGCGCTGAATGTGATCGTGGGCTCCGTCGTTCTGTCGATGCTTTTCGCCGGCATTCGCCGAACGGGAGCGAAATGGTGGATCTGGGCCACCGGAGGAGCGTTTGTTTTCTCGCTTTTCGTCACCATGCTTTTCCCCGTTTTCGTCGCACCGCTCTTCAACGCCTACAAGCCGCTGCCCGACGGGCCGACTCGAGACGCACTGCTTTCGCTTGCCCGAGCCAACGAAATTCCTACCGAGCACCTGGAATGGTTCGACGCATCCAGGCAGACGACACGCGTCAGCGCCAACGTGTCGGGCATGCTTGGCGTCACGCGCATCAGCCTGAACGACAATCTGCTCAACAAGACTTCGCTGCCGGAAATCAGGGCGGTGCTCGGGCACGAGATGGGCCACTACGTGCTCAATCACTTGTTCAAGCAGACGGTCTACGTGGGCCTGCTGGTCGCGATCGCGTTCGCGGTGGTGCACCTGGTGCTCGAGCGGTCGCTCGCCCGATGGAGCCCGCGCTTCGGATGGCGCGGACGCGCCGACCCCGCCGTGTTGCCGCTCATCTTCGCCATTTTTTCCATCGCGTGGTTCTTCCTGACGCCGCTGATCAACACCGTCGTCCGGACCTCGGAAGCGGAGGCCGACGCGTTCGGACTTAATGCCGCGCGCGAGCCGCAGGGCTTCGCCAGCTCGGCGATGCGGCTTTCAAGCTACCGCAAGCTGAGTCCCGGCCCGGTCGAGGAATTCATTTTCTACGATCATCCCAGCGGGTACGATCGGGTGCATCGCGCCATGATCTGGCTCAAGGAGAATGCGGTGGAAAATGCGGTGGAAAATGCGATGAAAAATCCGGTGGAAAATCCGCCGCCGGGTCCCCAGAAGTAGCCCGGGCCGCCAAGGCACCGGGCCAGATACCGCGGGAGTCGGGACTCATTCGGCGATCAGTGCATCGACGATGGACGCCATGACGGCGCGATCCGACGCGAAATAGTGCGTATGCGCGCCGGCGCCTATGCTGACATCCTTCTCGGTGGCCCCGTCCATGAGCGTGCGCCAGTCGCTCGCGTCGACCGGCGTCGGCGCGTACGTGTCACGGCCCCGGATCTGGTCGATCTGCGACCACGGATATTCCCGCGCGTGTGCGCTGCGCGACCACAGCCAGCGGCCGACGTAGTCGCCGGTGTGATAGACGTTGACCCAGAATGCGGCGCCGACATCCGCGGCAGCCGGGCCCATGACCGCGCCGTTGTCGCGCAGGACCCAGTCATACATTTCCGGGAAGCGCGCCGCGTAGAGCTGCCGCAAGGGGCACCCGGCGGTCAGCAGAACGATCCTGGAACCGACATCGCGCCAAAGTCGCGCGACTTGATCGTCGCCGCGCCCGCCGCCGACGATCTCCGCGCGTTCCTTCATGTAGCGCAGGAGGTCCGCCGAGATGACCGTGCCCTGGCTGTGCGACACGATCACGATGCGTTCGTAGTCCTGCGCCGCGACGTGATTGAGGACGGCGACGTAACGCGAAAAAATGCGCGCGCGGGGAATCGCCCGGCGTGGAAATTCGCGGAAGTGGTTGTCGACGTCGAGCGCGGCATCGAGCGGTGCCCGCAGCCACGGCGCATAGCGTGACAGCGCGCCGCCGGCGGCGGTGAGCGCCACCGTTGCCGTACCGGCGCTGATCACGAAATATTTGAGCCAGTCCCTGGACAGGTCGCCAAACGATTTCAGGAGCGCGCCCAGCCGGGTCGGAACGAGATCGAAGGCCATCATCGGAGCGGCGAGCGCGATGGCCGCCAGGACTGCCGCAGCGACGGCCGCGGCGACCACGATGAAAGTGGCGAGATCGAGTCTGCGATACCCGCCTGTCAGCCATCGGCCAAGCCGCTGTCCACGCTGAACGATGGACCCGACCTCCGCCAGCACACTGGGCAGCAACATCAGGACGAGGTAGAGCACCAATGGAAACAGCAGCAGGGCTATCACCGAAAATCCGGACGTGCTGGCGACGAAACGCTCGTCGAGAAAACGATCCGCCGTGATCAGCCCCGGCGAGACCGCGTCGCCGGGAACCGGTGACGGTGGCGGCGTGAACAGAACCGGCAGATACGGAACACGCTCGACCGCACGCTCGACGCCGGTGGTGACGAGCGCCCACGCGGTCATGCTGATGATGATGAAAAAGCCCAGCGAGATGAACAAGCAGACGCGTCCCGTGGCGACGCTGGACTTGGCGCGGATGTCGACCGGTGCGCCCGCCGGCGAGCCCGCGCCGCGCCTGTGCGATGCAACAGCGCTGGCGCAGAGCCACGCCAGCGTGAACGGAGCGGCGGCCAGCCACCAGAAGGCGATGAGCTTCAACACGACTTCGAGCGCGCCCAGCGCGCCCCAGACCCACATGGCCAGATCGCCCGAGGAAGCGCGGGCAGCGAATGTGATCACCGAGGCAACCGATATCGGCCACAGGACCCACCCTACCGCGCGGACCAGTGGAAAGCGCTCCTCGCACACGCGCATCCACCAGTCGTAGAGCACGCTTAAGAGCGCGATCCACGCCACGCCGACGACCCAGACGCCGGGCCCGCTCCAAAGGCCAATGCCGACCATCACCGCGATCACCAGAGCGATCGCAGCGTGACGGAACCGATAGAAGTACCAGAGCCCGGCCGCCATGCCAGCGATCACGCTTGCAGCATGGTGCAAGGCAACCACGTCGGAGGTCAGGACGCCCGCAGGAACGAGAACCAGCGCGACCATCAGCAGCTGCAGAAAGAGCAGCGCGAGAACGCGCGAATAGGCAAAGTCGAGCAGCGATTGTAGGCGGGCGAGAACGCGCCAGAACGGATCGTCCTTGTAGGCCGCCGCAGCCGCCTGAAGCTGGACGGTATCGCGTCCCAGCGACGAAAGTCGAAACAGGAGTGTAAAAAGCTCGGTCAGGATGCGCGGCACCGATCCCGACAGCCGCGACAGGTCGGCCCAGTACATCTCATGGATATCGATTTCGTCGGAAGCGACTCGCGTCGCGCCGGGACGCGCATCGATTTTTCGCCGCGTCATCGTGATCCGCGGAGCGGTATAGGTCTCGATCGGCGCGTTTTCGAGCTTCGCCTGCGCCAGCGTGTAGTCGGTAAAGTCCGCGCCGTTGCTTAGCGGCGCGCGTGGCGTGGCAAGCGAGCGCTTCTTTCCCGTGGGCGCGTCACCCTGGCGCAGAAAATCCGAACGGATGGATTGGTGAAACTTCTTGCCCAGCCCGTCCCGTGTCGCCGGCGCAGGCATGACCGGCTCGAGCATCTTCACTTGCAGGATTTCGTCCTCGCGCACGCCGGGCTCGTACACGCTCCCGTTCGGCGCTTGGGCGATCAACAGCTCCGCCAGGGCCTGGCAGGTGCCGCCGAGCTTCTGATCGGCGACGCCGTGGATCGCGATCACCGCAACGCGACGGCGCTTTGCGAAGCGCAAGCCGTCGACATCGTCGTCGGGCGCGGTCAGTTTTTCGGCGTTCATGGTCGCTCTAATTGTCGGGGCCGTGAGCTTTCCATTATCATCCACCGATGGCCTACCCTACGTCCACGATTTACCGAAAGCGTTTCGCGGCCCGCAGGGCCTTGCGCGCGGCGGCGCTTTGCTGCGTTGTCGGCATCGCCATCGCGGTCGGCGGTTGCGAAAGCGAGAAAGACCGCAAGGCGCGCGAGACTGCCGCGCTGCAGGCCAAGTTCGACGCACAGATCAAGTCCGAAAACGCGGCGACGGCGCGCGCGCTGGACGAGCGCGCGCGGGCCGACCGGGAGGCGAGCAAGGAACGGGCGGTCGAGATCCACGCCGAGAGCGAGCAGGCCTTCGCCCGGTACATCGCCGAGCGGCCGTCGATGACCGTCGCCGAGGAGAGCACGGCGACCGAGCTCGGCCTCGCGCGCATCCGGGCACGGATGACCGACCCGGATGCGATGCAAATACAGAATGCGCACATGAACACCGCCAAGAACGCGATGTGCGCGGAAGTGAATTACAGGGAGGGCGGCAAGTATCTGGGCTTCCGGCGGGCATACGTCACCCCTGATGTGATCTGGGTCGAGCCCGCGGAGGACGATGTCACGCACCGGGTATTCGACCTGAACTTCAAGCGCATGGGCTGCGATCGGACTGCCACCACGCCGCCCTGACCCTGCCTCATCGGCCTGCGCGGCTTATCGCGCGTCAGCTTCGAGAAGACTTCGACCGCCTGCGCCTCGTAGCGGACTTCCATCGCGGTTGGACGACGCTCTTCCCGCCCGCTCCACCGGAATGCGCCTGCGCGCCGCGCCCCCGGATCGCCGTCGAAGCCGATGCGCGCAGGACGGCGCCGCGACGCTGTCGCTGCAGCCGGTACGCGACCCGGTACCGATGCTTGATGCGCTGCGAGCTACGCCTGACCAGAACCCTGGCCCGGCGGTACGGCGGCTGGGCGTCGAGCCATGCATGAATGAAGGCGCGCCCGCGCAGGAACGAAGCGCGGGTCCGGCGCACCGCTCGGAACTTGATGATCGCGTGCTCGGTGAGCTGATACAGCCGCGCGAACAGCGCGGTCGCGGCGAGCTTGGCGAGAATGAATGCCGCCACGCCGCCGGCGACGTATCCCCGCGCCATGGCGTACAGCGCCAGCGCCTTGAACGGATAGATCACGACGACGGGCGTCACGAACAGCACCAGCGCGGCCCAGCGGTCGCGGCGGCGTATCCATGACTCGACATTGGACAAGAGCGGAAGCCGCCCCACGCGCGCCGCGAAGGCGGTGCTCTTGTCCCAAAACCATTCTTCGAACAGCAGCACCACCGCGGCGACAAACAGGAGGGAGCTCGCCAGGCTGCGGCGTATCGCGGCCCCGGAAGTGACGTTGCTTCGCGGCGATTCCACGCGAGCCTTAAAGGTCAGCGTCGGCCAAAGATCGGCGCGCGATGGCGACGCGGGACTTGCGCAGCCATTGCGGCTTCGATGCGCTCAATGAAGAAAGCCAACGCATCCCGGACGCCAATACCGTCCGGCAGCGACGATCAGCGTTTGCCGACGAGCGCCACCACGATGAGAACGATGAGTATCAATCCAAGTCCGCCGCTCGGGTAATACCCCCAACCTTGACTGTACGGCCATGTCGGCAAAGCGCCGAGCAGCAGCAGAATCAGTATGACGAGCAAAACCGTGCGCATGGTGGCCTCCTCCGAAGTGACGAGCTAGGCTAGCATATTGACGTCCGCGCTCGCATAATTCCGACGCCGCCATGGCATCGACTTTCGCCTCGGCCATCCCATGAGCCTGCCTTCCGTCTACCGCGTCGCATCGGCAATCCTGGCCATCGCCGGGGTTCATGGCGGCGCGCTCGCCGCGCCCCCGATCGGGCCTCGTGTCACGGTGACGCCGATCGAGCATCTTATCGTCGTCGTCGGAGAGAATTTGAGTTTCGACAATCTCTTCGCGACCTACGAGCCGGCCGCCGGCCAGACAGTCGGCAACCTCCTCTCGCGCGGAATCGTCAACAAGGACGGCAGTCCGGGACCGCATTTCGCCGACGCAGCCCAACTCGAGGCGAACGTTCGCGATCGTTACGCGGTGACGCCGCCCACCGGCGCGGCATTCGCCGTGCTGCCGCAACCGGGCACGACCTACGCCAACGGCCTTCCCCAATACTCGCTCGACACCCGCTTTCCGGCGGACCTTCCGAACGGGCCTTACCGGATCACGCGTTACGCCAAATACGACGCCGCGGTAGGCGATCCGGTGCATCGTTTTTTCCAGATGTGGCAGCAAGTCAACGGCGGAAGGAAGGATCTGTTCACCTGGGTCGCGCTTACTTCGGGCGAAGGCTCGCGCCGGCGCGACGATGCTTCGTCGGGGACCAATCAAGGTGGCGTGGCGATGGGTTTCTACAGCATGAGCCAGGGCGACGCGCCGTATTTTCGGGAGCTGGCGCAGAATTTCGCCATTGCGGACAACTATCATCAATCCGTCATGGGCGGCACCGGCGCCAATTTTGTCGCGCTCAGCACCGGACATGCCGCAGCGTATTTGATCGACGGCCAGCCGGCGCTGCCGCCGCCGTCGCAAATCGAGAATCCGGATCCCCGCCCCGGCACCAACAACTGGTACACGCAGTCGGGCTACCGCAGCGGTTCCTACGTCGCGTGCGCCGATGCGACGCAGCCCGGCGTGCGGGGCATTCGCGACTACCTTTCCGGGCTCCCGTACAAGGCGTTCAACGACGG
>Ga0209839_10001342_pt1 | contig 12674 bp, 11 predicted proteins | sample OrgsoiDNA2013050_FD_185800 | JGI IMG/M metagenome (GOLD analysis project Ga0209839, IMG submission 185800) | Permafrost soil microbial communities from the Arctic, to analyse light accelerated degradation of dissolved organic matter (DOM) -... | ecosystem: Environmental > Terrestrial > Soil >... | reverse complement strand
TATCTGGTAGCTATCGGCCGTGCGTCCCTGCACGAACCGCGATGACCACAGCGCGAACAGGCCAAGAAGCATGGAGTCGGTGCGACCGAGCGACTGGGCCAGGGCGATCGTGCGCTCCACTGTCCGCTCAAGTTCGGGTGAGGAGTAGCCGTGCCTGGCGTTCAGCGGTGCTGCCATGGCTTCGAGGACCGCGAGTTCCTGCCGGTCCCGGTCTCTGCCTGCTGGCAGCGTGCCGATGATCGACAGGGCCTCCTTATGCAACCGGATCGCCTCGTCATGGGCGAACACGTCCGCCGCGACGTCGGCGGCGCGCCGGTAGTAGGCCACCGCCCGGCCGGGCCGGCCGCCGCGGGCATACTGCGCCGCGAGCTGGGCCGCGACCATGTCGATGTCACCGGCGTGCAGCAGTTCCAGACCCTGGGCAACGCGGCGGTGCAGCAGCCACCGCCTCGGCGGGCTCACCTGCCCGTACGCTGTCTCGCGCAGCAGGTCGTGGGCGAAGTCATAGCCGACCCCGAACTCCCGCACGATCCTGCGGCGCCACAGCTCATCGACCGCGTTCACCACCAGGTCGGCGTCCAGGTCGCTGGCCTCGGTGAGCAAGTCAAGGGTAAAGTCCGTCCCCACCGCCGCCGCCAGGCCCGCCACGTCCCGGGCTGCCCCGCTCGCCTGCTCAAGCCGGTTGCGCAGCACCGCCGTGAAGTTACCGGCCGTGCTGCCGGTGCTGCCGGGGTCGACTGTGCCGCGCATCGCCTCGATGACGTAAAGCGGGAAACCTCCCGTCGTAGCCTGGAGCAGGTTCCTGTCGGCCTCAAGCAGGGGACGCCGGGAGATCGCCTCAGCCAGACGCGCCGTGTCGGCGGGCTCGAACGGGCTGAGGGAAATGTCGGTCAGCAGCCCGGTGGCCCGCATCGTGTCGATCCAGGCCCGCAGGACAGGATCTTGGTCCGGATTGTCGTCGCGGACGGTCCCGGCGATCAGGAGCTGAGCGCCGGGAACCAGGCCCAGGCAGAACGTGACGAACGCGAGCGTCTCCTGGTCGCACCATTGCGCGTTGTCCAGCACGAGCAGCATCGGACGGCCGACCGCCAGCAGCGCCCGCGCCAGGCCCTCGAAGAAGCGGTGACGCTGCCAGGCGTCGGCCATGGCCCTGGAGCTCGCCGCGCGTTTCGCGCGGCCGCCGGACGGCACCAGCCGGTCGACTTCAGCGCGCCAGGCCTCCTCCAGCGTCGCCGTCACTGACTGGACGGCCGGATTTCGCAGCCAGTCCGCCACCGGCGCCAGCGCCAGCCGCCCCGATGTCCCGAAGCACTGGCTGCTGGCCACCACCGCGCCCTGCGACCGGGCCAGCTCGGCGACCTCGGCTACCAGGCGCGTCTTCCCGACACCGGCGCCACCGTGAACCAGCACGACACCGGGGCGGCCTGCCGCGGCATCCCGCCACACGTCCCGCAGTAGGCCGAATTCGGCAGCCCGGCCGACCAGCTGCACCGCGACAGGCCCGGAGCGACCGGACTCAGGCCCGGTCACCGGCCGCCGCCTGCCATCTGGACCGGCGTCGGCCATCAAGCGCTGGAACTCCCGCTGCGTCGCCGGATCCGGGGCCACGCCGAGCTCACGCTCTAGAACCGAAGCGCAATGATGATATGTGCTCACCGCACCCGCCCGGTCACCCAGCTCAGCCTGCAGTTGCATCAAGACGCGATAGCCGACCTCCTCCAGCGGCTGCAGCTGAATCCTGCGGCGCACGAAATCCGCCGCCCCGGACAGGTCCCCCCGCCTCGCTCGCACCTGAGAAACCAGGTCACACAGGTCCACGCAATGCCGCTCAAGCTCTGATCTGGCGTCGAGCAGCCAGTCATCGTAGAGGCCAGGGAGAAGGTCTCCCCGGTACTGGGCGATAGCCCGGGCGGCGTGGACCAGAACCCCCTCGCCGTCATCGTTCGCAGCCGCGGCCAGGGCAGCCTTACGCTCGACGTCAAAGACGCGCATGTCGACACGGCATGTCTCGGTGTCACGCCAGCACAGGTCCCTGGACGTCACCACAAGCGACGGCTCATTCCCGAAAACCTGGCGCAGCTGATGCAGCTCACGGCGCAAGTTAGTGAGTGCCTGCCCATCGGTCGAGTCTGGCCAGAACAAGCCGGCGATCCGCTGGCGGGCCTGGGGCGACCCGGCATGCGCGACCAGAAACGCGACGAGGGCAACCGCGCGCGACGAACGTATCCGCACGCTGGTCCCGTCGTCGGTGATTACCTGCTCCCCCAGCACAGAAACCTGCAGCATCTCAACGCGGCCTCCTCAGGCCCAGGCTAGACCCGGTCACTGCATACCGCCAGGTCAATGGTCATACGTCAACCAGCGCGACAAAGCGCCCAGGGGCACGCCCACCACGGCCGAGGACAACCCGCCGGCGGACATCATCGTCCAGTACGCCGAGATGATCACGCCCGCGGTCTCGTGAGACAGGCCACGTCCGGCGGTCAGGAAGACGTAACCCCAGATGCCCGCCCCCGACTCGATGCCGGTCTCGACGGCGGCGAAGGTCAGGGCGCTGAGGACCAAGGCCGCTGGCGGCTGGCCGGGCCTCGCCCGGTCGCGGAGCCCGGACGCGCCCTCGTCCGGCTTAGGGCTGGCCGGGCGCGAAGGTGTCCCCCAGCCGCGACGGGCCACGGTGAACACGCAGGCCAAAGGGCCTCCACCGCCAGCGCGAGCGCGGTCAGGATGGTGCCGGTGGCCGGGTGATGCGGGTTCGCCGTGCCGCGGATCGGAGGAGCACGCGATGACGGGTCGGGGACCTCTTGCGTCGGCCCATGCGTCGCTGCCCGGGCATCTCAGCTCCTCGAATGTCTTTACTTGCCTGCACTAACGCCTAAGTGAACGGGGTTCCGGGTAGGCAGCCGGACAGGCCCACTGCGAAGGGATTATCAATGGCAGACAACATTTACTCAGTCAGCGAGATCGTCGGCTCCTCCACGAAGAGCATCGACGATGCCATCAGGGGAGCCGTCGCCCGCGCCTCCAAGACCCTGCACAACCTGGACTGGTTCGAGGTCACCGACATGCGGGGCCGCATCGACAACGACGGGCTCTGCCACTTCCAAGTCACGTTGAAGGTCGGTTTCCGGCTCGATGAGCCGGCCACCTGACCGGCGACCGGCCGCCGCGGGGGTGCTGCTTACGGCAGGATGGGCATGGCCCGTCCCGCGCCCCGTCATGATCGTGACGCCAGGCCGGCAGCGACGGGATCATCCAGGCAGGTAGGTCGCGGCGGTCACGACCGCCTCATCGTCCCGCACTGGGAGCGGATCCGGTCCGTCCTCGACGCCGACGTCGCCTACCACGCCGGCCTGCTGGCCGGCGGCGGCGCCCGGTCACTGTTCGGTGACCTGCATCCCGACCTGCGCTGGTCCGCGGGCAAGCTCTTGCTGGCCGATTCCGATTCCGGCTCCGGCGAGGGCCGGGTCATGCTGGGGCCGGACGGGGTGGTGCTGATGCCGAGCGTGTTCATCTGGCCGGAGTGGTCGGTGAAGCGGGCGACGAGCACCCAGACCACGCTGATGTATCCCGCGCGGGGCGCCGCGACCGTGTGGGAGCCGATTTGTCCGCGGCTGGTTTGCCGGTTTCCCGGCCCGTGGCCGTCCGGTGCAGCGAGCGACCGGGAGGCGGCGGCCGAGGCCCTGCTGGGCGCGCCGCGGGCCCGGCAGCGTCGTCTACTCGGACGCGCCGTCGAACGGCGCTGCGGTGGTGGATGCCTCCGGGCAGTCGTATCGGGCCAGCCTGGATAACGTCGCGGATTGTGACTCGTTCCCGGCCGCCGATCACATCGCGGCCGGCGACTCGGGCCTGGGATGCATCGTGTTCAACGTACCGGCGGCCGCCCGGATTACCCTGGTCCAGTTCACGCTGGATTCCGGGTTCGGGCCGCAGACCGGGCAATGGGAGGTCCGCGGCTAGCCCGGCGGGCCCAGGCTGAGCTTAACTGGTGTCATGGCCTTTGATCACATCCTGGTTGAGCGTTCGGGCGACTTCGCCACCGTCACGATGAACCGGCCGCAGCGCCGCAATGCCTTGTCGCGGGAGCACATGCGCGAGCTGATCGCGGCGTTCGGTGAGATCGGCAACAGCGATGCCCTGGGTATCGTGCTGGCGGGCAGCGGCCCGGTGTTCTGTGCCGGGCACGACTTCGCTGACGTGGCCGATGCTGACCTGCCGGAGGTCCGCTCGCTGCTGATGACCTGCACCGAGCTGATGACGCTGATCCAGCAGGTGCCCCAGCCGGTGGTGGCACGGGTGCACGGGCTGGCGACCGCGGCGGGATGCCAGCTGGTGGCCAGCACCGACCTGGCCGTGGCCAGCGAAGACGCCGGCTTCGCCGCGCCCGGCGGCAAGGGCGGCTGGTTCTGCCATACCCCGATGGTGGCCGTGGCCAGAAACGTCGGCCGCAAGCGAGCCGCGGAAATGGCGTTGTCGGGCGACGTCATCGACGCGCGCACCGCGCTGGACTGGGGCCTGGTCAACCGGGTGGTGCCCGCGGCGCAACTCGACTCCGCCGTGCACGACCTGCTGGACCGCGTCACCCGGGGATCGGCGGACAGCAAAGGCATCGGCAAGCAGGCGCTGTACGCGCAGATCGACCTGGACCAGCCCAAGGCCTACGCCTACGCCGTCGAGGTGATGGCCGCGACCAGCCAGCTTCCGGACGCGCGGGAAGGGATGCGGGCCTTCCTGGACAAGCGCAAGCCGCAGTGGCGCCGCGGCCGGTCGTAGGGCGCGGCCGGTCGTCGAGCTTAGGCGCCGATCCACACCGTCTTGATGTTGCAGAACTCGCGGATGCCGTGGCTGGAGAGCTCCCGGCCGTGGCCGGACCGCTTCACGCCGCCGAAGGGCAGCTGGGGATAGGAGGTCACGTTGCCGTTGATGAAAACCATCCCGGCCGCCAGATCACGGATGAAACGGCTCCGCTCCTGCTCGTCGTTGGTCCAGGCGTTCGCGCCGAGCCCGAACGAGGTGCCGTTGGCGAGCTCGATCCCGGCGTCGATGTCGCTGACCCGGTAGAGGGTGGCCACCGGGCCGAATACCTCCTCAGTGTGCATGCGCATGTCGGGGGTGATGTCGGTCAGGACGGTGGGCGGGTAGTAGAAGCCGGGCTGGTCGGGCGCGGCGCCACCGCAGAGCACCCTGGCTCCCTTGGCCACCGCGTCGACCACGAGCTTCTCCACGTCGTCGCGCTGCTGCTCGGAGGCCAGCGGTCCCACGTCGGTGCTGTCCAGCATCGGATCGCCCACCGTCTTGGCGGACATCTGCTCGGTGAACAGCCGCGCGAACTCGTCGTAGACCGCCTCGTGGGCGATAAAGCGCTTGGCCGCGATACAGGACTGGCCGTTGTTCAGGCAGCGGGCGACCGCACCCACCTGGGCCGCCGCCTGCAGGTCAGCCGACGGCATGACGATGAACGGGTCACTGCCGCCGAGCTCGAGCACGACCTTCTTGATCTCGTCGCCGGCGATGGCGGCCACCGACTGCCCAGCGGGTTCAGAACCGGTGAGCGTCGCGGCCATCACGCGCCGATCGCGCAGGACCGCCTCGATCCGGGACGAACCGATCAGCAGGGTCTGGAAGGTCCCGTCAGGAAAGCCGGCCCGGGCGAACAGGTCCTGCATGAACAGTGCCGTCTGCGGCACGTTCGAGGCGTGCTTCAGCAGCCCGATGTTGCCGGCCATCAGGGCGGGGGCGGCGAAGCGCATGGCCTGCCAGAGCGGGAAATTCCACGGCATGATGGCCAGCACCGGCCCGATGGGCTGGTAGCTGACGTAGGCGTTAGCGGCCCCGACAGCCTTGGCGTCGGCGGGCTCGTCGGCCAGGAATTCGGCGGCGTGGTCGGCGTAGTAGCGGCAGGCGGTAGCGCACTTGGCCACCTCGGCCTTGGCGGCGGCCAGCGTCTTGCCCATCTCGGTGGTCATCATCGCCGCGACCTGATCCTGCTCATCGTCGAGGATCTCGGCCGCCCGGCGCATCCACCCAGCCCGGGCGCCGAAGCTGGTCAGGCGATAGCTGGCGTGCGCCGCCGTGGCGGCGCCCAGGCAGCGCTCGACGTCGGCCTCGCTCATCTCGTCGTAGGTCTTCACGGTCTGCCCGGTAGCGGGGTTGATCGTCGCGATAGCCACGTTCTCCTCCATTCCCGCCGTACGGCCACATCGCCGCGACGGCCTGACCGGGCCCATGCCCCGTCCAGGCCAGCCCACACCTGGCCTGGGCGGGTTACATCGCCTGACTGAATAGCTTTTGGTACAGGTCGGCACGACGGTCAGCCAGCAGATCGTTGTCACCGGCGAGTCGCTTGTCCCGGGCGCGGGACAGATCACAAGCGGCGTGGAGTACGGCGGGGCGGTCGGCGAGAACCGGGCCGTCCAGCGGGTAGCCGTCGGGACCGACGATGACCGAGCCGCTGATCCAGGACACGCCCCGCTCGGTCCGGCACCGGTCAGCCACCGCGACGAAGACCCCGTTGGTCGCGGCCGCGGCCTGAGCCTTGATGACCTCGGCGGGGCGCTCCCCGGCCGGCCAGCTCACGGACGGCCAGTTCACCGGCGCGGCGATCAGGTCGGCGCCGTCAAGCGCGGCCAGCCGCACCCACTCGGGAAATTCCAGGTCGTAACAGATCATCAGGGCCACCCGCCCGAGGGCGGTGTCCACCACGGCCGGTGGCGCGTCGCCGGGGGTGAAGACGAGCTTCTCCTTATCCCATAGGTGCGCCTTGCGGTAGACCGCCCGGGTGCCGGACGCGTCGACCACGGCCGCGCTGTTGTAGAGGCGGCCGTCGGCGCCGAGCTCGCAGAACCCGCCGGCAATCACCAGCTGATGCTCGCCGGCCAGGGAACACCACTGGCGCAAGGTAACGCTGTCAGCCGCGGACGTTGCGAGTCCGAGCGCCTCGGCGGCCGCAGGCCTGGCGACATCGCCGAAGACATAGCCCGAGTCGCACAGCTCCGGCAGCACCACCAGCTGCGCGCCTGCCCGCGCCGCCTGGGCCACGGCGTCGGCGGCGACCTGCCGGTTGGCTTCGGGCTCACCCACGGTGATCGCGAGCTGCGCGACCGCGACCACGGCGAGGCCCGGACCGTCCTGCGATCTGTCCACTTTGCGTGCTCCGTTCATCGGCGGCGACAGGACTATGTAAACAGCATCGGTGTCCCGTACCGTCGGCGGGAGACAATCAGGAAAGGACGGCCGGTGACGGGACAAGCGGATGTCGTGGTGGTGGGCGGGGGGCACAACGGGCTGGTCGCGGCGGCCTACCTGGCCCGGGCCGGGCTCAGAACGGTGGTCTGCGAGCGACGTGGCGTCACCGGTGGCGCGGCGGTCAGCGAGCATCCGTTCGGACCCGACTTCACGGTGACGTCGCTGTCCTACGTGGTCTCGCTGCTCCCCCCGGATCTAGTCCGTGACCTGCGGCTGGAACAGCACGGCTATCACGTCTACCCGCAGGGGCCCTACTTCGCGCCCCGGGCGGACGGCCGCTACCTGCGGCTGCCCGACGACCCGGCGCAGCGGCACGCCGAGATCGCCAGGTTCTCGTCTGCGGACGCCGACGCCTATCCCCGGTACGAAGAGCACCTGGCTGGCATAGGCCGGATCCTCGGGCCGCTGCTGCACCAGATCCCGCCCCGGCTCGGGTCACGACGGCCGCAGGACCTGGTCCGGCAGGCGCGGCTGCTCACCGGACTGCGCGGGGTCGACGAACGCGGCGCGGTGGACGTGACCCGGCTGCTCACCGGTAGCATCGCGGACCTGCTCGAGGGATACTTCGACAGCGACGCGATGCGAGGCCTGCTGTCCGTGTCCGGGGTGATCGGAACCTGGGCCGGGCCGCGCTCGGCCGGGACCGCGTACGTGATGCTGCACCACCACATCGGCGAGACCGAAGGGCTCTCCGGCGCCTGGGGCTTCCCCCGCGGCGGCATGGGCGGGGTAACAGGGGCGCTGACCCGGGCCGCCCGGATGTTCGGGGCGCAGGTCAAGACCGACGCCGAGGTGGCCCAGATCCGCACCAAGGACGGCCGGGTCGCGGGGGTGACGCTGGCCAGCGGGGAGTCGATCGACGCGCCGGTGGTGGTCACCACCGCGCATCCGCAGATCTCGTTCCTGCAGCTGCTCGACCCGGCCGAACTGCCCGCCGGCTTCGTCGCCGACATCCGCGGCTGGCGCAGCCGCAGCGGCACCGTGAAGATCAACCTGGCGCTTGACCGGCTGCCGGTGTTCGCCTGCTACCCTGAGCCCGACCCGTCGGTCTACGGCGGCACGATCGTGCTGGCCGAGTCGCTCGACGATATCGAGACCGCGTTCCAGCAAGCTGTCTCGGGGATCCCGGCCACGCTGCCGTTCGCCGACATCTGCATCCCCAGCGTGTTCGATGACTCGCTGGCACCGGTCGGCCAGCACATCATGTCGCTGTTCACCCAGTGGGTCCCCTGCGGTTACGCGGACGCGGCTCATGACGCCGACCTAGAGGCCTACGCCGACCGGGTGCTCGCCCGGATGGAGACCGTCGCGCCCGGGTTCACCGACTCGGTGCTGCACCGGCAGGTAATCGGGCCGCACCAGATGCAGGAAGAGTACGGGCTGGTGGGCGGGAACATCTTCCACGGGGAACTGTCGCTCGGGCAGATGTTCCACGCCAGGCCCGCCGCCGGATTCGCCGATCTGCGCACACCGGTACGCGGCCTGTACCAGGCCGGCTCGGCCACCCATGGGGGCGGCGGGGTCACCGGCATCCCCGGGCGAAATGTGGTCAGGCAGATCATCGCCGACCGCCGGGCCGAACGCTGGCGCCGCCGGGTCCGGGCGACCCGGCCCGAACGAGCGAAGGCATAGCGCCCGGCCTTGACTCCTGGCACTTGCGGCCCTTCATGGTATTGAAGTGGCCTTGAGTTCCTGGATGCTATTCTCGAGGTTCCGCGAATCCCCAGGGCGCTTAAGGAAAGGCCGGCCCGATGGACCATTGAGCCGGTCAGGAGCGGCTCAATGGTCCATCGGGCTGATTGCCCTACTGCTAATTGCCCTACTGCTGATTGCCCTACTGCGGGCTGGTGTCCGCTCGAATAACACCGGGCCCAGACGCCGCTGGCGCCCCGCACGTACCTGAGCTGGGCTTGCCCGGCTGCCGCCGCTCATTACCGTGGATATCTACCGTGTTATTTCGACGGTAAATATCCACGATCATGGCTTCATTGCTTTCGGTGCGGCGCGGGGTTGGGTCGTGGGGGGGAGTTACTGGGGTGCGAGTGACGCTTATGGCTGTCGGGGCCGGCGAAGGGCTAGGGATTGACCTGGCTGGAAATGGCGCGACTGGCTGGACGGGGACGGGCGGCGCGTAGGCGGGGATCAGGTCACGGCGCCGGAGGCGGCCGGGTGGGAGGCGCGGGCGATCTCGGCGACGAGCTGGAAGGAGCGGAGGCGGCCGGCGGGGTCGTAGACCATGGTGGTGATCATCAGCTCGTCGGCCGCGGTCGCCTCCACCAGGTCGGTGATCTTGCGCGAGACGGTCTCGGGTGAGCCGATGATGTTCGAGGCCTGGCGGTCTTCGACGAACGCGCGCTCCAGCTCGTTGTACGGGTAGGCGGCCGCTTCCTCCGGCGAGGGCAGCGGCCCGGGCCGGCCCGCCCGCAGGCGCAGGAAGGACAGCGCGCCGGAACCGGCCAGGAAGCGGGCCCGCTCGTCGGTCTCGGCACACACCACCGCGGCCGCGACCATCGCGTACGGGCGCTCCAGGATCTCCGACGGACGGAAGTGCTGGCGGTACAGGGCCAGCGCGGGCAGCGTGCTAGCCGCGCTGAAGTGGTGCGCGAAGGCGAACGGGAGGCCGAGCAGGCCAGCCACCTGAGCGCTGTAACCACTGGAACCGAGCAGCCACATGGCCGGCTGGTGGCCCAGGCCGGGCACCGCGGTAATCTGCGCGAACGGGTGCCCATCCGGCCACTGGCCGGTGAAGAAGCCAACCAGGTCCATGAGCTGCTCGGGGAAGTCGTCGGCCGGCAGCGCCTCGGGCGAGCGGCGCAGCGCCGCCGCCGTCGCCTGGTCCGTGCCAGGCGCGCGGCCGATGCCGAGGTCGATGCGGCCCGGATGGAGCGCCTCGAGCATGCCGAACTGTTCGGCGACCACCAGCGAGACGTGGTTCGGCAGCATCACCCCGCCGGAGCCCACCCGGATGACCTGGGTCGCGTCGGCGATGTGGCCGATCAGCACGGGCGGCGCCGAGCTGGCGATGCCGGGCATGTTGTGGTGCTCGGCCACCCAGAACCGGCGGAAACCAAGGCGCTCGGCCCGCCGGGCCAGGTCGGTCGTGGCGCGCAGCGCTTCGCCCGCGCTCCCGCCGTCGGGCACGGGCGCCAGGTCGAGCACGGAAAGCGGCACGGCCCGCGGGCCGAAGGTCAGGGCTGGCGCAAGATCGTCCACGACTTGTCCGAACAGCGTGCGACGCCCCGTTCTTCCGGCCCGGGAGACAGCCGGCTGGCCGTGGGCACGCACCGGAGTCCGTTCGGCCCTAAAAATCTTCCGAAGAGACCTTTGCAAAGGAAGGCTTGCAAAGTTATCTTTGCAGCATGGACATGGATGGTCAAGGCGCCGGGGCTGGCATGGAGGGTGGGGGGGCGCGGGGGCGGACGGTTACCCGGCTGACGGATCCGCGGGCGCTGCGGGCGTACGCGCATCCGGTGCGGATGGCGCTGGTCGGATTGCTGCGCACGGAGGGGCCGCTGACCGCGACGCGGGCCGCCGAGCTGCTGGGCGAGTCGTCCGGGACGTGCTCGTTCCATCTGCGACAGCTGGCCAAGTACGGGCTGGTCGAGGAGGCGGGAGGCGGGACCGGGCGGGAGAAGCCGTGGCGGGCCACCGCGACGTCGACCCACTGGGATCCGACCCCGGCCACGCCGGAGGCCGCGGCGGCGGCCGGCCTGCTGAACACGGTCATCGCCGAGCGGTACTTCGAGCAGCTGATGCGGTGGCTGGAGGCGAGCCCGGACCAGCCGGCCCAGTGGCAGGAGGCGGCCCTGCTCGGTGACCGGATCCTGTGGGTCACCGCGGAGGAGCTGAGTGAGCTCGGGCACCGGGTGCTCGAGCTCGTCGATACCTACTTCGAACGTCAGGTCAAGCCCGAGCTGCGGCCGCCAGCCGCGCGGCAGGTGACCTACCTGCACCTGGCGTTCCCGGGCGACCTGCGGCCCGAGAGGCGCTGACATGGTTCCTGGGCTGCTGCGCGACCGGGTGTTCCGGCGGTACTGGGGCGCGGGGACGATCTCGATGTTCGGCGACCAGATCTCCGGGATCGCGCTGCCGCTGGCGGCGGTGATCGTGCTGCATGTGGGGGTCACCCAGATGGGCTACCTGACTGCGCTTGAGTGGCTGCCCAGCTTGCTGTTCGGGCTGCCGGCCGGGGCCTGGGTGGACCGGCGCGGGCAGCGCAGGCGGACGATGATCGCCGCCGACCTGGGCCGGGCCGCGCTGTTCGCGTCCATCCCGGCCTGCTACGCGCTGCACGCACTGACGCTGCCGCAGCTGTACCTGGTCACGTTCGGCGCCGGGACGCTGAGCATCCTGTTCACCGTGTCGGACGGGACGATGTTCGTCTCGATCGTCACCCCGGAGCAGTACGTGGACGGGCAGTCGCTGATGTACGGCAGCCGGGCGCTGTCGTTCGTGGGCGGCCCGAGCCTGGGCGGCGTGCTTGTGCAGGTGCTGTCCGCCCCGGCCGCCATCGCCGTGGACGCGCTGTCGTTTCTCGGCTCGGCGTTCTTCCTGAGCCGGATCCGGCCGGCCGAACCGCCGGCCGACGACAGCCACGGATCGATCCTGGCGGGCGCCCGGTTCATCGCCCACTCCGGCATCGTCCGCGCCTCGCTCATCGCGGTGGCTACCATCAACTTCTTCAACCTCATGTTCAACGCGCTCTACCTGCTCTACGCGGTGCGCGTGCTGCATATCCGGCCTGGCGTCGTCGGCGTGCTGCTCGGCGTGGCGGCGGCGGGCGGCCTGCTGGGCGCGCTGGTGACCAAGCGGGCCGCGGTCCGGATCGGGGTCGGCTGGACCTACGCGGCCGGCTGCCTGCTGTTCACCGCGCCGCTGGTGGCGTGGCCGCTGGTGCACGGGCGGCTGCCGCTGGTGCTGGCCATGCTATTCGCGGCGGAGTTCGCGAGCGGGTTCGGGGTGATGATGCTCGACATCAGCATCGGGGCGATCTTCGCCGCGGTGATCCCTGACACGCTGCGGTCCCGGGTGACCGGGGCGTTCCAGGCGGCCAACTACGGCACCCGGCCGCTCGGCGCGCTGCTCGGCGGGCTGCTCGGGGCCTCGGTCGGGCTGCGCCCGGCGCTGTGGGTGGCGACCCTCGGCGGCGTCGCCGGGTTCGTGCTGCTGCTGCCGACGCCGCTGCCGCGATTCCGGATGCCCGAGGATTCTACGTAAGGTTCTTGCGCAGCACCGGGCGGAGGCCGTCCGGGACCGGGATCTCCTCGAAGCCGGCCTGCTGGTAGAGCTCGCGGGTGCCCATGTAGCGGTAGGACTTCCCGTTGGGTGAGGGATAGGCCTCGATCACCGCCGCGCCAGCCCCGGCCGCGTAACCGCAGGCGGCGTCCAGGAGGCCTGCCCGCAGGCCGTGGCGGCGGGCCCGGGGCGCCACG
>Ga0209839_10001341_pt1 | contig 12677 bp, 13 predicted proteins | sample OrgsoiDNA2013050_FD_185800 | JGI IMG/M metagenome (GOLD analysis project Ga0209839, IMG submission 185800) | Permafrost soil microbial communities from the Arctic, to analyse light accelerated degradation of dissolved organic matter (DOM) -... | ecosystem: Environmental > Terrestrial > Soil >... | reverse complement strand
GCCGACCGGCGCTGCGGCGCCTGCATCGGCCGCGCGGACTTGCCAGCGGTTGAGCCGGCCGGCCGCGGCCGCCGCCGTCCTCGACGAGCTCGGCCTCGCCGGAGGCAAGCAAGGCGTTGCGCGCGCGGCGGTAGGTGCTGTCGGCCAGCCCGGCAGCGCGGCTCAGCTCCTCGGTGCTGACGTCGTCGATGGCACCGGCGTCGTCGGCGAGCGCGGCGAGCGTCGCGAGAAGCGCGCGGGCGGCCCCGCGTGTACGGCTGCGGCCGAGCACGCGCTCGAGCAGGACGGCGTTGATGTCGGCGTCCCACCAGGGTCCGAACTGCGCGAACAGGGTGGTGAGCGTGGTCGTTTGTCCGCGGCCGCGGCCGGCCTCCTCGACGGCGATCAGGCCGCGGGCAAGGAGCTGCTCGCGTGCCTCGAGATAGCGGCTGCGGCTGAGGCCCGCGCGCGCGGCGGCCGCGGCGTTGCCGGGCCACGCGCGGTGCTCGCGGTTCGCGAAGCTCGCAAGCGAGAGCGCGGCCAGGCGCTCGCCGATCGAGAGGTCGTCGCGGGCGAGGACGGCAGCGACAGCCGTGTGGCTCACGACGGCTCCCTCCGCAGCTCGAAGGCGCGGGGCTGAGTGTGGCTGAGGGCCATCGCCAGCACCACGCATGGCGCTCGCGATGACGCTCAGGTCCCGCCGCAAGAGGACGCAGATGACCGCGCCGGCCTCGGATTCCGTCCTGCGGCTCGGTACACTCCGTGCACAGGGTTTTGTTCGGCGCTGACGGCGCCTATGTTCGGAAGACCGGGTGGCAGCCCGGTCTTTCTCGTCTCCGAGCACGAGCTGGCTGGTGGGCCTCTCGCCGACTCCGAGCACGTACGCCGTGGTGGGACGCCCTCCGGGCAGGTCACACGATCTCCTCGAAGCGGTCGTGGCCGCGCCGACCTTCGATCACGACCGTCCGATCGGCGCTGGTCCACACGACGGTGCCCGGCGATCTGCGGCTGTCCGGCGAACGAACCGAACCGATCCCAGATAGGCGCGTCGAGCGCATGGCAGAGCTCGTCGCGTCCGGTCCACCGCTCGACATCGACCAGCTCGTCGCCATCAAGACGGCTCAGCACGATCCTGTCGGCGCGACCTCCCCGCCCGGCGCGGCCGCTGAACGGAACCACAGCGACGGTGGCGCCGCGCTTCTCGAGCTCGTCCCAGACCGCGGTCGCCGACAGGAGCTCCCGCCCGCCTGGGCGGAGCCGCGCCTCGTGTGTGCGCGACGCCTCCCGTCCCGACGGCGTGCGGCACGGCTCGCCCGCCGGCGCCTTACACGTCGGGCACGGCCGGGCCCGCCATCCACGAGCGATGTGGAGCCGGGTCAGCGTCCGCGTCTTGCTGAAGGACGACGTCCTGCAGCGCGCGCCGGGAGCGGCGCGACACGTCGGGCACCAACTCCTCGAGCCACAGGGCGCGGTCGCTCACGACCCTCTCCGCACGCCGAGCACCGAGGCCGCGACAGTCGCGGCGAGCTCGTCAGCCGCCGAACCGATGTGGCTCGGCTCAGCTGCCATCGGGCGGACCCTGCGGCCCGCCGGCGGTCAGCCGGTGCGGTCCGAGGTCAGCCCTGGAAAGTCGATCCCCGCAGCCAGCCGAGCTTCCGTCCATTTTCCGTCCATCAGGTCTGAACCGACCGGATTTCGGGTCCCACGAACGTACACTCCGAATTGCAGCTGTTTGCTGGGGTTTCGTGCCCATCGGCGAGCGTCGCTGAACGCTCGTGACGCCCTCAACCTTCCATGGTCAGGAAGGGGTCGTCGGTTCGAGTCCGACAGAGGGCTTGGGTAACCGTTCAGTCCTGGGTCACATAACAAGGATCGCGTGGTTATCTGGCGAATCTTGGGGCATGGATCGTGCCGAGGCCGAGGCGATCTATGACTCGGGACGCGAGCGTTGTGTTGAGGTGCTTCTTGAGTTGGCGGGGGCTGTGGAGGTGTTGACGGCGAGCGTCGGGCAGTTGGAGGAGCGGATCAGGCGGCTGGAGGAAGCAGGCCGGCGGGATTCGCGGACGAGTTCGAGGCCGCCGTCGCAGGATCCGCCGAAGACGCGTCAGCAGCGCCGTTCGGAGGCGCGCGCGAAGGCGAAGGAGCTGTTGGCCAAGCGCGGTGAGCTTACGCGGGAGGCTGGCGGTCAGGAGGGGCACGCGGGTGCGGGACGCGAACACGTTGGTGAGGACCAGGTCGATGAGATCGTCTCTCACTACCCGCAGGGGTGCCGTGGTTGCGGGCGCGAGTTCGCGGAGAATGAGCGGCGGCCAGGTGGCCGGTTCGGCCGCCACCAGGTGTGCGAGCTGCCGCCGATCAGCGTGATGCTGATCGAGCATCGGACATACCGGCTGCGCTGCCCGGAGTGCGCGACCAGAACGACCGCGTCGTTGCCAGCGGGCGTGGCCGGGTCGGCGTTCGGGCCGCGGTTGCGCGCAGCGATCGTGACCTTGACCGCTCGGAACCGGATCTCGCGGCGGGGGATCGCGGAGCTGGCCGGCGAGCTGTTCGGCGCGCGGCTGTCGAGCGGCAGCGTGGACGCGATCTGCCAGCAAGCCAGCACCGCGCTGGCCGACAGCCACAGCGCGCTGCGTGCCTGGATCCTTGCTCAGCACGCGATGCACATCGATGAGACCGGCTGGCGGACCGCTGGCGACTCGCGCGCGCTGTGGGGCATGAGCACTCCGGAAGCGTCGATCTTCGAGATCGCCGAGCGCTGCAACCGCGAGCAGTTCAACGAGCTGATCGGCGACTACCCCGGGATCATCATCTCAGATCGCTGGCCCGGCTACGAGCACCTCAACGCCGAGCGCCGACAGGTGTGCTGGTCACACCTGCAGCGCGACTTCCGCCGCCACGCCGACGGGCTTGGTGAGCAGAAGACCTTCGGCGAGAACGGGCTCGAGCTCGCCGACCGAGTATTCGCAGCGTGGCGCGCCTACCAGCACGAGCACCACAACCGCGACCAGCTGATCACAGAGATCGCACCAATCCAGACCCAGCTGCGAAGGCTGCTGGAGCGCGCCGGCCGCCAAAGCAAGCGCACACGGCTTCATCGTGTCTTCGCGAACAACCTGCTGAAGATCTGGCCCGCGCTCTGGACGTTCACCATCATCGAAGAGCGCGCGTCGTACTACTCATCTCGTCGAGTCGTTGCCGGAGCGGGTGCGTCTGGTTGATGCTCCGGGCGAGCTTCGTGGTCTCGAGCTGGTCGTGCTCGGGTGGACCACGGAGGCCGGGGAGGTTCAGCTGGTTTGCCGGCTGCGCGATGGCAGCACGGCCGAGATCCCGGCCCGTTGGAGCGATTTGCCGTTGCGTGCGAAGGCGGCAGAGCCGGCGTCTGGGTCGCTCGCGTCGCCGGCGGCGTTGCGGTTGCTCGCGGGGCGGCTTGAGAGTCTGAGCGCGCGTCGTCCGCGTCGTCATCGAGCCTGCGGTGAAAACGGAGGCGATGATGTCAGGACAGCTCGCGCTGGCGGTCAGCGAGGAGGCGATCGCGCCGGCGGCGGTGTGGGAGACGCTGCCGGCGCTGGCTCAGATGCAGGTGGCGCGCAGGCTCGCGAGGCTGCTCGCGGCGCTTGTGGAGGCCAAGCGCGATGAGTGAGGAAGGGAAGATCACCGACCAGCACCGGCGTCGTCGAGCCGTCGTGTACGTCCGCCAGTCCACGCCGACTCAGGTCGAGCGAAACCACGAGTCGCGCGCGAGGCAGTATGCGCTGCGGGAGCGTGCGATCGAGCTCGGCTGGCTCGCTGGGTCGGTGTCGATCGTCGATGAGGATCTCGGGCGCTCCGGCGCCTCGACGGATGGGCGGCTTGGGTTCAAGGAGCTCGTTGCGGAGGTCGGGCTTGGTCAGGTCGGACTGATCCTCGCGCTCGAGACATCGCGGTTGGCGCGCTGCTCGGCGGACTGGCATCAGCTGCTTGATCTGTGCGCGCTGACCTCGACGCTGATCGCGGATGGCGACGGTATCTACTCGCCGGCAGATTTCAACGACCGGCTGCTGCTCGGGCTGAAGGGCACGATGAGCGAGGCGGAGCTGTATCTGATCCGCGCCCGGCTGCAGGGCGGCTTGCGCAACAAGGCCGCGCGCGGCGAGCTGAAGCTGACCCTGCCTGTCGGTCTGGATCGTGACGAGGACGGTCAGATCACGCTCGCTGTCGATGAGCAGGTGCGTCACGCGATCGGGCGCGTGTTCGAGCTGTGGCGCCGGTGTGGCTCGGCCCGCCAGGTGATGGCCGTGCTGGTCGGAGAGGAGCAGCTGTTGCCGCGCCGGCGGCCGGGCGAGCGGCGGGTGCGCTGGGTGAGGGCGACTTATCCCGCTGTTCACGACTTCCTCACTAATCCCGCCTATGCAGGCGCGTTCGTGTTCGGTCGCACCCGACGGGAGAAAACGCTCGGCGATGGCCGCGTGCGTTGCCGCATCCGCGAGCTGCCGCTCGATCAGTGGTCCGTCTGCATCCGCGATCACCATCCCGGCTACGTGAGCTGGGACGAATATCAGGAGACGCGGGAACGGTTGCGCGCGAACGTCCGCCCGCGTGGCGAGGGTGGCGGCGCCGCCCGCGAGGGCGCGGGCCTGATGCAGGGCATCGTGCGCTGTGGACGCTGCGGGCGCCGGATGCAGGTCGCCTACGGGGGCACGGGCGGCAAAGTCTCTCGCTACACGGTGCGCGCGGGGGCGCGACTTCCACGCCACCGGCGGGATTTGCCAGTCACTCGGTGGCGCCAGGCTCGACCGGGCCGTGGCTCGAGGCGGTCACCCCAGCCGGCGTTCGCGCATGCGCCGAGGCGATCGGCGAGATCGAAGCGCGCCATGCCGAGCGGCTCGATAGCAGGCGCCTCGCGGTCGAGCGCGCCACCTTCGAGGCCGACCGCCGCCAGCGCCAGTTCGACGCGTGCGAGCCCGAGAACCGGCTCGTCGCCCGCACGCTCGAGGCGCGCCTGGAAGAGTCACTCGCGGCGCTTGACCGCGAACACCGCGCGCTCGCCGAGCTCGAGCAACGCCAGCCCGAGCCGCTCTCGCCCTCCGAGCGCGACGCGCTCAGCCGTCTCGCCGGCGAGCTGCCGCGACTCTGGGACGCGCCCAGCACCACGGCACGTGAGCGCAAAGAACTCTTGCGCTCGCTGATCGAGGAAGTCGTGATCACCGTCCGCGAGGAGCCACGACGCGCCTGCGTGGAGATCTGCTGGGAGGGCGGCGCGCGCTCGGAGCTCACCGTGCCGCTGACGCGCCGCGGCCGCGAGACCGGCCGAACGCCCGAGTCGACGATCGACCTGATCCGCAGCCTCGCTCGCCATCACCCCAACGATCAGATCGCCCAGATCCTCAACAAGCAGCGACGGCGCACCGGCACCGGCCTGCACTTCAACCAGTCGCGCGTCGCGAGCGTGCGCGAACCCGCCGGGATCCCGTCCGCGCCGCCACCCGATCCCGCCAGCGAGCTGCACACCGTCGAGCGCGCAGCACGAGAGCTCGGGGTCGCGCAGACAACCATCTACCGCTGGCTACGTGCGGGCCTGCTCGGCGGCGAGCAGGTCACCCCGGGCGCCCCCTGGCGGATCCGGATCACCGACGAGGTGCGCGCACGGTTCGTGCCCGACGTCCCCGCCGGATACCTACCACTCAACGACGCCGCGAAGCGCCTCGGCGTCGCTCGCCAGACCATCTTGCACAAGGTCCAACGCGGCGAGCTGCCACGCCATCCAAGTCACCAACGGACGACGCAACGGCCTCAGAATCAAGGTTTCCGGCGAGACCGCTGGACTGTTTGACCAATGACAACCCCGGGAGGGCAGTGTGAACCAAGACCCGACGGGGTCCAGCCAACGAACAACCCAGCCGAACGCGCGCTCCGCAGCCCCGTCATCCACCGAAAACTCTCGCACGGCACCCGCTCAGACGCCGGCGAACGATTCGCTGAGCGCGCCCTCTCCGCCGCCACGACATGCCGACAACAACGACGCTCCCTATTCGAGTTCCTCACCGAACTGATCACCGCCCACACCCGCGGCGACCCATTCCCCGCGCTCACCTGAGCCCAAGGACTGAACGGTTACTGTTTTGTGCAGGGGAGTCAAGGAAGCGTTGGCACCTCCTGGGCCATTCACAGCCCGGGGTGCGATTGACGGCGCAACAGTCGGCCGGAAGCCCTACTCGACGGCGTCGTTGAATCCGCCGCCGTCTAGTACGACGGCGCAGCGCTGCGGTCGCCGCCCGGATCACCCGCCTCGCAGTGCCTGGCGTCGTCGACGCCATCGTGACCCCTCTGCTGCTTGCACCGGCCCGAGCTTCAGTTGAGGATGCGCGCGCCGGAGACTGGGCCGGACGGCGCGGCGCGGCGCGGCGCATAGACGGCGTGGCCTGGGCCCTGGCATCCTCGTAGGCTGGGACCGTAATTGTTGACCGCGCTATCTATCGTGATGGCGAGCGAATCGCTGCGCCTGAGAGCCTGGCAGCGCTGAACGCCGCCTGCCGGCGCGGCGACGGGATCGCGTGGATCGGTCTTTACCGGCCTGATGCGGCGGAGTTTGATGCCGTCGCTGAGCAGTTCGATCTGCACGCGCTCGCGGTGGAGGATGCGGTCAAGGCTCATCAGCGTCCCAAGCTGGGGCGCTATGGCGACATGATGTTCTTGGTACTGCGCCCGGCGCGGTACGTCGATCAGAGCGAGACCGTCGAATTCGGTGAGGTGCACGTGTTCGCCGGACCGCAATACGTGATCACCGTGCGACATAGCGAGGCGCCCGACCTGGCACGCGTCCGCCACAGCCTGGAGGCGCGTCCAGACCTCCTGAGCCGCGGACCGGTCGCGATCGTGCACGCGATCATCGATCGTGTCGTCGACGACTACGGTCCCGTGGTCGCCGGGCTTCAGGAGGACATCGACGAGATCGAAAATGATGTCTTCGACGGCAGCGCCCACGTGTCGCGGCGCATCTACGAGCTCGCTCGCGAGGTCATCGAGTTTCAGCGCGCGACGAAGCCGCTCGACCCCATACTCAAGGGACTGATGACCGGCCCGCGGTAGCGGAGGAGAAGCAGCGCTATCCGGTGCCACAGGGGTTGGGACGCTGTTGCTTCTGGCGCGAGGTGGCTGGCATTTCGACGGTGTCGACGCATCACGGTTCCAGATGCGATCCTCCCGGCATGGCTAAGCTCAACGGTAAGGTCGCGCTGATTACAGGCGCGGCGCGGGGAATCGGTGCCGAGACGGCTCGCGCGCTGGTCAGGCAGGGGAGCAATCTCGTCCTGACTGATCGGGACGGCGAGCCGCTCAACGCCCTCGCGGCAGAGATCGGCGACGAGCGCGTCGTCGCTAGGGTCTGCGACGTCTGCGATCTCGCGTCGATGGAGGAGGCCGTCGCGGCCGGCGTCGAGCGCTTCGGCGGCATTGACCTCGTGCTCGCGAATGCCGGCATCGCCAGCTACGGCTCGGTGATGGCCGTCGATCCCGTGATGTTCAAACGCGTGCTGGACGTCAACGTCCTCGGCGTCTTCCACACCGTACGCGCCGCGCTCCCTTCTCTCATCGAGCGCAGGGGCTACATCCTGGTTGTCTCCTCGCTGGCGGCGTTCGCGCCCGCCCCCGGCCTCGCCGCGTACAACGCGAGCAAGGCCGGGGTTGAGCACTTCGCGAACGCGCTGCGGCTTGAGGTGGCGTACCTCGGGGTCGATGTCGGTACGGCTCACATGTCGTGGATTGACACGCCGCTCGTCCGCGACGCGAAGGCGGACCTCTCCGCATTCCGTCAAATGCTCGACGTGCTTCCCGGCCCGTTGGGAAAAACGACCTCGGTCGAGGCGTGCGTTTCGGCGTTCGTTAGCGGGCTTGAGGGACGCAAGCGCCGCATCTACGTACCAGGCTGGGTCGGCGCGATCGCCGCCGCGCGCTCGTTGGTGACCTCGCGCGCGGGCGACCGCGAGCCGCTGAAGCACGTATCGACGCTACTGCCGCGGATGGACGCCGAAGTCGCTGCGCTCGGCCGCTCTACCAGCGCGCGAAACATCGCGCTCGACGGCGCCCCGTCTAGCAGGCAGACGCGGTGACCACGCACCGTGCATGTTTGAGATGCCCACCGTCGGCCCCAGCCGTGACGGCCCGCGGATCTCGTCCATGCTCGACCGTCACGCCCCGACGCCGCAGGCGGCTGGTTTGCGATCACGGAGGGCCTCGGCAATCTCAAGCTGCCGGTACGTGAGGTTCAGATGCTCAACCGGCGGGTGGCGTTGTCCTCAGGGCCGCTACCAGCATGATCTCAAGTCAACGACGCGGCTTCCGGTTTCGCCCAAATCCGAGCGTGTCCCACGCCTCTCAAGAGCGTCGTCGCCGGTTCTGCTTTGTCGCGGGCAACTCAGCCGGGGGCTGCCGCTTCGGCCAGCCGGAGACCAGAAGAGTCCGCCGGTGGCTCGGGCTTCGTGGTTGGGGCAGTTTGGACGTGCGCTCCCGTACGCGCCGGCGGCAGCGAATTACGTCGTCGTCTCCGAATGGTCCGCTTCGCGTCGAGGCCGCGGTGCGAGGCGGAGCCCCTCCCGTCTACCGTGTTGTCAGCATATGTTCGCACGACCGAAGAAACGTGACCAGGAGGAGCAGAGAGATGGCTGAAACCGAGAAGGCGATCCTTGCGGGCGGGTGCTTCTGGGGTGTACAGGATCTGATCCGTAAGCTCGATGGTGTGACCGGAACGCGCGTTGGCTACACGGGCGGCGACACACCCAACGCGACTTATCGCAACCACGGCTCGCATGCGGAGGCGATCGAGATCCTGTTCGACCCGGAGCGCATCTCCTACCGGGACCTGCTCGAGTTCTTATTTCAGATTCACGACCCGACGACGAAGAACCGGCAGGGCAACGACGTCGGCGCGAGCTATCGCTCGGCGATCTACTACGTCGACGATGAGCAGCGCCGCGTCGCGGAGGACACGATCGCCGATGTCGACGCCTCCGGCCTGTGGCCGGGCAAGGTTGTCACCGAGGTGGAGCCCGCCGGACCGTTCTGGGAGGCGGAGCCCGAGCACCAGGACTACCTCGAGCGCTACCCCAACGGCTACACCTGCCACTTCGTCCGTCCGGGCTGGAAGCTGCCGCGACGCGCGCGGGAAGCGGCGCACTGAGCCAGGCGACTCACCAGGAGAGAAGGGGCGATGACCCGAACGGCAGTATCGAGCGATCAGGCCCCCGATGCGCTCGGGCCCGATAGCCAGGCGATCGTCGCGGGCGGCTTGGTCTTCTGCTCCGGGATGGCGGGGATCGACCCCACGACCGGCGCGATTGCGGACGGGATCGAAGCCCAGACCGAGCAGGCGCTGCTGAACCTCGCCGCTGTGCTCGGCGCCGCCGGCTCGTCCATGGACGACGTGGTCAAGACGACGATCTTCTACGCCAACGTCGAGGACTTCGGCCGCCTCAACGAGGTCTACGCCCGGCACATGCCCGATCCACCACCGGCGCGGTCTGCTCCGGCCCACGTGCGGCTGCCCCGCGGCCTGCTCGTTTCGATCGAGGCGATCGCCGTCCTCCCAAGCCAGTCGACTTAGCTTCTGAGCCGCGCGCAGCACTGCCCCGGGCGCGAAGCGGAGCTCTCGCCCGGCGACACGCCGAGCGAGACTGTCGAGCGGATTACCTCAGGCGGCGCGAGATGAGGAGCTAAGGCCGATCGCCCAACGACAGTCTGCGCATGACCGCGGCAAGCTCGCGGTGCTGGTGGGGACCCGGTTGCTCGAGTCGCTCGACGATGCGCTCGCGGACCGGGCGCGGCATCGCCTGGGAGAGCTTCGCCTTCGCCTCGACCCGGTCGGCGCGAAGCCTGAAGGCGACGGTCTGCGGGGCGATACGCCGGGAGAGCGCAAGGCCACCGCCCTCTAACCGCCACCGACTCTCGCCGAGCACCGCCTCGTGACGCTCGAGCGTTCGGCGCAAAACATCGAAGCGCTCCTCGCCGTCGAGTGGCTGCGGCGTTCCGTGGATGTGGACCGAGAGGTGATTCATGGTGCTTGGGATGTCAGTCAAGTGTGGGCGGTACCAGGAGGCCGAGACGAACCCGTGGGGACCCTCGAAGATAAGGAGTGCCGGGGTACCGGCCTCGATGTCGGCGGACTGCGGATCTGCGCGCGCGAAGTGCCCCACCACAACGACCTGGTCTGCATCTCCCTCCTCGAGCAGGAAGAACCCGTACGTGGCACGCAGACCTTCGTCCCCGCACGTGACCACGCGCGCCCACCCATGCTCTGCGATGACCAGCCGAGCATCGTCGGAGGCCATCGCGTACTTGGGCTGAACGTGCACGGGAGCAAGCCTAGTCGCCTGCTGGGTCGGGGGATGACGCGCTGCAGCCCCTCGCTCTCACACGCCCTACACCTTGTCGTGGAGCCTATTGTGTTCGCGGGAGGGCTCGGTCTGCCCATCGCGGCCGTTGGCGGCGCTCCCGGGGCGGTCAAGCGCCCGGGTTGATCTAGCTTCTGTGGACAGTGGCAGCAGGCCGCTGGGCCACCAGGCTTGCGACTGCTCTGGGCCTGCCCGAGCGCCCGGTTACGCCCTCGTGGTAGCGCAGGACCGTCAGGTCCGGGAACGATGCCAGCAGCTCTTGGCTGTCAAGTAGAAACCGGGGGTCGAAATCGTTTCCGAGGTCCTCGGCGTGCGCCCGCATCACGGTTTCGAAGATCAGGATCCCGCGCGGCGCGAGCGCGTGCGCGAGCGGTTCGAACAGGCTGCGCTGTAGGTAGCTGAATTGCAGGATGACGTCGTAGTGCGCGGCCGGCAACGGGTCAAGTTCGAGATCAAGCCGGAGCGGATTGACCCGGAGCCCCAGATCGATGGCGGCCGCTTGTAGCTTGTCGATGATGACGTCGGAGATGTCTACGGCGTCAACCTCGAATCCGAGCTGCGCGAGATACGCTGCGTTTCGCCCGTCACCGCACGCCACGTCGAGGGCATGTCGACCTACCGTGCCCAACAGCAGCGAGCGATTCTCGATCAGCCGCTGCGCCGGCGCCCTGGGAAAGGCACGCGCTCCCCGATCGGCGTAGCGACGATTCCATCGCTCGCGCTGGCCGCTCGGCTCCAGCGAGGCTTCGCTCACCCCACACTCACGGTTGCCTTCGGCTCGCTGCAGAAGTCATGTCTCCTCGGCAGTATCGGGCGGATCCGCGAAGCGCCGGTCGGCTTTGACGTGATGAACGCGCTCGGCGGCGTTTTCCAACCAGCCCGTGCGCTCGGCGGACACGCAGTCGAACCTTGGAACGTAGGGCTTGATGTCGAGCACCGGCGTCCCGTCGAGCAGGTCCACGCCCGAGATCTCAAGGGTGGAGCCCGTCACTTCAACGAGGCGGACGATCGAGAGTCCGATCGGGTTGGGGTGCCGAGGCGAGCGGGTGGCGAATATCCCGCGCACCGTCTCATCAAGGAACGGGACTACTCGAAGCGCACCAGGCGCTGCGCGGTGCAGGTGGGTTATGAGATGCAGGTGCGAGAAACCATCGAGGTCACGAAGACCGGGCTGAAGCTCTGTCCTGATCTCGACCCGTGCCCGGATTTGGTCGGCGGCTACCGATTGCAACGGCATCCCCTCCAGTCGCGTGAACGGGGAGCGCACGACGCCGACCGGGCAGTAGGTGATGGCCGTAAGGGAATCGTCTGGCTGCATTCCCGCCGAGCCTACCGCGGTGTTGGCCTGGGTCGGGCGTTCTGGCAGGATCTCGGCATGATCGATTTGCACGAGGCGGAGGCCTGACGGCTGCCGACGTGATGCATCGGCATGTCTCGACCCTGGCGGCCTCCGTGACCGTCGGCGAGCTGCGGGAGTATTTTGCGGCGAGCGCGTCGCGCCGGCTCGCGCTACTCGCCGATGGGGAGCGCTACCACGGCTCGATATCCGCCGAGGATCTCGCGGCGGGGATCGACCCTGACGGCCCGGCCGTTGTCCTTGCTGTTCCTGGTCCGACCGTCCATCCTCGGGCGTCCGCGGCTGACGCGCGGGAGCTGGCGCGCGGGCATCCGACCCAAGCCTGCCCGTGGTCGACGACGGCGGAGCGCTGGTCGGGATCATCGCGGTGAACGAGCAGCGCTCGCGATTCTGCGGCACGTGAGAGCAAAGCCCGCAGGCGATTTCGACTACGAGCGAGCTGGCGCGTACGCGGGCCGGCGTCGCATCGAGCCGTGGATCGCGGGGATGAAATCGAGGCTCGTCGTGGCGAACGTGTCCGGACCGCGCTTGCCTTCCACGATCACGTCGCCCTCCTGAGGTGAGAGTGAGTCGACGATCTCGGCTCCCCACTCTCCCTTTACGAACGCGGTGGAGTCGACGACGCCTTTGAGGATCCCGTAGGGATGCTCGGACAGCTCTCCGTAGCCGGGCGCGAACGTGATCGGAGCGTGGACGATCGTAGCGCCGGCGGCTCGCGCCGTCTCGACCAGGCTGCGCGTGTTCTCGAGCATCCCGGTCTGCTCCATCACCGGTTGGACCGCGCCGTGCAGCGCACCACCGTCTGAGGGGAAGTCGTTCTGGTACTCGATCCGAACCACCGCGGTTCGCTTCGGATCAACCGGCACGGAAAGCTCAGCAGCTTGAGCAACAGCAGCGAGCGGACGTGCTCGACGGGTGCGGCAAGCCAGGTCGGGAGCGACCGGCGGCCGGGTGGCGCTATTCGCAGGACAGTTCTGTGC
>Ga0209839_10001340_pt1 | contig 12678 bp, 14 predicted proteins | sample OrgsoiDNA2013050_FD_185800 | JGI IMG/M metagenome (GOLD analysis project Ga0209839, IMG submission 185800) | Permafrost soil microbial communities from the Arctic, to analyse light accelerated degradation of dissolved organic matter (DOM) -... | ecosystem: Environmental > Terrestrial > Soil >... | reverse complement strand
TCCATCGCGCAGTGACGATGGCCAGACTTCGAAAAGCCCGGGCGCGAACAGCACGACAAGGCCGGCCACGACAATGAGCGTGCTCCGCCTCAGCTCGGCGTAGCCGTACAAACCCGTACCGGTCAAAAGGACGACCAGCAAGACGACGTTGCTTGCGACCAGCAACGTCGCCACGCCCGACTTCAGCTTTTCCGGACGCGAGCGCGACGGAAACATGCCGGCAACGACGAGGAAAGCCACAGCGCAGACCGTTGCGAACGCCGTGAACCAAAGTAGCGAAATCGCGTGCGGCTCGATGGCGTCCATCGCTCGTCTGCCTGTTGCTTGACCAAACCCGTGCTCATTCGGCCGGGGTAGCGAATCCGGTCGGCTGTCCCGTCACGTTCGGTTTCGGCGTGCGCGAAGTCTTGCGCATATTGGTTTTCACGAAGCGGGTGTCGTAGCCGTTCAGGAGATGGCCAACCAGACCGCGATTCAGATCGGAAGTGCCGAACAGCCAGTCCATCACCGGAAAGGTCAGGTTCATGTTCCGCTCCATCATGATGGACTGATTGTGATGGGCGGTGTGATGGCGCCGGATCGTGTTGACGAAGGGCGCATGGCGGACGAACCAGTTTTCGTCGACGTGGCAACAGAAGTGCATGAATTCGTAGATCAGGTACATCGATGTCGTCGTCGAGATCAGCAACCAGCCGACGTTGGGCGAGATCAGCCAGCCGAGAACAAGCGCCGGCGGGATCGACATCATCGTGAACGTCACCAGCGCATAGGGCGGAAAAAACGTCACGCGCCAGTCGTGATGGTCGGCGAAGCGCATCTCCTGCTCCGTGAAGAACTGATGATGCATCAGCGTATGCCGGTTGTAGATCGCGCGGAACGCTTTCACCTGAGATGGACGGTGCATGACGAAACGGTGAATCCACCATTCGAAGAAATTGGCCGCGAGAAAGGTTACCGGCACGATCCCGAGTTCCCACCAGCGCAAGTCGCTGATGTCAGCGAAATAAACCGACAGGGCGGTGAATCCGATCACATAGATGACGAAAGCATGGAGCCAGCCATTGTACCAGCCGGCAATGCGGTGGCGGTACGTCGCGCGGTAGTTCCGTTGCCGCTCCGTCATGGGACTCGATGATATCTCCATCCGCCGTCTCCGTTGTTCGCGGCTGATATATCACCGGTCTATTACTTCGGCAACGGATTTTTCGAGTTGTTGAAAGGCATCGGCCGAAAATAGCGCTTGAAGCGATGTCGCTGACATATTTATGGTATGGCAACAAGGGCGCGGACCGAAGAGGCGTATCGCGACCGCGTCGTCATGCGCGTGGTCGCAGGCAAGATCGAAGCCGCTTCGCGACCGACCGCGCGTGCTGACATTCAACGACAGGAGGGCCGAATGAAGCACTATCTGGGAGACCGGACGATCGACGGCGTCAAGGTGACGGTCGATGGGGCGCCGCTCGATCCTCGCGTCGACGTCATGGAGTTCACCAAAAACGGTTTCGAGTGGAGCTATGAGGGGCCTGAGCCACGTCAGCTCGCGCTGGCGCTGCTGGTCGATCATCTCGGCGACAACGCGGCCGCGATGACCGCGGTCGAGACCTTCATGCGCGCCATCGTTGCGAATTTCGAAAACGAGTGGGAAATGACGTCGGATGATATCGATCTGGCGCTGACCGCACTTGACGGCAAGGCGGTCGCGTAAATGGCGCTCCAGTATCGCGCCGCGGTGCTGCATGCACCGAAAACGCCGCTGTCGGTCGAAACCGTCACCGCCGCGAGTTTGAAGCCGACCGACGTGCCGGTGCGGATGATCAACGACGCTTTGCCGCGCTGAAGCCGGGCAAAACCATTCGCCGCGTCTTACGTTCGATTGATTGGGGCTCAGGTATCGATCGTCTTGCGCGCAAAATCCTCGATGTAGTCGATCAGCCGGTCCGACGCGGTCGCCGCGGCCTTGATTTTCTTCTGCGAGACCGCCTGTGCGACCGCGGCGTGCAGCTTGGCGGCAAGCGGCAGATCCGCGACTTCCTGATAGTGCTGATACCAGAACCGCCGCGACAACGCGTTCATCAGTCCCATCGACCGCCGGGCGAATTCGTTTCGTGCCGCTGTCGCGATCAGGATGTTGAAACGCTGGTCGAGACGCATGAATGCGATGTCGTCAGACTTTGCGGCGGCGACGAGCATGGCTTCCGCCACCTCGGCGAATTCGCGGCGTTCGTCCGCTGTGGCGCGTTCGGCCGCCAGGCTCGCCATCAGGCGCTCCAGCTCGCGCCGCACTTCGAGCAGCCGCAATTGCAGCCTCAAATTGATCTCGGAGACCATGATGCCGCGCCGTGGCATGATCACCACCAGCCCGTCCCTCGCGAGGCGCTGCAGGGCTTCCCGGATCGGGGTTCGGCCGATCTTCAGACGCACCGCAAGAGCCTGCTCCGACAGCACGGTTCCAGGCAACAATTGCAGCGTGACAATCATCTCTTCAAGCTCGCGATAGGCGCGATCGGTCAGCGTGCCGTCGTCTGCCTCGATGGTCCGAGACCGGCGTTTTGTCGATGTTTTCGATTTCAAATCGGTCCTCACATCCGCCGGCGAAGCGGCGAGCGAGCAGGCTTGGGGTACGTCCATCCCAAGCGTATATTGGTCGTATATCATGACGCAACAGCGCGGGACGACCGCCGCACTTGATCCGACCGGAATTGCGCCGAACGGCGGGTCGAAATCAGGCCCGGTGCAGAAGGTGCGCGCTCAGCTCCTCCAAACCCACGTCGTCTCGCAAGTACCGGAAATTCCGGTGGGATTTCAATGGCATCCGCTTGGACGGGAATGTGGAAGCCGGCTCACCAGAAGGCTTTGTGAGATCGTGAGGCCATCACCGGTTTGACGTCACTGGCGCGGACCCCTGAATCAATCTTGTACAAGACAACCCCATGCGCCAACAGGATGCCAGCCAAGGCTCCGATCAGAAAAATACGATTCAACATTACTCTGTGTTCCCGAATACTCAATTCAGCCCGCGGACAGCGAGCGGGCGAAGCGCACTGATAGATGCGCACATCGAGCTCTGCCTCCAGTGCACAGTAGATAGGTTTCGGTGGGCGATTCGTCACCACACGTTCAGACAAAACTTGATGACGATCTGTTGAATCGCTTTTCGTTCAACCGGACGACGCGCGGCAAAAGCGTAACATCTGGAACCGTGTCTGACGCGGAGTCGAAAAGCCCGATCACGGACAATCACGATGATTCACAAAGCAGATGCGCAGTTGCGGCGTTCGTCGCCGACGAAGTCGTAACCGGTAGCGTTGCTGAACAGGCGCGGGCTCCTGGCGGGAGCGGCGGCTGAGTACAAAGGTCCTTGTAGTCCGAAGCGGCAGCGGCAATTTGGCGCCTCGGATCATGATCCTCGCCAGGGAGATTGCGTCAGCCTGCCAGCGGTGTAGAAAATCCGGCGACAAGCTTGACCAGGTCGGCCTGACGAGCAACGCCGGTTTTTTCAAACAAACGACTGAGGTGGGTCTTGATGGTGGTGACCGCAACACCCAGCGCCGCCGCCACCTCGGGGACGCCGCCGATATCGACAATGGCAAGCAACACGCGCAGCTCGGTCGGCGTCAACTTGTACATCTCGCCAATAACTTCGGGAGGAGCGAAAGCCTCCAGGGCTGCCTTGCGAATGAACAACGCGGCGACCGCGTTGTAGGCAAGGCAGGCGACGCGCCGTGCGCCTGAGGTCAACGGTAGCACGTGAGCGACGTAGCGCACGCCGTCATGCGCGGTCAACGGCAGGGCGATACCCTTGACGCCAAGAACCGCGTCGCCCGCATTTGCGGCGACCAGGATCTCGCGCAAGGCCGTGTTGATCGCCGGATCGCCGGCAACGAGCCGGCCGCAGACCGCGCGCATGAAGTCGGCGGCCTCGAGAATGGCATTGCCGGCGGCGTTGGCATGGACGATCTGGCCGTTGACGTCGACCAGGATCATGCCGGCGCTCAGCCCATCGAGGATATCCGAAAAGCAGACCGTCTGGGCTTGCTTGAGATTGATGGTCTTGCCGATCAGCAATGCGCGACGAACGTGGGGTACCAGCAGCGCCATGCGCCGGCGCATTTCATCGTCGACCAGACCGCTCGCCTCGTGCCGAGCGACACCGAGAAAGGTGCAACTTGTCGCCGATTTCTCGATCACCACGCTCGCGACGTCGACCCAGCCATGTGGCCGCGCCCACTCGCGATAAAAGCGGCCCCGGCGAAATTCGTCATGGGGTACGAGCTGCGCAGCACTCACGACCTGCTCCACGCCGAAGTACGGCAAGTCCGCGGTCGGATCGAGTCTCGGATAGCTCTCTGAATAGACCTGGAGGCTGTCCGGATCGGCCCCGACATAACAGTACAGATTATCGGATTTGCCCAGAGAATGCTTCGAGAGAAGGCCTCCCGATTGACCGCCGCTAAAACGCGCAATTTTTTCGAGGACGTCGATGCGTTGTGCGGGGTCGAGCGCGGCGTCGTAAATATCGCCAATAAGCGCCGAAAATTGCTCTTTATCGTTCATGGCTCTTAGCCTCAAAATGCAATAACGCGGAAATGAAATGGCTGTCGCAGGCGGAGAAACATTACGATTCAATGGCATTTCCAAGGCGGTATTTCCCCACCTCTCACGTTGCATAGCGCAAAACGGCGATGTAGCGCTGTGATCTATCTCACTCATTGATCGTTGCTGCCCGCGATCATCAAGTCTTGACCTGGCGTCATCCGATCGGGGGAGGTGGGCGTGGTTTGTTCGAAGGCAATGGCCTGTTCAAGAAAGGTGGCGTGTTCAAGAGATCGTAATCGTCCGTCGTCTGTTCGAATGACGACGGCATGTCGCCCGAGTCATATGTTCGCGCGCACGCAAACATAGCGAGGCAGGTTCGATGCGCGCATTTAGAACCGAAGCGGCACCGCTGTCCGACCCGATCGTCAGTGCCGTGCGATGGAATTGGAAAAGCCGACGACTGTATTCCCGGTTGCGCAATTTCGCGCGGCTCCTCGCGTCCGGCATGCTCGATATCCGTAACGGCCTGGTCAAGGCGCTACGTGATTCACGAAGCCTGTTGGCGGCTCGCGTGATCGATCAGAACCACCATCTTGTTCAAGACTACCGATGTATCGGCGTTCTTCATTGCGCTGACGATGCGGGACTTGAACCGCGCAAACCGAACTGACGGAGAAATGATTTCATGGCGTGGCGAACTAATTTCATGCTGGCCGTCCTGATGATTGTCCTTGCATTTTCTCACCTCCTCGCTCTGCAGAAATTGAACGCAATGCAGCGCGAGAGGCCGGCTGCAGTCGATTTGCTGGCAGACTAGAGCGCCTTCAAGCGAAAGCCTGCCCCGGACTTGATCCGTGGTGGAGACCGGTTCGCGTCAAGAAAACGCGTCAAATCAAGAATCCGCAGCCCCGTTTCGCTTCCATCGAAACGCAAAGGCTCCAGAACCCGCCGCCTTCGCGAGTGCTGCCTTACAACGGCAGCCCGACGCTGTGCAGCGCATCCAGAACGCGATCGCAATAGGGCTCTGGCAGCGGTGGCATGCCTTGCTGCAAGTCGGAGATGGTCAGCCCCGGATAGCCGTCCCGCAGGGCCGTGACGCTGCGACGAGCTTCGGATTCGGCACCAACCAGCACATAAGCGGGACACATGGTGCGATGGATCCAGCTTGCCGACGGATGCGCGGCCAGCGCGCGCTGCTGCCATTCCGCGGCTTCGAGATAGCGGCCGGTCTCAAAATGCGCGCAGCCGATTCCCACCATGCTATTGAAGGCGAGGCAGTCGTCGGGAGCGAGATCGAGCGCAATCTTGAACCGTTCGATGGCCGATTCGGCATCGCCGTTGTACACATCGATCCATCCGCTGCGGCTCCACGCCCAGGCCGAGCCGCCGTCGATCGAAAGCGCCTTGCGGATCACTTGATCCGCTGCGTCGAGGTCGTGCAGAAAGGTGAGGGCGTTGCCGAGAATGGCAAGCACTGTCGCATCTCCGGCGAGATTCTGCGCCTTTCCAGCCAGTTGGGCGCTTCGCGCGCGATCCTGGTCCGGCGTGGCGGCGAAATGATAAATGACGCGCTGTCCATATGCCCAGGCGGCGAGCGCCGTAGCCAACGCGTGGTCGGGGTCGCGCTCCATCGCCCGTTCCAGCAGGTCCAGCGCGCGGACGTTGCCGTCGGCGTTGAGCGAGAGAACGCAAGGCATCGCCCGCAGCGCCAGATCGTGCGGGCTCAGATCGGCGTCCGGCTTGCGGCCGGCGCGATCGATTTCCGCCAGGCGCAAGCATGGCTGCAGCGCCGCGACGATTCGGGTAGCGAGATGCTCGTCGGGAGCCGCGTCGCCGCCGAGTGCGCCATCGCAGCGATGCGCCGACAGATGATCACCGGTTTCCGCATCGATCAGCCGGAAGGTCAGACGTGTTTGCCGATCCGATCCGCGAATCATGCCCGTCAGCTGGTAGCGCGCCGAGCCGGGCCGGTTGGTCACGGAGACGCCGGCCCGCGTGAGAGCGGTTGCGAGCTCATCCGCGATGCTGCGCGCGAGGTCGCTGTTCTCCGGGATCGCATCGATCGGACCCAGCGCGATCGTCGGCCGATCGCCACGGGAGACGAGCAGCGAGGGCATCGATGTTAACGCGCCGACGAAGACAGCCTGCCGCTTCAAGGTCTGCGACGGGGTTTCGCCGTAGCGGCGACGGTACTCGACGGAAAACCGCCCGCAATGCGCCAAACCGTAGCGCAGCGCGACGTCAGTCACTTTGGCGTCGGGCAGGCCCCGCAGCAGTTCGCGGCGCGCGCTGTCGAACCTGATATCGCGAAGTGCCGCGCGCGGAGCTTTTCCGAGAAAGATCCGAAATTGCCTTTGCAGGGTTCGACTGGATACACCGGCGACGCCAGCCAGTTCGGTCACGCTCCAGTCGCGCCCGACATTTGCACGCATCGCATCGAGTGCGCGGCGGACGGCACGCGGCAGCAGAGATTTGCTCGAAGGGTCTTGGGCGCGTGCATTCATTGGGGGCACTCCGACAATACGACGATGAAAACCAGATACATCGAAAAATTTCTCGATCGGGATAGCCCTGTCGCAAATTGGATAGGCGCCATGCCGTGGCCGGATCTAACTCTGCGGATTATCAAATCTGAAATCATTTCAGGAGAATTTCAATGGCAGGCCTGGTTGCAGTTATTTATGGGAATCGGCGGCTACGTCGTGTTTCTCGTGACCATACCGTGTGCGATCGGGTTCGTCGGCAATCCGGTGGCTCCGAAGTCAATCGATACGGGCGTGGCGGGCCCGCTGATCGAGAGCATCCTTATCAGTACCATGCTCCCCGGTTTGTTCGCCGTACAACACAGCGTGATGGCGTGGCAAGGCTTCAAGCGCTGGCGGACGCGCGTCATATCGCCATCCACCGAACGGAGTACGTCCGTGCCATGCGTTGACAAGTAACTGCATCCGCGACCGCGCCCGATTCAAGAAAAGCATCAGACCCCGCAGAATCCAGGAAGGAATAATCATGTCGCCATCTCCTGCCATCCAGAAGGCCGAGGCCGGCCGGCCCGATCTCGGAGCGTTGAAGCTTCGCCAGCATGCCGCGTGGTCGTCCGGCGACTATGCCGTCGTCGGCACGACGCTGCAGATCGTCGGTGAAGACCTGTGCGAAGCCCTCGATCTGCGCTCGGGACAGAAGGTTCTCGACGTCGCCGCCGGAAACGGCAATGTCACGCTGGCTGCAGCGCGCCGCTGGTGCGACGTCGTGTCCACCGACTATGTGCCGAGCCTGCTCGAGCGCGGCCGACTGCGCGCCGCAGCCGAGGGTTTGTCGGTCGAATTCAAGGAGGCCGACGCGGAGGCGCTGGGCTTTGCCGACGCCAGCTTCGACATTGTCGTGTCGACCTTCGGCGTCATGTTCGCACCCGATCATGACAAGGCGGCAGCCGAGCTTGCGAGGGTGTGCAAGAGCGGCGGTAAAATCGGGCTGGCCAATTGGACGCCGGAAGGTTTTATCGGGCAGCTCTTCAAGGTGCTTGGCAAGTACCTGCCGCCGCCGGCCGGTTCGAAGTCGCCGCTGCTGTGGGGCTCGAGGGCGCACATCAGCGAGATGTTCGGAGCGGCGGCGCCTTCCATCCGGACCGAGTCACGCATCTTCGCGTTCCGCTACCGATCGCCAGAGCACTTCGTGGAAGTTTTCAAGAACTATTATGGGCCGACGCTGAAAGCCTTTGCTGCGCTCGACGAGGCGAACCAGCGGGCATTGGGAAACGATCTGCTCGCGCTGATCGGGCGGATGAACCGCGCTGAAGACGGCACGATGGTCGTTCCGAGCGAATACCTTGAAATCGTGATCACAAAGCGCTGATCAAACACTCTCTTTGGCGAGGAGGTGCGCGCAGCCGTCCGTCGGACGACCGATCGGTCGTTCGATCGGAGGTCGAGGCTTGGCATAACTTTCGCTAACCTTGCCTGCGCGGAAGGAACGCTGACGCCATGATCGAAGACGAGTCCGGGCGCATCGAGTATGACGAAAGCGGGGAGGGGCCTGCCGTCGTGCTTGTGCCGGGATCATGCAGCACTGGTGCCGCATGGCGGCCCGTCATTGCGCAATGGCAGAACGGTTTCCGCTGTGTCACCACCAGTCTGCTCGGTTATGGCGGCACTGTCGAACGCCGTATCGCTCTCGATGCCGATATCGCTCACGAGGCAGAGGTTCTGGAAGCGGTGATCCGGCGCGCGGCCTGCCCGGTGCATCTCGTCGGCCATTCGTTCGGCGGCTTGACCGCGCTCGCCGTCGCGTTGAGAGGGCGGGTGCAATTGCTGAGCCTGACGATCGCCGAAGCTCCCGCGCCGGAAATATTGCGGACGATGGGCGAGTATCGGCACTATCTCGCATTCCGCAAGATGACCGAAGCCTATTTCAGGGCATTCCAGGCCGGCGAGACCGCCGCGATCGAACAGATGATCGACTTCTATGGTGGCGTCGGCACCTTCTCCAGTTGGCCGGATCGTGTTCGCGAATACGCCGCTCGGACCACGCCGGTCAACCTTCTGGACTGGGCAAGCGCCTACGGTTTCGAGCTAACGCCCGCGCTGCTTGCGACTGTCGAGGCTCCGACTCTTGTGTTCTGGGGCGAGGCCAGTCATCCGGCCGCGAAACGCGCGAACGAACTTCTGGGACAGTGCATACCGAACGCCGTAGTCGCCACCATCGCGGGAGCGTCCCATTTCATGATTTCGACTCATGCAAAGGAGGTGGCCGGCATGATCGCACAACAGGTGGCTCGAACAGATCGCAACGGCAGATCGGCAGTCGAACTCAACCAGTGACGGCCGGAATCCGATCCAGCTTGGCTGAATCAGACTCGCCGCTTCTGTCTTGTTCAGGTGTGATCTTTGTCGAAAACCGGTTTCCACTTTGCCGGATAATGTCGTAAACGAATTGGGCGACAGCGCATTCGGCGGTGAGAGCGACGAAGGGGAACCCGGATCAGCGGGTTCCCCTTCATTGTAATTTCCGAATTGTAATTTCCGAAATTTGCGCTGTCGCCGGCGATTTTGGCCGTCGAATGAACCGAGCGCTATTCGGCGATGACTTCGCCGGAGCCGCCGAATTCGGCCGGGAAATCCTTCAGCTTTGGCAGCCCGTCCCGCATCGGCAGCACCGTCTCGGCATAGTTGACGTGAACGCCGGGGACGAAGACAAGCGTCGGGATCGTGGCGGTGAATACGTCGACAAGGCCCAAGGTCGGATGATTGGTCATCAGGTGTCCGCCGCATTTGCTGCAATACTGGCGCTCGCTGAGCGGGGTCTTCTGGAATGTAGCCACGTGCTCGGCGCCCGATGTGACGCGCACGGAGTCCGGCTTCCAGAGGCTGAAAGCGTTGACAGGTCCGCCGGACCATGAACGGCAGGAGCTGCAGTGACAATAACCCATCGCCTCCGGTGAACCGGTGGCCTCCAGCTTGACGGTGCCACAGAAGCAACTTCCAACGTGAGCCATTGTTCTCCCTTTCGAGTTTTGCATGTTGCAGGTTCGCAAGCAGGCGCTGCGGACCACTGATTTCGTGATTTTGCGTTAGCAAAGCGATTGGTGCTCCGCGTCCATCGATAGGAGGACATGGAGCCGCGACAATATCAGGCTGCGGCCCGCAGATTCAATAGCTGTGACAGCCAAGTATCTCCAGGATCGGTTGCCGCCGGAATTCCAGCGAGAATGTTTGGAAGCCTGGATTCAGAGGCCGAGCTGGTTTCCGGCAGCGGTACTCACATCCTCCGACTGCAGGACGCGGCGCGTTTCGAATAACGTTACGGTCCCGTCGAATCCCGCGGCATGCGGGATCGTCAATTGGGCAGGTTGGACGTGCTTATCCGTCCTCGTCATTGCGTTCGAAGAATTTTTCGAGGAGCTTCCGGTGAGTAATGAGACCGCTATTTCATCTTGCAAGCTGGCGCTGGCATGCGCGGATTTTTTGTGGAGCCAGGACTCTATGCTGCGAAGCCTCGGCCTGGAGCGGCTATCGATCAAGCCTGGGCACGCCAGGGTCGCGATGACCGTGCTGCCTGCCATGGTCAACGGCATCGGCATCACGCACGGAGGTGCGATCTTCACCTTGGCCGAGACGACATTTTCGCTGGCGTCCAACAGCTACAATGAACGGACGATAGCCGCGCATTGTTGCATTTCGTATCTGCACCCGACCAGGCTTGGCGACCGCCTGGTTGCGACGGCGACGCAGATTGTACGTTCCGCACGATCCGGCATCTACGATGTCAGCGTAACCCTGGAGAATACGGTGATAGCCGAGTTCCGCGCACATTCGCGCGTCGTTGGCGGCGCCCTGCTGCCCGCCGTGCAAAGTCGCACCGCCGCGGAATCCGTCAATCAATAGACTTTCAGTATTTCCGGTAGACCCGCCGGAATGAGGGACGCTTCGCGTTCTCGCCGAAGCGTCTTGAACTTGGGGCCCAGCGCGCCGGCGCTGGGCCCTTTTTTTAGTTCAAGCTACACATGCCGAACGGGAGAGCCGAAACTTAGCTGTAGATCTCGAACAAGCCCGCGCCGCCCTGGCCACCGCCGATGCACATGGTCACGACGCCCCACTTCGCCTTGCGCCGACGGCCCTCCTGCAGAATGTGGCCGGTAAGCCGCGCGCCGGTCATTCCGAAGGGATGGCCGATGGCGATCGAGCCGCCATTGACGTTGTACTTGTCGGGATCGATGCCAAGCTGGTCGCGGGAATAGAGGCACTGGCTGGCAAAAGCCTCGTTGAGCTCCCAGAGATCGATGTCGCCGACTTTCAATCCGTGGCGCTTCAACAGCTTGGGCACGGCGAAGACGGGACCGATGCCCATTTCGTCCGGCTCGCAACCCGCCACCGCCCAGGCGACAAAACGGCCGAGAGGTTCAAGACCGCGTTTTTCGGCGTCCTTGGCTTCCATCAGGACGACGGCCGCCGCGCCATCCGACAGCTGGCTGGCGTTGCCGGCCGTGATGTATTTGCCGGGACCTTTTACGGGCTCGAGCTTGGCGAGGCCTTCGATGGTGGTCTCCGGCCGGTTGCACTCGTCGCGATCGACGACATAATCGACAATGCTCTCGGCCTTCGTCGCCTTGTCGACCACCTTCATTTTGGTCTTCATCGGGACGATTTCGTCCTTGAACTTGTTGGCCTGCTGGGCTGCGGCCATACGGCGCTGCGATTCCAGCGAGTACTCATCCTGGTATTCGCGGCTGAGCTTGTAGCGCTCGGCGACGATATCGGCGGTGTCGATCATCGCCATGAAGATGTCGGGCGCCGCCTTGAGCAGATCCGGATCGATCGACTCCTTCGGCGTGCCGCCTCCGGGGACCGAGATGCTTTCCACGCCGCCGGCAACGATACAATCGGCGCCGTCGGAGCGAATGCTGTTCGCCGCCATCGCAATGGTCTGCAGTCCCGACGAGCAGAAACGGTTCACCGATACGCCGGCGGTCGATTTCGGCATGCCGGCTAGCAGCGCGGCCTGGCGGCCGATGTTGGGTGCGCCATGCGCGCAGTTTCCGAGGTAGCAATCCTCGACGTAATCCTTGTCCACGCCGGCGCGCTCGACGGCGTGCTTGATGGCGTGGGCCGCCATCGACATCGGTGGGGTAATATTGAACCCGCCGCGCCCGGATTTTGCCAGCCCGGTACGGGCATAAGAAACGATAACGGCTTCACGCATTTTTTTCTCCCTTTGAGGTGGCCGATTATGGCGCGCAAAAAAATTGTAATCGTAGACATTTTTCCCTGTTTAGGCCTCCGTCGGCGAAACCACAACCGGCCTGGACCCTTAAAAAACCGGGCGCAAGGGCATGCTCCGAGACCAGGACGCGTTGCGGTCATCCGCTGATTGTGCAAGCAACGCCACTGACGTCGCGCTATGCGCTCAGGCTGGGCGGTGAGGTGGGCTCGATGCGGCGGCGGCGCGCGCCCGCGGACCCCGGCCGACTTCCCCCGCTTCGCCAATTCGAAACGGCTTCGTCGGAGCGGATCGACATGCGCGCTGAATTCGAGGGCGGCCTGAAAGGCAGCGCCGACGTGCGCTGCCTTTTGCTACCGATCCGGACATGGCCCAGGATATGGCCCCGTCCGATCAAACGGCCGGCGCGTTTCGTCTCGGGCTTGCTAG
>Ga0209839_10001339_pt1 | contig 12682 bp, 9 predicted proteins | sample OrgsoiDNA2013050_FD_185800 | JGI IMG/M metagenome (GOLD analysis project Ga0209839, IMG submission 185800) | Permafrost soil microbial communities from the Arctic, to analyse light accelerated degradation of dissolved organic matter (DOM) -... | ecosystem: Environmental > Terrestrial > Soil >... | reverse complement strand
GAGCTATCCGCGACAATACCGTCTCATTCCCGTCGCAGGTTCCCGTGCTGTTAAAGGATGTTCCATCCGGCATGCAGTGGCGCACAGTGTTGCTTTACTTTGTTCACGGGTGGAGTTCTTCCCAGATTGCGCTGCGCTTCAGAGTCCCAAAGCATCGCATCTGGAAGATTGTAGAACAATGGGCCGTGCGCGCCCTGAACCATGGCTACCTTCAAGTAATAGACGCTGATGCGTTTACCCATTGCTGCAACAAGTGCCTGCAGAGCGGCACGAAATACTACCACGAGACAAAATGGCAAATGCCGCTGTGTCCTAATCCAGGCGGGACAACAGGAACCCTGGATCTGGGTATCCTTGCCACGACCGCCAGCTTCAGTACCGATTCGCAGCAGAAGTATCACCTGCTTCGTCCCGTGCCAGTTCCAAGCTTGTCCCAGTACTCGTAGCGGTTCGGATCTGAGGGATGCAACGGCGTTATCCACCTTAAAAGCCGCTTCGACTTGCAGCGAGCGTTGGGGGGGCGTCCTCCGCTTTCACATCTTGCGGCTGACCCCAAAGGAATTGCCTTGTCAGCCGCAGGGACCAGATGACGACAGCCCTGCGGTAAGAATTAGTCAAACACGCCGACGGCGCTATGTCATTGGACGCGAGCCGTCTTCCAAGGTTGAAGAGGGTCGATGGCGGCACGAATCACAGTTGTTATTGCATTTCGGTGTGCGAGTTCAGAGTGCAATGATGAACGCAAGGACGGTAACATAACATAACACAACAGTCGAACACGTGGAGTCATCCTCGCAGGACGGGATGGCCTTTCATCGGATTGGCGAAGTTGTGCTTTGACTTTGTAGAGGGATGCCGAGTTGGGATTCTTCGGGTCGGCGAGTAACCTTCTGCGCACTGCATCTCAATACTTCTCAATACCGAGTCTTCCAGCCGCGGACGTGTTCTCTATCTGCTCGTTGTAGTGATGATCTCAGTTCGGTGGACTTCGCAGCAGCGAGCCTCATCTCGGTGGCCGCAATGTTCTGCCTTAAAGTAAATGCTTTTGTTCCACCGGTCTCTGCCTGGAAAGTTGACGACCCGCAGAACTGGGTTGATCTGGTGGCGCTCGAGGATAACCGCGCCTGTTGTGGGACGCCCGGCAACTCGCTCGCGAACGCAGGACAGCCGCGATTTGGCGGCGGCTGCAACTTGAAAAGCTGTACGATCTCAGCCGCCGCGTCTTTTTCAAGCCGCGACTGTGCACCTGCTGCACCCAAAGGAAGCACTCCAGGTGCTGTAAGTCATTGAACAAACGCGGCCCTAACCGGATATTGACAAGCCCGGAGTTGGTCCGCGTGTAATTGATTGTCATCTTCATGCCTTCTTTACGATTTAGTTCGTACACTGAAACTTCTCATGACGAACTGTTGTCACAAGCAGCTGCCAATTCAGCGGATCACGCGATAAGGCAACCGTGAGAAAGCTAGGCGCACATGTGCCTTGAGAGAAAGAGATGACGATGTTCAACACTGTTTCCAAAGCGAAGAGAGCAGCTCTATCACTGGCGGCCTTCGCAGGGTTCATCCTGAGTGTGCAGAATTCCTTCGCCCAGGTCCCAAATACGAGAGCTGCTGAGTCGAATATCCAGGTCAGGCCCTGTCGAAACGGACCATTGGAAAAAAACCTCATGCCGCTGAACACACTGCCATGCAGGACTCGGCCGGCCGACACGAAGGAACTCACGAGCAGGCAAGTTAAGAAACTCGCCGCCGCCGCGAAGTCACCCGATGATCATCTAACCGTGGCCAGGTATTACAGAATGCAGGCCGATCAGTTGGACGCACAAGCGGCGCAGTATGAAGAGGCCGCCGCAGCTCTGGAACACGGCCCGGCTGTAAAGAATCTTACGGCACCGACCACAGCGCCGCGCTACCAGTACTTTGCGAAACAGCTGCGGGGACAAGCAACATTAGATCGTACAATGGCGGGATCACAGGATCAAATCGCACAGGCCACGGCACCGGCTCAGATGAGCGCCCGCTAAGACGCCCGCCGCAGCCCATTTGATTGGGCCGACGCCACGGAGGGCCGTCGGCCTCTCTCGAACTTCGGAAACCGGCATCGATTGCGTCCGCAGGACGCGGCCAGATCATTGACTAGCGTCGCTGATACTCGGTTCGTTCAGGGAAGCGGAGTATCCGCGTACGTTTATGCATTACCTGCGAATGAGGCTCGGCGGCAATGCTGCCGAACCCTCGATGGTCCGGTTACGGTTTCTCAGCTTGACCAGCGCCGGTGCCAGTTTGAGCGTTGTGAAAAGCAGAATGAAGTGGCTGTTTTGGAAGCTCGTTAATCGCCCCAGCGACATCCATATTTGCCGTTGAGACCGTCAGCCATTCGTTTGCGGGCTTAAGTCCGTTTCTAACTAACAGATCGTCATAAAACGCCGCGAGCTCTTCCGCGTGATCCGCTTTGTCGGAATAAGCTTTGTACATACGGGCAGCATAGTCCGCTCCCGTCGGAAATTTAGGGTGATAAAACGAGCAGTACTTTGCATAATCAACCATTTCCGCGTCCGCTTTTGCGCGATACACCTGTTTCTCATGATGGAAGTACTCCGCCAGTCTTCGATAGTCAGCGCCATCTCGCGCTGTCGCTACCAGCCGGTGCAGTTCTTTGAGGCTATAATGCGGCTCTCCTTGTTGTCCAATTGCCCGGCCACTTGAGATAGTCCCCATGAGTGCCAGCGTTGCAATGTAGGTAAGGATTGCTATTGGCTTTCGAATCATGCTGAATCGTCTCCTGCAATTGAAGTATGGAAGGACTAGCGTGAAGAACGCATAAGTGAGTTCACTTATTTATGCGTTGTCACGGTGGACCTGGCGATTGTCGCGTATCTCTTCTTGGTAGCCGAATGGAGGAGAGGAACTGTGTTTCATTTCAGACTACATAGAAACGCAGGCGCTCAGACCAGCCCTACGGTTCCGCGAAGGCTTCCGAGTCTTCGGCAACCTCGCGGGAGTTAGAGCGTGACGAGGCACTGTCGCGGCGAGTGGATGTGATTCCGAATATAGGGTGCTATTAATAGCCAATCCGGTATCGCGGTAATCGGTTCCGTAGAGACCGCTTCCCAATGCGTGTGGCTGCCACTTCACCTTCGCGATGAGCCTGCGAGATGGAAAATTGATGATGGCCTATCGCCGCACTATCGAGCCGAAAGGCAGAGTCGATTTGAGAGATGGCGGGAGATCATCGCAGCCTGACGACAGTGTGGAATTGCAATCCGTGTTCCGCTCTGTCCCTAGTCAACACCACTTCCAGTCCTGTCCTATGCGACGTCTTCCGTACCGCAATATGACAGCGCCGCTGGGAGCCATACCCGGCTGTAGGCGGAGGAGCATGTAACTGTCGATGTCTTCAAGAATGTACCGCTATCGAGGATCACTCACCAAGACCACCTCGTGTCCGGCTCTCCTCAGGCGTTTCGCTAAACGTTTTCCGTAGGTCAGAGGCCACCAGCTCAGACCACCACCTATCAAGATCAACGAATGTGGGCGCAGGGCATCGTGAATGCACTGGCGAGCGTCACGACACAATCGAATATCGATTTGGGTCTCAATCGACTCTTCTTCACAAAAGCTACGGAACTGCCGCAAGCGGAACTCGGGATCGACGCCGGGTTTGTCTATAGGCAGAGGATATGGAACGACATGGGCGACCAGGATCTGGATGCTAGCCCCAAGTTGACGAGAGAAATGCGCTGCCTTGCCGAGGGCGTGAAGAGTGTCCGGCGTCGTTGTGAACAGAACCGTGATCGGCAGTTTGCCGGAGTATTCGCTGGCCGGCTCTCTTGACGAATCATATGTAACAGATTCATAGTGTTTGCTTTGCTTCCCGTAGCTCTTCGGCATGAACATGACCCCGACTATGAAGATAAGACGGTGCGCCTAAAGCGGGTCTTAGAGAGAACTAAACTTCCGCTAAGGATTCCCCGAAAAGCGATATCCCACCCGCCACTCCGTGAGCACATAACGTGGTGTGCTTGGATCTGGCTCTATTTTCTTTCGAATTTGATTCACAAATACGTGAAGGTAGGGCAATTCGTCGGCGTATTCCGGTCCCCACACGATTTGGAGGAGCTTTCCGCGTGAAATCGTCACGTTGGGGCGAGTCGCCAGATAATGCAGCAGGTCGAATTCTTTCGGCGTGAATCGAACATCTTTGCCATCAACCAAGACATGCCGTGTTTCGCAGTTGATCTCGACGTTGCCAAAGCGGATCGTCGCGGGACCATTGGATGTAAGATACGAAACCCTGCGGAGGCAGGAGCGAATTCGCGCAAGAAGCTCCGGCATACTGAAGGGCTTCGCGACGTAATCGTCTGCTCCGGCATCCAGGGCAGCGACTCTATCTGCTTCGCTGTTTCGCACGGTTAGCATGATGATGGCGATATCGGATGTTCGCCGAAACTCCGCACAGGCTTCCAATCCGTTCATGCCCGGCATATTGACATCGAGCAGAATCAAATCAAACCGTTCCTCACGAAACCTCTGAAAAGCCTCCTCGGCAGATGTTGCCTCGACCGCGAGATAATCTTCGGGGCTTAGGGCGGTCTTCAGCACTCGCCGGATTTGCGGCTCATCGTCTACGATCAGTATTTTGCCCTTCATGCTCTGCTCTGAAGATGATCTTTCTGTCTAGACTCTGGGGATCTATCGACCGAAAACGTAATGTAAAACGTTGCACCCTTTCCAGCCTGACTATCAACCCAAATGCGGCCGCCCTGGGCCTGGATAATCTCTCGCGTGATGTTCAACCCCATTCCGGTGCCGGGAACTCGATTCCGCACGTCCGGTCCGCGATAAAACTTCTCGAAGATCCGCTCTTGATACACCTTCGGGATACCAGGACCACGATTGGAAATCCCGACAACAACAAACCCTTCGTGTCTTCGCACGGCCACGCGAATCTCGGAATCGGCGGGAGAGTATTTCAACGCGTTATTCACAACTTGTCTCAAGGCCAGTTCACTCAAGGTCCTGTCCACCCGGATGATGGGCAGGTCGGGACTGATCTCCAGTTTTAGTTCTCTCCCGTCGAACAACGCGTGGAGGTCGTTCAAGGCAGACAAGATCAGCTGTTCGGGAGAACAAATCTCGCTGTGCAAGATCAGTGGCGCTGTGCCCATCCGAGCCAAGTCGATCGAATCGCTCACCAGTTTTGTCATTCGATCCGCTTCTTCGTCAACGACGGTGAGTAGCTCTCGTTGTTCCGAAGGACTCAACGCGTGCGATGACAGGAGGGTGCTCGTTGCAATCTTCACAGACGTTAGAGGAGTTTTGAACTCGTGAGCCAGCGCATCGAGCAAAGTGGCTTTCAGTTGCTCATTCTGGCGCGTCGCTTCCATACGAGTGGCAACCTGCTGTGCCCGCGCGCGCTCGATGGCAATGGCGACTAATTGACCAATCGCTTTCAATGCGACTTCAGACAGAACGAGCTCGCCAGCAACACCTAAACTGCCTAGACTCGGTCCTCCCAGGCGGACCGGAACGACCAAAGCTGTCTGGCTCGCGTTACGCCACACCTGCCCTGTGGCGGCAACTTCGGCCAGGAGCGACTCTTCGAATGCCGGTGCTGCGCTATCGATCTTAGACGTGGTTCCTGTAGCGCAATCGTAAAACCATGCGTTCTCCACTCCGAAGGACTCGACGATCTGCTTAACAATCTGATCGGCGAGGCTACAATCTTCCTTCCCGAGAATCAGGCCACGACTGAAATCATACATTCGTTGCACTTCTTCTTGCCGGGAACGGGCCTCATCTGCTCTTCTTCGCGCACTCGATGAAAGGCGGCTAGCCGTGATTGCCGTTACTAGAAACGCAAGTAGCGCCACCCAGTTTTGCGGATCAGCAATTGTGAAGGTGCCAATCGGAGGGAGGAAGAAAAAGTTGTACGCCAGCAGGCTGGCTACGGAAGCGGCGATCGATTCTCGAAGATCCGCGCGCGTTGCCAAACCCAAAAGCAGGAGGAGGTAAGTCAATGCCGCGGTTGTACTATTCACATGCAGGAAACGGAAATCAATACTCGTCACAGCCGCAACCGCTCCGAGCGCTGTGGCAAATCGGAAAAGCGAACGCAGGAACCGGCGCGCGGCTCCCTGTGTCTTCGAGGCGATATCTGAACGGTCAGGAAAGAAGACCATCCCTGTTTCAGCTCAGGTTTCCGAGTGCCAAATGCCGGAAGAGTCTCGGGTCAGAATGACGATGCCTCCATCTGCCGGGGGCGGAATGTCGCAACTAGAGAGAGGCAATTCAAGAAGGTGTTGACAAGCGGCGCGGATCGTTTCCGAATGCGTCACAACGACAACATGAGAGTTTTCGTTCTCCGCCACAACATCGTCGACAGCCTTGGCTATACGTTCTTCGAAGCGTTCGATATCTTTTCTGGCTTGCGAATCCATCGCATCCAGGTCTTCGACATTCGAGGCCTTCTCAGTCGGATTTGGCGGCCGCGGGACCTCGATGCCCGACCTGATCTCCCGGAGCGACGACGAGGATTCTCGTGGAACTCCGAGCGTTTTCGAAATGATTTCCGCCGGCGCGACAGCGCGCCAAAGATCGCTCGAGTAAACGCGCGAAATCCGATATTTACGTAAAGCGGTTAGTAGCTCGTTCATCTCCAGTCGACCTTGGTCGCTAAGAGGAGGATCGCTACAATTGCCTGCCGTCTCCATGTGACGCACGAAGAGGAGCGATGTCTGATCCATCATGCCCGAACTCCCGGCAAGCTCAAAGGTTTTCTGTTGCCGCGAAACCCAGGCTCCCCACGAGACCAAGGTGCCGCTGTGGCCGTCTCAGTTTCCTCCACATGCTCCCGCCTGTCGGCTGAAGGCCCGGCAATCGCGAAGTATTCCGGATCTACATCCGCAAAGAAAGCGCGCCGCAGTATTTCCAGATAGAAAAGGAGAGCCTCCACGGGAACCGCTATCCGAATTGCGCATGAATTCGCGTTGTTCGGCAGAATGAGACTTTCCGTGGGAGCCAGGATCGCACGAAGTCGCTCCACCACGCTCGTGTCCGTGATTCCCTCTCCCACTAGCGTGACGATGGCCTGCCGGCTTCGGATATGCACTTGCACACATTCGTCGGGCGAAAAGGTTAACTCGGATGCGCGCACGCTCTCATCGAGAGCCAGATAGATTACCTGCTCGGACATTCCGACGAGACTGGCAGCGGCGCCTCGCTTGCTCTGAAACTGCTCCAAACGGGTTGAGTAGTCTGCCAGGCCCTTGCTTTCGATCGGTGATCGAAGCTCAAGAAGGGTGATTTTGCATTTGCATGCGATAGATTTCACAATTCCGGCGCTGTTCCGTTGAGCGGTGCCGATCTGTGTGCCTTCGCCTTCAGGGTGGAATGTGTTGCGAATCGTGACGGGAATCCGCAACCGTTTTGCAGGCGCAATGGCATCTGGATGAAGAACAGTAGCACCCGCCCAGGCCAAGTCTGCCATCTCTTGATACGACAGGCGCTTGACCCGGTATCCACCGGCTTGGATCTTCGGATCCCAGGTCAATACTCCATCCACATCTTTCCAAACCTGGATCTCTTCCGCATTCAGGGCAGCTCCTACCAGAGACGCGGTGAGATCTGACCCATCTCGTCCCAAGGTCGTCGTACGTCCGTCTTCGGTGGCTCCGATAAAGCCCCCGAGTACAACGACTGGACTGCGAACGGCACTCGGGAGGGCCCAACGGATCCTTGCATACGTCTCCCAATATTGGGGTTCTGCATCCGTGAAATGGTCATCCGTAAGGATCAGCTTTCGTGCATCCATGTGGGATGCATCTATGCCAATCGACCGGAGTGCGGCCACGATGATTCTGCTCGACAGATCCTCTCCGAGGCTTAGGACCCAATCGCGCAACTCCGGCGTGACAGCGCGCTCCCCCTCGCACACCTCGAGCATTCGAACATGTAGATCACGGAATACTTGACGAATGTAGCCATCTACCGATTCGAGTTGGTCGGTACCCAAAAGGTCTTCAGCCACACAAAAGTGGTAGCTTTTGAGATCCTCTTGTGATTTCCAACTGAGATAGGATTCCGCGCGCGAAGCGAATCCAAGAATCTCGATCAGACGATCGGTCGTGTCCCCCAAAGCCGACACGACCACGACTGGGTCGTGATGCATTTGCGAAAGCACAATCGACGCAACTCGCTTGATCAAAGCAGATGAAGCAAGCGAAGCTCCGCCGAACTTCAAGACAATCATTTACAAAAACTCCTTTTCTCGAAGCCGACTAGCGTATCTGCACGCAACGTGCAAAAGAAAGGAAGTGCGCGCTGTCGGTTGTCGAGGAACCAATAAGAGGAGCAGACGGCCCTGCTCCGAGCGATGACGGATCCCGTTGAATCCATTCTCTGAAGTCTGGTCACTGTACATCGTCGTGGCGCTAGCCAGTCAACCAACTTCACGATAACTTGAATTCCCTCAAGACGGCGTTAGGGATGCCTAAGGAACACCTAAAATCTGAGGTTTTGCCAGTCCTTCTCTGTCTTGTCCAGCGCGCCGGCAAATAAACTAAGGAGTACCGATCTCCACGTCCTTCTTTGTTTCTTCGCTTTAAGTAAAAAAGCGTCGCTATCGTAGCGCGCTTTCAAAAGATCCGCAACTTCTCTCTTAATGCTTCGGCAACCGTTGGTCCAGCAACAAATTCAAAGTCAAAACATTCACCCGCGCTTCGCCGAGAAACCCGAGATCGCGCTGTTTCGTGGCGGAAGCGATCAGTACTTCCATCTTGTTGTCATCCGCCCCGCGGGCCTTCGCCACCCTCGCGGCTTGGGCCATCGCATTCTCCACACTGATCTCCGGATCAAGGCCGCTGGCTGACGCTGTTACCGCGTCGGCCGGAACCGGACCGGTGAATTCGGGATTCTCCTTGCGAAACTGGTCCACTGAAGCCTTCACTCTGTCGTAAAGTTTTTGATTGGTCGGGCCGTAGTTCGAACCGCCGGAGGCCGTTCCATCGTAGCCGTCGTTGCCCGCGGCCGATGGACGCGGGTGAAAATACTCCGGCTTGGCGAAGTTCTGGCCGATCAGTCTCGATCCGATGACCTGCCCATCTTTCTTGATCAGGCTTCCGTGCGCCCGATCGTGGAATAGCACCTGGCAAAGGCCGGTGACCGCGCCCGGGTAAACGAGCCCAGTCAAGACCGTCAAAAACACCGTCATCCGAAATGCGGGAACAAGTTGCTGTAACATTTTCTATTTCCTCACTGATCTTGTCTACGTGATCCGTTTAAATGACTTACGCCAGGTGAACCCAAACGAGCAACTGATCGATTAACCAGATACCGGGGAACGGCACGAGAATCCCGCCCAATCCGTAGATCAAGACGTTCCTCCGCAGCAGGGCTGCGGCTCCCACCGGCCGGTATTTCACGCCGCGCAGCGCCAGCGGAATCAGCGCAATGATAATCAGCGCGTTGAAAATAACCGCCGCCAGCACCGCGCTCTGCGGCGTGTGCAGACCCATGATGTTAAAGCGGGCCAATGCCGGATAAGTTGCCATGAACATCGCCGGAACAATGGCGAAATATTTCGCCACGTCGTTCGCGATCGAAAAAGTAGTGAGCGCTCCCCGTGTAATCAGCAATTGTTTGCCGATCGCGACCACCTCAATCAGCTTGGTCGGATTGCTGTCCAGGTCAACCATGTTGCCGGCTTCCTTGGCCGCCATGGTTCCGGTGTTCATGGCAAGTCCAACGTCCGCTTGGGCCAGCGCCGGAGCGTCGTTCGTGCCATCGCCCGTCATTGCAACCAGCCGGCCTTCGGCTTGCTCGCGTTTAATGTAGGCAAGCTTGTCGGCGGGTGTGGCCTGCGCGAGGAAGTCGTCTACGCCCGCTTCATTCGCGATGGCTGCCGCCGTCAACGGATTGTCGCCCGTGATCATGATGGTCTTGATGCCCATGGCGCGCAGTTGAGCGATGCGCTCCTTCATGCCGCCCTTCACGATGTCCTTCAAGTGGATGATCCCGAGAATCCGCTTGCCGTCGGCCACTGCCAGAGGAGTGCCGCCGCCTCTCGAAATCGCGTCCGCCACATCCTGGAAGTTATCGGGGATGGTGCCTCGAAGTTCCTGCACGAACTTGGCGATGGCGATCGTCGCGCCTTTGCGCAACATGCGCCCATCGATGTCTACGCCACTCATGCGCGTGTAGGCGGAAAAAGGAATGAATTGCGCTTCGTGCTCCGCTATCTCGCGGCCACGCAAACCGTATTTCTCCTTTGCCAGCACGACAACCGAGCGTCCTTCAGGAGTCTCGTCCGCCAGACTCGACAGCTGCGCCGCGTCGGCGAGTTCCGCCTCCGTTACCCCGTTTAAGGCGATGAATTCAACGGCTTGCCGGTTGCCAAGAGTAATCGTTCCCGTCTTGTCGAGCAACAGGCTGTTGATATCTCCGGACGCCTCGACAGCCTTGCCGCTCATCGCAAGCACGTTGTGTTGCATCACGCGGTCCATGCCCGCCACACCGATCGCCGAAAGCAATCCGCCGATGGTCGTGGGTATCAGGCAGACCAGCAGGGAGACCAGCACGGCAATGGTGGGCACCGCGCCCGCGCCGGACGAAGAGACGGCGTACACCGCGAAAGGATGCAGCGTCGCGACCGCCAATAAGAAGATCAGCGTAAGACCCGCAATCAAAATGTTGAGCGCGATTTCGTTGGGAGTCTTCTGCCGCTCCGCGCCTTCCACCAGCGCGATCATTTTGTCCAAAAATGTCTCGCCGGGATTTGAGGTGATGCGGATCTTGACCTGGTCGGATAGAATTCTGGTTCCGCCCGTCACGGCGCTACGGTCTCCGCCCGACTCTCGGATGACGGGGGCGCTCTCGCCCGTGATGACCGATTCATCCACGGTTGCGATGCCTTCTATGATTTCGCCGTCACCGGGAATCAGGTCTCCGGTTTCCGCGATGACAATGTCGCCGGAGCGCAGCTTAGAAGCGGGGACGATCTCCGTCTTGTCGCCTGCAATGATGCGCTTTGCCATGGCATCGCCCTTGGTGCGGCGAAGGCTGTCGGCCTGCGCCTTGCCCCGCGCCTCCGCCATCGCCTCGGCGAAGTTGGCGAACAGCACGGTAAACCAGAGCCAAAGCGCAATCTGAATCTCAAACATCCGGCTGCCGGCCCCGGTGAACAAATCCCGTATCAGGAAAATGGTGACCAGCGCCGCGCCAACCTCCACGACGAACATCACCGGATTCTTGGCCTGAACCGCCGGGTTCAGCTTGGCGAAGCAATCCTTTGCGGCGCGCCTCACAATCTCCGGGTCGAAGAGGGGACGCGCCCTGACGAGCTTTCCGGGCAACAGCGATCCAGATGGGGTAGGCGTTGCCGTCTTAGAACTTTCGAGTGTCGCTCGCATGTTTAGCTCCAAATAGGAATCAGTACGGTGGCAAAAAGCTTGCCGCCAAGCATCATGTAATGTTCGACGATGGGGCCTAGCGCCAGCGCCGGGAAGAACGTCAAAGCTCCCACCAAAACCACCGTGCCGACCAGCAGGCCGACGAACAAAGGCCCATGCGTGGGCAGCGTACCGGCGGTCTCCGCCAGCTTCTTCTTATTGGCGAGACTGCCCGCCGCGGCAAGCAACGGAATCAGGAACAGAAACCGCCCGAGTAGCATCGCTATTCCGAGTGTGAAGTTGTACCACGGCGTGTTTGGATTGAGCCCCCCAAAAGCGCTTCCGTTGTTGCCCGTCGCGCTGCTATACGCATACAAGTCCTCGCTGAATCCGTGCGCCCCCGAGTTGTTGAAGTTATTCGTCGCGGCTCCCGGCGGATTCCAGTAACTCTGCGCTACCGGTTGTCCCTTGGCGTCCTTGGTGGGTTCGGCGAAATGGATGACCGACGAGATCGCGGACAACACCAGGATGCTGAAGGCGGTCGCGATCAACGCGAGCATGGCCATCTTCACTTCTTTCTGCTCGATCTTCTTGCCGACGTACTCGGGCGTCCGGCCCACCATCAGTCCGGCGATAAAGACCGCCACGATCGCGTAGAGCAAAATCCCGTACAGCCCTGCCCCGGTGCCGCCAAAAACAACTTCGCCCGTTTCCATGTTGAAGAGCGGAACCAAACCGCCTATCGGAGTCAAGCTGTCGTGCATCGTATTCACCGCGCCGCAGCTCGCGTCGGTCGTAACCGTCGTAAAGAGCGCCGAAGCCGCCATGCCGAAGCGGGCCTCTTTGCCCTCCCAATTGCCGCTATGGCCGGCGACTCCCAGGTGGGTGAGCGTTGGATTTCCATTCTGTTCCGCCCAGTAGCAAACGAACGCGCCCACCAGGAACATGACGGAACAGGCGGCGAAGACGGTCCAGCCTTGCCTCCGGTCGCCGACCATCACACCAAACGTGTAAGTCAACCCTGCCGGAATGACAAAGATAAGGATCAGTTGAATCAGATTCGTGAACGGCGATGGATTCTCAAAAGGATGCGCCGAATTGGCGTTGAAGAATCCGCCTCCATTCGTGCCCAGCATCTTGATGGCTTCCTGCGACGCGACGGGGCCTTGCGCGATCACCTGCTTCGCTCCCTCTACGGTTTTCGCAACCGTGTAATGATCGAAGTTCTGAATCACGCCCTGCGAGCAGAAGACGAGCGCTGCGAGCAGCGACAGCGGCAATAAAATGTATACC
>Ga0209839_10001337_pt1 | contig 12684 bp, 17 predicted proteins | sample OrgsoiDNA2013050_FD_185800 | JGI IMG/M metagenome (GOLD analysis project Ga0209839, IMG submission 185800) | Permafrost soil microbial communities from the Arctic, to analyse light accelerated degradation of dissolved organic matter (DOM) -... | ecosystem: Environmental > Terrestrial > Soil >... | reverse complement strand
CGCGCGCATCGATCGCGTCACGCGGGAGACATCGATCACCGTCGAGGTGAACGTGGACGGCACCGGACGCGCCGATCTTGCCACCGGCGTGCCGTTTCTCGACCACATGCTCGATCAGGTGGCGCGCCACGGGATGATCGACCTCACCGTTGCGGCAAAGGGCGATTTGCACATTGACGGCCATCACACCGTCGAGGACGTCGGCATCACCTTCGGCCAGGCGCTCAAGCAGGCGCTCGGGGACAAGGCCGGCCTGACGCGGTATGGCTACGCCTATGTGCCGCTGGACGAAGCGCTGTCCCGCGTGGTTATCGACCTCTCCGGCCGGCCGGGGCTGGAATATCACGTTTCGTTCACGCGACCGATGATCGGCGCCTTCGATGTCGATCTCACGCACGAGTTCTTCCAGGGCTTCGTCAACCACGCGCTGGCGACGCTGCACATCGACAACCTCCGCGGCGACAATGCGCATCATCAGGCGGAAACGGTGTTCAAGGCATTCGCTCGCGCGCTGCGCATGGCGGTGGAAGTCGATCCTCGCGCCGGCGGCAAGGTGCCGTCGACCAAAGGTGCGCTCTAGCGCGATCCTAAGCTCCAGGCGCCGGCGCTTCGCTGCGTTTTGACGGCCATTTCGCCCCGCGCGTCCCGCGTGCAACGAGATTCGCCGGCGTGGCCCGTTTCCCGATCCGATCCTACTGATTCCCATGCCCGATATCGCAGTCGTCGACTACGGAACGGGCAATTTGCGTTCGGTTGCCAAGGCGCTGCTGCACGTCGCGCCCGAGCGCACCATCGTGGTGAGCTCCGACCCGAAAACGATCCGCGAAGCCGCACGCGTGGTGCTGCCCGGACAAAGCGCGATGCCGGACTGCATGCGCGCGCTCGACCAGAGCGGCCTGCGACAAGTGGTCATGGAAGTTGTCCGCGACCGCCCATTTCTGGGTATCTGCCTCGGGCTGCAGATGCTGTTCGACAGCAGCGAGGAAGGGCCCACTTCGTGTCTGGGTGTGCTGCCTGGAGGTGTCGTTCGATTTCGCGATGAACGGATGCAGGACTCCTCCGGACAGAGGCTCAAGGTGCCGCACATGGGCTGGAGCCCCGTGGCCCGGATGCGGGACCACCCCTTGTGGCATGGCGTCGCCGATCACACAAGATTCTATTTCGCGCACAGCTATTACCCGGTGCCCGATGACCGGAACGTGACCGCCGCAACGGTCGAATACCCGACGGCGTTTACTTGCGCGATTGCAAGCGCTAATATCTTTGCTGTGCAGTTCCATCCCGAGAAGAGTCAGAGCGCCGGTCTCCAGTTGCTTGCCAACTTCGTCACCTGGGACGGCCGCGTCTGATTCTATCCGCGCAGTGCCACGGTGGCGCCTGAAGCAGTCGCACACCTGCCGACATGCAGATCATTCCCGCGATCGATATCAAGGATGGCAATTGCGTCCGCCTCAAGCAAGGCGAGATGCAGTCAGCCACTGTATTTTCCGAGGACCCGGCGGCGATGGCACGCCATTGGCTCGATCTGGGCGCGGAGAGGCTGCATCTGGTCGATCTCAACGGCGCGTTCGCCGGCAAGCCCAAGAACGAAATGGCGATCCGCGAGATCGTCAGCGTCATTGGCGAAGAGATTCCGATTCAGCTGGGCGGCGGCATACGCGACCTCGACACCATCGAGCGCTACCTCGACGACGGCATCACCTACATCATCATCGGCACCGCTGCAGTGAAGAATCCGGGCTTCCTGCACGATGCGTGTTCCGCATTTCCCGGACACATCATCGTCGGCCTCGATGCGCGTGAAGGCAAGGTGGCGACGGACGGCTGGTCGAAGATGACCGGGCACGACGTGCTCGACCTGGCCAAGAAATTCGAGGATTACGGCGTCGAGGCGCTGATCTACACCGACATCGGGCGCGACGGCATGCTTACCGGCGTCAATATCGAAGCCACCGCCAAGATGGCGCGCGAGCTCAGGATCCCGGTGATCGCCAGCGGCGGCATCAACAGCCTCAAGGACATCAAGGAGCTCGCAAGCTTCGAGAGCGAAGGTGTCATCGGCGCCATCGCCGGGCGGGCGATTTACGAGGGCACGCTCGATTTCAAGGCCGCGCTCAAGGCGGCCAAGGGAAACAAGGACAAGTAGGGGCACACGGGCTCAGAGCCCGGATTTTCCTGCGCGTCGTTTTCCGTCCCTTCTTCCTGTTGAAAAACGGGGTCTGACCCCGATCAAGCGACCAAACCATGGGTCTCGCCAAGCGCATCATTCCCTGCCTCGATGTCGCCGAGGGCCGCGTCGTCAAGGGCGTCAATTTTGTGAACCTGCGCGACGCCGGCGACCCGGTCGAGGTGGCGCGGCGATACGACGCCCAAGGCGCGGACGAGATCGCGTTCCTCGACATCCGCGCCAGCGTGGAGACGCGCGGGCTGCTCTACGAGATGATCGGCGCGGTCGCCGACCAGGTGTTCATCCCGCTGACGGTTGGAGGCGGGGTGAGCCACGTCGACGACATCCGGGCGCTGCTCAATGCCGGCGCCGACAAGGTGAGCATCAATACCGCGGGTGTGAACAACCCCGAGCTTTTCGCGCAAGCCTCGGCACGCTATGGCGCGCAATGCATCGTCGCCGCCATCGACGCCAAGGAGGTCGCGCCGGGCCGATGGGAGGTCTTCACGCGCGGCGGCAGGACCGCGACCGGCCGCGATGCGGTCGAATGGGCACGCGAGGCCGCAAGACTCGGCGCGGGTGAGATTCTGCTCACCAGCATGGACCGCGATGGCGCGCGCAGCGGCTTCGATCTTCGTCTCACCCGCGCGGTCGCGGACGCGGTCGATGTGCCGGTGATCGCGTCGGGAGGCGTCGGCGCGCTGCACGATCTCGTCGACGGCATCGTGATCGGCGGCGCCGACGCGGTGCTTGCCGCGTCGATCTTCCACTATGGCGAATTCACGGTCAGGCAGGCCAAGGAAGCGATGAGCGCCGCAGGCATCGAAATCAGGGACTAATCAGGATTGCCGAAGTGGGCGACAGCTCTCACAAGACTTCGTCGTCCCCGCGAAAGCGGGGACCCAGCGGCGTTGGGTCCAAAGACACTGGATTCCCTCCCCGCTTTCGCGGGGACTAAAGGCCGCGGGAATGACGAAATAAATCGCAACGTCTTGCCGAGAAAAGCCGAGGGCCGCCGCTCGTGATCGTGCGCCAAGCCTGCTCGCGAAGATCGAGCGCGTATCCTTGGGCATGCGCCGAAAGTGCTGAAACCGAAAGGCAACGATGAGCGACTGGCTCGACACCGTACTCTGGAACGCCGACGGGCTGGTGCCCGCCATCGCCCAGGAAGAAAGCGGCACCGTGCTGACGCTGGCGTGGATGAACCGTGAGGCGCTTTCGCGCACCGCGGCCTCGGGACTTGCGCACTACTGGTCGCGTTCGCGCCGCCGGCTGTGGCAAAAGGGCGAGAGCTCGGGCCACGTTCAGAAAGTGCGCGAGATTCGCCTCGACTGCGACAACGACGCAATTTTGCTGATCGTCGAACAGACAGGCGGGATCGCGTGTCATACCGGCAGGCACCGCTGTTTCTTCCAGCGGCTCGACAACGGCGCCTGGCACACGGTCGAGCCCGTCATCAAGGATCCGAAAGTCATCTATGGCCAAACATGACGATATTTTGCAGCGCATTTCGACGACGATAAGCGAGCACCGCAACGCCGATCCCGTGAAGTCCTACGTCGCGACGCTTTTCGCCAAAGGCGACGATGCGATCATCAAGAAGATCGGCGAGGAGGCCACCGAGGCGGTGATGGCCGCCAAGGATGGTGATAAGATCCGTTTGGCAGCCGAGATCGCGGACTTATGGTTCCACTGCCTGATATTGCTGGAACGCTTTGGCATGGGACCGGAAGACGTGCTCGTGGAGCTCGAGCGGCGCGAGGGAGTGTCCGGCCTCGACGAAAAAGCGTCGCGCAGCTGATGCGGGAAAAGCGACCGGCAGCCGAGTGCGGCTTTTCCGGGCGTGACTACTGCGCGACAACCGGCGACGGAATGGACGACTGCATATTCTGCAAGATTGTGCGCGGCGAGGTGCCGTCGAAGAAAGTCTACGAGGACGACGAGGTCCTCGGGTTTCACGACATTCGACCGCTGGCGCCGGTGCATTTCATGCTGGTGCCGAAGAAGCACATCGCTTCTCTGGCCGAAGCGGGCGCCGAGGATGCGGGCGTTCTCGGGCGTATGCTGACGCTTTCCGGAAAGCTCGCGCGCGAGCAGGGCTCGCCGGAAGGGTTCCGTACCATCATCAATTCCGGTCGCATCGGCAGGCAGGACGTGATGCATTTGCATATCCATGTCATCGGCGGTCCCGAACCGCTGGGCGCAATGCTGTCGAAACCCAATGTTTGAAGGAGACCTGTCATGGGCGGACTGAGCATCTGGCACTGGCTGATCGTGCTGCTGGTCGTCGTCTTGATATTCGGCACCAAGAAGCTGCGCAACGTCGGGCAGGATCTCGGCGGCGCGGTGAAGGGGTTCAAGGACGGGATGAAGAGCCCGGACGGCGAGCCCGTTCCGCCGGGAGCCGACGCTCCTTCGGCGCAAGCTTCGGCCCAGCTCGGCGGCAAGACGATCGAGGGCGAGGTCACCAAGGAAACCTCGACCAAGGTCTGAGTTTCGCTCTCGCCTGCCGCGACAGCGCAGCGCTCATGCGCGCGGCACACATGATCGCGTTCGAACCGTGTTCGACATAGCATTCAGCGAAATCGTCGTCATCGCCGTGGTGGCGCTGGTGGTGATTGGTCCCGAGCGCCTGCCCAAGGTCGCGAAGACGCTCGGCCACATGTTCGGACGGCTGCAGCGCTACGTGAACGACGTCAAGGCCGACATCAGCCGCGAGATGGAGCTCGACGAGCTGCGCAAGCTGCAAAGCGAGGTGCAGAGCGCGGCGCGCGACCTCGAATCGTCGGTGACCAACGCCGCACGTGAAGTGGAAAGCGGCGTGCGCTCGGTCGAAACGCAGCTCAATGAGGCGGCCAATCCTCCCGCGCTTAACGCTAGCGCGGTCGAGGCGGCAGAAGCCGCGGCCGCAGTGGGCACCCCTGCCGATCAGGCATCGGCTGCAGCGGCCGATGCGCTGTCGCCGGTGTCGCCGGAGGCGCCCGCGCATCCCGCAACGGCCGATTCGCCGCGGCAAGGGGCGCTGCCGGGCTTCGATCGCATCTGACGATCGTTTCTGACGATCAAAGCGCGATCGCCCGCGAGCGCAGCAGGGGCGCGCTACAATGACCGTCGCGTCGCGCAAGGCAACTCGCGCGGCCTCTGCCGGAAGCCTTCGTCGATAGCGCGAAAGAGCTCCCGGTGCTTCATAAGCTGCCGATGAGCGAACCAACCCCCGGTCCCGAAGGTACGCAAGACACTTTCATCTCGCATCTGATCGAGCTCAGAAGCCGGCTGATGCGCTCGATCATCGCGATAGTGATCGTGTTGCTGTGCCTCTTCCCGTGGGCCAAGGAGATCTATGCGCTGCTGGCGGCGCCGTTGCTCAAGGCGCTGCCGCGTGGCGGAACGATGATCGCGACCGACGTCACGGGCACCTTCCTGGTCCCGTTGAAAGTGACCCTGATGGCCGCGTTCCTGATCGCGCTGCCGTACGTCCTGTTCCAGATGTGGGCGTTTGTCGCCCCCGGTCTCTATCACCACGAAAAACGGCTCGCGGTTCCGGTGATCGTGTCGAGCGTGGTGTTTTTCGCGCTCGGGATGGCCTTCGCCTACTTTGCCGTGTTCCCGATTGCGTTCGGTTTCTTCGCCAACTACACGCCTGCCGGTGTGACGATGATGACCGACATCGACAAATATCTGTCCTTTGTGATGACCATGTTCCTGGCCTTCGGCATCACGTTCGAGGTGCCGGTGGTGGTGATCGTGCTGGTGCGGCTCGGCGTGGTCAGCCTGGAGAAGCTGCGCTCGATCCGGGGCTACGTTATCGTCGGCGCGTTTGTCGTCGGCGCCGTGTTCACCCCGCCGGACATCCTGTCGCAGGTGATGCTCGCAGTGCCGCTTTGGCTGCTGTACGAGCTCGGGCTGCTGGCCGCGCGATTCATTACGGTGCCATCCAGGGCCGACAAGGAGGGTGACGCCCGCGCGTAGCGGTGAGTGCGAAACTGCACTCACCCATCCGTCTCACCCATCCGTCATCCCCGCGAAAGCGGGGATCCAGTGGCGTTCGTGATAAAGACGCTGGATTCCCTCCCCGCTTTCGCGGGGACTAAAGGCCGCGGGAATGACGAATTGAGTCATCGGCGCGGAGTGCGCTCTCGCCATCTCCCGCGTCTCGTACTTCACACCGAGGAGCACTACGACGCGCGCGCCTTCGGCCGCTTGCCGACGGTGACTTCCAGATCGAGCGATTTCTTTTCGCGCATGACGCGGAGCTTGGTCAGACTGCCGGGCGTCAGCGCCGCGATCTGCGACAGCAGGGCCGTTAGATCATGCGTCGGCTTGCCGTCGATCTCCTGCACCACGTCGCGGGCGAGCATGCCCGCGCGATCGGCAGGGCCGCTCTTCATCACTCCACGAATCAGCACGCCGTCGCCGGTCGGCAGCGTCAGCGCGGTCGCGAGCTCCGGCGTCAGCTCCTGCGGCTCGATGCCGAGCCATCCGCGCGTGACTTCACCGTCACGGATGATCTGCTCGAGCACGCTTTTCGCGAGCGATACGGGAATCGCGAAGCCAATCCCCTGCGAGCCGCCACTTTGAGAAAAGATCGCGCTGTTGATGCCGATCAGATTGCCGGCGGTGTCGACCAGCGCACCGCCGGAATTGCCCGGATTCACCGCGGCGTCGGTCTGAATGAAGTCCTCGAAGCGGTTGATGCCGAGATGGTTGCGGCCCAGCGCGCTGACGATCCCGTGCGTGACCGTGTTGCCGAATCCAAACGGGCTGCCGATCGCGAGCACGGTGTCGCCGACTTGAACCGTGTCGAGCTTGCCGAAGGTGATCGCGGGCAGATCGCTCACATCCGCCTTCAGCACCGCCAGGTCGGATTCGGGATCGCTGCCGCGAACCCTCGCGCGCAAGCGCCGGCCGTCGGCGAGCACGATCTGGATGTCGTCGGCTTCCTCGATCACGTGATTGTTGGTCAGGATATAGCCTTCGCTGCTGACGATGACGCCCGATCCGAGACTGCTTGCGCGCCGCGTTTCGTCTTCGCCGAGGCCGGGAAAGAAACGACGAAACACCGGATCGTCCATCAGCGGTCGTCGCTGGTGAATTTCCTTGCTGGTATAGACGTTGACGACCGACGGCATCGCTCGCTTGGCCGCATCGGCCAGGCTGTCGATCTTTACCGTAGCGGCTACGGCGGCGAGCGGAGCTTCCTGCACCAGCACCACGTTGCTTCGTCCGGTGAAGCGCGCGAGCAGGTCCGGCCGCAGCGTGGTGACGACGAATAGCACCGCGATACAGATGGTTGCGACTTGAGCGAACAGCAGCCAGAAACGCCGAAGCACGATATGCCAGCCTATGAAAAGGATCGCACCGGAGATTATAGACGTCCGCTGTCGCAACGCAGCATGAGGCTGCGGACGGTGGCCACCGACTGAAACAAGTCCAATCGCTAATGCCCTGTTTTTATTGTATTTTCCGTCACATTTTTGAGCAAAGGCTTCCGTCGAAGGGGCCAAATCATTTATAATCGCGCGGTTTGTCGTTTGCCTTGTAGTTTGCCTTAAAGGGCCTCGTCGTCATGTCAGAGTACGGAAGTGTGGATAACAAGAAGCGCCGCTTCCTGATCGGTGCCACGACGGTGGTCGGCGGAATCGGCGCCGCAGCGGCGGCGGTTCCTTTCGCGATGAGCTTTTTTCCCAGCGAGCGCGCAAAAGCTGCGGGCGCGCCCATCGAGCAGGACATCAGCAAGCTCGAGCCCGGCCAGCAGATCAAAGTCGAATGGCGCGGCAAGGTGGTGTGGATCATCAATCGCACGCCGGCGATGCTGGCGACGCTGCCCAAGCTCGATGACCGCGTCGCCGACCCCAAGTCTGACGTCGATCACCAGCCCGAGTACGCGAAGAACGAAGATCGCTCGCGCAAGCCGGAAATCTTCGTCGCCGTCGGCATCTGCACCCACCTCGGATGCTCGCCGACTTTTCGGCCGGAAGTTGCTCCGTCCGACCTCGGCCCCGATTGGCTGGGTGGTTTCTTCTGCCCGTGTCATCAATCCAAGTTCGACCTTGCCGGGCGTGTCTTCAAGGGCGTGCCCGCGCCGACCAATCTGATTATTCCGCCGTATCGATTCCTGACCGACACGCGGATCGTGATCGGCGAAGACGAAACCAAGAAGGCGTAAGGCGGACGCACCGATGCAAAAAATACTGAACTGGATCGACGATCGTTTCCCGCTGACCGCGCTTTGGAAGTCGCAGATCTCGGAGTATTACGCGCCGAAGAATTTCAATTTCTGGTACTTCATGGGCTCACTGGCGCTGGTGGTGCTGGTGATGCAGATCCTCACCGGCATCTTTCTCACCATGAGCTACAAGCCCGATGCGACCAAGGCCTTCGAGTCGGTGGAATACATCATGCGCGACGTCGCGGGCGGGTGGTTCATCCGCTATGCGCACTCGACCGGCGCGTCGGCATTTTTCATCGTCATCTACCTGCACATGTTCCGCGCGCTGCTCTACGGCAGCTATCGGCGTCCGCGCGAGCTGTTGTGGATCGTCGGCTGCTTCATCTACCTCGCGCTGATGGCCGAAGCGTTCTTCGGCTACCTGCTTCCGTGGGGCCAGATGTCGTACTGGGGCGCGCAGGTGATCGTCAATCTGTTCTCGACGGTGCCGGTCATCGGCGACGATCTGGGAACATGGATCCGCGGCGACTACACGATTTCGGACGTGACGCTGAACCGCTTCTTTGCCTTTCACGTCATTGCGGTTCCGCTGGTGCTGCTGATCCTGGTCGCCGTGCACGTGATGGCGTTGCACGAAGTCGGCTCCAACAATCCCGACGGCATCGAGATCAAGGACAAGAAAGACCCGGTGACCGGCCACCCGCTCGACGGCATTCCTTTTCATCCGTACTACACGGTCAAGGATCTGGTCGGCGTGGTGGTATTCCTGATATTTTTCTCGATCGTGGTGTTCTTCTGGCCCGACGGCGGCGGCTACTTCCTCGAAGCGAACAACTTCATCCCGGCGAACCCGCTGCAGACTCCCGAGCACATCGCACCGGTGTGGTACTTCACGCCGTATTACGCCATGTTGCGCGCGGTGCCATCGATGATGAATTCGCAGTTCTGGGGCGTGCTGGTGATGGGCGCGGCGGTGGTGATGCTGTTCTTCCTGCCGTGGCTCGATCGCGGCAAGGTCAAGTCGATCCGCTACCGCGGCTCGCTGTACAAGGGCTGGCTGGCAGCGTTCGTGATCAGCTTCCTGATTCTTGGCTACCTGGGCGTCGTGCCGGTGACGGTGTGGGGCCAGTTCGGCGAAAAGGTCCCGCTGCTCGCCACCGCGGACAAGGCGACGGTAATCGCCCGCGTGCTCACCGTCGTGTATTTCCTGTTCTTCATCCTTATGCCCTGGTACACGGTGCGCGACAAGACCAAGCCTGTGCCGGAAAGGGTGACCGCGTAGATGAAACCGATCAGGGTATTGGTGGGTTTTATCATGCTGGCGGCGACTCTAGCGGGGTCGCCTGCCGTATCGGCGGAGGAGTCGGGCCTGCGGCTGGTGCCGGCGCCCGCGCATCGTCTCGACATGGAATCGTTGCAGCGCGGCGCGCGCAACTTCGCCAACTACTGCCTGAACTGCCACAGCGCGCAGTACATGCGTTACAACCGCCTCATGGACCTGGGCATCAGCGAGCAGGAAATTCGCGACAACCTGATGTTCTCGACCGACAAGATCGGCTCGACCATGATTGCGACGGTGCCCAAGGCCGATGCCGCAGCATGGTTTGGCACCGCGCCGCCGGATTTGTCGGTGGAAGCGCGCGTCCGCGGCAAGGATTGGCTGTACAGCTACCTGATCGGCTTCTATCGCGACGAGAAGACCGTCACCGGGTGGAACAATCTCGTGTTCAACAACGTGAGCATGCCGCACGTGCTGTGGGAGCGCTCCGGCGTGCAGACGCTGGTCGAGACCGAATACGAAGATGAGGAAAAGGCCGAGGCTGCGGTCATCGCGGCCAAGGGGCTGGCATTGGCCGAGCGCATCAACGATCACAAGTACATGGTCAAGACCCTGGCGCAGGACCAGCCGGGGACGATGTCGACGGTGGAGTACAGGGCCTTCGTCGCCGACCTGGTGAACTATCTGGATTACATCGGCGAGCCGGTGCGCAACAAGCGGATCAATATCGGCATGGGCGTGCTCATTTACCTGGGCATCCTGCTGATATTTGCGTACGCACTGAAGCGCGCTTATTGGAAAGACGTTCACTGACACTAGTGGCCGCTGCACGGAACCGCCGGGGGCAGGAGCCACGCTTCTGCCCCTTGCATTTGGACGGGCCCGATCACGGCCCGCCACGGGAGAATAAAACATGATGACACTCTATTCCGGGACTACGGACCCGTTCAGCCAGCGCTGCCGCATCGTGCTGCACGAAAAAGGCATGGACTTTCAGATCATCGACGTCGACCTCGATCACAAGCCCGAGGACCTCGCGGTGATGAATCCCTACAACCAGGTGCCGGTGCTGGTCGAGCGCGACCTTGTGCTGCACGAATCGAACATCATCAACGAGTACATCGACGAGCGTTTCCCGCACCCTCAGCTGATGCCCGCCGACCCGGTGATGCGCGCGCGGGCGCGGCTGTTCCTGCACCGCTTCGAGAAGGAGCTGTTCTCGCACATCGATACGCTCGAGGGCAACAACCAGCGCCAGCTCGAGAAGGCGCGCGGACTTGTGCGCGACAGCCTGATGCAGATCGCGCCGGTGTTCGCCAAGCACAAGTACATGCTCGGCGAAGAGTTCTCCATGCTCGACGTCGCAATTACGCCGCTTTTATGGCGCCTGGACTACTACGGCATCCAGTTGCCGAAGCAGGCCGCGCCGCTGATGAAGTACGCAGAACGCCTATTCTCCCGCCCGGCGTTCATCGAGGCGCTGACCAGCGCCGAGCGCGGCATGCGCAAGTGACGCATCCGTCCAAGAGCAAGACGCGCTAGCGTCGCAGCGATTGGCAACGGATGCGTCATCCCCGCGAAAGCGGGGATCCATTTTGATGTTCAAGGGACAATGGATTCCCGCTTTCGCGGGAATGACGGCATTGAGAGTAGTGGCGTCGCGCATCCGTCCAAGAGCAAAACGCGCTAGCGTCGCAGCGATTGGCAACGGATGCGTCATCCCCGCGAAAGCGGGGATCCATTGTCATTAGCCGGCGACAGGCCGTTTGCGCCATCGTCACCGTGTAGTATGCTTTCCCCATGTCAGAGCAATCCGCAAAGCCCTATCTGATCCGCGCCATCTGCGAATGGTGCGCCGATAACGGGCTCACTCCGTACATCGCCGTCAAGGTCAATTCCCAGACGCGGGTGCCTATCGGGTTCGTGAAGAACGGGGAAATCGTGCTCAACATCAGTCGCGGGGCGACGCGCCGGCTGACGATCGACAATGAATGGGTGCAATTCACCGCGCGCTTCAACGGCTCGTCACAGGAAGTCGCCGTTCCGGTTTCGGCGATCGCCGGCGTATTCGCCAAGGAGTCCGGATACGGGTTCGCGTTTACCGTACCGTCGGACCCGGTAACGTCGCTTCACGCGGCGACCGCGCCGATCCAGGCGCCCGAGGGCGAAGCGGCTGCGGCGAACAAGAAGCCACGCGAGCGGCCCAAGCATCTCCAAGTTGTAAAATAGCCCGCTTCACCGAGCCTCACGCGCCGGCATAGCTCAGTTGGTAGAGCAGCGGTTTTGTAAACCGTTGGTCGTGGGTTCGATTCCTACTGCCGGCACCAATTCCTACGCGGTTCTGCGAGATAGTAACTCCTGACTCGCTTTCACCTCTGTGCCTTATTTGTGCCATGTTTTCGATCGCGATGGCACGAACGGCACCCACTGCGTGCTAGCGTCGCTGCTTGCATATATGTCCAATCTGACATATCCTGCGTAGGTGGTCGCTATGGACAAGCCGCTCGTGTGGCTGCGGGGCGAGGTAAAAACACCACCGTTCTCGCACGCCGCTCGCATCGAGGCGGGCGTATTGCTGCGGCAATTGCAAGGCGCCGCCAAGCTCGGTCTGCCGCATTCGCGACCGATGCCAACGATCGGTGCTCGTTGCCATGAATTGCGCGTCGTGGACGAAGGCGCGACATGGCGGATCATGTATCGCCTCGATGACGACGCAGTCGTAATCGTCGACGTTTTCAGCAAGAAGACGCGTCAGACGCCTGGGGGGGTGATCGCGGACTGCCGGCGCCGGCTGCGTCAGTACGATGACCTGACGCGATAAACAATCGAATCTGGAGCAAACATGGACAAGCGGAAACGGGCAAAACTCAGGGCCGCTGGCTGGACTGTAGGCACATCACAAGAGTTTCTCAGGCTGTCCGACGAAGAGGCCGCTTTTGTCGAATTCAAACTCGCTCTGAGCACGACACTGCAGGCGTTGCGTGCGGCGCAGGAGTTGTCGCAAGTTGACGTTGCCAAACGGCTGCAATCCAGTCAATCGCGCGTTGCCAAGATGGAGGCTTCGGATCG
>Ga0209839_10001335_pt1 | contig 12689 bp, 11 predicted proteins | sample OrgsoiDNA2013050_FD_185800 | JGI IMG/M metagenome (GOLD analysis project Ga0209839, IMG submission 185800) | Permafrost soil microbial communities from the Arctic, to analyse light accelerated degradation of dissolved organic matter (DOM) -... | ecosystem: Environmental > Terrestrial > Soil >... | reverse complement strand
CGTCAGCCGACCCCGGTGTCGATCACGAACGCGTCACGGCGGTGGCTCTGAACCCGCTCGACGGCGATCTCGACGGCGACCACGCCCTCGACCAGCTCCTCCTCGACGACGCGCGCACGGCCGTGGGCGGTCAGCGCCACGTCGTCCCGGGCGAGGATCACGAGCGCCACCGCCGGATCGGCCCGGAGCCGGGCCAGCGAGTTGCGCCCGGCGGCCAGCGCGATCAGAACCGTCTGAGGGTCGGCGCGCACCGCGGCCGAGACCGGGATCGCGTGAGGCGCGTCGCCGCTGGTCGACAGGATCGTGACCGTCCCGGGTGGCCAATCGGGCAGCACCAGGGGCACGGTACCGGTCGGCGAGCGGGAGTTCCACGCGCCCGCAGGGGACGCGGCACCGCGGCCGGCCAACCCGCTCGCAACCCTCGCGCGCGGGCGCGACCGTCTGTACCCTCACGTCGAACCCATGGCCTACGCTGAGCAGAGCCCAAGGATGAGGGGGCCCATCAACGAGCATGCCTCCGCTCTCGCCCATGAATGGCGGTCCCTGACCAGGGTCGCGACCGCCGTTGCCCTGCTGACCGCGCCGGCGTTCTTCATCGTGCTCTACGAGTCCGATCACATCGGGCTCATCTGGTCGCTGCTGATCACCGTCATCTCGGTGCTGATGTTCCGCGGCCTGGTGGAGATCATCGTCCGCAAGCTGATCCCGTCGCCGAGCCTGTACGGCGCCGACGAGAGGGTCAAGCAGGACGACCTGATCGCGCGGCGGCGCTACTGGTACTGGCGGACGAAGTGGCGGCGGCTGCCGATTCTGCTGCTGATCGTATTCGGCTTCCTGGTCCTGTGCCAGATCCTGTTCGCCTTCGCCGGCGTGAACGGCGCCTTCTTTAACCCGTTCCCGGCCCTGCGACAGCTTTACCCGGCCTCCGAGCTGCCCCAGCTGGCGCTGATCCTGATCCAGCTGCCGCTGCTGTTCGTGATCAATTTCGGGATCTTCTTCGGGCCGTTCCTGTTCTTCGCCATTCGCCAGATCCGCAGCTACGAGCCGGGCGATGCCAGCTGGGGAGTGAAGATCGACGACGTCCGCGGTCAGGCCGAGGCCAAGGAGGAGATCACGCGGGTGATCACCCTGTGGCAGTCAGGTGAGGAGTTCGAGCAGGCGGGCGGCAAGCGCGAGCGCGGACTGCTGTTCCTCGGCGCCCCGGGCACCGGGAAGACGATGATCTCGAAGGCCATCGCGACCAACTTCAACTGCCCCTTCGTGACCATCCCCGGGTCGGGATTCGCCGGGATGTTCATCGGCATGGACGCGCTCACGGTCCAGTTCCTGGCCCGCAAGGCGCGCAAGCTGGCCGCCAAGTGGGGCGGTCAGTGCATCGTCTTCATCGACGAGATCGACGCCGTCGGCATGCGCCGGCAGGCGCTGCAGGGCGCCGCCGGCGCGGGCGCGCAGCCGACCTCGATCCACGACTTCAGCTTCCACGGCCCGAACGGGTCTTTGACGCCCACCGGCGATCTGGTGATCGAGTCGGCGGCCTGGCGCGAGCGCCTGTTCGCCGAGCGCGCGCAGTCGCCGCGCACCGGCTACGCGGCCTTCGTCGAGCGCACGACGGAGCGGATCCAGCGCTTCTACCCCGGCTTCGGCGCGGGCAACATGGGCGGCGGACAGGCGCTCAACCAGCTGCTCGTGGTGATGGACGGGATCGACGAGCCGCCCGTGATGCGCAAGTTCTTCACCAACCGCTTCAATACGTTCCTGGACGCGATCTTCATCGTCCCGCGCAAGGTGGGCAACGTGAAGCTGCGCCTGCCCACGCCGGGCCCGCGCCAGGAGCAGATCTACTTCATCGGCGCCTGCAACGTCCCGATCAGCGTGCTCGACCCGGCGCTGACCCGGCCGGGTCGCATGGGACGGCATATCTGGTTCCGGACGCCGACCAAGGACGACCGGATGGACATATTCGACCTCTACCTGGCCAAGGTGTCGCACGAGCCCGACCTCGACACCGAGCACCGGCGCGACGAGCTGGCCCGGATCACCAACGGCTACTCGCCCTCGATGATCGAGCAGTGCTGCTCGATGGCACTGACGATCGCGCACTCCGAGGGACGCCGCTCGTTCGGGTGGGCAGACATCGTCGAGGCGATGACCACCGTCGAGACCGGCACCGCGCAGAACATCGACTACGTGCCCGAGGAGACGCGCGCGGTGGCGATCCACGAGGCCGGCCACGCGGCGGCCGGGCATGTGTTCCTGGAGAAGGACGTGCTCTCGACCCGCCTCTCGATCCGCAAGCGCGGGGGCTCGCTCGGCCACTACCAGGGGATGGAGAAGGACGAGCGGTTCTCGAAGTTCCGCTCGCGAGTGATGGGCAGCCTGGTCATGACCCTGGGCGCGATGGCCGCCGAGCAGGCGTTCTACGGCGAGAACTCCCAGGGCGTGGGCGGCGACGTGCAGTCCGCGACCGCCACCGCGGCCGCGATGGTGGGGCTGTGGGCGATGGGGCCCGAGCCGCTCCACGTCGGCGGGGACATCGACGCCGAGGCGCACGAGGCGGTGCTGAAGCGGCTCGAGCACATCGGCTCGACGATCATGAACCGCGCCAGCGGTCCGGGCATGCTCGGCGACAACCCGCTCGGCGCGATCCTCTCGGACCGCAACAAGTACCAAGCGGCGGCGCAGATCCTGGGCCAGGCCTACGTGACCGCCTACGCGCTGATGGTCAGCAACCGGCCCGCGATCGCGCAGATTGCGGATACGCTGATCGACCGCAAGGAGATGCACGGGGACGAGGTGGTCGACCTGCTCAACAGCGTCGGCCTGCAGCGACCCGACATCGATCTGATGAACGACCGGACATGGCCGACCGTATGAGCGACACGCCCCACATCGTTCGCGCCAGCGAAGAGCACGTCGCCGACTCGCCGATGCAGCACGCCGGCGTCGGCTCGTGGCGCTCGAGCGCGCAGACCCGCGAGACCTCCCCCCACGCCGGCAAGTTCAGGTTCGCCACCGCCGCGCTGGCCGGGATCGCGATCGCGGCGATCGCGATCGCCGTCGCCGCCGGCACGAGCAAGAGCTCTCCCGCGCAGTCCGCGCGGTGGTCGACCTGGTCGCCGCCTGACAGCGGCGCGCTGGGGGCGCGGGAGATCGCCGACCACGTGGCGCCGCTCTACCGGATCTCCTCGGTCGACCAGCTCGCGGTGGTCACGGTCGTCAACCTGAGCGATCCCAACAACCCGCTGCGCGTGGCGGTGCGTACGGACCCCAGCTCCAGCTCGGTCTCGGTGCTCAGCGGCAACACGGTCGCCTACAACCTGTGCGGCATCGGCGGCAGCAACTGCTCGATCGGCGTCGGCCAGCCGTCGGCCGACCGCCTGCTGCTGCTGCGGCGCGAGGCGCTCGAGCTGGCCGTGTACGCGTTCAAGTACATCAGCGGCACGCAGAACGTGGTCGCGATCCTCCCGCCCGGGCGCACGACCACGCCGAGCACCCTGACCATGAAGCCGCCGACCGCCAACGCGGCGTCCAACACCAAGCCGCTGAGCGTGGCCCTGCTGTTCGTCAAGGACGAGCTGGCGCCGTTCCTCGCCCAGCCGCTCAGCTCGATCCTGCCCGAGCAGTTCCCGCCCACCGTGGCGCAGATGCACAACGCGCCCGAGGCCGGCCTGGTCAACCAGATCACCGCCCGCGGGCTGTTCTCGCAGAGCCTCGTCCAAGCCCAGGACGGGAGCACGCTGATCATGCTCGATCCGCTCCCGCCGCAGTGAGCGGGCGGGCGCGGTGAGAGCACCGCTGGCCCGGCCCCGCCCGCGATGAGACAGCCCGAGGCCCGCGCCGCTCTGTCCCGGGCCAAGGCGCGGCTCGACCGGCTCGACCTGTACCCGGGGCCGGTGCGGATCGACCACGTGCACGTGCTCACGATCCCGTGGCTGTTCCGGGCGCCCTGGTTCCGGCGCTTCGACGGATACGCGATGTGGAACCTGATCCTGCTGCGCGGCCCCGAGCTCGAGCGAGACGAAGAGCTGATCTGCCATGAGCTCTGCCACGTGTGGCAGATGCAGCACCGCCCTGTGCGGATGCCGCTGTCGTACCTGCGCGTGGGCTATGCCGGCAATCCCTACGAGGCCGAGGCGCGCCGCGCCGCAGCGTCGGGATCGCTGGGCTCGTAGCCGGGGCAGGCCAATACGGGCAGCCGCGGGTAGCGCGAGAAGCGCTCGGGCTCGTCCCGGGACCGGCGGCAGAGCGAGAACACCGAGCCGCGCGTGTTGCGCACGATCTGCTGATGGCGGCAGGAGTTACACAGCCCCGCGGGCGGCCCGGTCATCGTGTCGAACATTGTCCTGACCCGCATCCTCACCTCCGAGTCAGCTCCTCCAGCAGCAGCACGAAGGAGGCATAGGGGCGTCCGGTCTCCTGCTCGAGGCCGATCTCACAGGTGCGGTTGCTGCTCACGCAGGCGTCGAAGTGCCGGCCGCCGAGCTCGCGGTCGACGTCGCGAAGCGCCGATGCAGGCAACTCGGGGTGCAGCATCCCCCGATCGCCGGCCATCCCGCAGCAGGTGGTGGAGACCGGCACCGTCACCTCCTCGGCGAGCCGCTCGGCAATCGCCACCAGCCTCCCGGTGAGGCCGAGATGGCCCGCGGAGCAGGTGGGATGGACGGCGACCCGGGCCGCCCTGGCGCCGATCTCGAGCCTTGGCAGCAGCCGGTCGTGCACCCAGGCGATCGAGTCGAGGATCTCGATCTGCTCGAAGCGCTCCCGGGCCTCCCCCTCGAGCGAGCCCGCGACGTCGGTGTGCAGGCCGTGGGCGCAGGAGCTGGCATCGATCATCACCGGCAGCGCGCCGCCGTCGCTCCAGCGCCACAGGGCGGCGGCGGTCCGGCGCGCCATGTAGGCCTGCCCGCGCGCGTAGCCCTTGGAGCTCCACGGGGTCGCGCAGCAGTGGCCCGCGGCGTCACCGGGGATCCACAGCGGTAGTCCCCCGCGCGCCGAGACCGCCACCAGTGCCTCGGGCAGGGTCGGGTGTGAGGCGAGGGCGCCGGGGTTGCCAAAGATCCGGTTGATACACGCGGGCAGGTAACACCGCGGCCGCACCGTCGCGCGAGGTGTCGGGGAGCCGTCCCGGCGCCGCCGGTGGCATGCTGGCGGGCCAGGTCGGCACCAGATCGGTGCTGACACGGCGCCGCACCGCGGCGGGGATCTCGGCCACGGCACGCTGGCCGAGCACGCTCGCGGCGAGGTGCCCCGCGCGCAGGCCTCCCCGCGCGACGCGCTCGACCGCCTCGTAGCGCTGGGCCAGGCGCAACCCGGCTGCCTCCTCGCGCGGCGTGCGCTCCCGGCGGCGGAGCTCCTTGATCAGCGTGCCGGTGTCGATCCCGACCGGGCAGGAGGAGCTGCAGATGCCGTCGGCCGCGCAGGTCTGGATGCCGTCGTGCTCGTACTGCTCGAGCAGCACGGCCAGCAGCGGCGAGGACGGGGGCTGGCGGACCATCTCGCGCCGGACCACGATCCGCTGGCGGGGAGTGGTCGTCGTTGTTGCGGCTCGGACACACGGGCTCGCAGAAGCCACACTCGATGCACTTGGTCGCGGTGGCCTCGATCTCCGGGGTGGACTTGAGGTTGCGCAGGTGGACGCCCGGATCGCGGTTGAGCACCACGCCGGGGCCGAGGATGAAGTCGGGGTCGGCGAGCTCCTTGATCCGCCACATCAGGTCGGTGGCCCTGGGACCCCACTCGCGCGCCACGTAGGGGGCCATGTTCACGCCGGTGCCATGCTCGGCCTTGAGCGAGCCGTCGTACTTGTCGACGATCAGCTCCACGAGCTCGTGCATGAACGCCTCGTAGCGCTCGAGGTCCGCCGGCTGGCCGAAGTTGGGGGTGAGCAGGAAGTGGAGGTTGCCCGCCGAGGCATGCCCGGCGACGCCGTGCAGGAAGCCGTGCTCTCCGAGCAGGCGCTGGAGGTCCTTGGCTCCCTCGGCGATCCGCTGCGGGGGGAAGCAGACGTCCTCGATGATCAGCGACACGCCGGGCGGGCGCATCGCCGCCAGCAGGCCCTGCATTCCCTCGCGCACGCGCCAGAGCATCTCGATCTCCTCGTGCTCACGCGAGAACCGGGCCGGATCGATCAGCTCGCAGCCGCTCAGGATCTCCAGCCCCCGGCGCTCGAGCGCGTCAAGCTCGGAGACCTGCGCGGCGCTGAACTCCACCAGCAGGGCCGCCGAGTCCGGAGGCAGCTCCTTCCAGCGCACCGGCGTCCCCGGCATGTTCCAGGCCGCGGCGATCAGGGTCGGGGCGACCATCAGCTCCGTGGCCGTGGCGCCGGCCGCGACCAGCCCGGGCACCGCGGCGGCCGCCGAGTCGACATCGGCGAAGTAGGCCAGCGAGATCGCCGTCTGCGGCCGCAGCGGGAAGGTCTCGAGCACCGCCTCGCCGATCAGCGCCAGGGTCCCCTCGGAGCCGACGATCAGGCGCCGGAAGATCTCGAGCGGTGTGTCGGCATCGAGGAACGCACAGAGCCGGTAGCCGGTGGTGTTCTTGATCTCGAACTTCCGCGCGATCCGCTCGCTCAGCTCGGGGTCGGCCCGGATCTCGTCGCGGATCTGCTCGAGGCCGGCGGCGAGCTCCGGAGCCGCCTGGGCGAAGTGCCGCTCCGCATCCGGCGCGGCCGTGTCGATCACGGCGCCATTGGCCAGCGCGAACGTCATCGACGCGACCGTCCGGTAGGAGTCGGCGGTCACGCCGCAGCGCATCCCTCCGGAGTTGTTCGCGATCACACCGCCGATGCAGGCGATGTCGGAGCTCGCCGGGTCGGGACCAAGCCGGCGCCCGTGACGGGCCAGCAGGGCGTTCACCCGCCCGAGCACGATCCCGGGCTGGACCCGGGCGCGCTCGCCGCCGGCCTCGATTCGCGCGCGCTGCCAATGGCGGCGGACGTCGACGAGGATCGAGCTGGTCTGCGCCTGCCCGTTGAGGCTCGTGCCTCCGGCCCGGAACACGAGCGGCTTGCGGGAGCGGCGCGCGTAGCCGAGCAGCTTGACCATGTCGGCCAGGTCGCGGGGGGCGAGCACCACCTGCGGCAGCATCCGGTACGGGCTGGCGTCGGAGGCGTAGCGGACGATGTCGATCGCCCGGGCGTGGACCCGGTCCTCGCCGAGCAGCGCGACCAGCTCGCTGCGAAGCGGCTCGGGCGTCCCGTCCGCGACCCAGTCCGGGGCACGGTCGGGCGCGGCGATGGAGGCCTTGGGAGCGGTACGGGTGGGGTCGGGGGACAGCAGCGTCATCGGCTCACGAGTCTGGCGGTGACGGTGAGCACTAGTCGAACCACATGCCGGTGGCCACCGGGACCTGGATCACCCGCGGTCCGTCGTCGGCCGGGATCGCGGTGCGCAGCGCCTCGGTCAGCTCCTCGCGCCCCTTCACCTCCTGGGCGGGCAGGCCGTAGCCGGCCGCCACCGCGGCGACGTCGAGGCCGGGGAGGTCGAGCCCCGGGGCCCCGATGACCTGCTCGAACTGCGCGAACCACTTGAGGATCTGATACTCCTGGTTACGCAGGATCAGGAACGTGACCGGGACCTTGTAGGCCAGCGCGCTCCAGAACGCCGTGATGCCGTACTGGGCCGAACCCTCGCCGAGCACGCACACGACCGGCCGGCCGGGCTGGGCGAGCTGCACGCCGACCGCGGCCGAGATGCCGAAGCCGAGGCCGCCGCTGGCGCCGAAGTAGTAGGACCCTGGCCGCGAGAGCCGCAGCCGGTTGCGCAGCGACAGCGTGCTGGAGGGAGCCTCCAGCACGGCGATCCCGTGCTCGGGCCAGGCATCGGCGAGAGCGGCCATGGCGGCGGTGCCGGTGAGCGGCTCGGAGTCGTCGAAGTCTCCGGGCTCGGGGCGCGGCTCGGGCGCCGAGCGCTCGGAGGCGCCCACCAGTTCGAGCAGCCGCGCGAGCGCCAGGCCGACGTCGCCGACGATCGCGTCTCCCATCGGCGCCCGCGCGGCCTCCGCGGGGTCGTTGGTGAGCGCCACCAGCGAGGTCCCCTCGGCCAGCAGCGGACCGGGGATGTAGGGGTAGTACGGGAACACCGAGGAGCCGGCGACGAGGACCAGGTCGTGCTCGCGCAGGGTCTCGGCGACGGCGCCGATCCCGGGCGGCAGGACGCCGACGAACTGGGGGTGGCGCTCGGGGAACCCGATCCGCCCGCCGCCCGGCGCCGGCGTGGCCCAGACCGCGAGCCGCTGCTTCTCGGCCAGCGCCACGGCCGCGTCCCAGCCACCGCTGGCGTCGATGTCGGGGCCGGCCACGAGCACCGGATTGCGGGCGCCGTCGAGACGGGCGGCGAGCTCGGCCAGCAACGCCTCAGCGGGCGTCGCGCGGCCGCTGACCGTGCGACCGGCCGCATTGCGGGCGCGGTCCTCGTCGGCCTCGGCGTGCCAGTCGTCCATCGGGATCGAGACGAACGCCGGCCCCTTGGGCGGCAGCGTGGCGTGGTGAATGGCCCGGGCGATCGCCCCCGGCACGTCCTGGGCCCGCGGCGGCTCGTGGCTCCACTTCACGTACGGCTGCGGGCCGTAGGTGGCATCGCGATTGGTCAGGTTGGCCTCGATCGTCACCTGGGCGCGGACCTGCTGCCCAGCGGTGATCACCAGCGGCGACTTGTTGGCCTGCGCATTGAAGATCCCCCCGACCGCGTTGCCGACTCCGGGCGCGGTGTGGAGGTTGACGTGCGTGGGGCGGCCGCGGGCCTGCGCGTAGCCGTCGGCCATCCCGACCACGACGAGCTCCTGGAGGCCGAGCACGTAGGAGAAGTCGTCCGGGAAATCGGCCAGCATCGGCAGCTCGGTCGATCCCGGGTTGCCGAAGATGGTCGTCATCCCGTGAGCACGGAACAGGTCAAAGGCGGCTTCACGGACAGTCGGCATCAGGCGGGATCTCCCTGGATCGTGTGATTCGCGAGGGGTACCGTATTCGGCGGGCGGCGCTCGCGCCACCGCTCGGCGTGCTCGAGTGCGGCGGCGAGCCGCCCTTCGCCCCAAGGCGCCAGGCGCACGGGGTCTAACAGACGCACGAAACCCGCGACAACCCGTCAGGGCTTCGGCAGCGGCGACCGGGTCAGGTGCGGGTAGTAGCTCGACGGGTGGGTGGGCGCCGCGCTGCCCCAGTTGAAGGCTGGCTGGACGCGGCAGGGCACGTTGCCCGAGCTCGACAGGAGCGGCACCTGGGGCTGGTCGCTGGTGTTGTTGCAATCGGAGGACAGCAGTCCGCCGGTGCCGAGGTTGTTCTGCTCGCCGGGTGAGTAGCAGGAGTTGTGGCGGTTGGTCGGCTCGCGCACCGACTGCCCGAACACGGACTCGTTGTTGACCGGGACGACCGCTCGCAGGTAGTGGGCCATGCCGACCGGGGTGCCGGTGGCATCCGAGGTCGTGTTGGCCGGCGCGACCGCCTGGAGCGAGGCGCCCAGGTTGGACATCGCGGCCTGGAGCTCGCCCGAGTACAGCCCCAGGAAGTTGATCACCGGCGTGATCTCGCGCGCCGCGGGCAGCAACGCGTCGACCGCCGGCTTGAACGCGGTCGAGAAGCGCGTGATCGACGGGAGCGCCGCCTGCGCGGCGCTCAGCAGGCTCGGCGCCTCGTGCAGGAGGTCGATCGCCGGGCCCGAAAGGGCGATCGTCTCGGCCACCGCCGGGGTCAGCAGCGGAGCGACCGGTCGCAGCGCGGCAAGCGTCGGCTGGGCGATCCCCAGCGTGGTGTTGAGCGTGGTCAGCGTCGTATGCAGCTGCGACAGGAACGGCGGCAACGCGTTGACGGTGGCGGTCAGCGAGGCGTCGCGCGCGGCGGTCTCGGAGAAGACCTGATCGCCGGCGGTGATCAGGCTCTGGAGATCGGCCGAGTGGTTGCCGAGCGTGGTCAGCACGGACGCGGTGTTGGTGATCAGGCTCTGGAGGTTGCTCTGCTGGTCGTTGAGCACGCCGACCACGGCCGAGAGCTCGTTGAGCGCCGGGTCGAGGTTGCCGATCGCGTCGTTGAGATTCTGGCCGTTGCCGGCGAGCGCGGTGAACGCTCCCTGGAGCAGCGCCTGGAGGCTCTTCTGCGTCGGCGTGTCGAAGGACCCGAGCACCTGGTCGAGCTGCTGGGTGTCCTGGATCTGGGCGGTCGGGATCGTGCCGCCGTCGGGGAACTTCGGCCCCGTGCCGGTGCCGGTCGAGAGCATCACGTAGGCCTCGCCGAGCAGCGTCTTCTGGCGCAGGATCGCCTGCGTGTCCGTGGGGATGGGCGCGTACTGCCGCTGGATGTTCATCGTCACCAGGGACTTGACGCCCTGGTTCTGCACCGTGGTCACCTTGCCCACGTTGACGCCGGCGATGCGGACGTCGGCGTTGGGCACCAGCAGGCCCGTCTCCTTGAACAGCGCCTTGATCCGGTACCCCTGGGCGCTGAACGGAATGGTGCCGCCGAACTGCGTCCACATGAACACCATCAACCCGATGCAGGAGAGGGTGAAGGCGGGCGCGGCGATGACGGCCGACCGCTTGGGCGCCTGGGTCACCACTGGGGCTCGCTCCTCGTTTCTAGCATCCGAAGGTGGTTCCGAGCAGCGTCTCGAGCAGCGGGCCGACGACAGAGCCCTTGAGGCTGCCGCAGGAGACGACGATCAGTCCTCGCCACGCGACCCCGTGGGCGTCGGCGACGGACAGCATCGAGTTGATGTGGTGGGCGAACCAGGACAGTCAGTACAGGAAGCCCGGGTTGCCGCCACCGCCGTTGTAGGCGAGCTCGTTGCTCGTGTAGCTGAGCACCTTGAACGAGGAGATCAGCTGCGGGACCTCCGTGTTCAGGTTGCCGGTCACCCCCGGCAGCTGGCTGGCCAGCGGGAGCACCGCGTTCACGAACGGCGGGATCTGGGCCAGCGGGATCAGCGCCGCTCCCTCGAACAGGGTCCTGGCGCCGCTCAGCGTGCTCGGCAGCTTGCGGGCGGTCGGCAGCAGCGCGGTGGCGGTCGGCCCGAGGACGGTCGAGAACGTGGTCAGGTCGGCGAGCGTGGTCCGTGTGGTCGCGAGCGTGCCGGGGAGGCGCTCGATCGCGCTGCGCAGGGCCACGTCCTGGCCGGCCAGGGCCTGGATCGTGGTGTTGCCGGCCTGCACGACCGTCTGGAGCTGCGCGTCCTTGGCGCTGGTGGCCTTGGTCAGCACCCCGAAGTTGTGGACGAGCTGGGCGATCACGTGCCGGCGGGCCGCCAGCAGGTCGCCCACCTGGCGCAGCTGCGCCGAGGTCGGACCGAGCGCGGTCAGGAGCGCCTTGATGTCCTTGCCGCGGCCGGTGGTGCCCTGGTCGAGGTTGGCGATCAGGCTGGTGAACCAGCTGCGGGTGTCGCTGTCCAGCGAGTCGAGCAGGTCATCAGAGTCGGTCGGCGAGGTGGTCTGGGCGATCGGGATCGTCGCTCCGTGCGGCAGCACGCCGGCCGACGGGCTGCCGGGGTAGATGTCGACCTGCATGTCCTTGAGCGGGGTGTTGGGCACCAGGTCGGCTGCCGCGTTGAGGTACAGCCGCCGCATCTTGTTGGGATCGATCTCCATGTGTATGACCCCCTGTCCGTTGTGCAGCGAGGTGCCGGTGATCTGACCCACGTGGACGCCGGCCACGTTGACCGGCTCGCCCAGACCCGGCACCACGGCCGCGGCGGTCGGGAAGGCCGCGTCGACCGAGTAGAAGGTCTGGAACGGGTTCGGGAGCCGCTGCTGGAGCAGGATGTAGAAGCCGGACGCGGTGCCGACGATCATCAGCGCGATCAGGATCAGGAACGAGCGCCCGTAGCGCTTGATCTGGAGGGCCATGCGTCGGCTCATCCGTGGCTCGCAGGCTTGACCGCGCGGACCACGTCGGTCCGCAGCTGAGACCGATCGACCAGGTGCCCAGGCGCGGGGCTCGTCGACCGAGCCGTGTCGGCGGCCGTCCCCAGGGAGGCCAGGCTGGGAACCGCCTGGCTCGTGCAGGGCACGCCCGGCTGATAGGCCGAGGGCTGCAGGTCGCCGACCCAGTGTGGGCTGGCGCCCTGGATCGCCGAGCCGCCGGACGGGGCCGTGCCCAGCAGCTGGCCGACGATCGGGATGTTGCCGAGGCTGATCGTGTTGGTGCCGACGCCGGATCCGAGCCGGATCCAGTGCCCGTTGGCGTCGAAGTTCTGGCCCGAACTGGCCAACCCGCCGAGGAAGTGGACGAACTCCTGCCACACCGGCTGGCGGGTGGTCAGCGCACCGTCGGGCACCACCCGGTTGAGGATCGGCTTCACGTGTGTGCTCAGGCAGTCGGTGACGCTCTTGGTGATCGGGAACACGGCGCCGAGCTTGGTCAGCACGGAGGGGAGCTGCTGGAAGGTCGCATTCAGCGAGGCCAGCAGCCGGTTGCGCTCGGCGGGAGCGACGACCGCGCCCAGCTGGCCGAGCGTCTGCGTGAGGCCGTCGACCAGCTTCGGGGCGGCCTGCAGCGACGGGTCGAGCGTGGTGGCGAGGTTCGCCAGCGGCGGCAGCGAGGCATCGATCGCCGACAGCGCAGCGGGCGAGACCTGCAGCGTCTGGTCGAGGCCCGAGATCGACTGCGCCAGGGCACCGTCGGCCGAGGCCAGGGCGCTCGAGCTGATGTTGAGACCGGTGACCAGGTCGGCCAGCTGGGCGCTGTTGTGGGCCAGCGTGCTGGTGAT
>Ga0209839_10001333_pt1 | contig 12693 bp, 9 predicted proteins | sample OrgsoiDNA2013050_FD_185800 | JGI IMG/M metagenome (GOLD analysis project Ga0209839, IMG submission 185800) | Permafrost soil microbial communities from the Arctic, to analyse light accelerated degradation of dissolved organic matter (DOM) -... | ecosystem: Environmental > Terrestrial > Soil >... | reverse complement strand
GATCTGGCCTGCGACCGTGAGACCAAAGCTGGCGAGAGTCGCGGCTTCATCGGCAACGGCTGAGTTCAGAGCAGAGCGCGTGAGGGCGTAGACCATCAGCAGGGCGTGAACGCAGTTAGGGTTAGCGCCGCAGTCGCTCCATCTCCAGGTCGCAGGTGCATCCCCGAGGAAGCGCGCGCGGTTATCGATCGTCATACCCTCTTGAAAAGGAATAGAAAATGTCGACTTCACGTCATCCGATACGCCAAGGACTGTAAGACCGGCTGCAGACAAAGCTACGTTGAGACACATGTCGCGCTCCCCAGTAGCATCGGTTATGCGTGGAGCAAGTTGCGCGAGCCATCCATTCGCTCCGGCGGCCGGAGACGCCGGAAATCGCACCATCATGAACATCGCGAAATGTTGTTTGGGGTAGGCGCTAACAATAATGCCCTGGATGTCGGCCGCGGTCTCGCCCTTCGGCTTCCACTCGGGATTCGCCGACGTAGCGGCAGGCACGGTTAGAGGAGCTGAGCCCATTGTTCGGCCTCCTTCATCTGCATAGACGTCTTGCGAAGCCCGTCGACGATGCTGGCATTGCGAATGATCTGATTGACCGTCAGATCTGTATAGGCGCTATACCAGAGAATGTTCTGTGTCTGCGACTGGCGCGCCCATGCCTTGAATTGGGTACCGTGTGCCGCACCCTCCAAAACCAGATTCCTGGTTGGAGGAAAACCGACGCAATTGCCCCAGGCGAGCGTAAGTCCGCGAGCGGCCTTATCGACAAAATCATTCAGATAGCTCTGCCAACTTCCATCGAAATTACTCAGGAAGAGCAGGCGTCCGGTGTTCCCAACCAGAGTCCAGTGAGCAAAGTGGATCGTGCGCATGGAGCCGAGATAACCGTCCCAAGCCACAATTGGGACCGCGAAATGGAGCGCCCGGAGTGCGTTTCGAATCAGGAAGGCGCGCAGCATACCGGGTTTGACCAGGACCATGCTGGCAAGATGGTTTTGAACGATCTGATCTTCCTGCCCGGCAAAGAGCTTGAGTTGCTCCAGAGTAAGCGGCGGTCGACCCTGCGAGAAATCCGATTCCTCCAGTCGACGGAGCGCTCTGTATGGCGCGATGGCCGCGAGAATCAGAATCACAACCATGACAACAACGCTGCCAATCAACGTGAGGGTAAAGCGGCCAGCAAAGGCGGCAATTGTTCCCAAACTCGGCATGCCCTGCCACGGAAGAATTCCGCACCGATGAAGCACATAACTCCCCAAAGTCCCGGCGATAACGACAAAGACGAACACGAGCCACGGCATAACTGGACGCACAGTGCTCCACTTATAGGTACTAGTCGCCTGGTCAGTTGTAGGTTTCTCCGGGTCCTGGAGCCATTTATACTTTTGCAGAGCCCACTGGCGAAGGGCAGCGTGAACCCCGGGCGCGTCCCATTGTCGGTACTTCGAGCAGGTACCTCCCAGTTCAGATTGGATATCAAGGAAGACTCCACGATCGCGAAGGATGCGGGGAAGCGAGTTGGCGACCGCGCCGAAGTGTTGAGCCGATGGGCTGCAGGAATGCGCCTCAATAAAGGGCACGAGTGAATCCTTGCCGCCTGCTTGGAAGAGCGATACCCACTCGCCCTCTTTAGCTTTCTTGGTACACGCGAAGATCGAGCGCAGATCATCCGACAGTTGGGCCATCACGCCTGGCCAGTAAGTATCCGCGCTGCCGTCGAAGTTATTCTCGAAGACGAAAAGTGGATCGAAGTGGTCGTCTTCGAAGATCTGCATGGACATGAAGTGAAGCTGAGGAATCTGCTCTAGCCGGGTAAACGAAAGGGCGCCGTTCAGATTGGTAACTGCCCGGATGCGCTGGCGCATGACTTCAACGCTGTCTGGATCAACTTCGAGAACGACATCGACAATGGTAGGCATGGGGGTCCCGGATATTAGCGGGTGACTAACTGGGCCAGCGAAGACTCACCTGATCGTCAATCGACGCTGAGGAAGGAACAATGGTGCTGCCAGCTCACAACTCGATTTCGAGTGTATCCAGCAAACTAAACAGTGCATAACGGAAAGTCAAGCGATGGAAAGGGGAAGACGACGACATTGGCCGGTGAGAACGATTGTTCTCGCCGGTCCTGTCGCCCGGTGGCAGCGTTCGCCCGCCCTCACCCTGCGCAAATGCGGGCGCTTCAGATTCAATTGAGGTGTGCGGCGGATCTCGGGCGCGAGCGCATGCCGTGAGTCACCATCCGCTGGTGCAAAAACCTTGGGAGTCAGGGTTATCTTGATCCGAGCTTTTCCGCGCGGTTGATTGTTTTCGGGTTCACGCAGTGGTCTGGATTTGCCCCACGCTCGCCGACGCAATCAACGCAGTCTCCAGGCGGCCAATCTCTCGGCGCAGCCAGCCTTTCAATGCTTCTTCCATTTCAAGCTGCGTGCCGCAGCGGAACAAATCTTCCACGCTCTCGCCGTTCGTACCCACAGGAATCGACCAGCACGGCGTTGGCTGCTCACGCTGGCCGTCGGGAACGAACCGCTGCAGGGAACAGTGGGCGCACGTGTGCGGACGTGAGGAGTCGTTAAAATTCAGGCAGGTGGGCGAATCGGTGAACACAAACGAGGGCCTCCATGGAGCTCGCGGCGAGCGCCCATAGCCGCCGTCTTCCACAAACTTAAGTTCGAATCGCAATATTTCCAGGATTTCGCGATCGCTATGCACCATAAAGTCACCTCGCAATAACTGCTAGGTTGTCATGGCGAAGTCCCTGGGGCCATGATCCACGTCACATCTGCGTGTGACGGCAATCACGCTTTCCCGAAAAGGAGCTGAGCCTGCCCGACTGAAGCGGGCCTTATACTTGCAGAATGGCCGATCCTCTTTATCTCAGTCTCTGGTTTCCCGACTTCTCCGGCCCAGCCATGCTGCCGCACATGTTCGCAGTCTTGCAGCAGTTTCCCTTCTCAGAGCAGCGTCCCGGTGTGACCTACGCTGCGGTGCAACCGGTCTCATGGAATGAAGCCAGCGTCCTCGAACGCCGGTTCGTCCCCGGCATCGGACCCCAGGAAGCAGTCGTAGTCGCCGCCGATCTTATCCACGACGACTACGCCTACGTCTTCGACGCCTACTGGGATCTGTGGACGCCTGACGATAAAGGCCGCAAATGGAGCCTGATCCCCAGCCTGGTTAAGTTCATGGTTCAAGGCGAAGAATTTGATTACGGCACCTATCGGGAGACTGGCCACATCGAAATCGACTTCGGCCTCGATTCATTGTTTGTGCAGGAAAATATTGAGTTGACGGAAGAGACGCAGGCCAAGATCCGCGACAACGTGAGCAAGTTGGTCGAGTTCACAAAGAAAGCAGAAACGAATACGCGCGCCACGTCGCGCCGCCTGTGGTCCGAATCGGACGAAAGCCTGCCGCAAAAGCTAGTCGCACGCCTGCAAAAAGTGCAATAAATGACAGGGGACACAGAGTAAAGTCTCTGTGTCCCCTGGATCCTCCGTGGTTTCGAAGCCCTACCCGTGTCCTCTGAGTCCTCCGTGGTTACAGAGCTCGTGTCCTCTGGGTCCTCCGTGGTTTACTTGGTTCTTCCGCCCTCACCCTTCAGCGTCTCAGCAGCCGCAGCCTGCGCCGCAGCCAGCCGCGCCGTCAGCACGCGGAATGGTGAGCACGAAACATAGTTCAACCCGGTGCGATAGCAGAACTCCACCGACGACGGCTCCCCGCCATGTTCGCCGCAAATCCCGACCTTCAATGTAGGCCGCGTCTTGCGCCCGCGCTCAGTCGCCATCTTCACCAGTTGACCGACGCCTTCCTGATCGAGCGCCGCAAACGGGTCTTGCTTCAAGATGCCCTCCGCCAGATACGTCGGAAGCACCTTGTTGACGTCGTCGCGCGAGAAGCCGAACGTAGTCTGCGTCAGATCGTTCGTACCGAACGAGAAAAACTGCGCTTCCTTCGCAATCTCGTCGGCCACCAGCGCCGCACGTGGCAACTCGATCATCGTGCCAACCATGTATTCGACCTTGCTTCCCTTTTCCTTGAATACTTCGTCGGCCACGCGCCGCACGATCGCCGCCTGGTTCGCCATTTCCTTCACCGTCGCAACCAGCGGAATCATGACCTCCGGCAGCACCTTGATTCCCTTCTTCGTGCAATCGACCGCAGCCTCAAAAATAGCCCGCGCCTGCATCTCCGTAATTTCCGGATAAGTAATGCCAAGCCGGCATCCGCGATGCCCGAGCATCGGGTTGAACTCGTGCAATTGCTCCACGCGGGCAAGCAGCGTTGACAGCAATCTCTTTAGGTCTCCGACACTCTTCGCGCCGTAGTCGGAATACCGCTTCAATAGTTCCTTCTTCTCTTTCGTGCCGGCATGCGGGAAGGTCGCGATCTCCACCATCAGATCTTCGCGCCGCGGCAGAAACTCATGCAGCGGTGGATCCAGCGTGCGAATCGTCACCGGCAAACCGTCCATCGCCTTAAACACGCCGGCAAAATCTTTGCGCTGTAATGGCAGCAGCTTCTTAAGCGCGGCGCGGCGATCCTTCTCGTTATCGGCCAGAATCATGGCGCGCATGTGCGGCAGCTTTTCTTCGCCGAAGAACATGTGCTCGGTACGGCAGAGTCCAATGCCCTCCGCTCCAAACGCCCGCGCCTGAATCGCATCACGCGGAATGTCGGCATTCGCACGAACCTTCATCTTACGGTGCGGATCGGCCCAGTTCATGAACGTCTGCAGTTCCGGATCGTCGGGAGAAGGATCGAGCGTACCCAGCTTTCCCTTAATGACGCGGCCAGTCGTACCGTCGAGCGAAATCCAGTCTCCTTCTTTGAAGACCTGCCCCTTCACCCGCATCTCGCGCGCCTTCTCGTTCACATCAATGTCGCCCGCGCCCGCTACGCAGCACTTGCCCATGCCGCGCGTCACGACCGCAGCGTGGCTGGTCATGCCGCCGCGCGAAGTCAGAATTCCCTTCGCCACTTCCATGCCGTGAATATCTTCCGGCGTGGTCTCAGCACGCACCAGAATCACCGGTTTCTTCGCGGTATCGTGTCCGGCCATCTTGACCGCTTCGTCTGCGGTGAACACAATCTGCCCGACCGCCGCACCAGGTGATGCCGGCAATCCAGTCGCCAGCACTTCTACCTTGGTGCTCTTCTCATCGAGTCGCGGCACCAGGAAGTCATACAACTGGTTCGGCTCCACGCGGAAGATCGCCTCTTCCTTCGTGATCAGCCCCTCATCCACCATTTGAATCGCAATGCGCACCGCCGCCAACCCTGTGCGTTTGCCCACACGGGTTTGCAGCATGTAAAGCTTGCCATCCTGAATGGTGAACTCGAAATCCTGAATATCCTTGTAATGCTTTTCAAGTCGCGTCGTGATCTCGCGAAGCTGGTCGTAAACGTCCGGCATGACCTTCTGCAATTCGAGAATCGGCACCGGAGTGCGGACGCCGGAGACCACATCCTCGCCCTGCGCGTTCATCAGAAACTCGCCATAAAATTCTTTCGTTCCGATCGCCGGGTTGCGCGTGAAGCCCACGCCAGTGCCGCTGGTATCGCCCAGGTTGCCGTAGACCATCGCCTGCACGTTGACCGCGGTGCCCAGCATGTCATCGATGTTGTTGATGCGGCGATAGACCTTCGCGCCCTCGTTCTGCCACGACCGGAACACCGCGTCCCGCGCCATCACCAGCTGTTCCCGCGGATCCTGCGGAAAATCGCGCTTGGCGTGCTTCTTCACGACCTTCTTATATTCAGCAATCACTTCCTGCAAAGCCTTGGCGTCAAGATCGGTGTCAAGCTTCGTCTTCTTCTGCTTCTTCTTCGCATCAAACACTTCGTCGAACGCATGCTTTTCGATGTCGAGCACCACGTTGCCAAACATCTGAATCAACCGCCGGTATGAGTCCGCGGCGAATCGCGGATTGTTGCTGCGCTTCGCCAACGCTTCCACACTCTTGTCGTTCAACCCAAGGTTGAGAATCGTATCCATCATTCCCGGCATGGAAAACTTCGACCCCGAGCGCACGCTCACCAGCAGCGGATTCTCTCCCGTCCCCAGCTTCTGCCCCTGCAGCGCCTCAAGCTTCGCCAGCGCCTCATCCATCTGCCGCTCAACGTCCTTCGACGACGACGCAGTCTTCATGTACTCGCGACAAGCCTCCGTCTGAATCGTGAAGCCCGGAGGCACAGGCAGCCCGGCGTTCGTCATCTCCGCCAGTCCGGCGCCCTTGCCGCCCAGCACGTCCTTCATCTTGCCGTTGCCGTCGGCCTTGCCGCCGCCGAAGGAGTAGACGTACTTGGTGGTGGACTTCTTGTTGTCCTTCACTTCAGTTTCGGGGAGAGTCATCGTCGCCATATGAGTCCTTTGTATCGAGATTTGTTGAACTTGAATGTAGATGTTCGCGCTGATTTGTGCTTCTCGCGCTTTGATTTTGTTTGGCGCAGCGCTTCCAGCCCTGCGGTAACGATCTTCGAGGTTTCATCGGGGCTTCAGCCCCAGATTTAAACCTTCCCTTCCGTCACAATCTCCGAAAAATCGGCAATGGTAGAAAACTCCTTGAGCAGCGTCCGCAGCAACGCCAACCGGTTCGCCCGCACCTTCTCATCCTCCACCATCACCATCACCTTGTCGAAGAATGCATCCACCGGCTCGCGCGCCGTCGCCAATAACGTAAGAGCTTCACCGTATTGCTTCCCTTTTCGATGCGCCTCTACTTTGGGTCCAGTCGAGTCCACATACGCGGCCAGCGTCCGCTCCTCATCCGCTGAGCCGGCCAACTCTTGGAATGAGGCAGCTGGCGCGATTCCCTTCTCCGCCGCCTGCCGCAGAATATTCCGGATCCGCTTGCAAGCCGCGCCAATCGCCTGGAACTCCGGCAGATGCAAAACCTGCTTCACCGCCTCCGCCCGCTGCACTGCGTCGACCACATCGTCCGCATCCGCGCCCAGCACGGCTTTCACCACGTCATAGGCGTACCCGCAAACATCCTTCAAATAAAATTCCAGCCGCTCGCGGAAGAACGTAGTAATCGATTCCGTGTACTTTCCCTCCTCGACAAACTTCGCTTCCGCGCCGGACTTCTGATATCCCGCCCGCGCATCGCGCATCAGATCGCTCAGCCGCAGCGGCAACTTTTTCTCCGCGACCACCTTCACGATCGCATTCGCCTGCCGCCGCAACGCAAACGGATCCTTCGATCCGCTCGGTACCAGCCCCAGCGCGAACATGCCGGCTATCGTGTCAGCCTTGTCACCGATCGACAGGATCGAGCCTTCGACCGACCGCGGCACATCGTCCTCGGTCGACTCCGGTTTGTAGTGGTCGTAAATCGCATCGGCAATGGCGAACCGCGTCGCCTCGGGCAGGCTTTCATCCAATTGCTGCGCTCGCGCATAGAGACCGCCGACAATCCCCTGCAGTTCGGTGAACTCTTTCACCAGTTCGGTGGTGAGGTCGGTCTTCGACAGGCACGCGGCTTTGTGGATCACCCCCGGCCTCACCGCAATCCCACTCTGCTTGAGAATTTCGCTCAGCCAACTGCACAGCCGCTGCACCCGCTGCGTCTTCTCGAAATAGCTGCCTAGATCCTTCTGAAACGTGACTTGCTTCAGAGAATCCAGCCGCACTAGCAGAGACTTCTTCTGATCCGTCTGCCAGAAAAATCGCGCGTCGTTGAAACGCGCCCGCAGCACCCGCTCGTTTCCCAGCCGGATGAGTCCCTGAGGATCGCTGTCGGTATTCAGTACCGCCAGAAAATGCGGCGCGAGTTTCCCGTTCGCATCTTCGATCGCGAAATATTTCTGGTGATCGCGCATCACCGTCACCAGCACTTCTTCCGGCAGCGCGAGAAATTGCGCATCGAACGATCCCAGAATCGCCGACGGAAACTCCGTCAGGTTCACGACGGTGTCGAGCAGCGCTTTGTCCTCGCGCCAGCGCGCGCCGGAGACGGTCCGTGTCGCGGCATCGAGCGCCTTGCGAATCTGATGCTCACGTTCCGCACGCCCCAAAACTTTCGCCGCACGCAGCGACTCGACATAGGCCGAGTCAGCACGCGAAATCGTGACCGCGCCGCCCGCCAGAATTCGATGTCCCCGCGAAGTATTCCCCGCGCGAATGCCGTCAAACTCCAGCGGGATCGTCTCCCCATCGAGCATCGCCACCACCCAGCGCACCGGACGCACGAAGCGCTCGTTGGGCTTGCGCCAGTACATATTCTTGGCCCAGTAAATTCCCGCAAGTTCCTTGGGCAGCCCCTCGGCAAGAATCTCCGCCGCCGTGCGCCCTTTCTTCGTAACCTTTGCAGCGAGGTATTCGCCCTTGGCAGTGCTGACGCGTTCGAGTTGTGTCACATCGACGCCAGACTTCTTGGCAAAGGCGTGCGCCGCCGGCGTAGGCTGCCCATCCTTATATGCCACGCTGACCGACGGCCCGTTGACCTGCTCGACCACATCGCCCTGCGAGGCCGCGATACCGCTGGCGAGAATCGCCATCCGCCGCGGCGTGTCGAAATGCGCGATCTCCCCGCCCGCAAGTCGCTCCCGCGTCAGCAGCGCCCCCACGCGACTGCGCAATTCCTCCGACGCCGCGGCAATCATCCGCGCCGGAATCTCTTCGCACCCGATCTCTAGTAGAAAGTCTGGCATGCAAGAATTCTTATTATCGCGATTCTGAAATCACAGAACTGTGAGCCAAATCACAACTTCATATCGAGCAATGTCATCCTGAGCGGAGCAGAAGGATTCGCAAAGCGAATCGTTCTGCGGAGTCGAAGGATCCCTACCTCCACATCCCGCCCGCTCCTCAACTCGAAACCATGGCTTCCGTCTGTTATCCGCTGGTAGGGATCCTTCGACTGCGTGGAGACTTCGCTTCGCGAACTCTCCACTCCGCTCAGGATGACAGAACTTCCGAACTCAAATCGATACTGGCACTAACGTGTCGCTTTTCGACTGCTTCGCACGGACAGGTTCAGGCTCGTCGGATTTCGCCGGCGGATATGCTTTCTGCTGATCCACCCAGGCCTTCGCAATCCCCACCGCCAGCGCCCGCACCCGCGCGATCACACCCACGCGCTCCGTCACCGAAATCGCGCCCCGCGCATCAAGAATGTTGAACAGGTGCGAACACTTCAAACAAAGATCGTAAGCCCCAAGCAGCGGAAAGCGTTTCTTCTGCGCAGAAATTGGATATCCTTCCTTACCGTCGAGTCGATCTTCGACTTCGTCTACTTTTTGCCCTGGATCATTGCCTGGTCGCAGCAGCGCCGCATACTTCTCCACCAGTCCTTTGCACTCCGCCTCATACAAATCGAAATGCTTCCACGCCTTCTCCACATCCGCCTCTTCAAAGTTGTAAATCGAAAACTGCAACTCATCCGCCAGCCGCACATCGCCATATTTCACAACAGCGCCCGTCTCCGGATCGCGCGCCCACACGATGTCGTAGATCGAATCCACGTCCTGCAGGAATTGACCGATGCGTTCGAGCCCGTACGTCAACTCCGCACAAATAGGAAACAGATCCACGCCGCCGCACTGCTGAAAATAAGTGAACTGCGTGATCTCCTGCCCGTCCAGCATGATCTGCCAGCCCACGCCCCACGCGCTCAGCGTAGGCGCTTCCCAGTTATCTTCTTCGAATTTGATGTCATGCTGGCGCAGGTCAATGCCGATCGCAGTCAGCGACTCCAAATACAACTCCTGCACATTTTCCGGCGGAGGCTTCAGGATCACCTGCAACTGCATGTGCTTAAACAACCGGTTGGGATTCTCTCCGTACCGCCCGTCCGCCGGACGCCGCGAAGGCTGTACATACGCCACCTTGTAAGGCTTCGGCCCCAGCACGCGCAGAAACGTTTCCGGCGCCATGGTCCCCGCGCCCACTTCCACGTCGTAGGGTTGTTGCAGCACGCATCCACGCTGCGCCCAAAATGTTTGCAGCCGCAGGATGAGTTCCTGGAACGTCAGCGGATTGGAGGAGGAAGTCATGGATGAAAGCTGCTAGCTCCTGGCTGCTAGCTTCTAGCGAAAACGCCTTCTCTCGACGCTTGAACTTGGAAGCTGGCCTTACAGAACCGTGGGAGCGCAGCAGGTTAATCCAAGATTGTAACGGAAGCAGGCCGCAGCCGTCAGCCCTTACGAGCCCCTCGCCTCGGTCATCCCTGTACTGGCACCGGCGCGGGTCCTTTGAAATGACTCCGCTCATAGCAAATGTCTGAACGAATCCGGACGGAACTTCGAAGAAGGTGGCAGGTTGCGGCCCTTCGCGAATATCGCGCAGTTCGGTGCTGCTCACCTTGGTCTCCGACTTCACCTTTACGCGCAAATAACGATCCAGCCAGACGTGGCAGACTTCTCCGAAACACTTGCCCTCGTACTTGACCGTCCTGCGGCCATTTAACGTCTCACCGCCAATCTTTTGGCATGTCTCGGTGTGCAAGAACTTGATCTTCAGCCAGTCGACGCAGGCATGCTCAACGTCGTCCGGCCGGAGTAGGGCGTATATCTGATTCGTTCCTGCGCCAAAATGTTCCGTCGAGCCTTGGAAGTATGTATGCTACTCGGCCGTTAGAATGGTCGAGGTCCCAGCAATGAGATCAACGATCACGGCGCTTTCTCCGCGAATCTCAATACGGGTCTTGTAATTTCCAAAATATATCCTGTGCGTAGCGGCGCCTGGCGTTTGTAGGTCCACAATTTCGGCGGAAAATTCCGTTTGCGCAGCGACGACGTTGGCAATAAACAGGGCGACGATGCAACACGATGTCCGCACAAACCAGAGCATATCTTCACTTTCTTCTACAGGGAATGGCTGCGAGCGTGTTGGCCCCCGGGATAGATCATAACGCTAGATCTTCGACCTCTCTAAAACCCGCCCTTCTCCAGCATCCCCGCCGTCACCAATTTCTTCTCAATATGCCGCTGCAAAATCTGAATCAGAAATTTGCGCAAGTCGGCGCCCTGCGATTTCGGCCACGGCTTCCCCGCAAAACTCTCCACCGGAGCGCGAAACATTTGCGCCGCCAGCGTCCGCGACTCCGCTGAAATTTCCGACGATGCCAGCCGCTTGTCCTCGGGACACATCAGCCCATCCGCCAATGCGTGGTAGTAAGCGCGGCTCCCGTTCAGCGTTCGGCCGCAAACGGTGCATTCGGTCAACTCCGGCAGAAATCCGACCAGGCGCGTCATCCACAGCTCGAAGTAGGTGACGGGCATCCAGATGTCCGGCCCGGTTAAAACGTGCATCACCGACAATGTCAGCCGGAAGATAGCGTCGTTCGCTTCGCGATCCGGCAGCAGTTCGTCGAGCAGTTCCGCGATATGCCCCAGCCCCACCGCCCGCGCATAACTGACTTCCGACGCCATCGGAGACTCCAGCACTTCGCACGCATCCAGCCGCGCCAAGTCCTGCCGCTCCTTCACGTCATAAAAAGCGCGTACATATGTCAGCGGCTCAAGTGCGCCGCCAAATCGGCGCTTCGATTTTTTCGCCGATCGCGCTACCCCGCGCACCTTCCCCTCCGCGCGCGTGAACAGCGTGACCAGCAGATCGGCCTCGCGCATCGGATAAGTGCGCAGCACAATCGCCTCTGTTTCTCTGAGCGCCATGTATGAGCGCAATTTTAGTGGAAGTGAACCGACATCTGCGGGGTCACCAGCCAGCGGTTACCACTTTGCTGCCGTTGCGCAAGTCCCCACTTCTCGCGCAAAAGACGCGCGAGAAATGGGGCACCCTCTGAATGCCCAGCAAAATCAATGGTTTCGGGGCATCCCACTCGCGCTGGTAACCACCAGTAACCAAACGTTTGGGGTACGTTTCTGCACGACGGAGACATTCACTTCCCTGCGCATCCCCGGTAGTACTAGTACAGGCGCCCAACACGGGCTAAGCCTTAAGTCACCGGCTTCAAGAAAAAAGGTCCCAAATCATCATGCGAAATCATCTCCTCCACGCCTGGTCCAAGCGAACAATCCTCATCCTGGCTATGCTTTCGATCTCTGCCAGCACGTTGTTCGCTCAGGATTCTCCCTTCACCGCCGCGATGAAGACCAATCTGATTGCCCCGGTCACGCCCTCGGGCTATGTTTCGAGCTCTTACGTCCAGAGCACGAAGCGCGGCGATGCGCAGCATCACTTCTGGGATCGCAACAACGCCATTCTCTTCACCGCGGTAGGCGCGTCGGCGACCGCCGACTTCTTTGTCACTCGCGCGAACCTCGCCAGCGGCGGCCGTGAACTGAATCCCGTGACCCGCGTATTCGCCGGCAGCACGACTGGTCTGGCGATGAATTTTGTCGGAGAAACCGCCGGCACCATCGGCCTCAGCTACTTCTTTCACAAAACCGGCCATCACAAGTTGGAACGCCTCACGTCGTTTGTCGACACCAGCATGTCTGTGGGCGCCGTGGGATACGGCCTGTCGCACCGCTAGAATGAATTTCAGCCCGTGCCCATCGGCCGCGGGCGCGACAAAGCTGGTCGCGACAAGTGGCCTCAGCCCCGAAGGGACGTCATGGGAAAGCCCGGCACGGCAGTGCCGGGAGGCCCGAGCGAGCAAGCAGAGTCCGCTTCAGCGGACGCCCAGCTCCTCTATCTCCTGTACGCTTTCGATATACTTTCGAGATCGTGACGAAAATCTTGTCCGCTCTTCTCGCCGTCGCGCTCCTCACCAACCTCACCTT
>Ga0209839_10001330_pt1 | contig 12706 bp, 9 predicted proteins | sample OrgsoiDNA2013050_FD_185800 | JGI IMG/M metagenome (GOLD analysis project Ga0209839, IMG submission 185800) | Permafrost soil microbial communities from the Arctic, to analyse light accelerated degradation of dissolved organic matter (DOM) -... | ecosystem: Environmental > Terrestrial > Soil >... | reverse complement strand
TGTCGTTCGAGCTCGCGCTTGTCGAGGTGGCCTCCGCGCATCAGGCGAACGCTCTCGCCGTGCTGACCAGGATGCCGACGTTCAGCAGTCCGAGCACGTGAAGACCTCGGTCGGGGCCGACGCGATCGACGAGCGCCACGATTGCCCCAGCAAGTGACGCCGCGCGCCGCCACTCCTGGGGCGTGAGGGTGTTCCTCAGCCGTCCCAGACCACGACTCCTCGTGTTGGCCACGCGCCCACTCTACTCGTGGCGGAGTTGCAAGCGGGAATATGTTGCTCGGCGCGCCGAGAGTCCGCCCCGACGGGCGCCGTACCTGCTTCACCCGAGCACGTCGGATCGACCGTCACCTGGAGTGACGGATGCTTCAACCACCCACGCGGCGGGGACGGACTATGCGTGGCTCGAGTACGAGCCATCCGCCGAGGTGCTCATGAGCCTCCCCCCGCCATCGCGGCATGCGCTTCGCCAACGCGGTGAGCCGATCGAGGTCGAACCCCTGCTGGTGGCCGTACACGGGGTCGGGCGTTTGCTCGAGCGGCACCGCGACGACCACGCGCTGGCGCCCCAACCGGCAGAGCCGCTCGAGCGCCACGACGGTTTTGTCTGCAGGCAGATGCTCGAGCACGTGCAGCGCGGTGACGGTGTCGAAGCTCGCCGCCGCGAACGGCGGCCGGCACGTGATGTCGTAGGCACGGAACGTAACGGACAGGTCGAGCTCGGCGGCCATCCGCCGGCCGAGCGCGACGGTACCAGGGTGGGCGTCGCTTGCAGTGACGCGCATCTCCCCACCTGCAGCAAGCAGCATCGGAAAGAAGGCGAAGCAGCTTCCGACGTCCAGTACACTGCGGCCGCGAGCGAGCCCCATGGCGTGCCGGTAGATCTGCCCGAAGGTGGCGATCGGGCCGGCCCGCGGACTGCCGTCTGGTTCGCCGTGCAGAGCCCGCAGCGTGTTGACGTAAAAGCGGTGCCATGCCACGTTCGGCGATGCAGCGGTCGATTCAACGAGGCCGGCAAAGCAACGCTCGAATGCACCGGGGCCACCCACGAGTCCTGGACGAACGAGTTCGTCTGCCACCAATTGACCGATGTCGTTGTCAACCGCGTCCGGGGCTACGCTATGCACGACCAGGGTGCCCGAGCGCCCTTGGACGACCGCAAAGGTCCGCGTGCGCGCCGTCCGTGCGCTCCCGACACGTGCCAGGACTTGCCGGTTGACCGGCTCCCACGCGACCAGCACATCAGCGTTACGGCGCCCCCACCGCACCACCGGGAAATCGGCGTGCATCAAAGCGGACGCAGGACGATGCCCGCGACCGCCTCGAGCTGGTCGAGGTCGCGTACGAGCTCGACGCGGTCGCAGAGCTCGGCGTAGGCGGGCAGGTCGCTGCGGCCGAGGTGCCAGTAGCGCTCGGGCTCGGGCGTCAACCACACCAGCTGCCGAGCCCGGCGGCGGATGTCGTCGAGCACCCACACGTGCGGGGGGTTGCCGTTGCCACGGCCGTCACCGAGCACGAGCACTGTCGTGCGCCGATTGACCGCGGAAAGGTGCTCCCGGTGGAAAGTGGCGAGGGCGTGTCCGTAGTTGGAGTTGGCGTCGATGTCGAGCACTTCCCCGCCGAAGATCATCCCGAGCGCCTCGTCGAGCTCGCAGCGCTCGAGGTAAGGCGTGACGTCGACGAGATCGCTGACAAACGCGAACGTCCGCACCTGCGAGAACAGCGACTGCAGCGAGTGGACCAGATGGATCGTGAACCTCGCCGTGTTGCGCACCGAGAGGCTCACGTCGACGAGCAGAATCAGCCGCGGCCTGTCCTGGCGCTTTGCGACCAGCACCGGACGGAACGGCAGGCCCCCGTAGCGCATGTTCGCGCGGATCGTGCGCGAAGCGTGGATGCGGCCGCGCGCCGCCGTCATCCGGCGCGCCGAGAGGGCGCCCTTGAGCTCACGCCCGAGCCGCCGCAGCAACGCGTCCATCCGGCGACGCTCCTCCTCACTGAACGCGGCCTTGTACGCGGGCGAAGCCTCCTTGCTGTGCGCTGGGCGCTCCAGCGCCATCAGCTTTTCCAGGTAGCGCCGCAGCAGCTCCGGGAGATTCGCGATCACGCCGTCGACCTGACGACGCAGCGCCTCGACCTGCGCCTCGTCCAGCATCGAGCCCGGCGGTAGCGACGGCAGGTGGTCGACACTGCCGACGGTGAGGTCGGCATCGACCACCTCCCCCCCGTCGAGCGCGAGCTTCCCCGGCGCACCGGGGTTGGTCAGGCGGCGCAGGTGCAGGATGTGGCGTAGCTGCGCAACGGCCTCTTCGATGTCCTCCTTGCGCTCGCCGAGGATCAGCTCCTGGCTGAGTCCCGCGAGGTCGATCCGAGTGCCGTCCTTGTGCAGGCGCTTGGCGGTCGCGAGCTGGTCGTCGTCGAAGTACTTGGCGACATCCGCGGGCAGCTCGTGCGAGTGGCTTGGATCGTCGAAGTCCGGCGGCTCCTCGGACACCTTGACCTGGGTCGGAGGTGCCGGCTCGTCTTCGTCATGGTCGTGATCATGGTCGTGGTCGTGGCCGCCTGCTCGGCGCCGATCGTCGACCGAGAAGAAGGCTTCGAACAGCTCGTCGAAGACCGGCTCGTCCCGGCCCTCCTTGATCAGCGTGGCGCGGAGCGCGGTCTTGACCGATTCGCGGCGAGCGAGTGACACGGCGTCGAGACCGCGCAGCGCATCGAGCGTCTCAGCCGGCGAGATGCGGACGCCCCGCTGACGCAGGAGCCCGACGAAGCGCAGGATCGGAGCGTCCACGCCGGCACACCTTCACTTGGAGTCGGATCGGATCGCCCCGAAGTAGCCCTGCGCGTGACGGTGATAGGCCTCTTCCTCGGAGGTGGGGTGAGTGTGGCCGTGGTGATGATCTCCCTGCTCATGCGCGTGCGCCGTGGGCGGCGCAGCCGTGTCGATGATCCCCAGCAGGCGCGGCAGCTCGTGCTGGACGCGCTCGACGTCCTTGTCGTACTTGATGATCAGCGAGATCGTCTCCTCGATCACCTCGCGGTCGAGACTTGGGACGTTCAGCAACGTTAGCGCGCGCGCCCAGTCGAGTGCCTCGCTGATGCTCGGGGCCTTACGCAGGTCGAGCTGGCGGACCGCGCGAACGACCTCCACGACCTTGCGCAGCAGCTGCTCGCCGACGTCGGGCACCTTGATCCGAAGGATGTCGAGCTCGCGCTCGGCCGACGGATATCCAAGTGAGAGGTGCAGGCAGCGGCGCTTGAGCGCCTCGCTGACGTCGCGGGTCGTGTTGGACGTGATGATCACCCACGGTTGCGTACGTGCGCTCAGCGTCCCGAGCTCGGGGATCGTCACCTGGAACTCCGCGAGCACCTCGAGCATCAGCGCCTCGAGCTGCTCGTCGGCGCGATCGATCTCGTCGATCAGCAGCACGGTCGGCTCGGGCGAGCGGATCGCTTCCAGCAACGGCCGTTCGACGAGAAAGTGCTCGGAGAAGAAGACGTCCTCTTGGCCCCGCAGCCGTTCCGCGGCCTGCGCCAGCTCGGTTGTGCCGGACAGCAACGTGTCGATCCGCTCCCTCAGGAGCTGGGTGTAAAGCAGCTGCTTGCCGTAGTCCCACTCGTACAGCGCTTTCGTGTCGTCCTGGCCCTCATAGCACTGCAGGCGCACGAGGCGCCGGTCGCTGCAGCTGGCGAGCGTCTTCGCCAACTCGGTCTTACCCACCCCGGCCGGGCCCTCGACGAGCACCGGCTTTTGCAGCCGGGTCGCGAGGTATACGACCGTCGCCGCCTGCTCGGTCATCACGTACTCGAACGCGCGAAACCGATCCACGACGTCCTCGACGGACTCAAAACGCTCGAGCGGCTCCATGCGTCTCTCCCAATTGGGTCAGTAATCAGCACGGGGGAAGGCCGTTCCCTCCCCCGCAGGACGACGATAGCGCAGCCTCGTTCAGAGGCTTCCGACCATCGCCCCCTTCACGACCGGCTTGAGGTTCTCGACCGTGCACTCCTGCGGGTTGCCCGGCGTGCAGGCGTCTCCCATCACGTGCTTGGCCACGCGCTCGACGTCGGCGTCGTCGCCTTTGATCCGGCGCCCCTTGCCCTTGTAAATCCCGGTATCCATGCGGTTCTTCGTGTAGTCCTCCACGCTGGTGAAGTTCTCCGGGATGTTGACGTCCTTGCCCAGCCGGATCGCCGCGTCGAGGGCCGCCTCCGCTGCCTGAACCTTCGTCATTCCGTGCGTGTCGACGCCCATCGCCACGGCGATGTCCGCGAAGCGCTCGTAGCGCGCGGGCAGGTTGAAGTCCCACACTCGCGGGAGTGCAATCGCGTTGTTCATGCCGTGATGGCTGTCGTAGAAGGCGCTCACCGCGTGCGAGATCGAGTGGACGATCCCGAGACCGCCGGAGTTGAAGGCCTGCGCGGCGATGTACTGGGCATACATCATCCCCGTGCGAGCCTCGTAGTTGGTCGGCTCGGCGACCGCTTGGCGCAGCCACGTCGCGGTCAGCTCGATCGCCTTCAACGCCGAACCGAGGCTGGGAGCGAAGTCCAGCCTCGATACGTACGGCTCGGACGCGTGGGCGAGCACGTCGAACCCGCAGAAGGCTGTGTAGTCCTGCGGGAGCTCGTAATACAAGACCGGGTCGCAGATCGCCAGGCTGGCGATGCAGCGGTCGTCGAAGGCGACATACTTGTGTGGGTTCTCGCGGTCGCTCGTATCTGTGATGACGTACGCCCAGCTTGTCTCCGAGCCGGTTCCCGCGGTCGTGCTGATCGCGATATGGGGCGGGTTGACGGGGTTCTCGGACTTGTTGAACCCCTCGAACTCGTTCACGTTGCGGCCATCGTGTGCGGCAACGATCCGCGCGCCCTTGCAGGCGTCGTGCGTCGAGCCTCCACCGACCGAGATGAAGCTGTCGCACTTCTCCTCGGCGTACAGCTGGTACGCGTCCATGACGTTGTAGTCCTTGGGGTTGGACTCGACTTTGTCGTAGACCACCACGTCGATCCCCCTGTACTTCACCTTCCCGACGATGTCGTCGATGATCCCAGTGCCGCGCAGGCCCGAGGTCATCAATAGGGACTTCTTGAATCCCAGGTTCTTCGCCTCGATGCCTACGAGTTCGTACGAACCCGGCCCAAGGAGCCCTCGTGGAACATTGTGGAACTCCTTGATCGGAAACTGCCAGAGCCTCTGGACTTCCATCGGTTACCGCCTCCTTCCTCGGCGCGCCGTTCGGCGGCGCGCACGTTACGAGTCGACCGGAGCGGGGATTATCTCGACCTGGAGTGTCTTGCGGGGAGAATTGTGGTCACTCGATGTCACTTGCGCAGGCAACGATTTCGTCAATGAAGGCAGGTTCCTTGCGGGACCGCGGGCGCGCGGCTCCGCCACGCTCGTGGCGGAGTGCAGCGGAGCGCGCTGGCCTGCTACGGGATCCTTGAACCATCCAACACGCGTCCAACACGCTCCATGACCTCGCGACAGTAGGTTTCGACCCGGCGGGGTCCTGGAAACACCTCACTCGAGGCTAACCGGCTCCGGGCGGCGTCGCTGTAACGGCGTCCACCGGGGCAGTCCATGGACCGCCGTATTGCTCCCGTCTTTGCGGTCGCGGATCACGAGCTCGATCGTGGCGTGGTCGCGATGATCGGTATCGGCGACCGGCGTCGGGATTGTGCGGTTGGTCGCAATGCGTGGTGGCGCCAGTCGGGGAACAGCTCGGCCTGGGCACCACAAGCTTCTTGGTGTACCCGTAGCAGGCGCCCTGTTGCTGGTCGCCGTCGACCTCGCCGATGAAGCTGTGGATGTCGATCACCAGGCAGCCCGTCCGGCTCGACGCCCGTCTCCCACGCCCGGCGCAGCGCGACATCTAGGACGCGTTCGAGCTGGCGGACATGCCCGAACGTGAACGCCCGCAAGAACGTCCCGAGCGTCGAGGGGGCCATCACCCTGTGCCCCAGAATCAGCTGGGTCGATCCGGCTCTGAGCACGTTCATGTCATCAATGCCGTCCGCCCCAGCGAGCATCCCGTGCACCAGGCTCATCACCTGGCGACCCGTTAGCGCCGCTCCCGGCGCCCGGGGTCAAGCCAGACTGACTCGTTCACCAGCTCCTCGATCCCCAACCGCTCCGCGAGCGTCGCGGTCATCAACAGACCCGCGTCGCTGATCAGCCGCTCCTCGTTGAACACGACGCGCATCGAGTCCAGGCTTGCCGGCCCTTCGGGAACGTCCGCTCCGTCATGCACCCTATGGGTGACCTCCTGACAGGGCCGCGACTGCCACACACAATCGCTATAAAGTCCCTGCTCAGGAGGATATTTAAACGTCAGGCTCGGACGGAACCGCGGGCGCTACGCAGTGGATCAAGGCTTAGTTTGCGGCCTCGCCGGGTGGAAGTCTAGTTGCTAGAAGTCACCGCTCCAACCAATGTCATTTGCCCACCGGACCGCCGCTGACGCTAGATCGAGCAACGCCAGCCGTAGCTGCTGCGGGTCCGTTGTGCGACGCGCTCGTGCCACCGCTTCCACCTGGCGAGCGAGCGCGGGGGCGCCCGAGCGGGGGCTGTAGCGGGCGTCGATTTCTGCCACCGCTCGCATGTTGCGCACGCGCCGCTCGGCAATCGTCTCGCAGGAGTCGCCGGCGCGGCGCGGCTGGAGGCCCGCGGCGCTCACCGCTTCGCCGAGTGATCCGAAGTGGTACAGGACCGTGTTCAGGCTCGGCCAATCTCCGCTTCGATAGCGGACGATGCGCCACGGCTGTCCGAAGCGCCGCGCGCGCACGGGATCCCAGTCGGCTTGCGTCGGCGGCTCGCCATAGCGCTTCGTCCACTCGACGATTGCCGCCATCACCTGTTCGGATCCGGTGAGATGGCGCTTGACCCGGCGAGGACCCTGCCGCGGCGCCAAGCCCGCTGCCTGCACCGCCGCGTTGAAGGTTCCGAACTGGCGCTTGACCATTCCGACCGATGGCCACACGCCCGCTTCGAACCGCTCGGCGCGCCACGCCTGTCTTGTCCGTCGCGCCCGAGACGGATCCCAATCGCGGATCGTTGGCGGCTCGCCGTGAACGCGCGCCCACTCTTTCATCCGGGCAATGATCGCCTCCTGGCTGAACCGCGGTGAGCGCGCGGGACGGCTGCCGTTGACGGGACTAGCCGCCAGCTCCGGGCCTGGTGCCTTGCGCTCTACGGCGAAGGTCGCCGCGGAGGCGGACCGCGATGTAAAGACGTCGGGGCGGACGGGAGAGGTGGATGGATCGGCCGTGCCGTTGAGCCGCGCCTGTCTGGGGACGGCCGTAACACTCGCCACGTTTTACGTTCTCCGTTTCGGCGCCAGCCGTTGCTTTTCGGGCTAGCCCTCTTGGGCCTGCTCCGCGGCGACTTTGGCTTTGAGCTCGGCTATCACCGCGGGGTCGCGTACGGTTGTCACGTCGCCGAGCGCGCGGCCTTCGGCGATGTCGCGCAGCAGGCGGCGCATGATCTTCCCGGAGCGTGTCTTGGGCAGGTCGTCGGTCCACAGAATCTGCTTCGGCCGGGCGAACTTGCCGATGTGATCGGAGACGTGGTCGCGAACTTGCGCTTCGATCTCGGGGTCGCCTTCGAGGTCGCCCTGGAGGGTCACGAATGCGACGATTGCTTGGCCTGTGAGCTCGTCGGAGCGCGCGACGACCGCGGCTTCGGCGACCTTCTCGTGCGCGACGATCGCCGACTCGACCTCGGCGGTCGAGAGGCGGTGCCCAGACACATTGATCACGTCATCGATCCGCCCGACGATCCACAGATAGCCCTCCTTGTCGCGGATCGCGGCGTCGCCGACGAGGTACGTCTGCGGACCGAAGCGCGAGAAGTAGGTCTCGATGTAACGTTGATCGTCGCCGTACAGGGTGCGCAGCATCGCCGGCCAGGGCCGCTTTAGCACGAGCAGGCCCCGGCCTTGGGTGACGCTCTCGCCGGTCGTTTCGTCGAGCACGTCGGCGACCACGCCGGGCAGCGGATGCGTCGCGGAGCCGGGCTTGGTCTCGGTCAGCCCGGGGAGCGGCGAGATCATGATCTGTCCGGTCTCGGTCTGCCACCACGTGTCGACGATCGGACAGCGCTCGCGGCCGATGACGACGTGGTACCACAGCCAGGCCTTCGGGTTGATCGGCTCTCCGACGGTGCCCAGCAACCGCAGGCTCGAGAGATCGCGCGAGTTCGGGTGCTCTGCTCCCCGCTTCATGCACGCGCGTATCGCGGTCGGTGCGGTGTAGAAGATCGTCACTCCGTATCGCTCGATCAGCTCCCACCAGATCGCGTTGTGCGGATAATCAGGCGCGCCTTCGTACATCACACTGGTCGCGCCGTTGGCGAGCGGCCCGTAGACGATGTACGAGTGTCCCGTGACCCAGCCGACGTCAGCGGCGCACCAGAACACGTCGCGCGCCGGATCCAGATCAAACACGTAACGGTGAGTCGCGGCGACCCCGGTCAGGTAGCCGCCCGAGGTGTGCAGAATCCCCTTCGGCTTCGCGGTCGATCCCGACGAGTACAGGATGAACAGCGGATGCTCGGCTTCCATCGGCTCCGCCGGACAGTACGGATCGGCCGCCGCAAGCAGCTCGTCATAGAACGCGTCACGACCTTGGGTCATCGGCGCGTCGATGCCGGTGTGGCGAACCACGATGATGTGCTCGAGCGACGGCAGACTGCCCATCGTGGCGTCCACCGAGGCCTTGACGGGAGCGGTCTTGCCCTTTCGCCGGGCGCCGTCGACAGTGATCAGAGCCTTCGCGTTCGAGACTTCCATGCGCTCCTTGACCGCCTCCGGCGCGAACCCGCCGAACACGACGTTGTGCGGCGCGCCGATCCGCGCGCACGCCAGCATCGCCACCACCACCTCAGGGATCATCGGCAGATAGATCCCAACCACGTCCCCCTTCCGCACTCCAAGATCCTTGAGAGCGTTCGCGAGCCGCTGCGCGTCGCGATGGAGGTCCGCGTAGGTGATCGCGCGCTCCTCGCCCTCCTCCCCCGCCCAATGAAACGCAACCCGCTCACCTCGACCCGCCCCGACGTGACGATCCAGGCAGTTGTAGGAGACGTTCAGCTTGCCATCCGAGAACCACTTGTAGAACGGCGGGTTCGACTCGTCGAGCACGGTCGTGAACGGCTCCTCCCAATGCAGACCACGAGCCTGCTCAGCCCAGAAGCCCTCGGCGTCAAGCTCGGACTGAGCCTGCAGGGAGGCGTCATTGACACGCTCCCCGGCCAGGAATCCGGCCGGCGGCGGGAACCGGTCCTGGTGCAACAGCTCCTCCAGGCGACGCTCGAGCCTCTCCCCGGCTAGCGGCTCGGTCTGTGACTTCTCGGTCGTGGTCCCCGCGGCGGTCGGATTCATGATCTCTCTCCTCGTAGGCGCCGAAATCGGTCTTCGACAGCAAGGCAGGACCGGGGCCGCGTCATCCATCCGTGCGCGATTCCGGAGGTGTCAGTACTGGATCCAGGTCCTACAGCCCGATGCACACCGATTTAGTCTCGGTGTATTCGTAGATGACCTCTTCGCCCATTTCGCGTCCCCAGCCTGACTGCTTGTAGCCGCCGAACGGGAGCGCAGCGTCAAAGATGTTGTACGCGTTGACCCACACCGAGCCGGCCCGCAGCTGCGGGATCAGGCGATGAGCCTTGCTCAGGTTGTTGGTCCAGATCCCAGCGGCGAGACCGCCTGTGTAAGCGTTGCCATCTCTCTCCTCTTCTCCGGGTTCGGCCACGCTACGGTAGCCCCGAGGGGGTTGCACTCGCGTTGCATGCGGGAGGTGCGCGGGGCCAGTCAGATTGATCTCGAGGGACAAGTTCTCAGCCCCCGATCTGGGAGCTGCGATGCGCGATCGCCCCCGCCGTTGCCGTCGCAGCCGCTCGTCGCGGATCACCACAGGGGAGCACGGCGACGAGCGTGCGCGCGGCTGCCAGGTCATCGGAGCCGGAGGGGTGCGCCAGCCAGCGTGAGAGCAGTTCGGGATCGGCCGTGGTGAGAATCGCGCGCCGCAACGATTCCTCAAGCAGCATCCGCTCCTCGACGATCCTGGGGACGTCCGAAGCCGGCAGCAGGGTCCGCTATAGGCGCGCAGCGCCTCCCGCGGTCGTCCCGCGGACACCAACCGCCGGGCCTCGAGCCAGTCGGCGTCGGGCGGCGCGTCCAGCCGGTAAGGGTGGGTCGCCACGGACTCGCCAAGCTCCTTGCGCACGCGGTGAACCTGCGCCCGGATCGTCACCGCCTTGCCGCGCTCGCCATAGAGCTCGAGCGCCAGCTCCTCTGCCGTCATGCCCTCCGGATGCATCGCGAGTAGGGCGAGCATCTCCAGCGAGCGCAGCCCCCGCTCGCGGCGCCCGGTCCCGAGCTGGGCGCTGGCGTCGTGGCCGAGCAACCGCAACCGAAGACGAGCCCGGCCGGGCCGCGCTCGCCGCCCCAGCCACAAGATCGCGCCGCCGACGAGCGCCTGAAGCTCCCCCACTCGGCCGTCCGGAAGAGCGATGGCACCCTCTCTCGTCGTGGCCAGCTCTAGCCGACTTGGCAGCTCGCCGGCACCTCGGGAAGCGATCACCCGACCGTGGGTGTCGAGCAGCGCGCTGGGAGTTCGGCGTCCACCAATCGCCGTCTCCCAGCGCTCGCGCAAGCGCTGCGCAAGCTCGAGCGAGTGGCCGTTCAGCGCGGCCTCCGCGACGCTCGCCACGAGAGCAGCGAGCGACAGCGTGTGCGAATGGTTCGTTCGGTAGTCAGCAGTCAGATCTACCACTCCGATCAGCTCTCCGGTGGCCGGCTCGTGGATCGGCGCGGCGGAGCAAGTCCAACTGTGCACCGCGGAGACGAGATGCTCGGCTGAGAAGATCTGAACCGAATGATCAAGGGCCGCCGCGGTACCGACGGCGTTCGTGCCCGCATCGTGCTCCGACCAACACGCACCCTCCTGAAAGCGCATCTCGCGCGCCCGCTCGCACGTCTCCGGGTCACCGGTGACCCACAGAAGGTTGGCCGCCGCGTCACCGATCGCGACAATGTGTCGCGCATCCTCATCCAGGCTGGAAAGCGTCGCGTGCATGACGCCAACCGCCGCGTCAGCGGCGAACGCTGCCGAGCCTCTTCGAGCTCGTCGGATGTGAGCCGGACGGGTGCCCTGCCTGGTCGGGCGCGATGCCCGCTCCGATGCTGCGCTCCCAGCTCCGGAGCACCAGTTCACGAACTTGCGAAAATCGTCGCCCCTCAGCGAGCCCGCCCTCGTGCGCGCGTCGCAAGACGCGGGAATGCGCCACCGCGTAAGTGGTGACACGTAACGCCACCCAAGGATTGCGCGGCGGCCACCACACTCTCTCTCCCTCCATCCTCTCCTACGGCGCGTGCGCTACAAGGCCAAGAGCGTAGCAGCCGCGTGCATGATCGATGCAGGCTAGGATCTTGGCGGAGAGCTGGCATCCGCGCCGACGCGCACACCGAGTCCGTAGTTCGCCGCAACATCGTCGCCCTGGCTCGACGCGCACGTCGACGATCGAGGGGCCTCCCCACTCAACTCTGGCTTCCGCTGCAGGCGCACCGACATGCAGGAGCGCGAGTACAAGGAGCTGTTGGGCGAGCTGGCGACCGGCGAGACGTCGAACCTGGTTCAGGCTCTCGATCTACCAGACGCTCAGAGCGCGCGGCCGAGAGCCGAACCTCGCGGCGCTGGATGAGGCGGTCGACTTCTGCGCCGAGTCGACCGAGTCAAGCGGCGACTGCAAGGTCAACCGCGGCGAGTTCCGCCAGCACGAGCTCTGGCCCTCGAGCCTGCCGCTCGGCCGCGACGTGCACGCCAAGGCGCAAGTACCCGACCGCTAACGCCGGCGACATGCTGCTGGTCACGTTCTCGATCATGGAGTACGTCACCGCCACCGTCGAGCGCCACTGGCAGGCACACAAGTCAGAGGCGGGGAAGCCCGGCGCGCCTCTGTTCATGGGCCGGTCGATCATGCTGATCGACGAGGCCTGGCATCTGATCAGTCGCCCCGAGACCGGCGCCTACGCCAACAACCTCGCGCGACGCGCCCGCCATCTGGGCCCTGGTGCTGATCGTGATGGGGCGCCGGCAGCACGGACCGCCCCGGCGCTGGCGACGGTCAGCACCAGCAGCACGGTCGCGCTGCTCGCCATCGCTGCCAATACCAGCTCTCGACCGCCCTCGGTACTGCTGGCGGCGCGCGCTGGCGACGCGCGTAATTCAATCTGCCCTAGCTCATCGGAGCAGCTGACGATCGACCGGTGTGCCGATGTTCCCACCTCGCCCCAGGAGGCTCTGACGACCCCGCCGACGGACGTCTGGTCCGGTCGATTTGATTAACGCCGGAGCCCCGGCGCGGCATTAAACCCAGCGGAACTGTCCGCAAATTAGCCGGATTTCAATCTCGGCGATTGAGCGTGGTTACGGACAATTTCCAGGGTTTTTGGACAATTTCCAGGGTTTTTGCGGCGATTGACGCCCGATGCAGTATCGCTGCCATGCAGAAGGTCGAGGGTTCGAGTCCCTTCAGCAGGCGTTTTTCTCCTTGTTGATCGTCGCCCTGTCAGGTCATTGCTGGGTTTGGGGGACACCCCGGTCCCCGGGGATTGTGCGCGTGCCCCTCGGTGGTCACGGTGTGCGGGAGATGAAGTGCACTCCTTCCAGTCCCTCGAGCGAGAAGCCCATGGCGGCGCCGGGCGCG
>Ga0209839_10001329_pt1 | contig 12709 bp, 11 predicted proteins | sample OrgsoiDNA2013050_FD_185800 | JGI IMG/M metagenome (GOLD analysis project Ga0209839, IMG submission 185800) | Permafrost soil microbial communities from the Arctic, to analyse light accelerated degradation of dissolved organic matter (DOM) -... | ecosystem: Environmental > Terrestrial > Soil >... | reverse complement strand
GGGATCGACGAACGGCTGCTCCGTGAACTCGCCGAACGAATTCGCGGCGAGCGCCTTCGTCACAACCTCCAACGGCCGGACGACCCCCAGACAGGTGGGTGTTCCTTAGGGCCCATCCCGGCGGGCGCCGCCTTCGCTCCTCCCCCCCAGAGCGAATGTCGGCGCTAGGCCGGGTGACCCGTCAAAGGATTGCCCACCGCTCTCCGGGGGGAGTGAACGTCATCCCCCCCAGCGTTCACTCCCCCTGGAGAAGTAGCGCCCCCCGGAGAGGCTTCGGTCCCGTGACCGCTCTCCGGAAGGCGGGGCACGGGCAGCCCCGATGAGGCAGGGCCGGCTCAGTCCGCCATCCGTCCGGCACTGGCCGGCCCTCCGCCATTCCGGTGCCGCCCGTCCCCGCTCCCCGGTTCCGGCGTGCCGTCGCTGGCCTGGCTCTTCCTGCTATTCCAGCGGGCCGGCCGGGCCTCACTCAGTAGGCCCAGAGCGGGAGCGCAACGTCACCAGGGCGAGCAACCCCGCCGCGAGCACCAGGCCGGCCGAGAGGAACAGCGCATCGCGCAGGCCGTCGTGGAACGCGGAGTACGCGGCGCTGATGACCTTCTGGACCAGGGCGCCCTGACCCGCGGGCCCCACCCCGGAACTGCTGCCGCTGGAGGGCACCTGTCCGGTCTCGACACCCTGGATGACGACGGACTGGATGCTGGGCGGCAGCCCGAGGGCGCGCAGCTGGCCGACGATGCTCGTACTGAGCTGACCGTTGACGAGGGCCCCGAGCACCGCCACCCCGGTCACCGCGCCCACCTCGCGGCTCGTGTTCGTCAGGGAGGCCGCCATGCCGGACCGCTCCGGCGGCACCGCGGACAGCGCCGAGGATGTGATGGGCACGACCGTGCCGCCGATGCCGATCCCGGTGAGGGCCAGTGCCACCAGCAGCGGCAGATAGTGCGGATGCGGGCTGAGGTTCACATCCGACAGCATCAGCCCCGCCGCGAACAGCACGCAGCCACCGACGATGGCCCAGCGCAGACCGATCACGTCCAGCCAGCGGCCGGTCAGCAGCGACGCGACGATCATCAGCACGGTCATCGGCAGGAAGACCAGGGCGATGCGGAAACCGGACAGCCCGACGACCTCGAACAGGTACAGCGCGGTGAAGAAGAAGATGGCGAACGTCGCGAAATAGGTGCAGAAGGCGACGATGTTCGCGGTCGTGAAGCGGGCGATGCGCAGGTACTTCAGGTCGACGAGCGGATGGGCGGCTCTGGCCTCCCGCCAGACGAACGCGACGGCGGCCAGCGCGCTCACGCAGAACAGCGCGATGACCTCCGGGGCGGCGAAACCGGCCGTTTCCGCGTCGATGATCGCGAACACCATGGCGGCCAGGACGGCCGAGCCGAGGAGCGCGCCGGTGGTGTCGACGCGGTTCGCGTCCGGGTCGGCGCTCTCCGGCAGGACCACGGCCCCGAGCACCAGCGCGGCCAGCCCGAAGGCGAGGTTGAACCAGAAGATAGCCCGCCAGTTCCACAGACCGACGAGCGCGCCCCCGATCACCGGCCCCAGCGCGAGGGCAAGGCCCGACACGGCGGCCCAGACGCCGATGGCCCGGTCCCGGCTGCGCTGATCGGTGTACAGGTGCCGCAGCATGGAAAGCGTGCCGGGTTCGCTGGCCGCGGCGCCCAGTCCCATGACCGCGCGCCCGGCAATCAGCACGCTGGGATTCGGCGCCAGGGCACAGAGGACCGACCCGGCGCAGAACACGCCCGCCCCGGACAGCATGACGATCTTGCGGCCCAGCTCGTCGCCGATCATCCCGCACGCGAGCATCACGCTCGCGAAGGTCAGCGCGTAGGCCCCCACCACCCACTGCAGGGCGGAGACCCCGGCGTGCAGGGTGGTCTGCACACTGCCCAGCGCGACGCTCACGACCGTGTTGTCGAGAAAGGTCAGGAACAGCAGTGTGCACAGCACGGCGAGAGCCAGCGGCCGGCCGCCGTGGCGGGCGGTCACCGGACCCTCGGGGCCTCCGGACCGCGTCTGGATGAAGCTCCCCGGGTCCACCGGTCGGCTAGCCGGCGGCGCTGGCGCAGGCCGAGGGGGCCTTACCGCTGTTTTCGAGGGTCAGCAGGGCGCAGAAACTCTGGTCACCGACCTTCCAGATGCCGTTCTGGAAAACGGCCACACCGGGCTGGTTCTTCAGCGCCGCCGACCCGCCAACCAGGATCGAGTACAGCACCTTGGCGTGCGCGGGCGACTCAACGGTCACCGAACTGACCGACGACGTGGCCGAGGACGCGAGCGGCGAACCCGCCTGCGCCTTGATGATCGACTCGAACACCTGCCCGTTCTGCAGCAGGCTGACCCGCTGCGCCACCGACGTCTTGGGATTGAAGAAGGCCACCCAGTTCGTCTTGATCTGGGTCACCGCGGCGGCGGAACCGCCGCTGGACGGCGCCGCCGAGGTCGCCGGCGCGGCCGACGTGGACGCAGCCGATGAGCTGGCGGAAGCGCTGGGCTTAGCGCTGCCACTGCTGCTGCACGCCGCAACGGCCATGACCGCACCGAAGGCGAATATGAGCAAAACCCTGAGCGGATGCAATCGCATGAGAGCCCTCCTCTGGCTCGAGCGCCGAACTAAAGGACCGCAACACAAGCACCCGGTCTGATTACAGACAGCTACGAACGTTCGGCCTTCATCCTAACGCGCGGGTAGCCCAGGATGCCGGAATGTCCGCCCAAGTGCTGACATGTCCGTCAGCCAAGGCTCAGCCACCCGCCCAGCCGGGCTGGAGGTGGGCGGGGGGCTAACGCTGGGCCCGTGCCGCCGGGGTCAGTCCCCAGATGGCGACGGCGAGCCCGGTGAGGACGAACAGCAGGAACGTGATGACGTGGACACTCGTGCAGTAGAGGCAGATGCTCCCGATCTGGAACAGCTCGGCGTACAGCAGGTAGAGCACGAACCCGATCCCGACGACCAGTGAGAGCAGCCGGGTCAGGGCGATTTCCCGGCGGCGGGATCGCCAGGCGTACGGGTTCATGATCGCGACCAGGAAGACGTAGAAGGCCAGCCCGAGGACGGCGACCGGGATACCGAACACGACGGACTGCGGGCTGGTCGTCACCTTGCCGCAGTTGATGGCGCCAGAGGTCTCGGTGCAGCCGGCCAGGGCCGAATCCGTGTAGTGCGTGTACGTGAGGTAGGCGGAAGCAGCCAGGCCGAGGATCGCGAGGGCGAAGGTCGACCATCGCAGCCAGGCGGGCGGGCCCGCCGGCTCTGGGGCGGGCGGCGGCGGGGCGGCGGCGCGGCGCGGCTTGGCCTGCTGGGACCCGTTGCGCTGGGACTCGTTGCGCTGGGCCCCATTACGCTGTGCCCCTTTGGGCCCGGTTCCCTTGCGCTGGGTTCCGTTACCCTGGGCCGCCGTGCGCTGGGTCCCCGTGCGCTGGGTCCCCGTGCGCTGGGGTCCTGAGCGCTGGGTGCCGCTCCGCTGCGCCGCCTTCGCCATCAGATCGTCGCCCCCAGAGCCATTAGACCTTCGCCTCCAGTTGCTTGACCACCGGGGTGCACGCGGCGGCCGGCTGGTTGCCGGTCAGCTTGCAGATCGTGGCGGTCAGGTAGTTAGCCGTGCCGTCGACCGCCTCGGCGATCGGGCTCGTGGGGTCCTTAAGCGCCGCGGCGATCTGGCTCCAGCTCTTGCCCTGGAGGACCTGCGGGCTATAGGTGGCCCCGCTGAGCATGTACTTGTTGCCGAAGTCCATAAAGGGGATGGCGCCTGCACTGCTCGACTGGACGTAGGGCGGCGCGTCGTACTTCGACAGCAGAGCCTGCTGAGCTGACGTCGGCGTCTGCAGGGTCGTGTAGCCCTGGCCGCCGCTGGCCGCGACATTGGTCTGCATCTCGACCGGCGTGAACGTCAGGTACTTGCTGGTGTACGTGGACTTGTAGAACGTCCAGGTGGGCGTGTTGGGGAAGACCTCACCAGAGACATTCCCGGAGTGGACCGTGCGGAGGCCAGAGAAGCTGCCGAACCGGCTCAGCGCCACGACCATCGCCCATCGCTCGGCCGCGCAGTACGGGCAGTACTCGGCGCCCAGGTACAGCACCTCTGGCTTACCGCCGGACGTCAGCGGTGTCCCGCCCTTGATCGCTTGCGGGAGACCCGAGGCGATGATGCCACTGCCCGCGCCGACCGTATTGAGCGTGCTGGCGGGGACGCTTGTGGCGTTGGTGACCACACTGGACAGCGCGGTGCCGGTCGGCCCGTTGCTGACGCCACCGGCGGTGGTGCTCGGCTTGGAATTCATCTTGACCAGCACGAAGGCCAGGACGATCGCGATAACCACCACGACGCTTCCCGACGCGATCAGGACCCGGTTACGGACCTCGGCCCTGCGCGCAGCGGCCTGCTGGGCCGCGATTCTCTCCTGGCGGGTGCCGTCCCGCTTGGCCCTGCTTGCCTTTCCCATCGCGTGCCGTAACCTAGCCTCTCGCTTTCACTGGCCCAGCGGCTGTTGCCGCCGGGCGGCGCCCCGCTGACTCACGGCGGCTGCCCGTTCCGGTCGATGGCAGTCCGCCGGATGGCGCCCCAGGCCCGGCTGCCGGTTCACCATCATATTGGGTAGTGGGGCCGTTACGGCCTTCTCCGGCCGGGATTCATGCTACTCAGAGCGAGCGCAGAGCTTGGCTCGGCGATCGGGGCGGATAACAGGCGCCCCCGGGCAGTATCCGGGGATGTCATCGAGCCGTGCGAACGGCCCAGATGTGCGACTCTGGGAGGACATGTGGGGGTCTACCGGCTCTCCAGGGGCGCAAGATCAATCTTGTGATGTGCGCGTTATAGGTCACCAGGGTGTCCAGCTATTGCGGCGACTTGCCCATATCGTGACATGCCGTGCTATCTTTCCCGAAACCGATGAACCGGGGGGGAACACGTGCCGATCGTGCATGTCCAAAACTTTTCGCACGGGCTGCTGAACCCCGTGCTGGGTTACCTGACGTCCTGTCTCGGTGCCTTCATTGGCCTGCGATGCGCCACCCGCGCGCGGGCGCACGCGGGTACCCAGCGCGTGCTGTGGCTGCTGCTCGCCTCGGTCTCGGTGGGGGCCGCCGGCATCTGGGCCATGCATTTCATCGCGATGCTGGGCTTCACCATTCCGGGCCAGCCCGTCCTGTACAAGGTGCCGCTGACCGTGTTCAGCATGGTCGTCGCGGTGGTCGTGGTGGCGATCGGCCTCTTCATCGTGAGCTTCAGCCGCTCGGGGGGATGGGTGCCCCTGGTCACCGGGGGCGCTATCGTCGGACTCGGCGTCGCGAGCATGCACTACCTCGGCATGAAGGCCATCAGCATGCCGGAGATGATGAGGTACAACGTCCCCCTCGTGGTGCTGTCCGTACTGATCGCGATCGCCGCGGGGACCGCAGCGCTGTGGGCCGGGCTGAAGGTGCGCGGCATCTGGCCGACCATCGGGGCGTCGCTGATCTTCGGGGTAGCCGTCAGCGGCATGCATTACACCGGCATGGCCGCGATACACCTCTACGCGGGCAACGGCGGCATCTACGGGGCCGGGCAGAACACCGTGACGGGGGGCGTGGCCGCGTCGGGCTTCGTGCTGCCCCTCGTACTAGGCATCGGCCTCTTCAGTTTCCTGGCCCTGATCATCATCATGCTGGCCCCGTCCGAGGATGAGATCCGGGCAGACATGCGACTGGCGGAGCGCCTCGCCGACCGTCCGGCCGGCCACCGCCGCTAGCTGTGTGAACCCAATGATCATGAAACGGAATGACGATATGCGGATTTTGCCCGCATTTGACAACGTTCGCATAGCTGATTCATCAATCCTTAGCAAGCGAAATGGAGTATTAACATCTGCCGGTTTTTCCAACTTTCTTTACGTTTCTTTGGTGTTGGATTCGGTCGGTTCGTACCACTCTTGGACCGGACAGCGTTCTCCCTCACCAAGAGGAACGCACGAACAACGGAGAGACACATGAGTCTTAGCGCCCGGAGGCGCGCGCTGGTCATCGCGGGGAGCTCGGTGCTAGCGGGCTTCGCGTTGATGGCGCCCGCCTACGCCGCCACGTCGGGCCGCTCCGCTGCGCCTGCTACCACATCCGCCGCGGCGGGACCACGTACCCCGGACGGAGCCGCCGTCCAGCCCGGTGGGGTGAGTCACCTCGTCGGCCCGGGAACCATCCACCCCGGGGCCAGGAATGCGACGACCACCAGCACGAACTGGTCGGGTTACGCGGCGACCGGCAGTAATGGCAAGTTCACCAGCGTCTCAGCGAGCTGGACCGAGCCGACGGGGACATGCCGTTCGGGCGATCAGTACTCGAGCTTCTGGGTAGGCCTGGACGGGTACAGCAGCAATTCGGTCGAGCAGACCGGCTCTGAGGTCAACTGCGCCGGCCGCACGGTGGAGTACTACTCCTGGTACGAGATGTACCCGGCTAACCCGGTCAACTTCAGCAACACCGTGAAGCCCGGCGACCAGTTCACCGGCTCGGTGACGTTCACGGGAGGTAGCAGTTACACCCTCAAGCTCGCGGATACCACCCAGGGCTGGAGTCACACGGTCACCAAGACCCTGTCCGGGGCCGCCCGGTCTTCGGCGGAGGTGATCGCCGAGGCGCCCTGCTGCACCAGCAGCGGGGGCATCCTGCCGCTGGCCAACTTCGGCAAGGTCAGCTTCTCCGGAGCCACGGCCAACGGGGCGACGCTCAGCTCGTTCAGCCCGGAGGGCATCAACATGGTCTCGGCGAATGGCGCCGCCGAGGACAGCGTCTCCGCGCTCAGCGGCGGAAGCTTCTCCGCTACCTGGCTGAGCAGCGGGAACGGCACCCGGGGAGGTCCACGGGGGTAGCCACGCGGTCTGACCGACGGCCACAACAGTCGTTACCGGACAGGCTTCACCGGCCTAACCGGACGGCCGGAACGGCTCATCGTGTCACGGCCCTCCCGTACGGCCTCGCGGTCGGCGGGAGGGCCGTCGCATGCCCGCCAGCAGACCGCTGAGGGCAGCCCGTTCCGCTCGCGAGCACGCCGCGTTCCGCTCGCGAGTACGCCACGCTCAGCTCGCGACCGCAGTCACCTGGGGCGACGGCTCAGCCCGGGCCTGGGCGCGTATCGCCTTGCGTTCCTCCTCGGTCGTACCGCCCCAGACGCCGTGACTGTGCGTGTCTTCCAGTGCATAGCAAAGGCATTCCTGCCGTACCTCACAGCGGCCGCACACGGCCTTGGCGGCCAGGATCTGCCGGATGGCAGGCCCCGCCGACGAGATGGGAAAGAAGAGCTCGGGATCCTCGTCACGGCAGGCGCCGTCAGAGAGCCAGTCCCGGCGACGGAGCAGCGCACCGTTCGCCAGTCGCGCTGCGGGCGCCGGTTGCCTTGCTGGCACGGGGGGCCTCCACGATGGTGCGGGCCGGATGGGGCAAGGCCTAGGACCTGCCCGCAGAACAACCCGATATGCAGGCGAAATCGAGATTTCCCATTACTTTCCCGGGAAATCGGGCGGGCTGTTTCCGATGCGAAACTCAGCGGGGCGCGCCACACGGAAGCAGGGTGGGCGGGGCGGCCGGGGAGAGCGAACGCGGGGCTCCTGTGACCTGACGGGGCGGCTCCCACAAGGAAGCGAACGCCGCGTATCCGGGGAACCTAACCGGGGCGGCTCCCACAAGGAAGCGAACGCCGCGTATCCGGGGGACATAAGCGGGGCGGGTCGGGTGGAACCCGGGTGGGCGGCGCGGTGGGGAGAGCGAACGTGGCTCCGCCGTTACGGGCGGCCGGCGGCGGCTCGGCCAGGACCGGGAACCCCCCGTCGCCGTTACGGGGGGCTGGAGGCGGCACGTCTGAGCCGCCCGCGTCCGGGCCATCCGCGCCCGGGCGGGAAGGAATCGCATCGGGCGTGCGGGACAGCGTCCGCTGCGGTCCGGTATCCAGGCGCCGCGCTACCGGCTCGACCACGGCCTTGCGGAGGTTGCTCAGGGCGGGCGCGCGGGCGACCAGGATGACCCCGAGGACCAGGGCGGCGAGGCCGCCCGCGTGCATGGCCAGGCTGTCGGGCGACAGCGAGATCTCGTCACCGAAGACCACGATGCCGAGCAGGATCCCGGCGACCGGCTCGCCCGCGGTGATCGTCGGCAGCGAGGAGTGCAGCGGCCCCGCGTTGAACGCACTCTGCATCAGCAGCAGGCCGACCGCGCCCGTAGCGAGCAGACAGTACGCGGACCAGCTGTGCAGCAAGCCGGACATTCCGTGATGCTGCAGGATCTGCAGGGCCTGCCGGGTCAGCGCGTCCTGAATGCCGAAGACCAGACCGGCCCCGAGCCCGGTCAGGGTGGCGCGCTGCTTGCCGGATCGGTGCCGCCCGGCCTGCACCGCGGCGAACGCGATGCAGGCGATGCCCGCGGCGGCCGGCCAGTGCGAGAACGAGCCAAAGGACTGGCCGATGGGCTCGACGGACCGGGCCAGCGAGAGGATCGTCTCCCCCGCGATGAGCAGCAGGGCGCCGGCCACCTCGGTGACGCGGACCGTCTGATGGGACAGCGGAACGGCCAGGATCAGGGCGACCAGCAGGTTCGTGGTCAGCAGCGGCTCGACGAAGGACAGCGAGAGATGCCCGATGGACCACGCGGCGAGGACCTGGCCCAGGATCATCAAGACGATCCCGGTCAGCCATTTCCGATTGCGGAACAGGTCGCCGAAAAGCTTCAGGCTGAGAAAGTGGGACTCCGGCGCGCGTTCGGCGGTCTGCTGCTGAAGGACAAAACCAATGCCCAGCAGAAGCGCCGCCACCAGCGTGATCGCGTAGTCCACGGCGCCAACCTACCCGCGAGGCGCGAAATCACGTATGCGGGGCGCGACCGATTGCAGCACTGCTGCTGGCATGGCCGCTAGCCGATACGCCGGAGCTCAGCGCGGTAACGCCGGCCCGATTCGAGGTAGGCCTGCATGGCCGGGTCGATCCACCCGTCCGGCTGGGTCATTTCCCTGACGCGGCATGGGACGCCGAGGGCCATGGTCCCAGGTGGCACCTTGAATCCCTCCGGAACCAGCGCGCCCGCGCCCACGAGCGCACCGTCCCCCACGATGGCCCGGTTGAGGGTGACCGATCCCGACCCGATGAGGCACCGGTCCCCGACCACGCAGCCCTCGAGGTGGGTGTTGTGGCCGACCACGCATTCCGTGCCGATGACCGTTGGCCAGTCATGGGTACAGTGCACGACGGTCCCGTCCTGAATCGAGGTCCGCGCGCCGATCTCGATCGTGCCGTGGTCGCCGCGGAGCACGGCGCACGGCCAGACCGACGCCTCCGCACCCAGGCGCACGCTCCCGATGATCACCGCGTCCGGGTGAACGAAGGCGGTGGGATGAATCTCGGGCTCGATATCCCCCAGCGCGTAAATCGGCAACGAAACCTCCTTGGCCCGGCCTTTCCGCCAGCGTAGCCGCCTCGGCCTCGCGGGCCTGCTTGCGCTCTCGCTGCGGCACGACCGTGTACTCCGGATGGCGGGCCGAGATGCGTCCTGCCTCGAAGATGCCGAACCGGGTCAGCGCGGAGGCCGCGAGCAGCGCGAGACCGCTCGCGGCCGAACCGGCCCGGCTGCGCCGGGACAGGCCCGCCCCGGCCAGCCCGCAGAAGGTCAGGATCTCCCCGGCGCGCAGCAGCGCGCCCGCCCGCCCCGTCTGGTACGGCTCGGCGCGGCTCTCCAGGCGTCGCTCCAGCAGCTTCTTCGCGGTGAGCTCGACAGCGGCGCCCACGATGGCCAGCCGCCGCGCGGGCTCGGCCTCGCGGGCCGGCGCGGCGAGCAGGGCGAACCCGCCCGCCGCGCTCGCGGCCGAGCCGGCGAACACATACGGCATCTCGCGATGGGCCTCGTGCCAGGCCGGCACCGCGGTGTCGCACAGCAGGACCGCCGTGTAGGTGGTCACGGCCGGACCGAGCAGCGCGGCCCCGGCCGTCGCCGCGGCCCCCGCGCCGGGCAGGAACCCGGTGAAGTCGGACAGCGCGGCCGCGCCCGCGGCGGGGCCGTAGGCGCTGAGGATCCACGACCCCACGCTCATCGGCGAGGACAGCTTGAAGACCCGCAGCATGTGGTGGAACCGGGCGGGCCGGCCCAGGTCATTGATCAGGGCCACCGTCGAGACGCTGATCCCGCCCAGAGCCGCCGCCTTCGCGGCGCAGGCCAGGCCACGGCGCCCGGTGAGCTGGGCCGCCGCGGCCAGCACCGAGGAGGCGCCCGCCAGGCCGCCGAAGAACAGGTAGGCGGGTACGTCCGGCTCTTTCCACACCGGCTCCTTGATGACCGGCCGGCCGTAGTAGGAGCGGAATTCGGCGCGCGGGACCATGAACTGCTCGCCGCGGCCCGAACCGCGCCGGCGGCCCTGTCGCTGGCGCTGGCCCTGGCGCGCGTGACGGCCGCCGCTGCTCTCGGCGGGGCCGCGGTTCATCTCCCGCGCGGGGTCCGTGCCGGGCTGACCAGTGCTCATCGCACGTCCGTTCGGGATCCAAGAAATGCGGCCACGACCATGGCGCCGACGCCGGCCGCAGCCAGGCCGGCGTGTTTCCACATGCGCGGCAGGGACCGGGTGGGCACGACCGGGTCCGGCGGCAGGCCGTAGACCTCGGGCTGGTCGAGCAGCAGGAAGAACGCGCCGGCGCCGCCGATGCCGTTGTCGGTGCCCTCCAGGTAGAGCTGGGCCTCGGGATGGCCGGCCTGCTGGAGGTCGGCCACCCGCGCCTGGGCCCGTTCGCGCAGCTCGTCCAGCGGGCCGAACTGGATCGAATCGGTCGGGCAGGCCTTCGCGCAGGCCGGCTCCATGCCGACGCCGAGCCGGTCGTAGCACAGCGTGCACTTGTGTGCCCCGCCGTCGTCCTCGCGGCGGCCGATCACCCCGAACGGGCAGGCGGGGACGCAATAGCCGCAGCCGTTGCACACGTCGTCCTGGACGACGACCGTGCCGAATTCGGTGCGCATCAGCGCTCCCGTCGGGCAGACGTCCAGGCAGCCTGCCTCGGAGCAGTGCTTGCACACGTCACTGGACATCAGCCAGCGCATGGCGCCGTCCACGCCGTGCCCGGGTCCTTCCGGCCCGGGCGCCTGCTGCTCGATGAACGCGACGTGCCGCCAGGTGGACGCGGACAGGCCGATCGTGTTGTCGAAGGACATTCCGGTCAGCTCCAGGGCGCCCGCCGGGACCGCGTTCCACTCCTTGCAGGCGACCTCGCACGCCTTACAGCCGATGCAGACGGACGTGTCGGTGAAGAACCCCATGCGGCGCGGATGCTCGCTCCACCCGGCGCGTTCCGCCGGGTCGGCTCCCCCGGTCAGGCCCGGGCGCTCCGTGATGCTCAACCTCACACCTCCGTGCCGGTCTCGTCGGTGATGCCGGCCCGCTCATTGTAGGAGCGGACCAGGTCGAGCAGGGCCGGCCCGCGCGGGCGGCGGCCCGGCTGGATGTCCACGGCCAGCGCCTTGACCTCCTGGATGTGCACGTTGGGGTCGAGTGAGAAGTGCGCAAGCTCGTTGGCGCTGTCCCCGGTCGTGAGGCCATTCAGGCCCCAGTGATAGGGCAGCCCGATCTGGTGCAGCCGCTTGCCCTGCACGTCCAGCGACGCCATCCGGCGGGTGACCATGACGCGGGCCTCGATGGCGCTGCGGGCGCTGACGATCGTGGCCCAGCCCATGTGCTCCAGGCCGCGCTCGGCGGCCAGTTCCGGCGACACCTCGCAGAAGAACTCCGGCTGCAGCTCCGACAGGTACGGCAGCCACCGGCTCATCCCGCCCGCCGTATGGTGCTCGGTCAGCCGGTAGGTAGTCGCCACGTAGGGGAACACCTCCGACCCGGGCTCGTCCCCGCTCGGCTGATACGGCGTGCCGGGATGGCGGAGGACCTCACGGACCGGGTTGCGCTCCTGCTTCGGGTACAGCAGGTTCTGCACCGGCGAGTCCTGCGGCTCGTAGTGCGCGGGCAGCGGGCCGTCGACCAGCCCGGCCGGGGCGAACAGCCACGCCTTACCGTCGGCCTGCATGATGAAGGCGTCGGTCCCCGAGATCGCGGCCACACCCTTGGCGCCGTCCGGCGGGCGGTAGGACGGCGGGCGGTTGGCGATGAAGTCGGCGATGTCGTGCCCGGCCCACTTGCCCTGCTCCGCGTCCCACCAGACCAGTGCCTTGCGCTCGCTCCAGGGTTTCCCCTCCGGGTCGGCGGAGGCGCGGTTGTACAGCACCCGCCGGTTGGCCGGCCACGCCCAGCCCCACTCGTTCGCCACCCAGTTCTGCTGGTCGCCCGGCTTGCGCCGGGCGGCCTGGTTGACCCCGTCGGCGTAGACCCCGCAGTAGATCCAGCAGCCGCTGGCCGTCGAGCCGTCGTCCTTGAGCTGGGTGTAAGAGGACACCGGTTTCCCGTCGCCGTCCCAGCCGTTGACTTCGGCCAGGACCGCCTCGGCGTCCGGCTCCCGCAGCGGGCCGCGGAGCGGGTAGTCCCAGGTCAGATCGAGCACCGGGCGGTTCATCTCGTCGGGTCCGGGTCCCCCGTCCGCGTGCTCCCCCGCTGCCCCTGCTTCGGCGGCCAGCTTCTCCCGGATGATGCGGCCCAGGTGGTAGGCGAACCACAGGTCGCTGCGCGCGTCACCGGCGGGCTCGACCGCCTCGTGATGCCACTGCAGCATGCGCTGGGTGTTGGTGAAGCTGCCGCTCTTCTCGGTGTGCGCGGCG
>Ga0209839_10001326_pt1 | contig 12729 bp, 10 predicted proteins | sample OrgsoiDNA2013050_FD_185800 | JGI IMG/M metagenome (GOLD analysis project Ga0209839, IMG submission 185800) | Permafrost soil microbial communities from the Arctic, to analyse light accelerated degradation of dissolved organic matter (DOM) -... | ecosystem: Environmental > Terrestrial > Soil >... | reverse complement strand
CTCTACGTGATGTACAACGAGGTCGCAAAGATCGCCTCCGCCCACGGGCTGACGATCGAGCGCAACCTGATCGGGAACTACATCACCTCGCTCGAGATGGCTGGTTGCTCGATCACGCTGCTCAAGCTCGATGACGAGATGGTCCGGTATTGGGACGCACCGGTGAACACGCCTGGTCTTCGCTGGGGCGTCTGAGCTTGCCGGTCAACGGAGACACGGTCAGCGCCTGGATGACGCGGTTCGCCGCATCGATGGCGGAGCATCGTGAGGAGCTGGTGCAGCTGGACACCGCCATCGGCGACGGCGACCACGGGACCAACATGGACCGCGGCATGCGCAAGGCGCTCGAGAAGCTAGGCGCCGCGGAACAGGCGGATGCGGGGGCAGTGCTGAAGACGGTGGCGATGGCGCTGATCTCCAGCGTCGGCGGCGCCGCCGGTCCGCTGTACGGAACGCTTCTCTTGCAGATGGGGACCGCGCTCGAGGGCAAGGATGACGTCGATCTCGAGACGTACACCGCGGCCTGGCGCAAGGGCGTCGAGGGGGTGCAGGCGCGCGGCAAGGCCGAGCCCCGAGACAAGACGATGGTCGACGCGCTACTTCCCGCGCTGCAAGCGCTCGAGCAGGCATCGGACCTCGACTCCGGCCTGCAGGATGCGGCGAGCGCGGCCGAGCGCGGGATGCTGGACACGATCCCGCTGATTGCCCGCAAGGGAAGGGCGAGCTACCTGGGAGAGCGCAGCAAGGATCACCAGGATCCCGGCGCGACCTCCACCTACTACCTCTGCCAGACGGCGGCTGAGACGCTGGCAAGCTGAAAAGGAGAGAAGTCGGATGGCTGATTACGTCGCAGCATTGGATCAGGGAACGACCAGCACCCGGTGCATGTTGTTTGACCACGGCGGCAACGTCGTCGCGGTCGAGCAGCTCGAACACGAGCAGATCTACCCCCAGCCAGGCTGGGTGGAGCACGACCCGAAGGAGATCTGGCAGCGCTCGCGCCAGGTGATGGATGCCGCGTGCAACAAGGCCAGCGGCGGCCCCGGCGCGGTTGCCGCGGTCGGGATCACCAACCAGCGCGAGACGACTGTCGTCTGGGACCGCAACACCGGTGAGCCCGTGCACAACGCGATCGTCTGGCAGGACACGCGGACCGACAAGCTGTGCGACGAGCTGATGAAAGAGGGGGGTCAGGACCGCTTCCGGCTCAAGAACGGGCTTCCCATCGCCACCTACTTCTCGGGCCCGAAGGTGCGCTGGATCCTCGACAACGTCGACGGCGCGCAGGCGAAGGCGGACGCCGGAGAGCTGTGCTTCGGAAACATCGACACATGGTGCATCTGGAATCTCACCGGCGGCACGGACGGCGGCCTGCACATCACGGACGTCTCGAACGCGAGCCGCACGATGCTGATGAACCTCGAGACGCTCAGATGGGACGACGAGCTGCTCGACGCGATCGGCGTACCGCGCTCGATGCTGCCCGAGATCCAGCCGTCCAGTGCTCCGTATGGCGAGATCAAGAGCGGCGTGTTCAAGGGCATCCAGGTCGCGGGCGATCTCGGCGACCAGCAGGCGGCGACGTTCGGCCAAACGTGCTTCTCGGTCGGCGAGGCGAAGAACACCTACGGCACCGGCAACTTCCTGCTGCTCAACACCGGCCACGAGGCGGTGCAGTCGAAGAACGGGCTGATCACGACCGTCGGTTACAAGATCGGCGACCAGAAGCCCGTGTACTGCCTCGAGGGTTCGATCGCGATCACCGGAGCGCTCGTACAGTGGCTGCGCGACAACCTCAAGATGATCCGGACCGCACCCGAGGTCGAGGATCTCGCCAAGACCGTCGAGGACAACGGCGGGTGCTACATCGTGCCGGCGTTCTCGGGGCTGTTCGCGCCGTACTGGAAGTCCGATGCTCGCGGCGTGTTCGCCGGGCTCACCCGCTACGTCAACAACGGCCACATCGCCCGTGCCACACTGGAGGCGACGGCGTTCCAGAGCCGCGAGGTCGCCGACGCGATGAACGCCGATTCGGGCGTCGACCTCGAGTCGCTGAAGGTCGACGGCGGCATGGTCGGCAACGAGACGCTGATGCAGTTCCAGGCGGACATCCTCGGCGTGCCCGTGATCCGGCCGAAGGTCGCCGAGACCACCGCACTCGGCGCCGCGTATGCGGCCGGGCTCGCCACGGGCTTCTGGAGCACTGAAGACGAGCTCCGTGAGAACTGGGTCGAGGACAAGCGCTGGAACCCGCAAATGGACGCCGGCGCGCGCGACACCGCCTACCGCTTCTGGAAGAAGGCAGTCGAGCGGACGTTCGACTGGGCGGAATAGATGCCACGAGCCGAGGGGCGCCGGCGCGAGCCGGCGCCCCGCGGTGCGGCACGGCAGGCGGGAGTAAGGTGACCACGTGGAGAAGCTGAGCGCAGACGTATTGGTGATCGGCGGCGGAGCGACCGGGGCGGGGGTGGCATGGGACGCGGCGCTGCGCGGCCTCGATGTCGTGCTGGTCGAGCGCGGCGATCTCGCGACCGGCACCAGCGGGCGCTTCCACGGCCTCCTGCACTCGGGTGGGCGCTACGCGGTCAAAGACCCCTCCGCGGCCCACGAATGCGCGCGCGAGAACGGCGTGGTTCGTCACGTAGCTGCGGACTGCGTCGAGGACACCGGTGGGCTGTTCGTCGCGACACCGTTCGACGATCCTGCCTACGCGGATCGGTTCGCCGCGGGATGTCGCAAGACCGGGGTGCCGTGTGAGGAGATCGAGCCGGCCCGGGCGCTCAGGGAGGAGCCGCGGCTGAACCCGGGGATCTCGCGCGCCTTCCGGGTGCCGGACGGCAGCATCGAGGTGTGGAAGCTGGTCTGGGCGCTGGCGCGGGGAGCTCAGGACCGGGGCGCGCGAGTCCTGCCCTACCACGAGGTCGTGGCCGTCCACCGCGGCGGCGACCAGGTCCATGGAGCGCGCGTGCGCAACGCGCGCACGGGACAAGAGCTCGACGTGGAGGCGGCAGTGACGGTCAGCGCGTCGGGAGCCTGGGCGGGACAGATCGCAGCGATGGCCGGGATCGAGGGCGTCCACGTGAAGCCGGGCCGTGGAATCATGATCGCGATGAGCCATCGGCTTGTGAACACCGTGATCAACCGCTGCCAGCTGCCGACCGACGGCGACATCATCGTGCCGATCGAGACGGTCTGCGTGATCGGCACGACCGACGTCGGAACTGACGATCCCGACGACCATACGATCATCCAGGCGGAGGTCGACGCGATGCTGGAGGACGGCGAGCGCCTCGTGCCGGGATTCAAGCAGGCACGGGCCCTGCGGGTGTGGACTGGCGTGCGGCCATTGTTCGAGGACCGCAAAGAGAATGGCGCGACTGACACGCGCGACGTCACCCGGGCTCATGCGCTGCTCGACCACCGCGAGCGCGACGGCGTGACCGGCTTCTTCACGATCACCGGCGGAAAGCTCACGACCTACAGGCTGATGGCGGAGGAGACCGTCGACGCGGTCTGCCTGCAGCTCGGCGACGCGCGGCCGTGCACGACCTCGGCCGAGCCGCTGGCGGGATCTGAGGACGGCGAGTATCACCGCGTCGGCGACCGCCTCGGCCGGCGCGAGCAGCGGCTGCTCGACGACCAGCTGATCTGCGAGTGCGAACTGATTCCACGGAAGCGAATCGAGGAAACGATCCGTTGGCGCGGCACGACCGACCTCGACGACCTCCGGCGGCTGCTGCGGCTCGGGATGGGCCCGTGCCAGGGGGGCTTCTGCATCTACCGCGTCGCCGGGATCCTCCACGGCCTCGACGGCATCGACACGCCGGATGCGAACGCCGGGTTGATCGACTACGTGCGCGAACGGTGGAAGGGCGTCTGGCCCGTCCTCTACGGGGACCAGCTGCGCCAGGCGAGACTCGACGAGTGGATCTACCAAGGCGTGCTCGACGTCGAGCACCTGCAATGACTTCGTCGCTGCACTATGACGCGGTCGTAGTGGGTGTGGGCGTCGCCGGCCTCACTGCCGCGATCCGTCTGGCCGAAGGCGGGGCACGCGTCTGCGTGCTGGCCAAGGGGGTCGGGTCTACGCACCTGGCTCCCGGCACCGTCGATGTGCTCGGCTATCGCCCCGAGCGTGTCGAACACCCTGCGGCCGCGCTTCCGGAATTCGTCGGCGCGCACCCGGATCACCCCTACGCACTGATCGGCCCCGATGCGATCGCCCCGGCGCTCGACCGGTTCGCCGCGCACATCGAGCGCGGCCCGCAGCCCGGCTACCGGTACACCGGCGGGCTCGATCGCAACCACCTGCTGCCGACGGCCGTCGGCGCGATCCGGCCGTCTGCGCTCGTGCCCGAGACGATGGCTGCCGGCGACGCGCGGTCCTCAGTGCCAGTGTGTGTCGTCGGCATGCGCGTGCTGCGCGATTTTCACGCGTCGCTGTGCGCCGGCAACATCCGGCGTGCCGGGATTCCCGCCCGCGCCGTCGAGGTCGAGATCGACGTGGGGCGGGTCGAGGCCAATTCGCTCGGCCTGGCACGGCGCTTCGACGACGAATCGTTCCGCGCCGCATTCGTGGGTCGGCTTGCCCTGCTGCTGAGGCCGGGAGAACGCGTGGCGTTGCCCGCCGTCCTCGGGCTGCGCGACCCGCACGGCGCCTGGTCTGATCTGCAGCGCCGGCTTGGGCGAGCGGTGTTCGAGGTCCCAACGCTGCCGCCATCGGCTCCGGGGATGCGCGTCTACAACGCCCTGGTCGCCGCGCTTCGCGCTGCCGGCGGCCGACTCGTGCTCGGGGCCGAGGTCCTGGACGTGGAGCGGGAGGGCGACCGTGTCACCGGAGTGCGCGCGCACACAAGCGGTCACGACACGATCTATCACGCAGGCTGGATCGTCCTGGCTACGGGGGGCTTCGCCTCCGGCGGGATCGAGCTTGGATCGGATTGGGCCGCGAGCGAGACGATCCTGGGCCTGTCCCTCCAGGGGATGCCGAGGCCGGGCGAGGCGCGCTTCACCGCGGACTATTTCGGCCACCAGCCGATGGCCGGGGTGGGCGTCGCCGTGGATTCGTCGCTGCGCGCGCGGGAGACCGAAAACGTGTACGTCGCGGGTGCCGCGCTCCCGGGCGCTGTTCCATGGCGTGAGGGCTCCGGCCAGGGCATCGCGCTCGCGACTGGCCATTTCGCCGCGCAGGCGGTGCTGGAACGAGAGGGAGCTGCAGCGACAGCATGATCGACGACCTGTTCCACGAACAGCTGCGCAGCTCGCTCGACCATTGCGTCAAGTGCACGATCTGTGAGACGGCGTGTCCCGTCGCCAACGTGACGCCGCTGTTCCCCGGCCCGAAGTATGCCGGCCCACAGGCCGAGCGGTTCCGGGCGCACGGCCAGCCTGCGGACGAGTCGTCGGTTGACTACTGCTCGGGCTGTGGGCTCTGCACGATGTCGTGCCCGCAGGGTGTCAAGATCGCGGAGCTGAACGCCCATGCCCGCTACGCCGTCAAGCAGCGCAAGGGAGTACCGCTGCGCGACCGCCTGATCGCGCGGCCCACCGTGCTCGGGCGGCTGGGCACGCCGGTAGCGCCGATTGCGAACGCGATGTTGAAAGCCCGACCCGCGCGCGTGCTGGCCGAGCGGGTGCTCGGCATCCACCGCGACGCGCCGATTCCGCGCTTCGCCGGGCGACGGTTCCGGACGTGGGCGCGCCGCCGCCAGGCTCCCGGCGTCGGAACGAAGATCGTGTACTTCCACGGCTGCGGGACCGAGTACTACGAACCCGACGTCGGCGAGAAGGTCGTCGCGGTGCTCGAGCACAATGGCTACAGCGTCGAGATCCCCGAGCAGGACTGCTGCGGACTGCCGCTGCAGTCGAACGGGTTGTTCGAGGACGCGAGAAAGTACGTGCAGCGGCTTGCCCGTGCACTGGCGCCCCACGCGCGCGACGGCACGCTGATTGTCGGCAACGCGACCAGTTGCACGCTGATGCTCAAGCGCGAGGCACGTGAGATCCTGGGACTCGAGGACGACCCCGACCTGGCGCTCGTCAGCCGCCAGACCTACGACATCTGTGAGCTACTGCTCGAGCTGCACGACCGCGGCCAGTTGCGGACCGACTTCGAGCCGGTCGAGGAGGTCGTGGCCTACCACGCTCCGTGCCAACAGCAGGGGCACTGGATCGGCAAACCCGCGCTCGAGCTGCTGGCGCTGGTGCCTGGGCTCGACGTTCGCGAGCTCGACGCGCGCTGCTGCGGCATTGCCGGTACCTACGGGTTCAAGCGCGAGAAGTACCAGATCGCGATGGACGCCGGCGCCGAACTGTTCAACCAAGTCGAGGCCTCGGGCGCCCGGGTCGTCGCGTGTGACAGTGAGACGTGCCGCTGGCAGATCGAGCACGGCACGCGTCGCCCGTCAGTACACCCGATCGAGCTGCTGCACCAGGCCTACCGGCTGTAGGTGCCGTAGCGTGGTCGGCATCGTCGTCGTCTCCCACTCCCGTTCGCTCGCGGAGGGGGTCGTCGAGCTGGCACGGCAGATGGGCGGCGACGAGCTGCCGCTCGAAGCGGCGGGAGGCCTCGAGGATGGCTCGATCGGTACCGACGTCGAGCGCGTGCGCGCAGCGATCGAGCGGGCGATGACCGACGACGGGGTGCTCGTGCTGATGGATCTCGGCAGCGCCCTGATGAGCGCGGAGATGGCAGTCGAGTTGCTGCAATCGGGCGGCGAGGTGGCCTTGAGTGAGGCACCGTTCGTCGAGGGGACGGTCGCAGCCGCGGTTGCCGCGCGGGGCGGCGCATCGCTCGCGGAGGTTCGGGCCGAGGCGAGGCAGGCAATTGCGATCAAGGAGGCCCAGCTTGGTGACGATGGTCCGGCTGGGGCTCGCGACTCGGCTGACGGGCGCGACGACGGGGCTGCGGCGCCTGCCGGGCATGGGGTGCGTATTCCTGTTCTCAACGAAATCGGCCTGCACGCGCGTCCGGCGGCACTTGTGGCGGCACTCGCAAACCGCTTCGATGTCGACCTACGGTTGGCCAAAGTGGGCGGCGCCGGTCCCGTGAGCGCGCGCAGCCTCACGGGGCTGATGACGCTCGTCGCACGGAAGGGCGATGAGCTGCTGGCCACGGCGTCGGGGCCGCGGGCGGATGAGGCGCTGGCCGCGCTCGAGGAGCTCGCGCGCGAGGGCTTCGGTGAAGGAGTTCCCACGAACGCCCAGAGCGCCGGAGCCGCCGCTCCCCCGGCAGCAGCGGCGCCTGCGTCTGCGGTTCCGGTTGGGCGCGCGGCCCGACCGGAGCCGGGCACGCTCGTGCGCGGCATCGCGGCCTCTGCCGGGATCGCCCTCGGACCCGCGCGGTACTTCGGCGAGCAGCTCGACGCGCCGCCCGAGCGAGCGTCCGAGGGGGCCGACGTGGAGTGGAGCCGGCTGGAGTCTGCGCGCGAAGCCGCCAGGTCGGCGATCGAGCGCGATCGCACCGAGGTCGCGCGCCGGACCACCGCCGACGACGCCGCGATCTTTGCGGCGCACCTGGCCCTGCTCGACGACGAGGCGCTCGTCGGGGCAGCGCGGGCGAGGATCGAGGGCGGCGCGTCGGCGGAGGCAGCCTGGTACGCCGCAAGTCAGGCGACCGCTGCCGCCTGGCGGGCGCTCGATGACGCCCTGCTTCGAGAGCGGGCCGCCGATGTCGAGGACGTGGGGCGCCGGGTGCTCGCGGTGCTTCTGGGCAGGGAGCGGCACGGTGGGATTGACCAGGCGGGCGTGCTGGTGGTGTCCGAGCTGACGCCCGCGGACGCCGCCGCGCTCGATCCGGAGCTCATCGGCGGGATTGCAGCGGCGCACGGAACCGCGACCGCGCACGCCGCGATCCTCGCCCGTGCGCTCGGCATCCCGGCTGTCGTCGGGCTCGGTCCTTCGGTGCTGTCCGTCGGCGAAGGCACACCGCTGCTGCTCGACGGCAGCGAAGGTACGGTACTCGTCAGCCCCGACGAGGAGGCGGCGGAGCACGCTCTCCACGAGCGCGAGCTCGAGGTCGAGCGTCGCCGCAGGGCGCGGCACCACGCCCATGAGCCCGCGGTGACGAAGGATGGAACGACGATCGAGGTCGCTGCCAATCTCGGCGGGGCCGGCGAGGCCGCGGGAGCGGTGGAGCTCGGGGCGGACGGCGTCGGACTGCTGCGAACGGAGTTCCTGTTTCTCGGTCGGCAGGAGATCCCTGGCGAGGAGGAACAAGTGCAGACGCTGACCCAGATTGCTGACGCGCTCGGCGGCCGTCCGCTGATCGTGCGCACGCTGGACGTCGGTGCCGACAAGCCGCTTCCAGCTTTGCCGATGGCTGCCGAGCAGAACCCTTTCCTCGGCATGCGCGGGATCCGGCTGTCCCTGCGACATCCCGAATTGCTCGCGATGCAGCTGCGAGCGATCCTGCGCGTTGCCGCAAACTACCCGCTCAAGGTGATGTTTCCGATGGTGGCGACGGCGGCCGAGCTCGACGCAGCGCTGGCCGCCGTCTCGCGCGCGCGGACTGCAACGGACGTGCAGGTCGCGATGGAGGTCGGGATCATGGTCGAGGTGCCGGCCGCGGCGTTGCAGGCGGATCTGCTCGCCCGCCCGGCGGACTTCTTCTCGATCGGTACAAACGACCTCACTCAGTACACGATGGCTGCCGAGCGCGGAAACGAGCAGGTTGGGGAATTGCTCACCGGGCCGCAGCCTGCGGTTCTGCGCCTCGTCGCGGAGACAGTTGCCGGAGCCGCTGCGCACGGCCGCTGGGTTGGAGTCTGCGGTGAGCTTGCCGGCGACCCTGCTGCCGCAGTGCTGCTCGTGGGGCTTGGAGTCCGCGAGCTGAGCATGGCGCCGCCGTTGATCGCTGAGGTCAAACAGGCGCTCCGGTCGGTGGCGCTCGCGGACGCCGTCGCCGCTGCCGGACGCGCCCTGGACGCTTCCGACTCGGCGCAGGCGCGCCGCTACGGCGCCGATCTTCTCTCGTAATCCCGCTGGTACGATCGTCCGCATTGTGGAAGCTGGCGCGCTGAGAACAGCGACGAGAGGCAGCGCGCGAGCCAGCGCATTGATCCTAGCTGGGACGAGCCTTCGGATCCTCGCCACACCGGTGGTGATGGGTCTTGTGCTCAGCCACTCCTGGACGGCTGCCGCCGTCGTCTTCCTCGTCGCCGCGAGCACTGATTGGTTTGACGGGCGGCTTGCCCGACGCTGGAACGTGAGCTCGCGCCTCGGATCGTTCCTGGACACGACCGCCGACAAGCTGCTGATCACCGGCGCGCTGGTCGCCCTCGTCGCGGTTGCCCGAGCGTCGCCGTGGTTGTCCATGGTGATCATCGGCCGCGAACTGAGCCTGCTCGGCCTGCGCGCCGCGGTGGCCACTCAGGGACTTCACCTCGAACCGTCGATGCTCGGCAAGTCGAAGGCGACGGTGCAGTTCGCCGCAATCGCGCTTGTGATGCTTCGGCCGGATGTCACCATCGTGGGTGCATTCTTCGATCAGTGGGTGCTGGGTCTTGCAGCGCTGGTGACGGTGTGGTCGGGGATCGACTACTTCGTGCGATTCTCCTCCGCGCTGCGCGGCAATGCGTGAGCCGTGTTTCAAGAAGGTTGGTTGCGCATCATTCCGCTACGACGATGCGCGAAGAAATCGTGACCTGCGCTGTTCGTGATCGACCAGCAACATGCACTGGTTCCTAGCTCCGTCCGGCCCGATCGCGCTCGCCCACCGAGGCGGGGCGGGTGAGGCGCCCGAGAACACACTCGCGGCATTCGAGATCGCGGTGGCGCTGGGGTACCAATACGTGGAGACCGATGCCCATCTCACCCGGGATGGTGTTGTGGTCGCCTTTCATGATGAGCGCCTTGACCGGGTTACGGATCGCACCGGCGCGATCGCGGAGCTCGGCATCGCCGAGGTGGAGGGGGCCGACGCTGGCTACACGTTCTCGCTCGACGGTGGCCGAACCTTTCCGTTCCGTGCCCGTGGCATCCGCGTTCCCCGGCTCGAGGAGATCTTTGTGCGATGGCCAGATGTGCGGGTCAACATCGACCCCAAGTCCGATGCGTGCGTAGGGCCACTCGCCGCGCTTCTGGACCGTCTGGGCGCCTGGGAGCGCGTATGCATTGGATCGTTCTTCGACCCCCGCCTGCGACGCACTCGCGCGTTGGGCCGCGGACGGGCCTGCACCTCGATGGGGCCTCACGCGGTCGCGCTGGCCCGCCTCATGGCAGCGTCCGGCCGGATGCCGGCGCTCGGCGCGGACTGCATCCAGGTTCCGATCAGTCGAGGACCATTTCGGATCGTAACCAAGCGGTTCATCCAGGCCGCGCACCGGTCGGGGCTGCCCGTGCACGTCTGGACAATCAATGACGAAGCAGCGATCAACGAGCTTCTCGACCTCGGCGTCGACGGCATCATGAGCGACCGCGTGCGTCTACTCCGCGACGTCTTCACACGACGCGGCCTCCCGCTCAACGGGACTGTCGCAGGCCGCGGAGCATCCACCAGCCCCTGAGGGGACAGGAAGCCCGACGCCGCGGCACGTTGATCGATTCCTCACGTGCCTCTCAAAGTCCGCTGAGACGATCGCGGCTGCGTGGCGGCGCGATCCGGACCACAGGCACGCTGAGGAGGGAGTTTACGGTGGACCTGAGTTTGAGCAGACACTCTTACGCGTCTCTCATCGAGCTCTGAGAGCTTTCTCAGCAGCGGGTGCTGTGATGCTCGCACACGCTTTCCGTCCTTTAGGAGATTTCGACCATGAAGTCTGTAAGCCGCTTCCTCCCGATCCTCGCCGGCGCGATTGCCGGCGGCGCGATCGCGCTGGTCGTCGCCAGCGGCAGCACCACGACGAAATCGGTCACCACAACACAGGTCATTTCATCTTCGGGCGCCTCCGCGGTGCCGACGTCGATCAGCCAGGGCCGCGGCCTGACGGTCAACCAGATCAGCCGCCTGGCCTCGCCCGGGGTGGTCGACATCCTGGTCACCGAGAACGCGGGGGTCGGCCAGCTCGGCCTCGGGGGCGGTGGCACGCAGTCGACCGGTGAAGGAGCCGGCGTCGTCTATGACAACAAGGGCGACATCCTCACCGACCAGCACGTCGTCTCCGGCGCCACCTCGGTCAGCGTGACCTTCGCCAACGGCCACAAATACCCGGCTAAGGTGCTCGGCAGCGACCCGTCCACCGATGTCGGCGTGATCCGCGTGAATGCGCCCGCCTCGGAGCTGCACCCGGTGCCGTTCGCCAACTCCTCCACCGCGCAGGTGGGCGACGGAGTGGTCGCCATCGGCAGCCCGTTCGGGCTCCCGGGCACGGTCACCGCGGGCATCGTGAGCGCGGTCAACCGTGCCATCCAGGCGCCCAACCGTTACACGATCACCGGCGCGATCCAAACCGACGCGGCCATCAACCAGGGCAACTCCGGCGGTCCGCTGCTCGACGCCAACGGCCACGTGCTGGGCCTCAACGACCAGATCGAGACGAACTCCGGCTCCAACGCCGGGGTCGGCTTCGCGGTCCCGTCGAACACAGCCGCACGCGTCGCAGCGAAGATCATCGCGGGCAAGGCGGTGAGGCACTCGTTCCTCGGCGTGCACCTGAACGCGACCGGCAACGGCGCGACCGTGGCCCAGGTCCAGGCCGGTTCTCCGGCCGCTTCGGCCGGGGTGCGGGCCGGTGACGTGATCACCGCGGTCAATGGCACGACGGTGACCTCCACCGACCAGTTCATCTCGGTCGTCGACGGGTACGCGCCCGGCGACACCGTGACGCTGACGATCACGGGCGGCGGTCAGACCAGCCAGATCAAGGTGAAGCTGGGCGTCCGGCCGTAGCCGGCGCCGGCTGCTCGTGAGGCCGGTCCCGGGCGGCGGCGCCCGTGGACCGGCCTCGGTTCTTGCTGGGCCCGGTCCCTGGCAGCGGCGCCAGGGACCGGCCTCAGCTCTTGCTGGACATGACGACGATGCCGATCACGACCGCGCCCCCGGCAACGGCGACGCATACCGCGGCCAGCAGCGCCCAGGCGACGGCGCCGCCGGTACTCCTCCTGCGCAGCGCCTCCTGGAGCCCGGCCGCGCTCGAGACACCGAGTCCGAAGATCGTCGCCACCCCGACCCCGATCAGGAGCGAGTAGAGAACGACCTTCCCGATCGTGGCCCAGTCGACGATCGCGGCGATCACGCCCGGGCGGATTCGGCGTGGCGTTCGCGGCGGCCGACCACGATCGCGCCCAGCACGCCCACCGTGATCACCGTGATCAGCAACGGGCCCAGCGCCCCGCTCCCGAACACGTTCGCGACCGCGTAGGCGCCGGCGCCGACCGCGGCCGCGCCGGGGAGAGTCAGGATCCAGGCCAGCGCGATGTCGCCCGCGACTCCCCAGCGGACGGCGGAGAGGCGCTTGGCGGCGCCGGCTCCCATCACCCCTCCGGAGATGACGTGCGTGGTCGAGAGCGGGTAGCCGAAGTGCGTGGAGGCGAGGATCACGGTGGCGCCCGCGGCCTGGGAGGAGAAGCCCTGCGCCGCATCCATCTTGATGATGCGCATCCCGACCGTGCGGATGATGCGCCAGCCGCCCGCATAGGTCCCGAGCGCGATCGCCGTCGCCGAGCTGACGACCACCCAGCTCGGCACCTGACCCGGCTTGATCGAGCCGTGGGCCACGAGCGCAAGGCTGATCACGCCCATCGTCTTCTGCGCGTCGTTGGTGCCGTGGGCGAGCGCCAGCATCGACCCCG
>Ga0209839_10001325_pt1 | contig 12730 bp, 9 predicted proteins | sample OrgsoiDNA2013050_FD_185800 | JGI IMG/M metagenome (GOLD analysis project Ga0209839, IMG submission 185800) | Permafrost soil microbial communities from the Arctic, to analyse light accelerated degradation of dissolved organic matter (DOM) -... | ecosystem: Environmental > Terrestrial > Soil >... | reverse complement strand
AAGATTCTTCTCAGCGAAGGCTCCAGCCTGTCGTCGCGCGAGGCTATCACGGCGCTGGGGCTCGCCGGCCACCGGGTCGAACTGGTCTCCAGCAATCCGATGTCGCTCGGGCGTTTCTCGCGATTCGTGCGCCAGGTCCATCGTGCTCCCGCCTCCGGCGCCGATCCGGATGGCTATCTGGCCGCGGTGATCGACATCGTCAAAACCGAAAAGATCGATGCGCTGATCCCGGTGCATGAGCAGGCCTATTTGTTCGCCGCCGCGCGCCAAAAACTTCCCACCGGCGTCGGCATAGCGCTGGCCGATTTCGAGGCGTTCGAGCAGGTCCAGAGCAAGGCCAGGCTTGCGACGCTGCTGACGGAGCTGAAGGTGACCCAGCCCGGCACCGAAATTATTCGATCGGCGGATGACTTCGCGGCCAACCGGCCTTATCCGTTTTTCGTCAAGGCCGCCTTCGGCACCGCGAGCGCCGGGGTCTGGCGGGTGGGCGACGCGCACGCGCGCGATGCGCTGCTGCTTGAACTCGAAGCGCACGATGCGTTTGCCGAGGGCCTGCTGATCCAGGCCGCGGTGACCGGGTCGCTCGAGCGCACGCAAGCCGTGTTCGATCGCGGCCGTCTCGTCGCCAGCCATATCTATCGCCAGGTGGTGGAAGGACCGGGCGGCGGCGACGTGCTCAAGATCAGCGTCGTCAGGTCAGGGGTTCGCGACACCGTCGAACGCATCGGACAAGCGCTGCGGTGGCACGGTGCGCTGTCGTTCGACTACATCCGGGATGACGCAACCAGGACGCCGCATTTCATCGACGCCAATCCCCGCCTGGTCGAGCCGATGAATGCGTGGTTGAGCGGCGTCGATTTGCCCGGCGCCTTGTTGCGGATCTCGCTCGGCGAGACGCCGCCGGTCCAACCCGACGGCCGCGAGGGTGTCCTGACCCGGCTTGGATTGATGGGACTACTGGATGCGGCGCGGCGGCGCGACCGCAGGCGCGACATCCTGCGCGAAATCGGTTTGCTCGCCCTTGGCTTGGGGCGATATCGCGGCTCGCGCGAGGAATTGGTGCCGCTGCTGACCGATCCGTGGTGCGCGCTTCCGTTGGGTGTGGTCGTCGCGAGGTTGCTGCTCGCGCCGAAAGCGGCCGCGCGATTTTCCGAGACCGCGGTGGCGGACTACAGCCTGACAGCCCCGGCTATCCGGCGGCTGCGCGCATGGCACGATGCCGCGTAGGCCCGTCACAGGTTCACGGCGGGCCTCACTGCGGCGGTCGCAGCTCGATGCCGTAGCGGGAATAGATCCGCGCGATGGTGCCATCCGCCAGCAGCGCCTCGATCGCCGCATCGACACGCGCTCGCAGCCTGTCGTCGGGGCGGAACAATCCGGCCGCGATGTTCCAGTTCAAATCCTGGTCGTTGTCGAACGCCGGAATCAGGCGCAACGGCTTGTCGGCATGCTGCAGGTTGAACCAGCCGACCGTCGCCGGCGTGACCGCGGCCGCCTCGATCTCGCGATTGGCCAGCGCGGCAAGGATATCGTCCTCGAACACGAACGGCGACGTGACGGTGCCGCCCTTGCCCAGCGTCATGGAGACCAGCGAGCCGACCGGCACCCCGACCCGCTGATCGGCGCCGAGACCGGCCAGCGACGACGCCTGCGAGTCGGCGCGGACCGCAAGCACGACGCCGCTGCGATGGTAGGGACGCGATACCTGCACGCCGCCCGCGGGCGGGGTGTCCTTGCGGGCGATGGTGTCGAGCACGAGGTCGCAATCGGCGCGGCGATACTGGATCGCGCTGATCACCCACTCCCGCGTCAGCTTGACACCGAGTTGTTGGGCAATCTTCTCGCCGAGTTCGATCTGAAATCCCGGCAGCGGTCCGCTCTTGCTGGCGAACGGCAGCGCGTTGGGGTTGGCGCAGAGCGTCAACGCTCCGCGCTCGATGATGGTTTCCAGCGAGCGGGCATCCGCCGCGGCACTGCCGAGCGCCAGCAGACAGATGCTGGCTGCGTATCGGGCGAGGCCGGATCGCGGTTTCCACGCCGCGGGCCTGACATCGCCGAGTCGTTCGCCAAGTCGTTCGCGAAGTCGTTCGCGAAGCCGTTCGCGATGTGGTTCCGCACCGGCGCTAGTCATCGAGCCCCCGAATGTAGGCCAGGATCGCGATGATCTGGCCGTCGCTGAACACCGAACCGAACGCGGGCATGGCGCCCATCTTGCCCTTCTTGATGCGCTCGATGATGAATTCGTCGCTGCGCTCGGTCTTCGACAGTTTCGGACCCCTGCCCGCGGCGCGGCCGCCGTCCTGGTGGCAAAAGCCGCAGGTGGTGGCGAACATTTGCTGGCCATCGATGTCGTTCGGCGAGGCCTCGGCTTGCGCCGGCGGACTTGCAGTTCCCGCCGGGGTCGACTGTTGGGCAGCAGCGGCGGTCGGCAGCCATGGCCAGACGATGGCCATGGCTGCAACAGTCACAAACAGGATTCGCATTCCGGCATCCGTGTTGACCGGCACAGGCGGCAAGGAAAAATCCCTGCCGCCAACGCCGTCGTCGTTGTCATTTCAGCGCGAAGACAACCAGGGCGCCGGTATTCTTCGCCATGCTCTTGAAGGGCTCGCCATAGAGCGCGACATACTCGTCGGACACCAGGCTGCCCCAGCCCGCCGGTATGGCAATGTACTGCTTGCCACCTGCCATGTAGCTGATGATGCCGGCATTGTGGCCCATGCCGTTGTTGTGCGACCAGAGCTCCTTGCCGCTATCCGCACTGTAGGCGTGCACGACACCTTCGGCATCCGGCACGAACACCAGATTACCCGCGGTGGCGAGGACGCTGGCGAGCGGCGGCTCCTTGTAGTTGACCTCCCACTTCAAGGCGCCGCTGACCGGATCGCGGGCGTCGAGATGACCACGGGCAGCCCCGTCCGGCGGCGCCACCAGCTTGAAGTCGGCGCCGATGTTGAGCTGGGCCATCGGCTCAAGAATCGGCGTGGTCTTCAGCACCGTGAGCTCCATGCACCACTCCTGGCCGATCTTGTAGTAGAGCCCCGTCTTCGGGCTGTAGGCGCCGGAGTTCCAGCTGATGCCCCCGGCGATCGCCGGGCACAACGGAGTTTCCGCCTTGCCGAGGTTGAGGTCGCGGCGACCGATCAATTCGCCGGTCTTCGGATCAATGCCCTTGACGAAGTTGATGTTCTTCACCAGCGGCCAGACGTTCTCGACCTTGGCGTTGGAGCGATCATAGACGAAGACGAAACCGCTCTTGTTGGCGTGCACCACGAGCTTCTTGTCGGCACGGTTGATCATGACGAACTCGCCCACCGCGGAGTCGAAGTCCCAGGCATCGTGCGGCAGCTCTTGATGATAGAATTTGAGCTTGCCGGTATCGGGATCGAGCGCGATGACCGATGTGGTATAGAGATTGTCGCCCGGCCGCGGTCCGCTCTTCTTCCAGTCGGCGCCCGACCAGTCGTAAAGCGGCGCCGGATTGGCGGTGCCCCACCACACCGCATTGGTCTCCGGGTCATAGGCTCCGGGCATCCAGCCGCCGCCACCGCCGGTCCGCCAGGAGTCATTGCCCCAGGTCGCCATCGCCTCTTCGGTGCCGGCAACGGTGTCGAACTGCCATTTCTTCTGTCCGGACTTGCCGTCGACGCCGAAGATCGGTCCGCGCCCGGGCCATTCGCCGCCCTGGGCGCCAATGATCACCATGTCCTTGACCACCAGCGGCGCGCCGGTGAAGCCGACCGTCACCTTCTTGGAATCCAGGAGCTTGAGATCCCACACCGGCTTGCCGGTCTTCTGGTTGAGCGCGATCAGGCGGCCGTCGACCGTGCCGACATAGAGATTGCCCTGGCCGAGTGCGATGCCGCGGTTGTACGGCGAGTGCGTCTGCTTGGCGACCAGTTCCTCGTCGAGCTCCGGGGCATAGGTCCAGAGCGTCTTGCCGGTCGCGCCGTCCAGCGCGTAGACCCGGCTGTAGGAGCCCGAATAGTACAGCACGCCGTCCATCGCGAGCGGCGTCGACTGCAGGCCGCGGGTGGCGCGCTCCGGATAATGCGTCCACGCGACTTCGAGATTCTTGACGTTGTCGGCATTGATCTGCTCGAGGCCGCTGTAATGGTAGGACTTGTAGGTGCCGTGATGCGTCGACCAGTCGTTCCCGGCCGCCTCGGCATTGAGCGCCGCCGCGTCCTGGGCGTGCGTCGGCGACGCCGCCAATACGGCCGCCAGCGCCAGCGCGGCGCAGCCTCCGAGATATCGTCCATGAAAAGCCATCGGTATCCTCCTGTGCTGTATCTTTGTTGGGTCGCGTTGTCGTCGCGACCTTTGAAATGTTCTGATGTCAACGCGTCATCGGGCCAAGGGTCTCGACATAGATCGCATGGACCGACGGAAGTGCCGTCAGGAAGACACGGCTGCACTTCTCGCCGCCGAAGTACGAAATGGCAGAGGTTTTCGGTAAAAGACTTTTTCGATGAGGGCGCCACTTTCGATGAGGGCGCCATTCGAGGCATGGCGGCAGCTGCCGTCATCGCCGGGGCCTACCCGCCCCCTGCTGCACCCCACACTGCCGGCGATGTCGGTGCGATGCACCATGACATGTCCCCCGATGTCTCCGGATTATTTGATCCGGATTGTTGTTTTTTTGTGAGCGCAGATCAGCGGTCGAGACCTCGAAGCCGAGATCCCGCGTCTGAAAATGCGCATTCTCCACACTCGCTGTGGTTAATCGCATGCAGCCTAAGACAAGGTGTTGAACTGTCAAGCGGCAAGAAATGCCACCGGGCTCCAATTGTTGCGCGCGCCAGCGGCGGCGGCGCGCATGGCAGACACCCGATCCCCGAGCTACTCGTGAGCGAAAGCGATTTGCCTTGAGACGGCGGGACCCGTAGTTTGCACGAGTAAAGCAATAACAATTGCCGTTCGGAGAGAAAATTCATGGCGCGCCTGAAATTCGGAGCCTTCCTCGCCCCGCATCATCCGATCGGCGAGCATCCGATGCTGCAATTCCGCCGCGACCTCGATCTTGTCGAGCAGCTCGACGCGCTCGGTTATGACGAGTTCTGGTGCGGCGAGCATCATTCCTCGGGCTGGGAGACCATCGCGTCGCCGGAAATGTTTTTGGCCGCGGCCGGCGAGCGCACCAAGCGCATCAAGCTCGGCACCGGCGTGGTGTCGTTGCCCTATCACCACCCCTTCAACGTCGCCCAGCGCATGGTGCAGCTCGACCACATGACCGGAGGCCGCGCGATCTTCGGCTCCGGACCCGGGGCGCTGGCCTCCGACGCGCATACGCTGGGCATCGATCCGATGACGCAGCGCGACCGCCAGGACGAGGCGATCGCGATCATTCGCCGGCTGTTCAACGGCGAACGCGTCACCGCCAGGAGCGACTGGTTCACCATGAATGACGCGGCGCTGCAGATCCTGCCGCTGCAGGAAGAGATGCCGTTCGTGGTGGCGTCGCAGATTTCGCCGTCGGGGATGACGCTGGCCGGCAAATACGGCATCGGCATCATTTCGCTCGGCTCGATGTCGACGCAAGGCCTGATGGCGCTGCCGACACAATGGGGTTTTGCCGAGGATGCCGCGCGGAAGCACGGCACCACGGTGAGCCGGTCCGACTGGCGCGTCTTGTTGAGCTGGCACATCGCCGAGACCCGCGAGCAGGCGCAACGCGAAGCCGGCGCCGGACTGATGCGCTGGCACAATGAGTATAATGTCGGCACGCTGCAGCGGCCGGGTCTGCAGCGGTTCACGTCGCCCGAGGATGCCGTGGAGAAGACCGCCGGCGGCGAAGCGGCGGCTTCCACCATCGGCACGCCGGACGATCTGGTGAAAACCATCAAGAGCCTGATGGATGTCTCCGGCGGCGTCGGCACCATCGTCGGCTTCGTGCACGACTGGGCCAACCCTGAAAATACCCGCCGCAGCTGGGACATGGTGGCGCGCTACGTGGTGCCGGAAATCAACGGCTATATCGATACCTTGCGCAAATCGCAGAAATTCGTGATCGAGAACCGCGCGGTGTTCGAGCGCGCCGGCCAGGCCGTGATGGCCAAGATCATGGAAAACGACAAGGCGGCGGCAGCGCTTCCGCTCACCGGCCCCGGCCGCGTCGCAATCCCGACCATCAACGCGCCGGACCTGCAGAAGGAAGCGGCGAAACAGAAGGCGTAGCGAGGAGCGCCATCCGCCTTATCCCTCAACCATTTGGATGACGCCTGTCGGCCGCGCCGAGATTAAGTTCAGACTGCTTGCCGACGGCGCGCGGCTTTGTCGCGCCATTTGGATTGGCCGAGACCCCGCCCCGCCCTGCTTGAGGCTTTGCACGGGATGGGCAAAGGGTTATTTACTGGCATCGGCCTCGCCTGTCGGAGACCAACCGGAGCAATTGCCATGTCGATGCAAAATGTGGCTTCCCCCGCGATCACGTTCACGCCGCCGAAGCGCAATTCGCTCACGCATATTCCCGGCGACGAGGGCTGGCCGCTGATCGGCAAGACGCTCGAGGTGCTGGCCGATCCCAAAGGACAGATCGAGCGGCAAGCCGCCAAATACGGGCTGGTTTATCGCAGCCACATCTTCGGCGAGACCAGTCTGGTGCTGCTCGGGCCCGAGGCCAACGAGCTGGTGCTGTTCGACCAGGCCAAGCAATTCTCCTCGACGCATGGCTGGGGCCGGATTCTCGGCCTGCTGTTTCCGCGCGGCCTGATGCTGCTCGATTTCGAGGAACATCGCCTGCACCGGCGCGCATTGTCGGTCGCCTTCAAATCCGGGCCGATGAAATCCTATCTCGCCGCGCTCGATACCGGCATCGCGGCGCGGGTCGCACAATGGAAAGCGCAGCCGGGGCCGATGCTGTTCTATCCGGCGATGAAACAACTTACCCTCGACCTCGCCGCCACCTCGTTTCTCGGCGCCGACATCGGACCCGAGGTCGACGAGATCACGCGCGCTTTCGTCGACATGGTGGCGGCTTCCGTCGCCGTGATCCGCAAACCGTTGCCGGGCACCGCGATGGCGCGCGGCGTTAAAGGCCGCAAACGCATCGTGGCCTACTTCTCGGAACAGATTCCGATCCGCCGCGCCAAAGGCGGCGGCGAAGATTTGTTCTCGCAGCTATGCCATGCCACCCACGAGGACGGCGCGCTGCTGTCGACGCAGGATATCGTCGACCACATGAGTTTCCTGATGATGGCCGCGCATGACACGCTGACCTCGTCGCTGTCGTCTTTTGTGGGGGCGCTCGCCGCCCATCCGCAGTGGCAGACCCGGTTGCGCGATGAAGTGATGGCGCTGGGCGTGGCCGCCGGCCAAGCGACGACATTCGATAATCTCGAGGCCATGCCGTTGTCGGAGATGGCGTTCAAGGAGGCGATGCGGCTGAAACCGCCGGTGCCCTCTATCCCGCGCCGCACCATCCGGGATCTCACCTTCAAGGGCTACGCGATACCGGCCGGCACCATGGTCGGCGTCAACCCGCTGTTCTCGCACCACATGCCGGAAATCTGGCCCGATCCCGACAGGTTCGATCCGATGCGCTTTACCGACGAGGCGCAGCGCGGCCGCCATCGCTTCGCCTGGGTTCCGTTCGGCGGCGGCGCGCATATGTGCCTCGGGCTGCACTTTGCCTATATGCAGGCGAAATGCTTCGCACGGCATTTCCTGCAAAATCTCAGCGTCTCGCTGGAGCCGGGCTACACGCCGAATTGGCAGATGTGGCCGATCCCGAAACCGCGGGACGGATTGCGGGTGACGCTGTCGCCGGTCGAGTAAGTTGATCAATCACGAAGCGCTTCTCCTCCACCGGCGTATGGTACCGCCCAATGAAGAAATTCAGGAATGCGCGTGGTCCGATGATGTTGGTGACCCCGAGAGCCAGATTCATGACGACCGAGAGCACCGCGGAGTAGATAAAGCTCGACCAGAAAGTTTTGCTGGGCGTATCGGGGGACACTCCCGCGATGACCCCGGCCACAATGACAGCAGCAAGAGACCGCAGTTTTCTTTCAAGCCTTGCGTTCATGCCGGCTGCCCCCGCGTTGTCGTCGCCGCTGACTATACACGGGCGTGGCCAGCGGCCCGCCGCCGGGAGCGCGGCGAGGCATCGCTACTCGACAAAGGTCGTGAGCTGCGCGCCCTCGTCCGCCACGAACACCGCGATCAGTTCGGCCGTTTCGGTGGCGCTCGCATTCGCCGATACCAGATGCGTTGCGCCCGGCGGCTCGAAGAACGATTGCCCGACCTTGAAGGTCTCGACGGGACCGCCGGCAAGCTGCGAGCGGATCTCGCCTTTGGTGATGTAGGCGGTGACGGAGCCCGCGTGGCGATGCGCGGGGGTAAACCCGCCGGGGCCGTAGAACACGCGCACGATCGTCACGCGCTTTCCCGGAACATTGGGCAGCGCGTGCGAGCTGATCGGTTCGATGGCATCAGGCATCGATCCCGAGGCAGCGCCGACCGCGCACAACGGCGCAAGCACCGTCGAAAGCGTATCCATCATGATCGGCAGCGTCTTCCCGATCACGAAAGCGCACGCCAGCCCGGCGATCATAGCTGCATAAAGTGGCCGGGCTTCAGGTCGCGTCTGCATCATAGCGGTTGTTGTGGACATGATGATCTCCCGCAGTCTGGTTCGAATATTATACAACCCGGATTCGTCATTCCGGGATGTGCTAGCACCAGACCCGGAATGACGGCGGCCCCTATCCGGCGCCCTGATCGAACGCCTTGCGCAAGGCGACATAGCCCTGCTGTTGCTGGGTCCAGTTGCGGCCGCCGGTGATGGCGCCATCGACCACCAGATCATGGCCGTTGATGAAACTGGATTCGTCGCTGGCGAGGAACACCGCGGCGTGGGCGATGTCGTCGGGCAGGCCGGCGCGCGGTATCGGCTGCGCGGTCTTGTAGACCTCGCGCATCACATCGGACGTCTTCTCCGCCGCCTCGACCGAAAGCCCAAGCGCCTTGCCGAAGATACCGGTGGCGATCGCGCCCGGCGAAATGCTGTTGACACGGATGCCGGATTCGCCGAGCTCCATCGCCACGCATTTGGTGAGGTGAATGACGGCGGCCTTGGCCGCCCCATAGACCATCGACGACGAGAAACCGGCGAGCCTTCCTGCGATGCTGCCATTGTTGATGATGCTGCCGGATCCCTGGCGGCGCATATGAGGCGCGGCGTGCTTCATGCCGAGCATCACGCTGCGCACCAGGGTCGCCATCGCGGCGTCGAAGCGGGCAACCTCGAGGCCTTCGATGCCGCCGGTCTGCGCCGGGCCGCCGGCGTTGTTGAACAGACAATCAAGGCGGCCGAATTTCTCGACCGCCTGCCCGATCAGCGTGCGCATCTCGTCTTCAACCGTGACATCGGTCTGGCGGAAGACGCAGTTGGCGCCGAGTTTGCCGGCCAGCGCCTGGCCTTCCGGCGCGCGACGTCCGGCAATGACGATCTTCGCGCCTTCCGCGACGAAAATCTCCGCGGTCCGCAGCCCGATGCCGCTTGTCGCGCCAGTGATCACCGCAACCTTGCCGTCCAGCCGTCCCATGTCATCCTCCTCGTTTTTGAGCAATATTGCGTTTCGTCATATTCCCACCCCGCCGGAACAACGCAAGCCCATGCCGGTTGCGTGCCCCGATGCCGGGCCGGGTTTGTCGCCTTTGTGGCCGCGCGCCGCGTATTTTCTCCTATACTCGGCGCTTTCAAGATTCGCTGATCGCGTGGGCTTCGTGACGCATGGTGAAATTGATCGAGGAATTTCGGCGCGGTTGGCATGGAATATCCCAGCCGAGGCCGATTTTTAGCGTTGGATTTGCGGCCGCCTGCCTCGCGCTGTCGACCGCGACGCGGTGGGGCTTTGCCCTGGTCCGTCCGGACATATTTTTCACCCCGTATATTCCGGCCGTATTCTTCGCCACCGCACTCGGTGGTTTGCGGATCGGGATCGCGACAGCCATCGTCGGCGGCACGCTCGGCATGACCGTCAATTTCAGCAACATCCCGGCCGATTTTACAAGAATGGTGCTGCTGGCGACCTATCTGATCGTCTGCAGCCTCACGATATGGGGAATCGAGCACTACCGATCGATCGCGTCGCAGCAGCGGGAGATCTCAGGCAGGCTGATCCGGGAGGAGGAATATCGCAAGCTCGTTGTCGAGGAGCTTCAGCACCGGCTGAAGAACAAGGCATCGACCATCCACGCCGTTCTTCACCAGGTGCTGCAGGACCAACCGCAAGTCTGGGCCAGCATCGACCACCGGATCCGTGCACTGTCGGCGACCGACGACCTGATCGCAAGGGTCGACAGCAGCGGTTGCGATATCAGGGATCTCCTGCTTTCCGAACTCGGGCCTTACGGCCATGTCCGCTTCACACTGAACGGTGATCCGCTGTTTCTTCCGGCCAAACTGGCCGTGAGCCTGGCATTGATCTTTCACGAACTCGCCACCAACGCCGGAAAGTACGGCGCGTTTTCTTCGACGCGCGGGCTATTGCAGGTATCGTGGTCCGTGTCAGGCGACCGCCTCAACGTTAGCTGGGACGAGACCGAAGGTCCTCCGGTCGAAAGCATCGGGGAAGCCGGGTTTGGCACCAAATTGCTGAACGCGGCGCTCACGCCGTTCGACGGCAAGAGCGAGATCAGTTTTTTGAAAACCGGGGTTCATTGCGCCATGCAGTGCCGCATACCCCTGGCATGAGCGGCCCGGGCAGGCAGGAAGACCCGTTGACGCATTGTTAACGACGCCTCGCGGCGTTTGGATCCGGGTCGGCTGTCTACCCGCCGTCGCATCGAGTTTGTCGCTGCCACTTAACCAAAACTACAAGAGACCTTGGCAGACTTCGCGGTTATGCATAGCCGCGCCAGACACGACCCGCAGACCGCCGCGACGGAAGCCGGCGACGGATCCGCCGTGGTTACCGAACTGAGCGTTCTGCGGGATGTTTTCAGATTGCTCCCCGGCGGCGTGACGGTTCAGGACGAGCAAGGCCGCTTCCTGCTGGTGAACGATGCCGCGGCGGCGCAGCTTGGGATTGCCGCCGGCGGGCAGGCGGCGCCGGATTCGCAGGAGTTGGCTCACCGCCGCGAAACCGGCCTGGAATTGCTGCGCGCCGGTCGCTGCGCCGTTATCGAGGAATCGGTGACCGGCAGCGAGGGCAAACGGACGCTTCTCACGGCGCATCGGCCGGTTCGCATCGCAGACCGCCATCTGCTGCTTTCGAGCTCTGCCGATATCAGTGAGCAAAAGGCCATCGAGGCTCAGCTGTTCCGGTCGGCTTACTATGACGAACTGACCGGCCTGCCGGCGCGCCGCGTGATTGAACATCGCGCCAACAGTCTTCTGCAGCGCGACGAAACACCGGCGCGGTTCGCCCTCGCCTTTCTCGACATCGACAATTTCAAGCAGATCAACGACTATTACGGGCATGCGATCGGGGACGCGCTGCTGGTGGAAGTCGCAAAGCGGATCGGGTTGAATTTGCGCGAATCCGACATGCTGTCGCGGATCAGCGGCGACGAATTCCTGCTGTTGCTTGATCCGATCCAGGGCGAGCACGAGGTGACGGAATACATCGACTTTGTGCTGCAGCGGCTGCGGGCGCCATTTTTCATCGACGGATCGGAAATATTCGCATCCGCTTCGATCGGGGTCGGCCTTTGTCCCGAGCACGGCCGCAGCTTCGACCAGTTGTGCCAGAACGCCGATATCGCGATGTATAGCGTCAAGAACGACGGCAGGGGCGCCGCGGCCTTTTTCGACGCCGGCATGGAGCGCGATGCGCTTGCGCGAATGAAGGTCGAGCAGTCGCTACGGCTCGCCATTCTGGAAAAGCGCTTTTGCTGCGCCTTCCAGGCGAAAGTCGATATCCGAACCCAGGACATCAAGGGCATCGAGGCGCTGGTCCGGCTGCGCGATGACGACGGAGTCATTCAGGCCCCCGGCACATTCGTCAATCTCGCCGTGGAGCTTGGACTGATCGACGAGCTCACCCATCTGGTGCTGGCGGAAATCGTCAAATCGATCGATCTGATCAACGACACCTTCGGACCCGACACCAGCATCAGCATCAACGTCGCGGCCAAGCAGGCCGGCAATCCGCAGTTCATGCGCCCGTTTGCGTTAGCCCTTGAGGCGACCGGCTACCCCAAGCGCTTCATGATCGAGGTGACCGAAGACGCCTTCGTTGCCAAGACCCATTTCCAGGACGAAATTCTGCCGATGTTCCGCAAGCTTGGAGTTGGGGTCTCGATCGACGATTTCGGCATCGGCTATTCGTCGTTGTCGGCACTGGCCGACATCACTGCCGACGAAATCAAGATCGACCGGTCGTTCATCACCGACATCCACAAGCGCCCACGCAGCCAGGGGATCTTGCGGGCGATCGAATCGCTGGGCGAAGCCCTCGGCATGACCGTCGTCGCGGAGGGCATCGAAACCTTCGAGGAACTTGCCTATCTGCAGGCCGCCACCAAGATCCGTTACGCGCAGGGCTACTATTTCTCCAGGCCGATTTTTCTCGAAGAACTCAGGCCGCCGGTTCGGATCCTGGGCCACGCGCGCGCCAGTGCTGCGAGCCGTCCGCACCAGGAAAGCCGCTCGGTTTATGCGCGCAACGAGCGTTATCGCGGCTGACGCGCGGGTTCACGCTCGCATTTATTTCGATAAGGCCTGCAGTGGCGGCACGCTGTCGTTCGGCGCCTCGGCCTGCATGGTGATCAGCGTCATCGA
>Ga0209839_10001323_pt1 | contig 12743 bp, 12 predicted proteins | sample OrgsoiDNA2013050_FD_185800 | JGI IMG/M metagenome (GOLD analysis project Ga0209839, IMG submission 185800) | Permafrost soil microbial communities from the Arctic, to analyse light accelerated degradation of dissolved organic matter (DOM) -... | ecosystem: Environmental > Terrestrial > Soil >... | reverse complement strand
CATCATCTTGCGAATGTCACCCGCGGCCTTCTGCTCCTTGACGATGCGCCACATGGCGGCGTGGCTGGGATACCAGGTGGTCTCGTAGTTTACGATTACCTGAATGCCGCCTTGATGCGCGGCGCGCTCAATGGCCCGCGCGTCTTCCATGTTCACGGCTAAGGGCTTCTCCATCATCACGTGGATGTGCCGCCGCGCGCACGCCTCCACCACCAGGGCATGGTCGAAGGTGCTGGTGAACAGCGCCACCGCTTCCGGCTTCACGCGATCCAGCATGTCGCCCAGGCTGGTGAAGAAAACGGAGTCCGCCAGCTTATAGCGCTCGGCATAATGATGTTGCAGCGCGGTGTCGGGATCGAATACGCCGGCGATTTGAACGTCCGGCCGCTTGCTCGCCGCGCGCAGAAAACCATCTACGTGGCCGTGCACCAGTCCCACGATGCAGATACGCAGGGGCGCCTCGGCGGCCGCCATCAGGGGCAGGAGCCCGGCGGCAAGAGTCAACTTTAGAAGGATGTGCATGCTGTAGTGAATGATAACTGGAAACGCGTCCTGGGCCGGAGGTTCTCGGGCCGCCGGCGGAACCAACTGCCAAAGCGCCGTGCCTGGCCGCGGCCCTACCGAGGCGAGAAGGTCAGGACGATTTCGCAGCCATGGCCCGCGCACAGGCTGGCGCCATTGTTCACCTTGATGCTAACGATGTGCTTGCCGTCCCCGTGGCCGAACTGGCGTTCGTCGGTCTTCTCGGTGCGCTCCCATTTGTCGAAAGGAAGGTTGCGGGGGAACCTCACGTGCAGACCCTTGTTGCCGATAACGGGCGCGATAGTCAACGAATCTTCTCCGTAGACCACCTGGATGGTCCACTTGACGGCCGGGTCGATACCGCACTTCGGGTCGTCGGCGCATCGGTCCTCGCCCGCCTCCGTGATTTGCAGACCGCTTAACACACCCTTGCGATTCATGTGCCGCAGTTCGGACGGTTTGACCGTCCAGTCTTTTGCGGATTCGAGTCCGTCCACGTGAAGCAAAATGGAGCCTCCGTCTTTGAGCGTTACCTTCGTATCGGACGCCTGTATTTCGACCAAGCTGCCGGATAGGAGCAAAATCGCGGGAGCAAGAATAGTTTGGAGAGTGAGCCGTATCATTTTGTTGTTCCTTTCTTCAGTTAATGGCGGGCGCCGCCGGATTGGCGCGCAGCAATTCCGCATACAACCGCCGGATCACCGGGCGGTTTAAATAAGTTCGAAAATCTTCAGCGGGCCAGGAAGACTTCAGTTCGCCAAGCGCGGCGGCGCCCTCGGCGGCGATGGCGCTATCCCGCGCGCCCGATCGCAGCAGGAGCGCGCACGCGCGCCAGAGCGATTCCGGTTTCCGGGCCGATCCGAAGAAGGTGCGCGCGCGCCCTGCGTATGAGGCGGCGTCCGCGCGATCGCCCGCGGCGAGTGCCGCTTCCGCCGACGCCAGCAGCGCATCGGCTTCCGCGGCCGGTTTGCCCGCCGCGTGGGCCAGGTCGTACGCCTTGCGGCAGGTCTCCAATCCCCGTGCCCCCGCCCCCGAACGGGCCAGCGCCAGCCCCAGTACCAGGCCGGCGCCCAGCCGCGTCTCCATGTCGCGCGCGTCGGCCCCGCGCAGCAGCGTCTCCGCCTTGCTGCGCGCATCGCCGAAATGTTCCTGCGCCAAAACGATCTGCACATCGCAGACGGGATCGGAGCCCGCGGCTTGGCCGGATACCGGCCCGAGGGAGGCGCGGCCCAGCAGGGCTTGCATCAAAGCGACGTTGAGCTCATTAGTGGCCACTCCCGATGAGTTGCCGATCGCCTCGAAGGCCCGGCGTGTATCGTCGAACATGCGCAGCGCTTGCGGCCAGCGGTCCTGGCGCACTTCGAGCGAGGCCATGCCCTCCTGCGCCAGCGCCAGCGGCAGCGATGGTCCGGCAGCCTTCAGGGTAGTCAAGGTTTCGTCAAAAGCCCGGCGCGCCCCATCGTAATCGCCTTTGTCGCGCGCCGCGCGTCCCAGCAGAATTAGGGCCAGCGCGGCCTCGGTACGGAAACTGCCCTGACGGTAGTAGGTCAGCCCGGCCTGCACGTCCTGCCAGCCCTGCGCGGTGTCGCCCGTCTGGATGCGAACGCTGCCCAGGTTCACCAGCGCTCGCGCTTCAGAGCGTTTTTCGTGATTTCTGCGCGCGATGTCGAGCGCTTCCTGGAGAGTTTGCAGGGCGTCGGCCGTGCGGCCGTTCACGAACAATGCATTGCCTAGGTCAATCAGTCCTCGCGATACCAGGTTCTCAATGCCGCTGGCGCGCGCGATGGCAATGGCACGGTTGGCATCCTGCAACGCTTCCGTCGTTTGTCCAGCATCCAGGTAGCTATTGCTCGACAGCAGCAAAAGCTTGATTTGTTGTTGCTCGTTTCCCGTGACGCGCGCCGCCGATAGCGCTTTGACGATCAGTTCGCGCGCCTGCGCTAAATTACGTGCGAATCGTGCGCGAACGTAGAGGCACTCGGCGGCGCCTTCGACGTTGGAAGTGGTTTGAAACAGATTTTCGGCGCGATCCAATGAGCGGCCGGAATCTTCGTGCGCGCCCGTGCGGCCCTGCAGCGCACCCAGCTGCAGCCAGGCCGCGGCGTTCTGCGCATCGATGCGGATCGCTTCGGAATATGTCGACATCGCCGTCTTAGTATCCTGGTTGCGTTCTTGCGCCCGGCCCAGGTCGAGCAACGCGCCGCCGCGTTCATCCGCAGCGGTCACCGCCAAAACTTCCTGGTACTTCCCAGCCGCCGCTTTAAACTCACCGGTAACGGTCTGGTGAATTGCGTCCATCTGGAGAGTTTCGACGGTAGGCAGCGAATCGCGGGCCGTCATGGCTTTCAGTAGTTCGTCTTTTGCGCGCTCCAGGTAATCGAGTTCGTACCAGGCTTCCGCCAGGTAAGCGTGCGCCATGGCGTAAGAAGGGTCGACCTCCACGGCACGGGCCAAGGCCTTGCTCGCCCGGTAATAACTGCCGTAATGCAGCGCCGCCAGACCCTCGCGATACCAGGGAATCGCGGCCGGTTTGGGATCGCGGTGACGTTTCGCATTCCAGAGCCACGCCATCACGCCGCCTCCCGCGCAGGCTACGCCTCCGGCAAGAGCGGCCATAGCACGGCGGCGGGACAGGGGATAGGCGGGAGCGCGCAGGTCCGACAGGAGTTCGTCGGCGGATGCGTAGCGCTGCCGCCGATCCTTCGCCAGCAGTTTCAAAACGATGCGGTCGAGACGCCTGGGCGATTGCGGATTCACCCGCGAAGGCGCCGGCGGCTGCCATGTCAGCAATCGCGCCAGAGTCGATGCGAGGTTATTGGCGGCGAAGGGCGACTTCCCGGCCAGGCATTCGTAGAGCACCACGCCCAGCGAGAAAAGGTCCGAGCGCGTGTCCGCCAGTTCGCCGGACGCCTGCTCGGGCGACATATAGAGCGGCGTGCCGGTGAAGCCTTCGAGCGTTTGCGTGGCAGCGTCTACGGTGCCCTCACCGGCCCCCCGCAGCGCTGGCGCCCGCGCTATGCCGAAGTCGAGAACTTTCACTTCGCCGGCCGATGTGATCTGGATATTGCTTGGCTTGATGTCGCGGTGAATAACGCCGTGGCGGTGCGCTTCACCCAGCGCCGACGCCACCCCCATGGCCACGTTCAGGGTCTCCTCGAGGCTCGGCCGCCGCCCGGCAAGAAGGCGCCGCAAATTCACGCCGGACACTAGCTCCATGGAGATGAAAGGGTCGCTGCCGGGGTTCTCGACGAATTCATAGATATGCGCGATATTGGGGTGCGAGAGCGAGGATGCGGCGCGCGCTTCCTTCAGCAGGTTGGCGCGGACCTTTTCGTCGTCGCGCCCGCTCGAACAGAATTTAAGCGCCACGCGCCGTCCCAGCGTGACGTCCTCCGCTTCATACACCACACCCATGCCGCCTTCGCCCAGTTTGGACAGAATGCGGTAATGAGTGACGGTCGCGCCGATCGCCGGCTGCTGAGCTGGAGAAGCCATTTGGTTAAGTGGATGGGCCCGAAGCCTTCAACGACCGCGGGTGTGGCCAGTATACAACAGCCGCGGCCGGGTGGCGGTAGAAAAGTTGACGGCATAATATGTAGGAGAGGTTTATCGTGGCATTCGAGTTCACCAGACGTCATTTTTTCTTTGGACCGCTGCTGGCCGGCGCCATTCCCATCGCGGGATTTGGAAGCGTGCCTTCGCTTGGGAAATTGGGTTACAAGTCTCCCAACGAGAAGCTGAATATCGCCTCCATCGGCGCAGGTGGCAAAGCTGCGGGCGACATTCAAGGCTGCTCCGCGGAAAACATCGTGGCTCTTTGCGATGTGGACGAGGTGCGCGCCGCGCGAAAGTTCAACGAGTACCCTAAGGTTCCCAAATATAAAGATTTTCGCAAGATGCTTGACGAGCAGGGCAACAGCATCGACGCCGTGATTGTCACCATCCCGGATTTCATGCACGCCACCGCGGCCATGTGGTGCATGGAGCGCGGCAAGCACGTTTACGTGCAGAAGCCGTTGACGCGGACGGTTTGGGAAGCGCGCCAAATGATGGAGGCTGCTAACAAATTCAAGGTCGCCACCCAAATGGGCAACCAGGGCTACTCCAACGAGGGAACCCGGCAGGCCGCCGAAATGATTTGGGCGGGGGAGATCGGCCATGTCACCGAAGTGCACGCCTGGACCGACCGGCCCATCTGGCCGCAAGGCCTCACCGAAATTCCTCCTACCGAACCTGTCCCCGCTACGCTCGATTGGGATCTGTGGCTCGGTATTGCGGAGAAGCGCCCGTACACCTCCGGCGGTCCGGACTACAAGTCGCCGCTGGAGGGTCATTTTTATCAGCCGGGCAACTGGCGCGGCTTTTACGATTTTGGATGCGGCGCGTTGGGCGATATGGCCTGCCACATTCTAGGGGCGCCCAACCTGGCGCTGCAATTGGGCGCGCCGGCCAGCGTGGAGTGTATTCACATCGAAGGGCCCAGTGAGTTTATGTTTCCGTCGAAGTCCGTGATCCGCTACGATTTTCCCGCGCGTGGCTCCATGCCTCCCGTGAAGCTGTTCTGGCATGACGGTTTAAACGAGACCCCCAAGTTTCCGGGTGTGCCGGAGGGCGAACTCCTGGGCGATCTGCCCGAACGCCCAACTCCGCGGCGCCGGCAATCGGAGGAGCCGCCGTTTACGGGCTTCATTGGCGATGTGTTCGACTATGAGAAGTTCCTGGCCTCGAAGAACGCTCCCGATGCGGAAGTGCCCACGCCCGATGGAAGCCTGTTCATCGGCGACAAAGGCATGCTTACCACTGGAACTTATGGCGAGGAAACCAGGCTCATACCAGTGGAGAAGATGAAAGACTATGAGTTTCCGCAGCCTTCGCTAACCCGCTCGCCGGGCCACTACCACGATTGGATTCGCGCCTGCAAAGGAGGCGACCCGGCTTGTTCTAATTTCAATGTCGCCGTTCCTTTCGTGGAGTGGATGCTGCTGGGCGCGGTCGCCCTGCGCGTGCCCGGGAAACTCGAGTGGGATGCGGCCAAGATGCGCTTCACCAACAACGCCGATGCCAATCGGTATCTGAAGCCCACCTTCCGCAAAGGTTGGTCGTTTACTTAGAAACTCGCCCGGCGGTGTTATGCTCAGATTGCCCGCACTGAGTCACTCAGGCGCGCCACCATTCAGATGATCCCCTTGCTGCGAACTATTTGGATTTGGACCGCAAGTTTGGTCCTGATTGCGGTTTGGACTCCGCTTCTGGGCGTGGTCAGGCTTTTCGACCGTGAGCCGCTCCGCTTGCGTACCGGGCGCTGGTTCCGCCGGTTGGGCCGTGCTCTTGCAGGCGTGAATCCATGGCGAATCCATATATCGGGCCGCGAAAACCTGGACGCCAACCAGGTGTATGTGGTCGTCAGCAATCATCAGTCCCTGGCTGATATCCCGGTAATTGCGCACTTAAAGCTGGATACGAAATGGCTCGCCAAGGCCGAACTGTTCCGGGTTCCCTTGGTGGGTTGGATGCTGCGCATGGCGGGCGACGTACCCGTCGAACGGTCCGACCGGCGCAAGAGCGCCAAAGCGTTGCTGACGTGCGCGCGATACCTCCGCCAGCGCTGTTCGGTTGTGTTTTTCCCCGAAGGCACACGGTCGCCGGATAGGCATGTGCTCCCGTTCAATGTGGGTCCTTTCCAGTTGGCGATTCGCGAGCACGTCCCGATCCTGCCGCTGGTGGTGGACGGGTCGGGCGCAGCTTTGCCACGAAATTCGTGGAAGTTTGGAGGCACCCAGGATATCTACCTCCGGATTCTGGAAGCTGTGTCCGTGGACGGCTGGAAGATAGACCAGGTGTCCGCCTTGCGCGATGCGGTGCGCCAGAGAATCGTGGATGAGCTCGACCGTCTGCGTCCGGAGTAAGCGGCGAGTCTGCGCTACCTGAAGCCGTGCACGTGATAGGGCACGTAATAGCGCGGGTCGCTGCGCGTCACGATTTCAAAACCGGCGCCTGACAGAAATTCTTTCACGAATTCGAGCGTGCGGAACTCTTCGCCTTCACCGCGCGCGGCGCGGAAGTCATGGGCCGCGATGCACACATAACGCGCGCGGCGTAACGCGTCGGCGCAACCGGGTAATGCGCGCCGCTCCGCGCCTTCGATATTCATCTTCAAAAAATCGATACGTTCGATGCCCTTCTCCTTGGCCAGCTCGTCGAAGCGTACGGCCCGCACCGCATGGCTCGCGGCGCTGGGCTCCCCCGCGCGCACGTAGTTAGACTCCCACACCGGCAGCGTTTCAATCTGCAGTTCGCCAGGCGCATCCATGCATGCGTAATTGAGCGCCGTCACATTCGCCAAGCCGTTGAGTTCGCACAAACGCCGAAGCGCCGCAAATGAAACCGCATGCGGCTCAAGGGCCCAAACGCGTCCGTCCAGGCCAACCGCGCGCGAAAACGCGAACACATCCTCCCCGCGGCCCGCGCCGATATCCACGATGGTGTCGCCCGCCCGCGGTTTGTATAAGTGAAACCAGTAATCCTCCGCATCGCGCAAATGCTTGCGAGCCTGCCCGGCCCAGCGCTCCCAGTTGGGTTCGGCCCCGGGCGCCAGGCGGAACAATTCGGGATCGGGGAAGTAGTCGGATCCCACGCGGCGAATCCACATGCCGTCCCACAGGATCTCCACGTCCACTCCAGGCATGGCGGCGCGCGCGAGTTCCGTGGCCCGGCGTGCCACTGAAGCCCGGTCGCTAGGCGTTGGTTCAGCTACCCACATGCGTGTCCGCTCTTTTTAGGCGCAACGCTAACAGGCGCCGCCGTTCATCGGAGAGCGGGTTCCTGATCGGCCGGCGCGTGCCCGCGCGCTTCTTGGGAGACCGCAGGACTGTCTCGAGAAACGCCTCGAAAGGCCCAGCGTTCAGATTGCGCGCGTATTCCAACGCGGCGCGCCGCGAGTCCGCCGCCAATTTCTCATAATGCGCGCGATCCGTCAGCAGGCGGTTCAGCACGGCCGCCCAGGTTTCCACGTTTTGTGGCGGGATCTCCGCGGCCGGCACCATCAATTCGTCCACCGCGGGTGTGTACCGCACCACGGCATTGACCGGCAGCAGGTAGTCCATGCCGAGCATGGCCTCCGCCAGTCCGCCGACGTCGCTGGCCATTACAGGAATGCCGCGGGACATGGCTTCCAGAATCATGCGCGACCGCGCTTCCGCCCACAGCGAGGGCGCCAGCATCACGCGAGTCTGGCGCAGTAGATCGTCGATATCGTCGACGGGCGCTAGGATGCAAACGTTGGGCCGGTTTCGCAAAGCCGTAAAATCCGCGGCAGTGGTTCCCCAGGTAGGGACCGCGGCAAACTCGACTTGCGGGAAGCGTTCCGCCAGCGCCAGGAAGATCGAAATACCTTTCACCCCACATGGATTCACCATGCTGACGAAGCGGTTATCGAAGCGGCCAAGGTTGGGATGACCGCCGGGATCCAGCAGCGAAATAGGCACGTGGATGGCTTCGACGCAACCCCACTGCCGCGAGTATCGCGCAACATATTCGCTGACCGCGACTACGCCATCGGCTTGGCGCAGGGCTTCGGTTTGGAACGCGCTGGGCAAGCCGGTATCGGGGCCGAAGGGCAGCGCTATGGTGGCGCGCACCAGGTAGACCACACGGGCGCGCGGCGAGCGCAGCGCGATCTCCAGCATCAGGTGCGCCGGGTCGTCTGTGGAGGCCACCACGATTTCGGGTTCGAAGGCTCGAACTTGCGCCGCGAAATAAGCGCGCAGGTTGGGGTCTCGTGTGAGAATGCGGACTTCCACGCCGTTTAGCTCGAACTCGATGGCGGCCCCATGCTCTTGCGGAGTAGCCCCGCGCGCGGTCAGTTCGAGGAGCAGCGCGGCGTGCGCGGCCACGCCGAAGCGTTCCACGCGAGCCACCACGCGCACTGCGTGTCCCCTGGCCGCCAATGCCTCCATCAGCAGCCGGTTGGACTTATCGCCGCCTCCGTATGAGGGATAGTAAAGCGAATTATGGGCCAGCAGGATGCGCAACTCTCATGTTGCCACATGCCGCCGTTACTGCGCCTGCCGCACTCGTGGCAGCATGGCTTCGATAGCGTCCTCGATAGCGTCAAGGTCCGCCCGGGTGAGCCGCCAGTTCGCCGCGGATGCATTCGCCTTCACTTGTTCCGGTGTTTTCGCGCCCGCGATTACCGAGGCTACGGCGGGTTGCGCGGCCAGCCAGGAAACCGCCAGTTCCAGCATAGTGTGCCCGCGTTCGGCGGCGAAGGCGCTAAGCGATTCGACCAGCGCTAGATTTTCGTCCGTGAATACTCTGGGACCAAATCCATCGCGCGCGCGGCTGCCTTCGGGAAGCGCCTGGCCCCGGCGATATTTCCCCGTGAGCAGTCCGCTGGCCAGCGGGAAGAAGGGTATAAACGCGATTCCCAACCGCACGCATTCAGATATGACGTCGCTTTCCGGTTCGCGATGCACCAGGCTGTATTGGTTCTGAACGCTAATGAAGGGCGTACCCTCTTGGGGCACGGCTGCCTTCGCCGCGCGCAGTTGCTCGCCCGAAAAATTCGAACAACCGATCTCGCGGACTTTGCCGGCTCTTACCAATTCGGCCAGCGCGCCTAGCGTTTCCGCGATGGGCACCTCGGCATCGGGCTGATGCAGTTGATACAGATCGATGTGATCGGTGCCCAGTCGTCGCAAGCTGTCCTCGGCCGCCCGCCGAACGTACTCGGGACGCGCGCCGCGCCGCTGTTCGTCCATTTTCATGCCGAACTTGGTAGCAATCAGCACTTCGCCCCGGCGTGGCCCCAGCGCGCCGCCCAGGAATTCTTCGCTGGCGCCGCCACCGTAAATATCCGCCGTATCGAAGAAGTTGATACCTGCGTCCAGCGCGGCATTTACGGCAGCCTTGCTCGCCTCGGCGTCTATGCGCCAGCCGAAGTTGTTACAGCCGAGCCCCACCAAGGATGCTTCAAGCGATCCAATGCGGCGCGTTTCCATTAGCCGCCGCCCACGAATTGCACGATCTCGAGTTGCGCGCCGCCCGCCACCGGCGTAGCGTCCCAATCGTGCGGCTTGACGATTCGGCGGTCTAATTCTACAGCCACGCGCGCTGGATCGATCGCAAGCGATTCCAACAATTGCCGGATCGTCTGGCCCTTGGATATGGATTGGATCGCGCCATTGATGGCGACTTCGATCTGGTTGTCGGTTGACACTGTTCTCAGGCAACCATTATATTCAAATTTAAGCCCATGCCCCAGACGTATCCGGAAACCTACTGGCCCGTGCTGCTCCAGGCGATCATTGCCATGGCGGTGGCGACAGGAATGATCGGCATTTCGTACATTCTTGGGAAGAAAGTTCGGAATCGCGTGAAGGACATGCCCTACGAGTGCGGCATCGTGCCCACGGGCAGCGCGCGCGGGCGGTTCAGCGTGAAGTTCTATCTGGTGGGAATGCTGTTCATCCTGTTCGATATCGAAGCTATTTTCCTGTACCCATGGGCGGTGGTATTCAGGGAACTGAAGATGTTCGCTTTTTTTGAGATGCTGCTCTTCATTGCGCTGGTCCTTGCCGGGTTTTTTTATATCTGGAAAAAGGGCGCGCTGGATTGGTCTGGCGAGCGCCAGCCGCCGAAGCGGTAACCGAATCGCATGCTTCCTGAAAATCTGAACGAAAACCCAACCGCTACCGCTCTAGCCGCGTTCGACGGCGCAGCGGTGGTGTCCGGCAAGTTCGACCGGGGCGAACTGACTATTGAGATCGCGCCCGAAAAGATTGTGAGCGTTTGCGGTTTCTTAAAATACGATTTAGGGTTTGTACGCTTAAGCACGGTAACCGGCATGGATTGGTATCCCGCGGAGCCGCGCTTTGAAGTGGTCTATCATCTCCACTCGATCGACCGGAATGAACGGGTCCGCCTGAAGTGCCGTTTGCCGGGCAAAGACCCCGAAATCGATTCAGTGACCGAAGTATGGCGGGGTGCGAACTGGTTCGAGAGGGAAACGTTCGACCTGTTCGGCGTGAAGTTTCGAAATCATCCGGATTTGCGGCGCATCATGCTGCCGGACGATTGGGAAGGGCATCCCTTGCGCAAAGACTACAGCATAACGGGCGATAGGGTTTGAGGCAGGGCAACGTGAGCGATACAGTGATTCCAACCATTCCCGATTTGGCGCCAGGGGTAGAGGCGGAGAAGGCCACCAGCGCTAAGGCTCGCAACATCACCCTGAACATGGGTCCGCAGCATCCTTCTACCCATGGCGTGCTGCGGCTGCAACTGGAGTTGGATGGCGAGACCATCGTCAAGTGCCGGCCGGATATCGGGTATCTGCACACTGGGATCGAGAAAGAATTCGAGGTTAAGACTTACCAGCAGGCAGTCACGCTGACGGACCGCATCGACTACCTGGCGCCGCTTTCGAATAATCTGTGTTACTGCCTGGCCGTTGAGAAACTGCTGGGCCTTGAGATCCCGCCGCTGGCGCAGTGGACGCGCGTCATGCTCACGGAACTGACCCGCCTCAATAGCCACTTAGTGTGGCTGGGCACGCACGCCATCGATATCGGGGCCATGAGCGTATTCCTATATTGCTTCCGCGAGCGCGAAGACATTCTGCGGATCTTCGAGATGTACTCGGGCCAGCGCATGATGACCAGTTACTTCCGCATCGGCGGACTGGCGCTAGAACCGCCGCGCGGATGGCAGCAGCGCGTGCGGACATTCATCGAAACGTTTCCGAGCAAAGTGGACGAGTATGAAGAGCTGCTGACGAATAATCGTATTTGGATTGGGCGCACGCGCGGCATCGGGTACATGTCGATAGAAGACATGCTGGACCTGGGTATTACCGGACCCATGCTGCGGGCGGCGGGCTTGCAGTACGATGCGCGCAAAAGCCAGCCCTATTCCAGCTACGAGAAGTTCGATTTCGAGATTCCGACCAAGACCGAAGGCGATGTCTATGCGCGCTACCAGGTGCGCATTGAGGAAATGCGGCAGAGCGCGCGCATCGTGAAACAGGCGCTCGAAGGCATGCCTGGCGGCCGCTGGACGGCGGATGCGCCTCACGTAGTTTTGCCGGACCGTGAAAAGATGAAAACCCAGATGGAGGCGCTCATCTATCACTTCAAGATTGTGACGGAGGGCTTCCGTGTACCGGCGGGCGAGGTGTACCAGACCATCGAATCGCCGCGCGGCGAAGTGGGCTATTACGTGGTCAGCGATGGCACTACCCACCCGTATCGTGTCCATGTGCGCGGTCCCAGCTTCGGCAATTTACAGGGAGTGCCGCGCATGGTGGAAGGCACCCTCATCGCCGATGTGATCGCATCGATTGGGAGTATGGATTTCGTGTTAGGAGACTGCGACAGATAGAGTCATGACGTTTTCCGCTGAGTTGGAAAATAGGTTTGCCAGGCTGTTGACCAGCTACCCGCCCGGGCGGCAGCGATCCGCTGTAATTCCCATGCTTCTTTATGCGCAGGATGAGATTGGCTCGGTGACGCCTGAATTGATCGAGGAAGTGGCACGGCGGACCGGAGTGACTCCTCTGCAAGTGGATGAGGTAGTTGGTTACTACTCCATGCTGCACAAGAAGCCGCTCGGTAAGTATCACGTTCAGATTTGCACCAACATCAGTTGCCTGTTGCGCGGAGGCATGGAGCTTTGGGAGCATGCCTGTAAAAAGGTCGGCGTGGGTCACCGGGAAGTGACCGCCGATGGGCAAATTTCGCTCGAGGAAGTGGAATGCATCGGGGCTTGCTCATGGGCTCCCGCGGTTCAGGTAAATTACGATTTTTACCATCACGTGACTCCCGAAAAACTCGACCGGCTGCTGGATGGCCTGAGGAAGCTTCAGTAATTCGATGCTATACAACGAACCGCATCCGCTCGAAACCAAAATATTGACGCGCCGCTTCGGCTTGGAGAATTCAGCGTCCATAGATTCTTATCTTGCGACTGAAGGCTATCAAGCCTTCCAAAAGGCCGCCGGCATGAAGCCCGAGCAGATCATTGAGGAAATGAAAATCTCAAATCTGCGCGGCCGCGGCGGCGCTGGCTTTCCCGCCGGCATGAAGTGGAGTTTCGTGCCGCGCACCTCACCCAAGCCGAAGTACATCGTGGTGAACGCGGATGAAAGCGAGCCTGGCACTTGCAAAGACCGGCTGCTGATGGAAAACGATCCGCACCAGCTGATCGAGGGCACCCTGATCGCC
>Ga0209839_10001321_pt1 | contig 12771 bp, 11 predicted proteins | sample OrgsoiDNA2013050_FD_185800 | JGI IMG/M metagenome (GOLD analysis project Ga0209839, IMG submission 185800) | Permafrost soil microbial communities from the Arctic, to analyse light accelerated degradation of dissolved organic matter (DOM) -... | ecosystem: Environmental > Terrestrial > Soil >... | reverse complement strand
GCCGCTGTACTTCAGTCCGTGGGGCGATCACGGTCGGACGGGGATGAAGGTCCCGTGGGCGCACACGCTTCCGAGACCGGCGGTACTCGCGGCGGCCTCCAGACACCAAGGACATCCCGTGCCAACCTTGAACGCCATCGGTCTCAACGCGATGACCCCGGCGAGCTTTCGACAGCTCGTTGCCGCTGTCGGCCTGCGATTCGAGTCGCTGCTCTATAACCGTGGCGATAAGCGCCTGCTCCGAGCGCTTGACGTTCTGCGTCGCTGGTCGTTGATCGAGCGCTACACGACAGTTGGGATCTACGCCGTGATGGTTCGTGATCGCCAGATGCCCCCTGCTGGATAGCGCGCGGCGCATGCCGTACCTCGGGGCGACCTTGATCAGCCGCTGTTGCACGCGGCTGCCGATGGTGGTGATCCTGGCGATCGCGATCGCGGGCTGTGGTTCGCAGCGCCTGACGCCCCCGACGGCCGTGCCCCCGACGACCGTGGCCACGGCCGCGACCGATCCATTGCCCCAACGCCACCCGCAGGCGATCGAGCCCACCGCCGGTGTTCAGGCGACGAGGTCAACCGACGCTGGCGCTCCGGTCGGCGACGTTCACGCGCACGCCCCGTCGCTGGCTGAGGTCAAGCGCGAACTGAAGCAGCTGAACCTGTGCGGCGGTGCGGTTGACAGCGCCGAGGCGGACCCCGTCGTCCCGTCCGCCGGGCCGGGTTTCACCGCCGACCCAGGCACCAGTCAAACCGAGGGACAGCTTCCCCAGTTGACCGCGCAGCTCAATCGCCTCGGCCAGGCGCTCGGCGTGACGATCTACGGGATCAGCGGTTACCGCACACCCGCGCACAGCATTGCCGTCGGCGGGTTCGCCGACGACCCACATACCCAGGGCCAAGCCGAGGACATCGGTGTCAACAGTCTGTTGCGTTCCAGCGCGGCTCAGATCACCGAGGCCGACCTCGCGCGGTTCGGCCTGTACCGGCCGTTTGATCCGTCAGACGACCCGAACAATTCCGAGGTCAACCATGTGCAGCTGATCCCGGCCGGCGGTCCACTCTCGCTGGCGCAATCAACCACCGACTTTGATCTCGACCAGGCGTGCTGATCGGAACGTCCTGTGCAAACCACAGGCGACCCACTAGCAGCGGGGGTGCCAGCCGGCAGCGCGGGTGAAGCGACCATGGCTCAGCTCAACCCGAGCCGTATTGCTCGGTCGCGTAGCCGAGCAGCCCGCAGGCCTCCAGCCGGTCGACCGGCGCGCGGAAGGTCACCTGAACGACCCCGGGATGGCGCCCGATCTCGATCGCTCCGGAAATCGTGGCGCGGTTCTTGATCTCGGGCACGGACAGCTGGAGCAGTTCGGCGCCCCGAGCGAGGCCGTTGTCCGTGGCGCTGTTGAGGTCTGGGCCGGTCCCGATCACGGAGATCGGCAGCGACTCCTCGAGCTGCTCGACGCCGTAGCGGCGCCCCAGCGCGAGCGCCCGCATCCGCTCCTCTCGAGAAAGCGGCTGGGCCAGGAACGGCAGGTCTTCCGCAGGCGGGAACAGCACCGGACCGTCGATCTGGATCCGCTGGAGTACCTCGACCTGAAGGGTCACGGTGCCGGCCACGTCGCAGGTGTGGCCGGCAATCTCGCCGTCTCCCTGCAGTGCGTGCATGTCGCCCAGGTACACGCCGGCGCCGGGGAGCTTGACGGGGCAGATCAGGATCGCGCCCGCGCGCACCGAGTCGATGTCCATATGCCCGTCGGTCTTGTGGTCCTGGAGTGCTCGGGCGCTGAGCGCATAGCGGTGCGGTGCGCCGATCAGAAACGATCCGAAGTCGCCCGCGTTGTGCGAGTCGGGAATGGTCGTCGAGGGCGAGGTCCCGAGCTGGCCCATGAACGGCCGCAGCCGCGTCGCCAGAGCGACGATGTCATGCGGCGCGAAGGTGAGGATTGGATTCTGGACCGAGTTGTCGGGAAGCGCCGCGAAGCGCGGTGCCTCACGAGCGAACGTTTCGGCTGCCGTCTGGGGGACGGTCAGGCCGATGCTCCGCAGTTCGTCAAACGCGATCGTGTATCCGTTGGTGAACACGAACGGCGTGGCATCCGCGCCGCAATTCGCGCATCGGATCGCGGCCTGCCCGATCCCCTCGACCCTCGTCTCCGGCCACTCCGCGGCGCATTCCGCGCAGACCGGTGCACAAAACGGGTCGCCGTTGAAGCGGCCCTCCACCGGCTGGTCACTACCCGAGGCCGTCGCCAGCGAAGTCACCTCCACGTCCTTGATCCGAATCGCGATCGCATCGCCCACCTGCGCACCGGCCACCGCAACCGGCTGGCTGACCTCGTGCCCGCCGCGAATTGACGGCGTGATCATCGGGCCCCAACAGCCGGGAGTCGAGTTCCAGACGATGTGGCCGCCGTTCGCGACCGGCCCGAGCATCGGAACCTCCGGCCCCAGCAGGCCGTTGGTGAAGGTGTCGACGAAGACGGTCTGATGTGCCTCTTCGGCCGCGATGTCAGCCGGTTGGGTGGCCATGAACTGCTCCCTTCGAAACGTTGGATGGGTGCGTGATCGGCGAGTCAGCCCCCCGAAACCGGCGCCAGCAGGGCGACCTCGTCGCCGTGCGTGAGCGTTTGCGCGCGCTCAACGTGGGCACCTTGGAGGACCGGCAGAGCGCAGCGAAGTGCAGGCGCAAGGCCGGGGTTGCCCGTGGCCAGAACGTCGTAGACATCTTCGATGGTCGCGTCGTCAGGAAGCTCGAGCATGATCACGGGCGCCCGGGCGAGCCGCGCGATGCCGCTGCCAAGACGAATCCGAACCTTCACGATCAGCGCTCCCGGTAACGAACCAAGACCTCAGGCGGAGCTTGATCTTACGCCCGCAGCAGCGTCCCGTACAGACACGTCGTGTAGCCGTCGAAGCGCCGAAACCACGGCAGGCAAAACAGCCACGGCGCGCTGCGGATGCGCACGCGGGTCAAGTCCAGGGGGAAGGATAGAGCGCCAGGGGCTCGATCCGCCGCCAAGCGCGCTCGATCGCCGCCCCCTCGCAGCGCGTCACGGAGCCCGGTCCACGGCGAACGACGGGGATGCCTGATCGAGGTACCAGCCGAAGCTCCGATTGATCAGCCATTGCCGACCGAGCAGCGTCAGCGCCGATGCGAGCAGCCGCGGCGGCAGCGCGGGGACGATTCGCTGCAGGTGCCCGGCGATCGCGAACGCGCGCGCGTGTCCGGCGCTGAACGCGGCGTAGTGCTCGAGCGCCTGGACCCGGGAACGCCGCTGCTGGAGCACGGCGGTCAGTTCACGCCCGCACGCGATGCCGAAATACAGGGCCGTGCGGATGCCCTCCCCCGACAGGGGAAAGCAATGACCGGCCGAGTCGCCAACGAAGAAGATCGAGTCCTCGGCGGCGGGGCGGAGGCGGTGCGGGAACCAGTTGCCCTGGTAACGGACGGCCTCCAGGTGTAGACGCCCGGCCAGCGCGACGGTCGGCTGGCGGACGTGATCGCGGGGGGCATAGGACGCGACGCCAACCCGAGCCTCACCGGCGGCGGGCACCCGCCAGCCATACCCGCGGCGCACGACGGAGCGTTCGATCCAGACATCGAGATCCTCGGCGTGACCATGCGGGTGGACCTCCAGCCCCCGGGACAGCGGCGCCTGGGGCGGTTGATGGGGGCTCCGACCCAGCAGACGTCGCCACCCCAACGCATCAACCACGAGCGGCGCGCGCAGGACGCCACGGTCGGTGAGAACCGCGATCGGTCCCCCGTCGACAGGCTGCTCGTCGAGCACCATGCGCCGCTGCACCTTGGCCGTCTCAAACCGCGCCGGACTTTGCGCGTACAGGAGCTGGCAGAGATGACGGTAGTCAAACGCCGACCAACTCCAGGGGAGTCGATAGCGCACCGAACCGTGGGGGGTGGTGAACCGCATGTGCGGTATCTCCTGGCGGATCGCGTCGCTCAGGCCCAGCGCGTGCAGCCACGGTGTCGGCGCCGCGCACGCCGAGGTTGCACGCTCACCCACCTCATACCGGTCGACGAGCAGGACTGACGCTCCGGTGCCCGCAAGCTCGCGCGCCACCGCCAAGCCGGCAAAGCTGGCGCCACAGATCAGCACGTCCGCCGTGGTCCCGTCAAGTGAGCATCGCGTTGCCCCGCGCGCCGTCGCCCGAACCGTCATCGAGCGGCCCAATCGCCGGGGCGGCCAGCCGTCGCGCTCATCGTTCCGCGCGCAGCGCGCGGCGGCGATCGCGCTCGCACCAGCCGGGAGTCGAGAACGCGGCCACCGCCGCGCCGCACAGCTGCCATGGCGGGACGCGGACCCGATCGCCCAGGACGTCGAAACCGAGCGCCTCGACCCGGTCAAGCACGCGCCCGTAGACCAAGCGAGCCAACCGGATCCCGGGGCGGACCGCAGGATGGAGAACCTCGTGCAGGATCGCGGTGCGTGCGAATATCTGACGAGCCCGCCACACCTCGGCCGCCAGCAGCGTGCGCAGGCCGTCGGTCATCCGACGCTGTGCGATGTCGCTGACGCTGACGTGATGCCGGGCGCGCTCATCGCCGGGGAGATAGACCCGATCGAGCTCGAAGTCCTCACGCACGTCACGGATGAAGTTCGTCAGCTGGAAGGCCGTCCCGAGCTCGGCCACACTTGAGTGCAGCTCGGGGGGAGCGCCGAGCAGGGGCGCCATGATCAGTCCGACCGCGCCGGCGCTGCCGCGCATGTAGCGGTCGAGCTCCGCGCGACTGGCCACCCGGACCGGACCGCAATCCACTCGCATGGAGTCCATGTAGACCGATAGCTCGCCCAGTGGTAGCTCGTGCCGCCGGCCGGCATCCACCAGCGCCGCGATCACCGGATGCTCGCAGCGCCCGGTCGCCATCCCCCGTTCGAGCTCGGCCTGCCAGCGATCCAGCGTCCGCCGTCTGGTAGCCGGATCGGGCGATCGATCGGCCCCATCGACGAGCTCGTCCGCACCTCGCACGAACCCGTACAGCGCGTGCACCGCAGGGCGGACCTCTCGGGGGAGGCGCAAGGTGGCGCAGTAGAACGTGGGATCGTGCCGGCGCTGCATTCGTCGACAGGCCCGGTACGCCGAACGCAGATCGGGGTCAGCGCCCGGATTCATCCTTGCATCCTGGCAAATGAAAGCAAACCCCTCTCGCGTGCCGCGGAAGACTTTGCCACGCCGACCAACCTTTGCGCCCGGTCGGGCGTTATTACAAGTGGGGGCAAAAAGCTTCGCGGGGTGCGCGCTCACGGGCAAGCGCGCACCCCGTCGATGCGCAGCCCTGGGCGGTCATCGCGAAGGACGCCGTTGGTGCAGCAGTTCGCTCGATCTCGTCGATCAGACCAGGCGTGAGGCCTCGTTTCAGACAGTCTCGAGCGTGACCGCGCAGCTTGCCTTATCGCTGCGCGCGATGCGACGCCGAACCGTTCTCCTCCGAGACCGCCGGACCTGAATCGGGACCCTACCTGTCGATTTCGTGCGTCCCGGTGCGTCGGAGGTATCAGAGGCCAATCAGTTGGGCCGACACCATCGACGAAAGGGAGCCACCATGCCGCATCCCGTTGTTCATGCAGAGATTCGCTGCACCGATCCCGACTCCGCGCGGGAGTTCTTCGGCGAGCTGTTCGGTTGGACGTACTCCGACGGCGCGTTTCCGAGCTACACGCACGTCGATATCGGGCTCAACGGGGCGCTGCCGACCGCGATCGGCCCCTAGAGATGGATCAGGCAAAGCAGGGTCGAGCCGGCGGCCGTCGGTGGCCGGCGTCGACGCCGATCCGTCCACACCGCGACTCACGGGACCCCGGCGCGCAGTACATCGGCGCGCATCGGCTGGATGAAGCAGCGCTCGCCGGCCTGCTCGCCGTCCTCTCCGAGGCTCTGGAAGGCATCGGCAAGCTCCTCCCGATGAGCGTCGAAGGCCTCCGCCCGGTGCGGGTCGACGCTCACGATTCGCGTCCGTAGCGCCTCCAGGTCCGGGATGCACACGCGGACGTCGTAGCTGACCGTGGTCACGCGATCAAGCCCGACGCGGGCGGCTTGCCCCAGCGCCTGCTGTGCCGCCGCACGCACCTCCAGCTCGTCCTCGACCAAGCTCGTGATGGTGAAGAAGTCGCCTTGAGCCAGCGGTTCGGCCACGTAAACATCGCCGCCGGGACGGAGCACCCGAGCAGCCTCGCGCAACGCCCGCGGCAGAGTAGGCGGGGGCAGATGGTGAAGCGTGCGCATGAAAACCGCGAGATCAACCGAGCCGCCGGCGAGCGGGAGGTCCTGTCCGTCCCCGACTAGATAGCGCGCGCCGCTGCGGTCATCGCGAGCCAGCGCGATCCTCAGCTGCTGCTCGGAGATCTCGATTCCGACCACACGAGCGCCCAGACTGGCGAGCTGGCGAACCAGGGCACCGCCGCCACAGCCGATGTCCACCACATCCTTGCCGGCGGGATCGACCAGGCGCGTCAGGATCGACAGGTCGGTGCTCACCTCGCGGCGCAAGAGCCGATCCTAATCGGACCCGCCACGAGCACGCTCGGCGATCAGCTGCTCGATCACGCGGTGGTCGGAGACTCTTTTGTTCGCAATTTCCGACTATTTGTGCTGATTTGGACGTCCGTAGAGGTGTCCAGACGCTCAAGTTGTTGGCGGGAACTGCCGATTGCCGAATAGAGCCGTGCGTGCGGCGGTGCTCGCGCCCGGCAGTTTGTTTGGACTTTTCTGGCCTGGTGGCGAGGGGCGGAGGGCGGAATGGCGGACCGGGTTGGCGGGCGCGCGGTGGATGGATTGTTGGGGCGGGTCTGGGAGGAGCATCGGGACGTGGTCGGCTCCCAGCTGGCGGTGGTCGAGCGGGCGGTCGCCGCCGCTGTGGTGGGGGAGCTTGATGATGGGTTGCGTGCGCAGGGGGCGCGGGAGGCGCATAAGCTCGTCGGCTCGGTTGGGACACTGGGATTCGCGGCGGCAGGCGAGCGCGCGCGGGAGCTGGAGGTCGGGCTGAGTGCGGGGGCGTTGGCGGGGAGTGACGCGGCGTTGCTCGAGGCGGCGGTGCGGGATTGCCGCTATGAGTTGTTCGGCACCGTCGCGCAGATCGATCGCCGGGGGCGCGCGCCGCGCATGCTCAGCGCCGCGGAGTCCGGCTCGCGAGCCGCGGGCGCGGCCGTGGGGCAGGCGCGCGCGGGTGGTGGGCATGCTCGCCGACGAGTCGATTTGCTGTTGGTCGCTGATCACAATTCCCGCGCGCGGGAGATCTTGTCGGAGGCACAGCGTCGCGGATTGAGAGCGACGCTCGCCGGAAGCTGCGCGTCGGCGCGGGCGCAATTGCGTGACGTGCTGCCCGAGCTCGCGGTGCTGGACCTCGCGCTCAGCGACGGGACCGAAGCCGCGCTGGGGTTGCTGGAGGAGCTCGCGGGGCAGTGCCCGGTGCTCGTGATCACGCCGGCTGAGCAGCCAGTGGACCGGGTCGAGATCGCCCGCCGCGGCGGACGCGGATTCCTGCCTGCCGGCCAAACCCCTGCCGAGACCGTTGACGCGGTCATCATGGTGCGCCGGCGGCTGCGAACCGTCGGGATTCGGGTACTCGCTCTTGATCACGATCCCGCCACCCGCGACGCGCTGCACGCCTCCCTGGATGGCGCCGGAATGGAACTGGCGACCTGCCGGCGCGCAGAACAGTTCTGGCGAGCGTTGGGCGAGCACCAGCCCGACCTCGTGATCCTCGACCACGCGATGCCGATCGGCAGCGGCCCGGAAATCTGCCGCATGCTGCGCCGAGACCCGCGCTGGGAAGGCCTACCTGTCCTGTTCCTCGCCGCCACCGACCAAGCGGACGCGATCCATGAGATGTTCAACGCCGGCGCTGATGACTACATCCACAAGCCGTTCGTCGGCGCCGACCTGAGTTCGCGGATCTTCAACCGCCTGGAACGTGTCGCGCTGCACCGCGCGCTTGCCGACCAAGACCCGCTCACCGGCGCGCTCAACCGCGAAAGATCTGTCCAAGACATCGAACGGCTGCTGCGCGTCGGTAGGCGCACCCACCAACCCGTCACGCTCGCGACCCTCGACCTCGACCACTTCAAAGCGATCAACCACGCCCACGGACACCCCACCGGGGACATCGTGCTTCGCGAAACCGCCCAAACTCTCAAACGCTTCCTCCGCGGCGACGATGTCGTGGCGCGCTGGGGGGACGACGAATTCGTGATCGCGATGTACGGCATCGACCACCGGGACGCGCACCGGCGAATCAACGAACTCCAAGACCTGATCCGCAACGCCCGCTTCGGCCACGGCGCCAATGTCCACCTCACCGTCACCGGCGGACTCGCTGAAAGCCCCACCCACGCCACCAGGCTCGACGACCTCCACCTGGCCGCCACCGAAGCCATGCGCGCTGCCAAGCAACAAGGCCGTGACCGTACCAACGTTCCGCCGAACCCGATCCAGTCGGTTGGCTAACCCGAAGGCCCCGGCTACCGCTGATTGCGCTGGCCGCTCGTAGATCCATCCTCCCGCGGCACTTGAGCCGGCACGCCGCGTGCGTGCCGGCTCGCGACCTGCCGGCCGTAATCTTGGCCGGTATCGGGCGCGCCTAGTGCACCGTTCTAGCGTCGGCGCGCGACGCGACGGGACGTGCGACGGGCCACTCTGCGAGCTGCGAACATCTGCTGCCTCCTGATTGGGTCCTTTAGCTGGAATCTACTCCGGCTTGGTGACGGCGATCACGTGGTCATCGCCGTCATGAGTACGGACACCACCTAGCCGACGTCCAGCGCCTCGGCCTCCTCGGCCGACACGAGCCCGATTTCAACCAGATCCAGCGGGCTGATGAAGCCGTCGCTGATCCTGGTGCCGCCGGCGCGCGCAATCGCGTCCCGGAGCGGCACCGCCCAATGATGCTCGAGCAGTATCAGGGCCGCGGCGGAGTCATTCGGGATCTCCTCCAGGACATCCCACGCCTCCTCATCGGAGAACACCTCTATGCCGGCATCGGCCGCCGCCTCGGCGCCCGCCAGCGCCCCTGCCTCGGCGCCCTCTTCGCCCTCGATCCCGAGGCCGATCAGTGCGCCGATGGTGCTGCCGACCTCGATCGCCTCTTCCCGGGTCAGGTTGCTGAGATGCTGGACTTCGATTTCTCCGTCTGCGTCTTTGTGAACCGCGAGCGCGTCGATCACGCGCACGGTGTTGTCGTCATGCAGTCGCTGGAGCTCAGCGATGATCTCCCCGTGGAATTCGGGGTGGCTGAAGCCCAGGACGATCAGCTGGACAGGTCCGATCGCCACCGATATCACCTCTCTCTCACCGAGTGTTGATGGATTGCGGGAGACGTCGACGCTCGTCCGAGGCGACGCTCCCAGGTGCCCCGGAGTCTCTCAACCTCCGGGCGTTGGGGGCAAGCGTGGCCGCACCACTCTTGCCTTCGTACCGGCAGTCCGATGCGCGTGCACCGCGAGCTTCCGAAGGTGGGCACGAGCGGCGGGTGGTGTTGGTGGGCTGCTGAGCGTGATTCTGGGCACGCGTCGGCGGCGCAGAACGTCGGCGTGATCGAGGCGCTGGGGCAGGCGGGCGATAATGCACCCGATGTCGTTCGAGGGCACGCGATCGCGGATTTGGCGCGCTTCGGTGTCGGTGTCGGCGTGGGTCCTGATCACGGGAGTGATGCTCTCGGCGTGCGGCGATCTAGGCTCCTCGCCGGCGGCGGGGACGTTCGCGCCGAGAACGCCGGGGGTCCTCACCGTTGTGACTTCGACGTTGCCGAGCCCAGGGTTCTGGGAGGGAACCGCCCACCATCCGACCGGAGGGCTCGAATACGAGCTGGCACGGGATCTCGCCGATCGCTTTGGTCTGAAGTCGGTCCGGATCGAGATCGAGCACTTCCACCGGATTGTCGCCGGGCGGCTCGGCGGCGCCGATCTTGCGCTTGACCTGATCACTCCGACCTCCCAGCGGGAGCAGTCGCTCGATTTCTCCACCCCCTACCTTGACGCAGCGCCAACGGTCCTGGTGCGCAGTGGGCAGCCGGTCCCGGATCTCGAGACAGCTCAGAGCCTCAGGTGGGGGGCGATTCGAGGTACGACGTTCGTCGGGATGATCGATTCGATGATCGCCCCAGACCAGTCGCTCCAGCTGTTCGAGAACAGTCCCGCGATGCTGGCCGCGTTGAAGGCCAACAAGATCGATGCGGTCCTGTTCGATCTGCCGTTGGCGGTGGTGACCGCGGGGCGCTCGGGGGGCCGCCTGAAGACCGCCGCTCAGCTGCCCGACGCTGAGAGCATCGCCGCGGCGCTGCCCAAGGGCTCGAGCAACGCACAGGCGGTTGACTCTGCGATCCGCGCGTTCACATCCGACGGGACGTTGGACCATCTGCTGCACGTCTGGGTCGGGTCCGCGGCGACCAACGGCGCGTCATCGATTCCACTGCTTCACACGACGCGATGATCGTGGCGAGTGTGTTCCCGATCTCGATCGCCGGAATCTCGGTCAGCTCTCCCACGGGACCGGCGTGGGAGTTCCTGGTCCTGTTCGTCGTCGTGATCATCGGACCGCCGTTGCTCCAGCGCGCGCGCCTGCCGGGGATCATCGGATTGCTGCTCGGCGGCTATGCGATCGGCCCCCATGGCCTGAACCTGATCGGGGCCGGAAACACCACAATCCCAGATTTGGGACAGGTGGGTCTGCTCTACCTGATGTTCGTGGCCGGCGTCGAACTCGATCTCGGCCTCCTGCGAGTGCATCGCCGAGCGGTCATCGCCTTCGGGCTGCTGTCGTTCACGCTGCCGATGCTGTTCGGCACGGCGATTGGATTCTCGCTCAGCTGGGGTGCTCCGGCCGCGCTCCTGCTCGGCTCGCTGCTTGCCTCGCACACGCTCCTGGTCTATCCAGCGGTGAGAAACGCCGGACTGACGACCGTCCCTGCCGTGGCCACCGCGGTCGGAGCGACCGTGCTCACCGACACGGCTTCGCTGGTGGTGCTGGCGGCCGTGTCCGGGTCCCAGCTCGATGGCGGTGGACCGGCCTCGATCGCATTGCAGATCGTGGTTGGCCTCGGCGTTCTGCTGGTGTTCACGCTGGTCGTCCTGCCCCGCCTTGCCCGGCTCGCCTTCCGCGAACTGGGGACCGATCGGATCGTCCGCTATCTAATTGCGATCGCCGCCTTCCTGGCCGCGGCGACGCTTGCGGGAAGCTTTGGCATCGAGGGGATCGTCGGGGCGTTCTTCGCCGGCCTGGGGCTGAACCGGCTGGTTCCAAACGAGGGGCCCCTGATGGACCGGATCGACTTCTTCGGCGCGGCCGTGTTCATCCCGATCTTCTTGGTCACGGTCGGAATGTTGCTGGAACCGAGCGTCATGATCCAGGGCGAGACGCTGAAGCTCGCGGCCCTGTTCATCGTGGCGTCGATCGGCGGGAAGGCAGTCGCCTCCGGGGTGGCGAGAGTGCGTCTGGGCTTCTCGCCCTCCGAGGCGATGCTGATGCTGGGATTGACGGTCCCGCAGGCTGCGGCGACTCTCGCGGCGACGGTGATCGGCTTCAACATCGGCCTGTTCGACCAGTCGGTCGTCAATGCTGTTCTGGTCCTGATCCTGGTCTCGATCGTCGCCGCCACGTTGCTCGTCGAACGAGCCAAGGCGCGAGTACCGGTGCCGGGGAAGTCCTCCCGCAATCTCGGCAAACGCGTTCTGGTTGCGCTCGACGACCCGCGTCAGGCGGCGCTCGCGTTCGCGATCGGAGCTCGCATTGCAGCTCCGGACAGCGGCGTGGTCCGGGGGTTTCTCGCCTGCCCGCCGCGGGAGGCGGACGCGTTCAAGCCGCAGCTCGAGCAACTCCGCGCCGCGGGGTTCGCGGTTGGATTCGACACCGACCCGGCACTGTTGGTGGACCCCTCCCTCGCGGAGGGCGTGATCAATGCGGCGGCCGTCCAGGAGCCGTCATTCGTGCTGATCGGCCAACGCCGCGTCGCCGCCGCGTCGGCGCTCAGCAGCCCCGGTGAGGCGGTCGCGGCGTACAGCACCTCGCCGGTGGCGATCGTGATCGGCGATGCGACCGGCATCCGCGAGGTGGTGTTGATCGAAACCGAGCGCTCCCGCGACGCGCAGTCCGATGACACGGCCGTGGGGCTGGCGGCAGAGCTGGCGTCGAGGATCGGGCGCCGGAGGGTCAGCGTGCGCAAAGCGAACGAGCTGCCGAACACCGGCGAGCTCTCCCGGGGCCAGCTGGCGATCGCGCCGGCGACCTCCTGGGAGATCCTCGCCGCCTCCGATCCGCCCACGGGGGCGGCGCTGCTGCTCGTCCTGGAGCCGCGCCTACCCTTCGACGAAGCTGGCGCCGCCGAGGAATCGGAGGCTGGAGCGGGCGAGCCGCGGCAACCGGCCCCGGCCGAGGTCAATCCCGAAGCGCGTCGCTAAGTGGTCGTCGTCGCAAGTTCGTTGACGAGTGCGATTCGCGAATCTCCCGACCAACAACGGCTGGGCGGCCGGGGCGAACGCCGGGCACTTGCGAAACCGACCACCAAGTGGTCGCCGTCACAGACATGGTCACGTTCGTACGCACGAGCATGCGGCCGCTCGGCATCCAGCTTCGCCGGATCGGGCGCGCTCGCGTCATCCCGGCTCGGCGGCGCCTGCCCGGGGTCCGCGGCCCGCTGCGGTGCTCGTCGGCGTGCGAGGGGGTGGTGGCCGTTGATGCGCGCTGATCGCGCGGCGGTGGTGGATTGACCTGCATCAGATCCCAAGGTGAGGGCGGGGCTGTGGATTTGGGTGATCGTGCATGACCTGC